>Ga0210405_10000116_pt1 | contig 107742 bp, 66 predicted proteins | sample IncBWH11MmetaG_FD_155492 | JGI IMG/M metagenome (GOLD analysis project Ga0210405, IMG submission 155492) | Forest soil microbial communities from Barre Woods Harvard Forest LTER site, Petersham, Massachusetts, United States - Inc-BW-H-11-M | ecosystem: Environmental > Terrestrial > Soil >... | reverse complement strand
TCTGGAGGACGGTGCCCAGGCCCGCGGCCTGAACCTTGACACTGGCCAGGCTGGTCTGCTGGTCATAGCTCGGCGCCGCGGCGCCGGCGACCACCGGGAGCGGGCCGCTCACGATCGTCACGCCGCCGCCGAGGAGCGGCACCAGGCTGAGGTTGATCGATTCGCCGTAGGCGCTGCTCGACCCGGTGGTGGCGGCAAACGCGGGCAGGGCAGCCAGCGTGCCCAGGCACCAAGCGAACGCGAACCCCAAGGTTGCAAGGGACTTCGAGCGGGTGAACCTGCTTCGTGCGGTCATGACGCCTCCTTTTGCGTATCGTTCATCGATCGCGAAGATCCCCAGCGCTGCCACGGCGCTTCAGGCCGTGCCGCCGGCGCATGGGTCACTGCCTCGGCGCCAATACGTGCCTTCGCATTTTCCAATGTCAGACTATACACTAAGATCTGTAAAACTGTGCGGCTAGAAGGCTAGAAGCGACCGTCCGGTGCGGGGGGCCTCAGGACCTGCGATCGGCAGCGCTGTCGATCGCGGCGCGCGACGCTCTCAGGCCGGGACCGAGGCACGCCGCCAGCGCGACGAAGAGCAGGGCCAAAGGCACGATCGTGAAGGTCGCCGGATCGGTGGCGCCGAGGCCGAAGAGCATGCTCGAAAGCGTCCTGGTGATCGCGAACGCCGCACCGAGCCCGACCGCGATCCCGACGAGCGCCGGCTGCATGCCTTGCCGCAGGACGAGCAGCAGGAGATCGTTGCGGCCGGCGCCGAGCGCCGAGCGGATCGCCAGCTCGCGCGTGCGCCGGCTGGCCGAGTAGGAGAGCATGGCGTAGATGCCGGTCGCCGAGAGCAGCAGCGCCGCCGCGGCAAACACCGCGAGCACCACCAGGTGGAACCGCCGCGGCGCCACGGCCGCGGCGATCGACTGCTCGATCGACCGCGGCTCCCAGATCGGCACCGCGGGATCGGCGCCGCGCAGCGCCCGCCGGAGCTCCTCCTGTCGCGCGCCGCTGTCGATGCGGCCCCGCACCACCCAGCACATGTTCGCCGTCGCCAGCGACATGACGTCCGGGTGCAGCTGGTCATAGGGCAGGTAGACGTCCATCGTCGGCTCGCCGTCGAGGCTCAGCTGGCGCACGTCGCCGACGACGCCGACGATTTCCAGCGGCCGCGGTCCGCCGTTGTTGTCGTCGACCAGCAGCCGCGCGCCGATCGGCTCGCCGTCGCCAAGGTACTGGTGCGCCAGCGCCTGGTTGACGAGCACGACCGGCCGCGCCGTCTCGTTGTCGCGCGCGCTGAAACCGCGGCCGCGAATGACCGGGATGCGCATGGCGCGCAGGTAGCCTGGGGTCACGATGCGGTAGTGCGCCGTCGGGACGCGATCACGGTCGGTGGCGCGCCCGGCGACGGTGAAGTCGATGCGGGCGTCCTGGCCGCTCAGCGGCAGCAACGATACGGCGCCTGCCGATTCCACCGCTCCGAGCGAGAGCACGCCGGCCAGGGCGCGCCGCTGATAAGCCAGCAGGCTGCGCCGCGCGGCGTATCGCGCCGGCGGCAGCGCGACTCTCGCCGCGACCGCGCCCGGCGCCTCGAATCCGAGCCTGACGGCCTGCAGATTCGCAAAGCTCCTGGCGAGCAGGCCGACGGCGATCGACAGCACGACGGCGATGGCGACCTCGGTGGCGACCAGCCCGTGCCGGGCGCGCCGCCCACGCGGTCCGTCCGAGGCGCCGCGGGCGCCCTCCTTCAGCGCCTGGTTGAGGTTCGCCCGGGAAGCGACGAACGCCGGGATCAGGCTGAAGGAGATGCCGGCGACGAGGGTCGCCGCCAGGGTGAACAGCAGCACGGTGGGGTCGATCGCGATCTCCTGCATTCGCGGCAGGTCGGACGGCGCGATGGCCAGCAGCGCGCGGACGCCGACCGTCGCGGCGGCGGCGCCGCCGATGCCGCCGACGACGGCCAGGACCATGCTCTCGGTCAGCAGCTGGCGGGCCAGCCGCCCGCGGGTCGCGCCCAGCGCCAGCCGCGTGGCGATGGCGGTCGCCCGCGCCGCGCCGCGAGCCAGCGTCAGGTTCGCGAGATTGGCGCAGGCGATCACCAGCAGGCCCGCCACCGCCGCCGCCAGCGCCAGCAGCGCGGCGCGATAGCCGCCGACGATCTCGTCGGCGATGGGCACCACGATGACGCCGGCCTTGCGGGCGTTCGTGTCGGGGTACTCGCGTTGCAGGCGCGCCGCGATCGCGGTGAGGGCGGCGCGCGCCCGCCCGAGCGAGGTGCCGGGCCGCAAGCGCCCGACGGCGCGGAGGAAGGCTACCGAGCTGCGGACGCCACGCAACGGATCGGTGTCCGGCGCGAGCGGCACCGCCAGCTCGGCGCCGCGGAGCGGAAAGAAGAACGCCGGGCGCAGGATGCCCACGACGGTGTACGGCGCGTCGTCCAGCACCAGCTTGGCGCCGATCACGCCGGGGTCGGCGCCGAAGCGCCGCACCCACAGCCCGTGGCTCAGCACGGCGACCCGCGGTGCACCCGGCCGATCGTCGTCGGGCCGCAGCGTGCGACCGGCGGCCGCGTCGACGCCGAGGGTTGCGAACAGATCCGCCGACACGCGCAGCCCCTGGATGCGCTCGGGCTCCCCCGCGCCGGCCAGGGTGGCGTTCCACGGCGTCATCGCCGAGAGCCGCTCTAAGACCTGGTTGCCGTCGCGATAGTCGACGAAGTCGGGGACGTTGAACGGCGCCTTGCCGCGGGAGGTCTGCCGCGACCACACCCATACCAGCCGCTCGGGGTCGCGGAACGGTAGCTGGCGCAGGAGCACGGCATGCGCGACGCTGAAGATCGCCGCGTTCGCGCCGATCGCCAGCGTCACCGTCGCGATCACGCCGGCGCTGAAGGCGGGCGCCCTCAGCATCGCCCGCAGGCCGTAGCGCAGGTCCTGGATGAGCGCGCGCATCTCGGTCATCGGCATCAGGCTAGTGCTCGCTGGTCCAGGTGCCAAGTGCCGGTTCGGCGATTTCGCCTGGACCAGCTCACCGCCGCCCGATAGGATGGACCCGATGCCGCGGGGTCCCTGGGAGCTGGTGCTCGACGTCGTCCGCGATGCGGCGCTGCCGCCGTTCCTGCAGATCGCGCGGGCGCTGGCCGCCGAGGTCCAGCGCGGACGCCTGCGTCCGGGGGACCGGCTCCCCGGCAGCCGCCGGCTCGCGGCGAGCCTCGGCGTCCATCGCAATACCGTGCTGGCGGCGCTGGCCGAGCTGATGGCGGAAGGGTGGATCGAGACGGCTCCCGGGCGCGGGACCTTCGTCACGCGCGCCATCGTCGACCCCCGCGGCCGGCCGTTCTCGCGCCGGCTCGGCCTCCGCGCGCGGGTGCCGGCCCGCGTGCCCTTCGCACTTGCCGAAGCGCCGGCGGCGTACCGGCCGCCGAGCCTGCCGCCCGGCACGCTGGACCTGAGCAACGGCGCGCCCGACGTCCGGCTGGTCCCGGCGCGGGCGATCGGCCGCGCCTATCGGCGCGCGCTCGGGCTGCGCGGCGCCGAGCTGCTCGCCTACGGCGATCCCGAAGGGCACGCCGACCTGCGCGCCGCGCTGGCAGCGATGCTCGCCAGCACCCGGGGGCTGGCGGTCGGCCCCGGCGACGTGCTGGTCACGCGCGGCAGTCAGATGGCCTTGACGCTCGCGGCACGGGCGCTGCTTCGTCCCGGCGACACCGTCGCCGTCGAAGACTTCGGCTACCGGCCGGCCTGGGAAGCTTTCCGCGCCGCCGGGGCGACGGTCGTGCCGGTGGCGGTCGATGGCGAGGGGATCGACGTCGACGCCCTGCGGCGGCTGGCGAGCCGCACCACGCTACGCGCCATCTACGTCACTCCCCATCATCAGTATCCGACGACGGTGACCCTGAAGGCCGCGCGCCGCCTGGCGTTGCTCGCCCTGGCGCGCGCCGGGCGGATCGCGATCGTCGAAGACGACTACGACCACGAGTTCCACTACGACGGCCGTCCCGTGCTTCCCCTTGCCAGCGCGGACGATGCGGGCCTCGTCGTGTATGTCGGCACGCTATCGAAGATCCTCGCTCCCGGCCTCCGGATCGGCTACCTCGTGGCGCCGCCGGCGGTGCTGCGCAGTGCCGGCGCGATCCGCTCGCTGTTCGACATCCAGGGCGACCTGGCGACCGAGGCGGCGGTGGCGGCGTTGATCGAGGATGGCGAGTTGCAGCGGCACGTCGCGCGCGTCCGGCGCATCTACGCCGACCGCCGCGAGATCCTGGCCAACAGCCTGCGGCGGGTCTTCGGAGACGGCGTCGAGTTCACCGTCGCCCCCGGCGGCATGGCGCTCTGGGTCCGCCTGCGCCTGGCGGTCGACGTCGAAGCGTGGGCGCGCCGCGGCCTCCGCCACGGCGTCTCCTGGTACACCGGCCGGCGTTACGCCTGCGATGGCCAGCCCAGGCCCTTCGCGCGACTCGGCTTTGCCTGGCTGGACGAGCGCGAGCTGCCGGAGGCGGTCAGGCGGATGGCCGCGGCGCGCTCGCGGTAAGCCGGTCGCCGGCTCCCGGGACACCCGCCGCCGGAGGCACAGCGGCGAAGGCGGCGGCGCGCCCGGATAAGCGCCCGGACCTCCAGCGGCGGACTGCCCGGCAGCTCTAGCCCGCCAACCGGCTGCGGCCTGCCCACCAGCTGCGGCGACCCGGATGCTCCGATCCGGTCCTCCCTGCAGCGGCACAGATCGCGCAAGGCTTCCTCGGCTTCACTCGGCGGGCGTACTTCGGTCAACAGCCCCGCCCGCAACAGCTCCGCGAGCTTGCGCGCATCCCGCCGGTCGGTCTTGATGCGCTCTCCCGTTCCATATCAGGACACTACCCAATTCCGGGCGGTCCATCACGCCGGCGGCCCTTCGGTGAGCGGAGTGGGAAACGCTACTTCCCGGAAGTTTGATCCGTCGACCCGCTCCCGCAGCTCGCGCAGGAGCTCTTCGGCAAGCGCCGGCTTGTCCGCGAGAGCACGATGGGCCTCGAGCACGCCGTCCTCGTCTTCGTCGGACCACTGGTGACCACTGCAGATCAGCTGGCAGACCGTGCTCATAAGGGCGAGCCGCAGGCACCCCTTGACTGCGTTTTCGGCAAGGTGGTAGCGACGCTCTGGCTCCGCGGTGTCGCCCTTCTCGGATACTGGTGACGAAGCACCTTTCACCCGCAGGTCGTCCGGGTCCAGCAGAGCCAGGCAAGTCTCAAGGCGGGACCAGACCGCGCGGCAAGCGGCCTGATCGGGCGCCGCCGAATCCAGCGCCGCCAGCGCGCTCCTCGCCTCCTTGCGCAGGACGATCACCTCACCGCCGGCGAGAGGAAGTTCGGCCAGATGATCGCTCCACTCCCCGACCTCGGCGCGAAGAAGCGTCGCCGCCACCAGGCCGGGAGTTGCCTCTTCCGGCTCGTCGAGGGAACGGGATAGCTTCTCGAGGTAGCGCAAGATCTCACGCGGAATGCCGCCGCCCATCAGAGTTAGGGCGCGGTAGCAGGGAACCGGAATGCGCGCCCCGCCGCCTCCACCAGGCAGCCGCTGGATCATCGCGGCTGCCGTGTCGACGCCCATTTGGCCGGTCTCGATCACGTCATCGAAGGTGCTCTCAAAGATGTCTCTGCCGGCGGCCAGACGCTGCCTGAACGACCTGGTAGCGTCCGAGGAGATGGAGATCAAGTAAAAGGTTCCAGCCGAAAAGAGTGCTCCCTTGATCTCGGAGAACAGGGCCTTCACCGTCTCGAGGTCATGAATCTTGTCCACCTCGTCAATCGCGACCACCATCTTGCCGTTGTAGCAGCGCCGGGCCGACTTAACGAAATCAGCATAGCGGGCCGTGAGCCCTGGCAACGTCAGGTCGCGAGCGGCGAGCGACCGCGACCGCTTCCAGCTGAAACCCCGCCAGGCCAGGCTCCCCGAGGAGTCCCTCCGCTCGGAGTACTGCAGCAGTTCGAGGAAGTCCCATGCCTCGCGGTAGAGAGCCGCGTACCGCCAATTCATCAGCAGGCGCAGAAGGGCCGAAACGCTCGGCCAGACAAACTCGATTGACACGACCACGAGCAGCACCATGGCCGCCAGCAGGGCCACGACCAGCGAAATGGGAATCGAAGCGCCCCTAATGCGAGCCTCTACCGCCGGGAATCCGTCGCGCGCCGTCGAGCGCACCGTCTCTCCCTCTAACATGAAATCGTACGTTCTGAGGAGGGTGGCGAAATCATGCAGGTGCGGTACGTCGAGGAGTGGCGCCGGGCGACCCTCCCCGAGAAGCTCCAACAAGTCGGTGCTCAACAGCGCATGTCCCCATTCCCCGTGCTCCTTGGGGAAGAGAAAGGCGAGCATGAACTGCAAGTGTCGATCCAGAAGGCGCTGGGTAAGATACCCGAAGCATTCCCGAGCTATCAAGCTAGCATAAATTCTCGACCGTTCCACCTCGCGAGGACCCTGCGAGGTTGCAGTAAGCTGTTGCCCGGCCCCGTAATCCGGCGCGAGCAGAAACAGGGGATCGTCCTGAGGCAGAGGGATTATCTCCTTTTTTGGTAGGAGTGAGTACTGGCGGTAGAGGGTGGCTGGCGTCTTCTCGATGGCCTCGATCTGCGCGACCAGGTCGCGAACCATTTCGTGCTCGGCTGCCCTTCGTTGCGTGCAGAAGTTTGCGTCCGGGGCAGTCTCCTGAATAGACCCAGGGGATCCGGCCGAGTAGGAGACGAGGACCTCGGGCTGCCGAGCGGATTCGGCCGGCTGGTATCTGGCAGCGAAGTCGCGTAGCGTTCTTTGCTGCTCCAAGAAGAGCGTTGCTAATGCCAAAACGAGGACCACCAGAGTGCTGATCCCCACTCTGCGTGCAATTTCCGAACGGGCGCGGTCTCCGTCCGTTTGCAAGCCGTATAGGACTCGATGCATGTCGTCGAGGACCCGTCGGCAGACTGCACGGCATACCGTGGAAAGGAATCCAATGCCCGGGTCGTGCCGGATCGGCGACGTGACTAAGAGCACAAAGTGATGGGGGTTTAGGGTCGCGAGCACATGCTCAAGTAGCGCAGACTTACCCGTCCCGCGCACACCCGTCACGCCGATGACACTGCGATCGGATTGCTCGATCGAACGGCGCAGGTAACCAGCAAGGCCCCGCGAGTCGACGTATCGAGTCGATTCGGACGCGGCGGCTTCCCGGGACATGCCAGGCGCCGGTTTAGCGATGACGGGTGACGACCTCAGGCCCCACAAGAACCCAAATAGCTCGGTGAGGCCAAATGCGCAAAGAGCTGCAAAACACATTATAGAGCTAGCTCCGTGCAAGACGATCATCACGGGCCATGGCAGTGCGTCTCGCCCTGCAGCCACGAGAATCATGCAGGCTGCAGCCTGCGGCGGCAGGGCTGACCAGAGGTGCGACGAGCGTCGCCAGAGGCGTCGGCTTAAGGCAGAAGAAGCGGCTAGGCTGAGTGGCAGCACGAAGAGCCACTTCCAACTGACAGGGATGAATGACAAAACGAGAGCGGTTAGGATTGCGAGGAGCAAGACGTAGAGGTGACGAGGGCGGACACGGAAGCTAGGCAATCGAAGGACGATCGCGAAGCGGTTAAGGATGTGGCTGAGGTAGGTCAAGGTATAAGGTAGGGCCGTAGTCAAGAGCGAGAGGGCGAGCGCTAGATAGATGCTGGAGATGATGACGAGGTCGCTCTCAGTGCCGCGGGAACCGCTCACGCGGATCAACAACAAGCTATTGCCACAGGCGGCCATCACCTGGATCAGCCAGAAATACCAATGTGGGATGGGATGGCGCACCGCCCGCCTAGCGCGGTTCGGGTTGTTGAGGAGACCTGCACCTTGAGCTGCCAGGGAAAGGAGCCAAAAGAACCACCCCGTTCTATCAAGGACGGAATGGAGCACGAACGGAACCGCGGCGGCAGGAAGGGCAAGGGCGACGAGCAGCCAGAATGGCCGGCCGTATATCGGCGCTTTCGCGCCAACCTCATCGGTCGATGGCCTAGGCGTGCCCTTTGCCGAGGGTTCCGAGGTCGGTCTCGAGGCCGGCGTGACGGTGCCCTGAGCCTTTGCGTCGCCGCGGCAGTACCCGCGTCGCGAGAATGTAGAACTCCATAGCGACGCAAGATGGCGCCGCAAGAGGGCCGCCGAGGAGCGATGCAGCTTCCGGAGAAGGCGCCAGAGCAGCGCTAGTCTTCTGATCATCGCTCTCCCCCAATGCCAGTTGGAATGGCCAGACAAGTGTAGCGCGACGGCCGAAGCGCCGGGAAATGTGCCTATGTCAAGGTCCAGATGATGATCAGACGAGCCTGCGGTCACCCGAGCACGCCGAGGGCCAGACGGCCCCGGTGAGAGCGCTCTCGGTGATTGATGGCACTTCGGACACGGCATCTGATTGCTGTCGTGTCGCAGCCGCGCATTCGGCGCGGGGTTATGCCGCCTACGGAGGACAAGATTCGCTCTTGGCCGTCTCTCGCAGCAACAGCTATGTCATCTCGGTGCCGTAAGATGCTTAAGATCAATAGATTGCGTTGATTAAGATAACTGATGGACAGATACCCGCGACCTCCTGCCAGCGTGCTTCCAGCGAGTACCGAGACCGGCACCCAGGGAGCACAAACACCCGTGTACATTGCGCCGGACAGGGCGACCTCTAAGTAAGAGGCTCGCGCCTGGGTCCGACGCGATCAGATCTAATCGGTATGCCAATCGCCGAGAGAGCTGCGTTCCTGGCAAAGCGTCGTCGACGAGGTATTGCCGAGACCATGCCGAGGAGGCGAGGCTGGCGCTGCCGCAATTCCGGCACTCCCTGCAGGTCGCAGCCAGCCGAGGACGCTGAGGTCCGCCGAGTGGTATGGCAAATGAACGGTACTGGACGCCAAGGACCTTCAGCGGCCGCGAGAGCCAACCACTTCCGGCTCCCGCTCGGCAGCGACCGCGGCGGGTGCCTCGGCGCTCCCTGCCGGAGCCGGCGCCGGCTCCGGCACGGATGGCGGTCCCGCCGCCGTCGCCGCCGTCGCCGCCGGCTCGACCGGCTTGGCGCTGGGCAGCGGCATGCCCTCCTGATCGAACGCTGCCTTGAGGCGCTCGATGGCCGCGCCGCGCGCCGCCTGGTACTCGGCGAGGCTGGTGGCCTCGATCCAGAAAGCGATCACCAGGTCGATGGCGCTGTCGCCCGGCTCCTGGTAGAAGACCTCGATCTCGCCGCGCCGGAAGGTCGCGCCGGCCAGCGCCGCGGAGGCCACCTGCCTGGCCCTGGCGAGATCCACCTCGTAGGCGACCTTGAGCTTGAGGTCGACCCGCCGCTTGCCACTGGCGGTGAAGTTGGTGATCACGTCCTCGAAGACCTTCTTGTTCGGCAGCAGCACCACCTGGCCCTGCGGCGAGCGGATCTCGGTCCAGAGCAGGCTCACGTGCTGGACGGTGCCGAGGATGCCGTTGGTTTCGATCAGGTTGCCGATCTGGAAGGGCCGCTCGACCGACAGGTAGACGCCGGCGATGAAGTTCGCGGCGATGCCCTGGAAGGCCAGGCTGAGGGCCAGACCGACGATGCCGGCTCCCGCCAGCAGCGAGGTCACCGCCCGATCCAGACCGAGGATGCCCAGGCTGCTGAACAAACCCGCGGCCATCACCGCGACGTAGAAGCTCTGCGACGCCAGCTCGTTGACCTGCGGGTTGCGCGAGATCCGCCGCACCAGGCGCAGCACCAGCTCGCGCACGCCGCGGGCGGCCAGCCAGAACAGGACTATCACCAACACCGCGAGCAGCAGGTTGGGCAGCAGCAGGATGGTCTCGCGGACCCATGCCGCGAGCTTGCCCACGATCAGGTCCCAGGTTTGATCGATATGGATGAACATGCCTGCGGCCCAGCCTCAGGGCGGGAGTTCGATGCAAGAGCCGGGCCGTGGCGGCGAGGTGCGCAGGCCACGACCGCCAAGGCGGCCGGCGGGGGCCGAGGGAAGAAAGCGACGGCCCGGGCCGCCCCCGACGATGGGGAGGGCCGCGGGCCGGAAGAGTTGCTGGGCTCGCCCGGGAGGCGGCCGCCGGTCACTCGACGGCGTTGAAGAACCGCGCCAGGATGCCCACCGTGGTCTGGTTCTGGAAGCCCTCGTAAGGCGTCAGGTAATGGCCGGCGCCGTCCACCGCGATGGAAGTGCGCACGATGCCGTTGATCTGATTGTTGTTGATCCAAACCTGGTTGCCGAGCGCCGCGCCGCTGCGGTCCACCTGCATGCCCGCCATGCCGACCGGGAACCAGGTGTTGTACTCCATCCACACCAGGACGAAGGTGCCGCCGGGACCCAGCACCGCGCTGGGCGCCTCCTCGGCCCAGTTCTTGCCGGCGCCGTCGCTGATCGTCAGCCGCTTGCCGAGCAGACCGCCCGCCGCGCTGACGATCTGGCCGTCGATGCGGGCGTGCCAGACGTCGTTGAAGTAGCTCTGCCAGGCCACCAGGTAGCTGCCCTGGCCGTCGTTCGCCACCGTCGGCCGGCCCTGCGGCCCGACCGCGCCGGAGGTGAGCAGGAAGGGCGCGCCGAGCGGCTTGCCCGAGGCCTCGAAGATGCGGCCGTAGACCGAGGTGTCGAAGGTGTCGGTCCCGATCTCGCTCGACCAGGCGATCAGGTAGCTGCTGTCGGAGTTGACCGCGACCGCCGGGGTGTTGCCGATGGCGCCGCTGACGGTGTCGACCTGGGTCTGGCCGCCGATGGGCTTGCCGGAGCTGTTGAGCAGCCGGGTGAACACTCCGAGCTCGGAGGCCGGCGTCGCCGTCGAGCCGTAGGTGCTCATCCACGTCGCCACCACCTCGCCGTCCGGCCGCACCACCAGCTGCGGCCGGCTCTTGAGGCCGACGCCGCCCGAGCTGATGGTGATCGGCTGGGCCAGCGGCTGGCCGGCGGTGTTGAAGAGCTGGACGACGATCTCGCGGCTGGCGATCTGCAGGTTCTCGAAGTAGATCATCCATTCGAGGGTGCCCCGCTCCTCGGCCCAGGCCAGCAGGAAGTTGCCGGAGGGCAGGAAGACGATGGCGGGGTCACGATGGAAGGTCACCGGCGCGATGCCGGGCAGGACGGACCAGGCGGCGTTGCCGACCAGCGCCAGCTCGTTGCCCTGCACGTTGCCGGCGTTGTTGTAGAGGCGGCCGCGCAGCCCGAGGAGGTCGTTCTCCCAGACCACCATCGCGCGCCCGGAGGCGTCGAAGGCCGCCGTCGGGTTGTGCAGCTGGGAGAGGTTCTCGGTGTTGACCTGAATCTCTTTTCCGACGGGCGTGGGACTCGCGGCGAAGCCGGCCAGCGGCAGCGCCAGCAGACAGACGAGGACGGCAAAAGCGCAGATCCAACGCGACTTCCTGGTCATAGCCACTCCTTCTCTCGATGGAAAGATCGGACGTCTACACAACTTATGCTCCTAGTCTATGGGAGGAAAGCATAACTGTCAACGGTCAAGTTTCCGGCCCTCGCCGGCGGCTCGACGAGCCCGCGGCGGCACCGGTCCGGCGACGCCCCCACGGCGAAGCGACGGCGAATTGACAGCCCGGAATGCAGCAGGTACCCTCGCGCCGTCATCAGCCGTTCGACTTCACGAGGCCCCCGCAGCGGTTGCCACTCCACGAGGTTCCCCGCGTGATCCCCACACCCGAGCAGCTCGAGGAGATCTCCCAATTGGGCGAAGGCACCCTGGGGATCCTGGGGACCCCGGGGACGCTGCCTTTCGCCGCCCTGCTGCTGTCGCTCTCCAGCCGCCAGCGGACGCTGGTGGTCGAGGTGCGGCGCAAGCAGATGGCGAAGCGGATCGTGCTCGAGCACGGGGTACCGATCGACTGCCGCTCGAACCTGGTGCACGAGACCCTCGGCCGCTACATGGTGGCCCAGGGCAAGCTGGCGCCCGAGAGCCTGCACGGCTACCTCGGCGAATCCGCCTCGCTCGGCCTGCCGCTGGGCGAAGTGCTGCTCGACCACGACGTGGTGACGGCCGAGGAGCTCTACCGCCTGCTGCAGGAGAACCTCGCCAAGAAGCTGCTGGACGTCTTCACCTGGCGTGACGGCGAGTTCCGCACCCTGCCGGAGGTGCCGCACCCGCAGTCGCCGCTCAAGATCCGGGTGGCGCAGCTCATCGTCACCGGCATCGCCAAGTTCGCCCCCCAGGAGGAGGTCGATGCCGGCGTCGTGCCGCTGGTCGGCAAGAAGCTCTGCCTCCATCCCCAGCCGCCCTTCGCGCTCGACGAGATCCGCCTCAACCAGCGCCAGAGTCAGGTGGTGGTGGCGCTGCGCTCGGGCTGGCGCATCGACGAGTTGGCGCTCGGCACCGGCCTGCCGTTCGAAGAGATCACCCGCCTGCTCTACGCGCTCGCCATCCTCGGCGTGGTGATCACCGCCGAGCATCCGGCGGCCAGGACCGTGCTGCGCGCCCTCAAGACCACGGCGATGGCGCCGGTCGCCGGGCCGGACCCGGCCGCCGCCCTGGCGCCGGCAACGGCGCCGGCGGCGGCGATTCCGACTCCGGCATCGACTCCGACTCCGACATCGAGCGCCCCGCCGGCACCTCCCGAGACCGCCGCGCCGTCCGCTACACAGGCGGCCGCCGCACAGTCTGCCGCCGCACAGCCGGCCGCCGGCGCTTCGGCCGCCGCCTTGCCGGAGCCCTCGCCCGGGGAGCCACCACCGCCGCCGCCCCTGGCCCCGGATACCTCCGGGCCGGCGGCACCCGCGCCGCCGGCGCCTCTCGCCGGTCCGGGAGCGTCGGCGGCCGCCGGCGGCCCGGCCGGCGTTGCCGCCCCGGCTTCGCCAGCCGGCCCCAGAAGCGTGCGCTCGGACACCACCGCCACCAGGCCGATGCCCGCCCTGGCGGTGCCGGATGCGCCGCCGGTCTCGCAGCCAGTGCCGGCGCCGCCGGCCGCCGGCACCAGCGCCGCGGCGGCCACCGCGCCGTCGGCGGCGCCCGAAGCCCCTCCCACCGAGCCTGCCGTCCTGCCGCCCGAACGCCGCCGCAACGAGATCATGCAGGCTTACCTCTCCTACCGGCGGCTCGACGCCTTCGATCTCCTGGGCGCCGACGAGGACGCCTCGCCGGCCGCCGTCGAGGTCCGTTACCTCGACTTCGCCAGGCGCTTCGCCCCCTGGACGTTGGGTGGCCCGGAGTTCGGCGGCATGGAGGAGAAGGCGCGCGACCTGTTTTTGGCCGGCGCCCGCGCCTACGCCGAGCTGCTCGATCTCGAGCAACGCAACGCCCTGCTGTTCCGCCGCAAGGCCCGGCGCGAGGAGCGCGACCGCCGGCCCCCCGCCGACCTGCTGGCGATCAAGACCGACCTGCTCGACCCCGAGATCCAGTACCGCAAGGGGCGGGCGCTGCTGGACGCCGGCAGGTTCCAGGAGGCCGCGCTGCTGCTCGAGTTCGCCTCCGACTGCGATCCCCAGAACGGCCTCTACAGCGCCGAGCTCGCCTATTGCCGCTTCTGCCTGGCGCCCGGCCAGGGCGCGCGGGCGCTCAAGGAGCTGCAGGAGACGTTGCGCCGTGATCCGGACTGCGGCCTGGCCGTCTACTACACCGGCGAGATCCACCGCCAGATGGGCAACCGCGACGACGCCGAGGGCATGCTGCGACGGGCGATCAAGATGATGAGCCCGGACCGGCGCCCGATCGAGGCGCTCAAGCTGCTGGCGGCCGAGAAGCGGCATTAGCCGGCGGCTCTGTCACGAATGCTACAGTCGCGGGCACTGTAACCTGGGGACCGAACTGGCCCCGGACAAGGAGGGCGGTGGTGAAACTCGGAGACGTGCTGAAGAAGGAACGCGAGCGCAGGAAGCTGTCGGTCGAGGAGACCGCGACGCAGCTGGGCATCGGCGAGGACCGCTATCGCGAGCTCGAAGCCGGCGGCTCGGCGGCCGAGCAGTGGGGGCCGCTGCTGGCGCGGGTCGCGATCCAGCTCGAGACTCCCACCTCGCGCCTGCTCGCCGACAGCGGCAAGTCCGCCGACACCCAGCAGGGACAGGCCGGGCAGCTGATCCGCAAGCACCGTGAGAAGCGCAGCAAGACCGTCGATCAGATGGCCGAGGAGCTCGAGATCCCCAAGCAGGAGTACGAGACCATCGAAGCCGGTCAATCCGGCATCGAAGAGTACGGTCCGCTGCTGCTGCATTTCGCCGAGATCATCGAGCAGCCGGTGTTCAATCTCTTCTATCCCTGCGGCCTGCCGCTCGACAAGCTCGAGGTGAACGACTATCCCTGACACCGCTGGCTCCAGGCAGCGGCGTTGATCTAGACTCTCTCGCCTCAAGGCGTTCATCGAGCACCGGCAGTCGCGGGCTCGCGCCCACGTTTCGCGGGAGAGTCGAAAATGCGCTCACGGTCATCATTCCTTTGTCTTCCCGTGCCGCGCCGGCGCGGCGGCGCGGCACGTTCGGCACGTTCGATACGCCGCCTGGCCACTGGCGTGGAGCCGGCGATCCCGGGCCTGCTGGCGCTGCTCCTACTCGCCGCGCAACCGGCCACGGCAGGCGGTGCCAACGCCGCCGGCGGCTCCCACGACGCCAACGCCGGCCAGCGGGCCCATGCCGCTGCCGCATCTTCCGGCTTCGATCCGGAGCGCTGGCAGGCACTGCACTGGCGCGAGGTCGGCCCCTATCGCGGCGGCCGCTCGGCGGCGGTCGCCGGCGTGCCTGGCGACCGCGGCACCTATTACTTCGGCGGCACCGGCGGCGGCGTCTGGAAGTCGACCGATGCCGGCCGCAGCTGGCACAGCGTCTCGGACGGCTTCTTCGGCGGCTCGATCGGCGCCGTCGCGGTCGCCGCCTGGGACCCCAACGTGATCTATGCCGGCACCGGCGAGGAGACCGTCCGCGGCAACGTCTCCGAGGGCGACGGCATGTGGAAGTCCACCGACGCCGGCAAGACCTGGAAGCGCGCCGGCCTCCGCGACTCCCGCCACATCGCCCGCATCCGCATCCATCCGCGCAACCCCGACCTGGTCTATGCCGCGGTGCTCGGACATCTCTTCGGGCCCAACGGCGAGCGCGGCGTCTACCGCTCGACCGACGGCGGCGCCTCCTGGACGCGAGTGCTGCACCTCGACGACGAGACCGGGGCGGTGGACCTGGCGATGGACCCGACCAATCCGCGGGTGCTCTACGCCAGCCTCTGGCGCGTGCGCCGCACGCCCTACAGCCTGGAGAGCGGCGGCTCCGGGTCGGGGCTCTGGAAGTCGACCGACGGCGGCGACAGCTGGACCGACCTGTCACACAATCCCGGGCTGCCGAAGGGAACGCTGGGGATCATCGGCGTCACCGTGTCGCCGACCGCCGCCGACAACGTCTACGCCATCGTCGAGGCCGAGGGCGGCGGCGTCTTCCGCTCGCGCGACGGCGGCAAGACCTGGAAGCGCACCAGCACCGACCACGAGCTGACCCAGCGGGCGTGGTACTACGACCGCATCTTCGCCGACCCGGCGGACGCCGAGTCGGTCTACGTGGTCAACGTCTTCTTCCTGCACTCGAAGGACGGCGGCAAGACCTTCTCGGCGATCCGCGTGCCGCACGGCGACAACCACGACCTGTGGATCGACGCCGCCGATCCGCGCCGGATGATCGAGTCCAACGACGGCGGCGCCAACGTCAGCGAGGACGGCGGCCGCACCTGGACGCCGCACGACGGCCAGCCGACCGCTCAGATCTACCGCGTCTCGACCGACAATCACTTCCCCTACCGCATCCTGGGCGCGCAGCAGGACAACTCGGCGTTGCGCATCGCCAGCCGCGGCGAGGGGGACGGCATCGGCAGCCGCGATTGGGAGCCCACCGCGGGCGGCGAGAGCGGCTACATCCTGGCCGACCCGCGCCATCCCGACGTGGTCTACGGCGGTTCCTACGGCGGCTTCATCGAGCGCGTGGACCATGCCACCGGCGAGGTCCGCGACGTCAATCCCTGGCCCGACAACCCGATGGGCGCCGGCGCCGCCGACCTCGAGTACCGCTTCCAGTGGAACTTCCCGATCGCGGTCTCGCCGCACGACCCGCGGGTGCTCTACACCGGCGCCAACGTGCTCTTCAAGACCGTCGACGAGGGCCAGAGCTGGAGCGTCATCTCGCCCGACCTGACCCGCAACGACAGGTCGAGGCAGGGCCCGTCCGGCGGACCGATCACCAAGGACAACACCAGCGTCGAGTACTACGACACCATCTTCACCGTCGCCGAGTCGCCGGTGACGGCGGGGGTGCTGTGGGTCGGCTCCGACGACGGCCTGGTGCACCTCTCGCGCGACGGCGGCGGCCACTGGCAGGACGTGACGCCGCCCGGGCTGCCGGCCTGGGCGCAGATCAACAGCATCGAAGCCAGCCCGTTCGACGCCGGCGCCGCCTACTTCGCCGCGACGCTGTACAAGACCGACGACGACCGGCCCTATCTCTACCAGACCCACGACTACGGCAGCCACTGGACGCGCATCGACGACGGCATCGACCGCGCCCATTTCACCCGCGTGGTGCGCGCCGATCCGGTCCGCCGCGGCCTGCTCTATGCCGGCACTCAGGGCGGCGCCTACGTCTCGTTCGACGACGGCCGCCGCTGGCAGCCGCTACAGCTCAACCTGCCGCTGGTGCCGGTCACCGACCTGACGATCAAGGACGGCGACCTGGTGGCGGCCACCGAGGGCCGCGGATTCTGGGTGCTCGACGACCTCGAGCCGCTGCGCGAGCTGGCGGCCGATCCCAGGCTGACCGGCGCCGCCGTCCACCTGTTCACGCCCAGCCCCGCCTACCGTCTGGCCGCCGCCGGCGGGGGCGGGGGCGGGGACGACGAGCACGCCCGCCCCGGGCAAGGCCAGAACCCGCCGACCGGCGTGGTGCTCGACTACTACCTGCGCGACGCGCCGGCGGCCGGGTCGCCGCCGCTGACGATCGAGATCCTGGACCGCGACGGCAAGCTGATCCACCGCTATACCGCCGCCAAGCCGGACGCCGGCGCCAAGCCGGACGCCGCCGGCGAGAAGGGCCAGACCGCCGCCGTCGCCGGCCCCACTCCCGCCGCCGCCCCGGACCAGGCCGCCGCCGCCAAAGCGGCCCCACCCGCGGCCGCCGCGCCGGCAGCCGCGGCCGCCGGCGAGGGCGAAGGCGAGGGCGAGCCTGGCGCCGAGGCCGAAACGGCCGCCGTGAGCCCGGATCTGGAAGCCGCCAAGGAGCCTCACCCGCCCGCCGCCCAAGGCTTCAACCGCTTCGTCTGGGACCTGACCTACGCGCGCGCCAAGGGTTTCCCGGGCATGGTGCTGTGGGCTCGCGAGCTGATCGCGCCGCAGGTCGCTCCCGGTTCCTACCAGGCGCGGCTGACCGTCGGCGGCCAGGCGACGACGGTGCCGTTCACCGTCGTCAAGGACCCCCGGTCGAGCTCCTCCCAGGCCGACCTCGAGGCGCAGCAGCGGTTCCTGCTCGACATCCGCGACCGCCTCGACGTCACCCACGACGCCCTGCGCCGGATCCGCGCCGTTCGCGCCCAGCTCGCCGATCTGAGAAGGCGCCTGCATGCCGCCGCGGCCGACCGCACGGCCACGGCCGGCACCGGCCAGGCCGCCGATCCGAAGGGTTCCGGCGGCGGCCCGGCCGTGCCCAGCGATCCGTTCAGCGCCGTGCGCCAGGCGGCGCACGACCTGGACGCCAAGCTCACCGCCGTCGAGGAGGCCCTCTACCAGACCAAGTCCCACAGCGTCGAGGACGCGCTCAACTACCCGATCCGTCTCGACGACAAGCTCAACGGGTTGGCCCAGGAAGCGGCGCTCGGCGACTACCGGCCGACCGCCCAGGCGATCGCCGTGCGCGACCGCCTGGTCAAGGCGATCGACGCCCAGCTGGCCAAGCTCGACGCCCTGCTTGCCCAGGACCTGCCGAGCTTCAACCGGCTTGCCGCCGGTGCCGGCGTGCCGACGGTGATCCCGCCCCGTACTCGGATAGACTAGGCTTCATGGGAAAAACGCGACCCATGGCACGACTCACCCCCAAGCGATGACCACCATCGCCGCCCCGTCGACCACCGCCTACCAGCTTCGCGGCTGGGACCTGTCGGAGCTGCTGACCGCACCCAGCGAGGAGGTGATCGCCAGGCGCCTCGCCGAGCTCGAAGCGGCGCTGCAGGAGTTCGAACAGGCGCGGCAGGAGCTGCCGCCACCGGCGGCACCGCTCTCACCGCAGCAGCTGCTCGCCATCGTCAAGCGCTACGAGGCGATCTCCGAGCAGATCAGCGTGCTGTCGAACTACGGCTCGCTGTGGTTCAACTCCGACACCGGCAACCAGGAGGCGATCACCTTCCGCACCCGCGTGCGCCAGGCGATCACCGCGGCCACCAACCGGATCCTCTTCTTCAGCCTGTGGTGGAAGGGCCTCTCCGACGAGGAGGCGCAGGCGCTGCTGCCGCCGCCGGCCACCGACTACCGCCACTTCCTGCTCGAACTGCGCCGGTTGTCGCCCTACACCCTCGACGAGAAGTCCGAGCAGATCATCAATATCAAGGACGACAACGGCATCGGCGCGGTGACGACGCTGTATTCCATGCTCACCAACCGCATGGAGTTCGACCTCGAGGTGGACGGCGAGGCCAGGCGCCTGACCCGCGACGCGCTCACCGGCTATGCCTTCTCCACCCGGCCCGAGCTGCGCGCCGCCGCCTACCGCGAGCTCTACCGCGTCTTCGGCCAGGAGGCGACCATCCTCGGCCAGATCTACGTCAACATCGCCCGCGACTGGCACGAGGAGGCGGTCGGGCTGCGCGGCTACCCGTCGGCGATCGCGGTGCGCAACACCGACAACGACATCCCCGATCGCGCCGTCGAGGTGCTGCTCGAGGTGGCGCGCGCCAACGCCGCCATCTTCCAGCGCTACTTCCGCCTGAAAGCCGGCTGGCTGGGGCTCGACCGCCTGCGCCGCTACGACGTCTACGCGCCGCTCGCCAGCTCCGAGCGCAAGATCCCCTACCAGGCGGCGGTGCGCTCGGTGCTCGAGACGTTCGGCGAGTTCGACCTCCGCTTCGCCGGTCTCGCCGAGCGCGTGCTGGCCGAGAACCACCTCGACGGCGAGATCCGCAAGGGCAAGCGCGGCGGCGCCTTCTGCGCCACGGTGCTGCCGCGCCTCACCCCCTGGGTGCTGGTCAACTACACCGGCCGGGTGCGCGACGTGGCGACCCTGGCGCACGAGCTCGGCCACGCGGTCCACAGCCTGCTGGCCGAGGACCATTCGATCCTCACCCAGCACGCCTCGCTGCCACTCGCCGAGACCGCGTCGGTGTTCGCCGAGATGTTGATCACCGACCGGCTGCTGCGCGAGGAGGCCGACCCGCTGGCGCGCCGCGAGCTGCTGGCCTCGGCGGTGGACGACGTCTATGCCACGGTGCTGCGCCAGAGCTATTTCGTGCTGTTCGAGCTCGAGGCGCACCAGGCCATTCTCGCCGGCCGCTCGCTCGAGGACCTCAACGACATCTATCTCGGCAACCTGGCCGAGCAGTTCGGCGACAGCGTCGAGGTGCCGGCGGAGTTCCGTTACGAGTGGTTGAGCATCCCGCACATCTACCAAACGCCTTTCTATTGCTATGCCTACAGCTTCGGCCAGCTGCTGGTGCTGGCGCTCTACCGCCGCTACCAGGAGCAGGGGGCGGCGTTCCGGCCCGGCTACCTCAAGCTGCTGTCGTACGGCGGCTCGGCCCGGCCGCAGGCGATCCTCTCCGAGGTCGGTATCGACATGACCGACCGCTCCTTCTGGCAGGGCGGCTTCGACCTGGTGCGCCAGCGCATCGACGAGCTCGAGGCGATCCGCATCCCGAAGTCCTGACCCGGAGGGCGGCACCCGCTGGATCGCCGCGCTCCTGGCTTCTCGGCGTGCGCAGCAGTCGCCTTGGCGATGAACCGCGAGCGCAACCAGCACGGCGGCCGTGCCGCGGAGCGGCCCAGGCCTTGATCGGCCCAGCTCAACGCGCGCCCCACGCCGCCGCCGGTCCCCCGTCGCGGCGCGAGCTGTTGGCGGTCGCGGCGCTGGCGGCCGGCGCGGGCGGCCTCGCGCTGCTCATCTCCTGGTCCGTGCTGGGGCTCGTGCCGCACGTCACCGACGCCATCTCCTATCTCTTCCAGGGACGGATCCTGGCCTCCGGCCGCCTCTGGGAGCCGCCGCCGGCGGTGCCGGCGCTGTTCGCGCACGAGAACGTCATCCTGACGCCGACTCGCTGGTGCTCGCTCTACCCGCCCGGGTGGCCGCTGCTGCTGGCGCTCGGGTGGCGCCTGCACGCCCCGTGGCTGATAAGCCCGCTGCTGCTGGCGCTGGCGGTCGCCGGCACCTGGCTCGCCGGCCGGCGGCTGTACGATCCGGCGACCGGGATGCTGGCCGCGGCCGCCCTCGCCTGCTCGCCGTTCGCGCTGCTGATGGCGGCGGATGCCATGGCGCACGTGCCGGCCCTCTGCGCCACGGTCTGGTGCCTGGCGTTGATCGCCGGGGTCATGGGTGGCGGCGCCGAATCCGCCGGCCACCTACCGGCTGCCGCGCACTCGCCGCAACTCCTCTCCCCGGAGGGCGTTGCGACGGCTGGAGCCGTTCGCCGCGCGCTCCTCGCCATCGGTCTTTTGGGCGGGTTCGCGGTGCTCATCCGCCCGGGCACCGCGGTGGCCCTGCTGGCGCCGGCGGTGGCCTGGTATGCGATCGAGGCCGGGCGGCGGCGCGGGCTCGCCGGCCTGGCCTGGATGGCGCTGGGGGCCGCGCCCTGCCTGGCCGCCATGGCTGCCTACGATGCGGCGGTGTTCGGCGGGCCGCTCGCGAGCGGCTACGCGGTCTACGAGCCGGCGAGGTTCGCCCAGGCCGCCGGCGGCGCGCTGGTGAGCTGGTCGGTGGCACTGCGCCACAACCTGCCCTGGTACCTCGGCCAGCTCAATCGATCGCTATGGGGCTTCCCCTGGGGAGACCTGCTGCTCTTCGCGCCGCTCCTCCTGGCGCGGCCGCGGCGGGCCGCCGACGGCGTGCTGGCCGCGTGCGCCGCCAGCCTGGTGCTCGCCCACAGCTTCTACTACTACGGCGACGTCATCTACTCCGGCCCGCGGTTGGTCTTCGAGAGCCTGGGGCCGCTTTCGCTCCTCGCCGGCCGCTCGCTGCGCACCCTGGCGGGTTGGCTGGACGGCGGCCTGGGCCGCCTGCGCCGGGTCACGCCCGAGACGCGGAGAGCGTTACGCCTGGCGGCGGCCGGCGCCGCCGGCTGCCTGCTGCTCTACGTCCCGCTCGGCCGCCGCCTGCCGCAGCAGATGCTGCATCATGCGCAGTGGTACCTGGCGGTGTCGCCGGAACCGTTGCGCGCCGCCGCCAGCGCCGGCGTCGGCCCCGACGCCCTGGTCTTCGTCGCCGGCACGCCCTGGTGCTACAGCGGCTTCTTCCTCGCCAACGATCCGCGCCCGGAGCAGGGCCGCCGCGTCTACGTCCGCGACATCCCGCCGCTGCGGGCGGCGGCGCTGGCCGCCTATCCTCGCCGCGAAGTCTGGGTGGCCCGGGTCGAGGTGGTCATCCCGCACCCCCGCTCGGACCCCGACGTCGCCAAGCCGACCGCGTTGTCCTGGATGCGACTGAGGTAGGGGGGCTGGCCGCACTGGCGATCGAGTCCGGCAGCGAGTGGCTCACGGCCGACCGCGGTTTCAGCCGGTTCTCGGGCCTGCGCTGGCGCCACCCGCTGGCCTGACCGAGCGGCGGGGAGGGCGACGGTATGATTTTGGGTCTAGCGCGGCGCGACGGTGACGGCCCGCAGCCGGCTGCCGGGGGCGAGGTGGACCTGGAACATCACCTTGCCGGTGCGCGCCAGCGCCAGGTCCGCGGTTCCCGCGGCGACCTCCAGCAGATCCAGCTTGGCGCCGCCGGCGTCGGTCACCTGCACCAGCGCCGGCGGCAGCGGACGGCCGACCAGGACGAGGCGATAACGGCCGGCGGGGAAACAGCCGCGGAACAGGCTCCACTCGCCGGGCGCCCGGTATTGCAGCGGCTGCTCGGGATCGGGGCGCATGGCGTCGTCGGACACGTAGGCGTCCGCCGCCGGCAGCACCGCGGACGGCAGGCAGGCGGCGGGATCGGGATCGATGCGATAGAGGCGGAGCACCGGCCCTAACTGCAACTCGTCCGGGATCCACTCCTGTAGCAGCGGGAAGCTGCGGAAGATCTGGTCGTAGCGGCCGGCGATCAGTCGTTGATTGTCGGTGAACAGCGCTGCGGGGTCGCCGAAGCGCGAGTAGGCGGAGCTCGACAGCAGCAGGTAGTCGTTCTGCGGGCTGCGCAGGTCGGCGAGCGGGATGCGGCCGGCGAAGCGCTCGTAAGAGACCGCGAAGCGGCCCGGCGGCAGCTCGGGGGTGTAGGACTCCTTGACCAGTGCCGCCCCCTGCGGCAGGTGGGCGAGGATCCAGGCGGCGGCCTCCTCGCGCGTGCTGGGGGTGACGTAGCCGATGGTCTGCCGGGCCGTCAGGTCGGCCGGCAGCCACAGGCAGGCACCGACCAGGACGACGACAGCGATGACCGCGGCCGCCGCCCGGCGCCCGGCAGCGCCGCCGCGCCGCCCTCGCGGGGCCGGCGCCGCCGCCGCCGGCCGCGACGCGAGCCCGGCGGCGAGCTCGATCCAGGCCGCCACGCCGATCCCCAGGTAGACCGCGAGCAGCGGCAACACCGGGTAGAGGTTGTGCTTCACCACCATGGTCATCGACACGATGAGCGCCAGGAAGACCGCCGGATAGGGCGCCAGCCAGAGCAACCGCGCCAGCCTGGGATCGCGGCCGCGGGAGCGGACGGCGATCAGCGCCAGGCCGGAGAGCCCGGCCGCCACCGCCGGCCAGCCGAAGCTCTCCAACAGGTGGGCGGCGTAGAAGCCGGCGTTGCTGTCGTGGATCACGCCCAGCCAGCCGTGATGGGCGTACTGGTGGGCGCCGAAGAAGACGTCCTTGCCGCCGGTGAAGGCCCGCTCGGGATAGACCAGCAGGCTCGGCATCACGGCGATCACCGACCCGATGGCGGCCAGCGCCGCCCAGGCCAGGCCGCCGTTCCAGTCGCGGCGGCGCAGCCGCCAGAGCCCCCAGACCGCGGCAATGCCCAGGGCCACGAATCCGGCCGGATACTTGCTGGCGGCGGCGAGACCCGCCGCCACGCCGGCCAGCACATAGTCGCGGCTGCGCTCGCGATCGATCAACCGCACCACGAACAGCAGGCAGAGGGTGGCGAAGAACGCCGACGGCACGTCGCAGGTGTTGAGGTGCGAACCCTCGTTGTAGAGCTCGGAGAAGATGACCAGCGCGGCCGCCAGAGCGCCGGCGACGGCACCCGACCACGATGCGGCGCCATGAACGGCACCAACCGCACTGCCGGCGCCGAAGCCGCCGGCCTTGCCGTTGCCGCCTGCTCCGTCAATCGGGCCGCTCTCGCCGGCCTCGCCTGCGCCACTCTCGCCGCCGCCACCGCTCAACCGCAACGCCATCAGGTAGACCGGCACCACGGTCAGCGCCGACAGCAGCGCCACCACTCCGCGCAGGAGGACCCAGGCCACCGCCAGCGGTTCCGTGCGGCCGTACACCTGCCGGACCACCGTCGCCACCACCCCCGGCAGGCGCGCCGCGCACCAGAGCGCCAGGGCGTCGGCGTAGTAAGTGAGATGGGGATAGACGAAGGTGCGGATCAGCGGCTCGCCGCCGTCGATCATCGTCGCCTGGTGGTAGTAGGTGCCCTCGTCGAGATAGTACCTGCCGCTCGCCTCGGAGCCGAGGCCAGCGAAGCGCACGGCGAGTGCCAGCGCCAGTAGCGCCGGCAGCACGAGCGCCGCGGCCAGCGCCTGTCCCCGCCGCCCGGCCAACCGGGCCGCCATGGCCGCCCCCAGCCAGATCGCGCCGGCCGCGAGCGCCGCGACGATCGCCGCCCGCGACAAGGGCTCGGGCACGCCACCTCCACCCCGCCCCTTGCCGATGATGTCGCACAGCCACGACGCGACGACGATCGCGGCCAGCGCCAGCGCCGCCGCGCCGGAGCGGCGCCGCCAGCGCCGCCACCGCCAGGCGGGATCGCCAGCGGCGCTCGTGTGGGCGCCAGCACCGCCCTCGCCGGCGGCGGCGCCGGTGCTGGCGCCGGATTCGGATTGCAATGCCGCGGCGGCCATCGGCGCTTTCTACCATGAAAGCCGCGGGCGCCCGGGACGCCCGAACCGGCGGCGACAGTGCCTGCCAGGCCGATGGCTGGCCGCCGGCGGCCTCACCGCCTCCCCACCCACTTGTCGCGCCGGGCCGGGGAGTCTATCGTGGGCCTCGTTCCGCGGTCCCTCCCGGAGGTGGCGTATGCAGAGCGCCCTCGAGTTTCGCGGCAGCGTCGTGCAGGACTATCCCGACGTCTTCACGCCGGCGGTGCTGGCGGCGCTCGCGGTCCTGGCGCCCCTGAACGCCGACCGGCGGCAGGTCATGGCCGCGCGCATCGCCCGCCGGCGCGAGCGGGCGCGCGGCGGCACCCGGATCGATTTCCTCGCCCCCGACGCGCTGATCCCGCGCACCGCGATCCGCGTCCAGGACGCCCGCGACGGCAAGTTCACCGGCAGCGAGATCCCCGCCGACCTGCGGCGCCAATGGATCCAGGGCACCGGCCCGGCCACCCGGCCGCGGGCCGCCACCAAAGCCGGCCTGCGCAACGTCGCCTACGCCCTGCTCTCCGGCGCCGACGGCTGGATGTTCGACGGCGAGGACGCGCTCGGCGAGGTCGACACCATGTCCCTCGACAACCAGCGCAACCTGCGGCTCGCCATCGCCAGGGAGCCGCTGTTCCTGGAGGTCGCCGCCGACGTCGCCGCGGAGATGAACGAATGGGCGCGCGGCTTCCTCGGCCGCGCCATCGTCGCCGACTGGCGAGCGCAGCTCGACTTCACCACCAAGATCTTCCGCCCGCGCGGTCTGCACCTCGACGACCGCCACGTGCGCGAGCGCGGCGGCGCCGGCTTCGCGGCCTCGATCGTCGACCTGGCGACGTACGTGGTCAACAACCGTCACCCGCTCGGCGCCGCGGGCGCGTCGCTGGTGCTCTACCTGCCGAAGATCCAGACCGCCGAGGAGGCGGCGCTGTGGCACGACCTCCTCGCCGTCCTCGAGCGCCATCTCGGCCTCGCGGCCGGGACCATCAAGGCCTACGTGCTGGTCGAGCAGATCGAGGCCTGCTTCCAGCTGATGGAGATCCGCGCCGCGCTCGGACTCCACTTCGTCGGCTTCAACACCGGCCGCTGGGACTACATCAACAGCGTCGCCGACGCGCTGGCCTGGAAGCGCGACTTCGTCAACCCCAACATCGACGTCATCGGCATGACCTACGGCTACATGCGCCACTACGAGGACCGCGTCCGCCGAGCGGTGAACACGCCCGACCGCGACGGCCGCTGCGCGCTGTGGCAGGGCGGCATGGAGGCCAACATCCCGGTGGGCTCCGCGGCCGGGATCGCCGCGAGCATGAAGAAAGCCGTGGCCGGCGGCGAGCGCGAGCAGCGCGAGGGCGCCAGCGGCAAGTGGGTGGCGCACTGGAAGATGGTGCACATCATGCGGCCGGTCTGGGAGCGGGCGGGCCAGGACAACCAGCTCGGGCGCCAGTTCCCGCCCCTCGCCTACACCGCCGAGGAGGCCGAGAAGCTGATCTCGCTCGAGCCGGCGCCGCGCACCGTGCGCGGCGCGCGCGACCTGCTGAGCGTCGCGGTGCAGTACGGCAACGCCTTCCTGCGCGGCTTCCAGGCCGCCGCCCTCAAGCCGGCCGACTTCTTCGGCAACGACGACGTGCTCTACCTGATGGAAGACATGGCGACCGGCGAGATCCGCGCCAGCATCCTCTGGGAATGGCTGCACAAGGAGGCCCGCTTCACCGAGGACGACCCCGAGACGGGGATCAAGGCCGGCGACGCGATGACTCAGCCGTTCTTCGCCCGCCTGTTCGAGGAGGAGTTCGGCAAGCTGCTACGGGCCGGCAACCGCGACGTGCACGACGACTCCAAGCCGACCACCCTGCCGATCGCCCGCGCCATCGTCGAGGCCTACGTCGGCAGCGAGATCAAGCTTCCCTGGTACATCGATCTGCTCGACATCAACCTTGGCCAGCACGACCTGGAAACCGCCCGCCGGCGCATCGCCCTCTACGTCGAAGCGTTCCGCGACGACGGCACCCGCCGGACGGAGAACCTCGATTTTGGCAGCTGAAGCGGGCAGCTGAAGCGGGCAGCTGAGGCGCGCCGCCCTGGCCTGCTACCCCACCGCCACCGGCTCGTCGATCTCGGCGAACCGGGCGCTGAAGTGGCGCAGCACCTGCGGATCGTTGGTCATGCGCATGCCGCGGATCTCTTCGCGCCGCTCGCGGATCCTGCCCAGGACCCGCGCCACGTATTCGAGATGGGCGGCGGTGAAGACGCGCCGCGGCACCGCCAGGCGCACCAGCTCGAGCGGCGCCGCGCGGCGCTCGCCGGTGCGCGGATCGACGCGGCCGAACATCACGCTGCCGATCTCCACTCCCCGCACTCCGCCCTCGCGGTAGAGCGCCACCGACAGGGCCTGCGCCGGGAACTGTAGCGGCGGGATCGCCGGCAGCAGCCGGCGCGCGTCGACGTAGACCGCGTGGCCGCCGGGGGGCTGCACGATCGGCACGCCGAGCGCGGTCAGCCGGGCGCCGAAGGTCTGCACCTGCTCGATGCGGAAGCGCAGGTAGCGCTCGTCGAGCACCTCGCGCAACCCGCGCGCCATCGCCTCGAGGTCGCGCCCGGCGAGGCCGCCGTAGGTCGGGAAACCCTCGATCCTCACCAGGTGCTGCTTGAGGCTCTCGATCAACGCCGCGTCGCGGCTGGCGATGAAGCCGCCGATGTTGGCCAGGCCGTCCTTCTTGGCGCTCATCAGGCAGCCGTCGGCGAGGCCGAACACTTCGCGCGCGATCGCCGCCACCGTCCGCCGGCGCTGCCCCGGCTCGCGCTGCTGGATGAACCAGCAGTTCTCGGCGAAGCGGCAGGCGTCGAGGAAAAACGGCACCCCGTGCTCACGGCACAGTTCCGCCATGGCGCGGACGTTGGCGAGCGAGACCGGCTGGCCGCCGCCCGAGTTGTTGGTCAGGGTCAGCAAGGCGACCGGCACCTCGCCGCGCGGCGCCTCTTCGAGCAGCCGGCGCAGACGGCCGAGATCGATGTTGCCCTTGAACGGATGATCCGCGCTGGGCTGGTTCGCCTCGGGGATGACCAGGTCGAGGGCGTCGCCGCCGTGGGCCTCGATGTTGGCGCGCGTCGTGTCGAAATGCGAGTTGCTGGGCACGATCATGCCCGGCCGGGTCAGCAGCGACGAGAACAGCAGGTTCTCTCCCACCCTCCCCTGGTGCACCGGCAGGAAGTGCTCATAGCCGAAGACGTCCTCGATCGTCTCCGCCAGATGATAGAAATTGCGCGAACCCGCGTAGGCTTCGTCGCCCATCATCATTCCCGCCCACTGCCAGTCCGACATGGCCGAGGTGCCGGAGTCGGTGAAGAGATCGATGAACACCGCCTCGGACGGGATGGTGAAGAGGCTGTAGCCGCCGTTCACCAGCAGCCGCTCGCGCTCGGCGCGCGGCAGCAGCCGGATCGGCTCGATCACCTTGACGCGCCATGGTTCCGGCAGGGGAAGGCCCGCTGCCAGGTCGTCGTCCATATGCTTCCTCCCGAAAGCTCCTCCCGCCGCGCGTGCCCTCCGCCAGGAAACCGGCCGAGGCGCCGGCACCGGGAGATGCGAATTACGCACTGAATAGTACGCGATATTGCATGAAGATGCATACGACCACCAGGTACTGCTTTCGGCATACCACTTACCGGCGCCCGCCGCGAGGCAGCCCTCAAAGCATGGAACCCGGCCCTTTCGAGGCCCCATCGCGGCCTGCATCGAGTCGCCTCCCGAGCCGTTTGCGGGCGTGCTGTACGATGGCGGTGACGATGACCGCCGCTCCACCCGCGACAGTCGCTCCCCTGATCGAGATCCGCGACCTCACCAAGACCTATGCCGAAGGCGGGCGCGAGCATGCCGTGCTGCGCGGCGCCGCGGCCACCGTCCGGCGAGGCGAGCTGGTGGTCCTGCTGGGCCGCAGCGGCTCGGGCAAGTCGACGCTGCTGAACCTGCTCGCCGGCATCGACCTGCCCACCGCCGGCGAGGTGGTCGTCGACGGCATCCCGCTGTCCCGGCTGCGCGAGCGCGAGCGCACGCTGTTCCGGCGCGATCACATCGGCTTCGTCTTCCAGTTCTACAACCTGATCCCCACCCTGACCGTCGAGGAGAACCTGCTGCTGCCGCTCGAGTTGCAGGGCCGCGCCGGGACCGCCGGGCGGCAGGGGGCGTTGGCGCTGCTGGCCGAGGTGGGGCTCGCCGACCGTGCCGCCAGCTTCCCCGACCGCCTGTCGGGGGGTGAGCAGCAGCGCCTGGCGGTGGCGCGGGCTCTCGTCCATGACCCGCCGTTGGTCCTGGCCGACGAGCCCACCGGCAACCTCGATCTCGAAACCGGCCTGCAGGTGCTTGAGCTGCTCGACCGGCTCACCCGCCGCGCCGGCAAGACCATGGTCATGGTGACCCACAGTCTCGAGGTCGTCGGCCTGGCCGATCGCGTGCTGCGCATCGAGAGCGGCCGCCTGGTCGAGGACACCGCGGGCACCGAGGGCGCCGGAGGAGCCGAGGCGAGCGCGGGCGCCCCGGCAGCGAACCCTGCGCGCCGGCCTGGCGATGACACGAGTGCGGGTGACGCCAAGGCGAACCCTGCGCGCCGGCCCGGCGATGACGGCGCGCGCGGCGCTGCCTCGCCGGCGGCTTCCGGCGGCGGCCGGGAACCTGGCGACGTGGGCGGAGGATTGCCCTGAGCCTGCCGCTCACCCCTGTCCCTGGCGGAAGCCTCCGAGTGGTCGCGGCCCGCGGCGCCAAAGGTGCGAGCAGCGCGAGCAGCGCGCGGGGCGCGGGGGGCCTGCTGCTGCTCTGGCGCGCTTCCGGGCGCGAGACGCTGCGGCGCCCCGGTCAGCTGTTGCTGGCGGTCGCCGGCGTGGCGCTCGGAGTCGCCGTGGTGATCGCGGTCGCCCTCGCCACCGGCAGTGCCGAGCGCGCCTTTCAACTCGCCACCGCGGCGGCGACCGGCCGTGCCACCCATCAGATCGTGGGCTCCCCCGAGGGGTTGCCGGAATCCCTGTTGCCGCGCCTGGTCCTGGCAACCGGGGTCACCGCGGCGCCGGTCGTCGAGGATTGGGTCGCCATGCCGGCGCGAGCTGGCCAACCCCCGCGCCTGTTCCATCTGCTGGGCATCGACCCGTTCTCCGAAGGCCAGCTGCGGCCCTATCTGGCGGCCGCCGGCGGTGCCGGCAGCGCTCCCGCCGCGGCACCCGGCACCGGTCTGGCCCGCGGCCGAGCGGCGGCAGGGGCGGCGGGGACGAGCGGCGCCGCCAGCGCGCCGCCCGCCGACCTGTCAACGCTGCTGCTACGCCCGGGAACCTGCCTGCTGGCGGCCACCACCGCCGCGGAGGTCGGCCTGCACGCCGGCGATCGCTTCACGGTGCGAGCCGGCGGCGCACCGCGCCAGCTCGAGCTGGCCGGCGTCATCGGCACCGCCGGCAAGGGGGCGAGCGCGCCAGAGGACGGCGACAGCGCCGCCGGCGCGATCGCGGACCTGCTGGTGATGGACATCGCTGCGGCCCAGGAGCTGCTCGGCCGGCAAGGCAGGCTCGATCACATCGACCTGCGGCTGCCGCCGGACTCCGATCCGGCCGTGTCGTCGCCGCCGGCAGGCGAACGCGCCGGGACGGCAGCGTCAACCCGTCCCACCGGCGCGATACCGGCCGGGCCGGAGGGACGGGGCGAGCTGGCCCGGATCTCGGCGCTGCTGCCGCCGGGAGCCGTCATCCTGCCGGCCTCGGCAGCCAGCCGCGACGCCCTGGCCATGACCCGCGCTTTCCGCATCAACCTGGCGGCGCTGTCGCTGCTCGCCATGGTCTGCGGCGCCTTCCTGATCTACAACACGATGACTTTCGCGGTGGTCCAGCGCCGGCCGCTGCTCGGCACCCTGCGCGCCCTGGGGGTCACCCGCGGCCAGGTGCTGGCGCTGGTGATGGGCGAAGCCGCCGCGGTGGCGGTCGCCGGCACCGCCGCCGGGCTGGTCGCCGGCGTGGTGCTGGCGCGCGGCCTGCTGCACCTGGTCACCCAGACCATCAACGACCTCTATTTCGCGGTCTCGGTCCGCGGTCTGGACCTGGCGCCGGGCAGCTTCTTCGCCGCCGCCGCGATCGGCGTCGGCGCCACCCTCGCCGCCGCCCTGGCGCCCGCCCTCGAAGCGGCCCTGACGCCGCCGCGCGCCGCGCTCAGCCGCTCGGTCCTCGAGGCGCGCCTGCGGCGGGCGCTGCCGCGCGCCACGGCGCTCGGCGGCGCGCTGTTGCTGGCGGGTGCCCTGGCGCTGGCGGTGCCGCCGCCGGCCGGCGGCGGCCTGGTGCTCGGCTTCGCCGGCCTGGGCGCGGTGATCGTCGGCTGCGCGCTGCTGGCCCCGGCGGCGACGGTCGGGCTGATGCGCCTGCTGCGGGTACCGCTCGGGGCGTTGCTCGGCGTGCGCGGCCGGATGGCGGCCGGCGGCGTCGTCGCCTCGCTGTCGCGCACCGCGGTGGCGATCGCCGCGCTGATGATCGCGGTGGCGGTGACCGTCGGGATCGGAGTGATGATCGACAGTTTCCGCCGCACCGTCGCCGTCTGGCTCGAGCGCTCGCTGCCGTCGGACCTCTACGTTTCCGCGCCGGCAGGCTTTGGCGGCTTCGGCGGCACGCCGATCGCCCCCGAGGCGGCGGCCCGCGCCGCCGCCGTGCCCGGAGTGGCGGCGGTGCACGGCGTCCGCCGGGTCGAGCTGCGCTCGGCCACCGGGCCGATCTGGCTGCTGGCCGTCGATCCCGACCGGCGCCGCTTCCGCGGCTACGAGCTGCGCGAGGGCGATGCCGTGGGCATCTGGCGCCGGGTCGCGGCGGGCGGCGAGGCGATGGTCTCGGAACCGTTCTCGCGCCGCTGGTCGGTGCACGCGGGGGACACCATCGGCCTGCCCACGGCCGATGGCGAGCGCCGCTTCCGGGTCGCCGGCGTCTTCGCCGACTACACCTCGGACCTCGGCCTGGTGCTGATCAGCCGCCCCACCTACCTGCGTTTCTGGCACGACCCGCTGCTGTCGGGTTTCTCGGTCGACCTTGAACGCACCGATGGCGGCCGCGCCGATCCGGCAGCCGCGCGCACCATCCGGCTGCTGCGCCAGGCGCTGGGTCCCGGACGACCGGTGACCATCCGCTCCAATCGCGCGCTCCGGCGCCTGTCGCTCGAGATCTTCGACCGCACGTTCCTGATCACCGGCGTGCTGCGTCTGCTGGCGGGGCTGGTGGCCGCCATCGGCGTGCTGTCGGCGCTCACCGCCCTGCAGCTCGAACGTACCCGCGAGATCGGCGTGCTGCGGGCGACCGGCCTCACCCCCGGCCAGGTCTGGCAGCTGATCACCGCCCAGACCGGATTGATGGGCCTCGCCGCCGGCCTGCTGGCGCTGCCGGTGGGTCTGGTCCTCTCCGCCATCATGGTCTACGTCATCAATCGCCGGTCCTTCGGCTGGACCATCCACCTCGAGGTGTCGCCCACCGTGCTGGTCGAAGCCCTACTGCTGGCCCTGGGTACCGCCCTCGCGGCCGGCCTCTACCCGGCTTGGCGCATGGCGCGCATCCCACCGGCGCTCGCCCTGCGCGAGGAGTGACCGCCCTGCGCCGGCCACCGCGCCGTCTGGCGCCGATCGCGACGATCGGGGCGTTGGCCGGGTTTGCCGCGCTGGCGGCGCTGCTGGCGATCGCCGCCTGGCGCCTGAGCCGCGCGTCCGGCGGCACCGCGGACACCCAGCCGGCCGCCGGCATGAGCGTGGCGGCCGCGCTCGGCGCCGCGGACCCGCGCGGCTTCGCGCGCGCCCTCGCGCCGCGCCCCTTCGTCTTCCCTGCCGACCACGGTCCCCATCCCGATTTCCGCACCGAATGGTGGTATTACACCGGCAACCTGGCCGACCGCGATGGGCGCCGGTTCGGCTTCCAGCTCACCTTCTTTCGCGTCGCCCTCGCCCCGCCGGCCGGACTGCCCGCGCCGCCCGCGCCGGTAGCCGGTGGCAAGGCCGCCGGCGTTGCCGGCACCGGCCCACCCGGTGCCGCCGGTCGGACGTCGGCCTGGGCGACGCGCCAGGTGTGGTTCGCCCACTTCGCCGTGACCGACGCCGCCGGCGGCCGCTTCCTGGCCCACGAGCGCTGGGAGCGCCAGGCCCTCGGCCTGGCCGGCGCCCGGGCCGCGCCCTTCCGGGTCTGGGCCGGCAACTGGTCCGCGGCCGATGCCGACCCCGCGGCCGGCGAACCCGCCGTCGGCGGAGCCGCGGTACCCGGAGCCACGGTACCCGGACCCGCGGTACCCGGAGCCGCGGTATCCGGAGCCGCTGCAAACCAACCTCCGCCTGCCGCCACCGAATCCGCCGCCGCGGCGGCAGCCGCCTTCGCCGGACCCGCCGCCGTCCGGCGCTCCTCTGCCGGCACCCCACGGATGAGGCTCCTCGCGACCGCCGGTGCCGCCGGCGGCGACCAGGACGCCACCATCACCGGTGCCGCGGCCGGCGGCGGGGCCGCCATCGACCTGACCCTGACCCCTGTCCTGCCGCCGGTGCCGCAGGGCGACCGCGGCCTGTCGGCGAAGAGCGCCGAGCCCGGCAACGCCTCCTACTACTACTCGCTGCCGCGCCTCGCCGCCGCCGGCACCCTGCGCCTTGGCGGCGAGACCCTGGCGGTCGCCGGCCTCGCCTGGATGGACCGCGAGTGGAGCACCAGCGCGCTGGCCGCCGGCGAGGTGGGCTGGGACTGGTTCGCGCTGCAACTCGACGACGGCTGGGAGCTGATGCTCTACCGTCTCCGGCGCGGTCCGCCGGCGCCGCCGGGCGCCGGCGCCACGCGGCGCGCTGCCGTCCCGGCCGCCGCCGACCAGATCGACCCGGCCAGCCTGGCCACCTGGATCGCCCCCGACGGCCACACCCAGACCTTCCCTCTCGCCGCTCTGCGCTTCGCCGAGATCGACCACTGGACGAGCCCGGCGAGCCGCACCCGTTACCCCTCCGGCTGGCGCCTGACGCAGCCCGGCGCCGGCCCCGCCGCCTGCGACCTGATCGTCCGGCCACTGCTCGCGGATCAGGAGCTGCGGCTCTCCTTCCGCTATTGGGAGGGCGCCGTGGCCGCCACCGGCACCCACGACGGCAGGCCGGTCGCGGCCCGCGGCTACGTCGAGCTCACCGGCTACGGCGACGTCCGGGAGCCCACGCCTGACCATCGGCCGCCGACGTGATGCCCCCAACCAGGCTCCGCTCCTGGCTCCCGCTTGCCCCTTTCATGACAACTTGTTATGCTCGTCGGCAAGATTGAGCCGCGGCGGCGTCCATCAAGGAACCCCGGTGACCGAGGCCGAGCTCGCGATGCGAAGCCGGGCGGGGTCAGCACCCGATCAGGTATCGGCTGAGGCAGCCTCTCGCCATCGGCGCATCTTCGCTGGCGTGGCGCACACTGCTTTATATCGAACCGCGTTCCCGAACCGCGGCAAGGCCAGCGAGAATCGAACGCCCTGATGATTTGCATATCGCCATTCGGCGATCCCGCGCGACCGCCGGTCCCGTGCGCTTTTCCTCGATCCAGCTCACCTGTTTTGACTCATGCCGTGTCAGAAGGTATTGGCGCTCTTGACCACCGCCAATCAAGATGCATATGATTACAAAAGTTCTATTATCAGCTGTCCCTTGATCAGCATGGCTACGGCTAGGAGGTACGACTATGGTTCCGTGTCGGAGTTATGTGAGGCTGGGGTGTTATTGTGTCCTGTCGTTCGCGTGGCTGGCGAGCTCGGTTGTGAGCTATGCCAAGCCCGGCACCTGTGAAGCGATCCGCGATCCAAGGCACCTCCTGGAAAGCAGCGAGATCGTGTTGCTGGGCGAGATGCATGGTACCCGGGAGATTCCAAATTTCCTCGCCGCTGCCGTCTGCCAGGCGCTGCAGCGAGACCGGAGCGTTACAGTGGGGCTGGAGATCCCTCGCGAGGAGAATGCGCGCCTGCAGGCCTACCTCGCCTCGCCCGGCCGCGGCGAAGATCTGGCGGCCCTGCTCGCAGGCTCCTTCTGGCAGTCTCCCTACAAGGATGGCCGCAGCAGCGAGGCCATGGTGCAGCTGATCGTGGCCCTCCGCGGCTGGCGCGCGGGTGGCAATCGTCTACGCGTCGTACCGATCGATCCCGTCGAGCTTCCCGCTCCCAACTCGCCCGCCCCCGGACCAGCTCCGAGTGGCGCGCCGCGACCTCGCGCAACCGGCGAGACCCGTGATCGGGCGATGGCAGCGGGCCTTGCCGCCGCGATCCGCGATGCTCCTGACGACCTGTTCCTGGTCCTGACCGGCAACGTCCACAACCGCCTGCGGCCCGGGACGCCATGGGATCCGCATTTCGAGCCCATGGGATACCTCTTGGCGCGCGCCCTGCCGCCCGAGAAACGCTTGGTGGCTCTCGACGCCCACTATCCCGGGGGCAAGGCATCCTTCTGCTCGGGAAGCCTCGACGCTCCCAGCTGCAAGCCTACCGATCTTCCCAAGACCTGGAAGGTAGCGCTGCCGCGGCCGCAGCCCGATGACCCGCCGGGCGTAGATGTCCAGCGCATCTCGGATCAGGTCCCCTACAGCGGCTTCTTCTACTTCACCGCACCCCTCACGCCATCGGGGCCTGCGGTGCCGCCGCCGGCAGCGCCAACTGCCGCCATCGCTCCCAACGGCCCGCCATGAGGTCCTGAGCCACCGATTCCAAGCCGGGAGTCGTCCGGACGCTCGTTCAACGCCTCCGGCAGGTGGATCTCTGTCAGGACCATGGCAGGAGCCCTGAGGAGCCCTGAAATGACCCGTATCCTGATCGCGACGTACCCAGAGGATATCCATGCCACGATGGTGGCTGCCGGTCTCGAGGCCCGCGGCCACCAGGCGGTGCTCTGGCAGGGAGCCGACTTCCCGACCCGGCAGCAGGCCTCGATCTCGATAGGCGACGGCGGCGAGGCGGCCTGGGAAGTCTCGGGGCCGAGGCTCCGGATGGCTTCCAACAGCGCCTTCGACGTGATCTGGCACCGGCGACCGGTGATCGAGCCGGTGCTTCCCGACGAGATGCATCCCGGTGACCGGATCGTCGCCAGCCGCGAATGCTCGATCTTCAACCGGAACCTTTGGCAGCTCATCTTTCCCGGCGCCTTCTGGATCAACCCGCTGGGCAGCCGGCAGCGCTCGAATGCCAAGCTGGTACAGCTCCAGGAGGCTCTGGCTGCCGGGCTAACGGTGCCACCGACGCTCTGCAGCAACGATCCGGCCAGGATTCGCGCCTTCCTCGACCGTTACGCGGGCCGCGCCATCTACAAGCCTTTCTACCCGGCACAGTGGCGCAAGCAAGAGGGGTCGGCGTTGACCTTCACCAGCACCGTCTGCCGCAACGACCTCCCCGACGACGAGGTGCTGCGCCTGACGCCAGGCATTTTTCAACAGCGGATCGCCAAACGCCACGAGCTTCGGCTCACCTACATGGGCGACCTGCTGGTCGCCGCCAAGCTGCTGTCGCAGGAGATTCCCAAGGCTCGCCTCGACTGGAAGCTCGCCTTCACCGACCTGCGAGTCTTGCCTGCTGAGGTCCCCGCCGAGGTGGATCGGGCCTGTCGCCGTTTGCTGCGGCGATTGGGAATCGTGTTCGCCTGCCTGGACATGATCGTCACTCCCGAAGGCGATCACGTCTTTGTCGAGGTCAACGAGATGGGACAGTTCCTCTGGCTCGAGGAGCTGAACGCCGACCTGCGGCTGCTCGATCCGTTCTGCGAGATGCTGGGGCAAGCGCGCAGGGATTTCACCTGGCGGCGATCGCCCGACAACCTGCGTTTCGCCGACCTGCATGACGCCGCGATGGCGCAACAGCGCGAGGTGTTCGCACGCGTTCACGTGGCGAAGCCGTCCTACTTTTCAGTGCCCGACTAACGCGTATTCGCGTCACCGCTATCGGTGACGAGGTCAATCAACTGTTTCTATCAAAGGAGCTCGGACCATGAAGAAAGTGGACAAGAAGCGCATTCTTGGACGCCGGCTGGCGGCGGACATCACCGCCGAACAGCTCAAGAGCGCCACGGGCGGATCGCCCAGCAACTGCATGGGCGACTACGACGACGTCGATTATATTTCCTATTGAGCCGTGACCCCGGCGCCGCCGGCCGCCGCCCACACGGCGGCCGGCGGCACGCCAATCTCGCAGGAAGGGTGAGAGTCGATATGTCCGAGAACGAGGGCGCCAAGGATGCCACCGCGACAGCGGCCGCCGACGGGAAACTGCCGCCGGCGCTGGAGGTGGCGGTCATTGCGAAAGTCCAGCAGCTGGTGGATCGCGAGGTCAGCCGCTTTGTCAAGTTTGCGCTTTGGGGCAGCTTGATTTTCGGCGCCTTGACGGTCTCCGCCGTCTGGATCAAAACCAGGGCCATCGTCACGGCGGAGGTCGACGCCTTGATCCAACGCACCGATGCCGTGACCGGCGTTCGGCATCATCTCGATGACTTGACCAACCGCGCCCTGGTGACCGCCTCGCTCATCGCCCTGCGCAAGCCGGAAGCCGTGCCCTTGAAAAAGCACCAGACCCTCGCGGTCAAGGGACCCGCGAAAGAGATCAGTCTCTCTTTCGCCGATTGGGCTCGGCTCAAGGATTGGCTGCAAGACGAGACGCTCGACGACCAGGATTTCGCGGACACGGTCGCCGTGCTGGCCTCGCAGGAGGAGACGAGGGCCAGGAAGGACGCCGAGGAGCTCTTGGCGGAAATGCTGAATCCTCCAGAGCACTGGCGATATAGCTGGATGCTCCACCATCCCAGGAAGCGGCTGGCAATTCTGCAGAACTTCTCGCGCTCCGGCCTTGGCGCGGCGGCGTTACAGGTGGCGCTCGACGACCAGAGCTCCAAGGAGTTGCGGCTCGCCGCGATGGACTACATTCAGTCGTCCTGGTATCGCAGCGCCTTCGAGGCGCTCTTCGCCGTCGCGGTCGCACCTGGCGATGGCGACCTTCGCCTGAAGGCCCTGCTGACCTGCGCCTGGCTGGATCCGATGAACCGCGAGATCGCCAGGGCAGTGGACGCCGCTCTCGCCGGGCCGGTCGCCGACGAGGACGTCGAGAAGGCGATCAAGCTCGCTACGCAGATATGGTATGCGCCTTCCCCCACGAATGAACAGACGGCCGAACAGGTCATGAACGAGGTGGAACAGGGACGACTGCGCAACGCGGAACGGCTCCTGTCATTTGCCTTTGGGCACGGCGCCTATGTGGTCGTGCTGTCCGGCGACACGCTGGCGATCTTCTTTCGCTCGGGCAAGAGCGCCGACGAGGCGTTCGGAACCTCCAAGGAGGCATTCAGCCGCCTGCTACCCTATTGGGACATCCTGGCGCCCGCCGCCCCCGCGGGCGGTGACCTCGAGAGCTTCGAGCGGCTGGTGCCCAGGTCCTGCACCCACCATGGATTGCAGGCCCTCGTGGCCAGGTTGGCAGGCTCCACGAGCCTCGTGGTGTCAGGATCCCCTGCGCTCGACGGAACCCAGGTTTCGGAGGTGACCCTGGCAAGGTCGAGAGAGGACGAAACCCGCAAACGGGCGACCCTGACGGCTTACTGGACGGACAGATCTGGACATCAGCTGCAGGGACCGCTTACCGGGTTGCACGGCCAGGGCTTCAGTTTTTCCCTGCCCCGAGACTTCGACAGCGACAGCTGCATCAGCGACTGACCTCCTGGATCGCCCCCCCGTGGGCAACGATCCCTGGCGCCCCGGCACCTCCTCGGCATAGTCTCGGCCATGTATTCTTGGCGATGCCGGCAGTCAGGCGGCAGATCGGCAACGGCAACACCATCCACCATGCGGGAACCAGGCAGCGGACGCGCCGGCTCGACCAGGCCGATCGCCGCGGCCACCAAGAGGAGAGCGCTCATGTCGATGACCAAAGCCGGGAACACCATCACCAGGATCGATCCTCAGGCGCCTTCCCGGCTCGCCGCCTTCGTCGTCCTCGCCACCATCCTCGGCTTGGCCGGCTTGCCAGGGTTCCCCGCCGCCCGTGCCGCCCATGCCGCCCGTGCCGCCCATGCCGCCGAAACCGCTCCGGCCGCACCCGCCGCCGCCGCCCCGGTCGCGCCGGCCCATCCGCCGGCGCCGGCTCCCCAACCAGCGGCCGGCAGCGCGCGCCAGTACACCATCGAGCAGTTCCTGGCCACCACCACCTGGACCGGCAGCGCGTTCTCGCCCGACGGCCGGCAGGTGCTGGTGAGCGGCAACGGCACCGGCGTCTTCAACGCCTATGCCATCCCGGTGGACGGCGGCGCCCCGCGGCAGCTGACCGACTCGAAGGTCAACGCCATCATGGCGGCCGGCTGGTTCCCCACCGGCGACCGCATCCTCTACGAGAGCGACCAGGGCGGCAACGAGCAGACCCACATCTACGTCCGCGACGCCGACGGCACCGCCCGCGACCTCACCCCGGGCGACAAGCAGAAGGCCGCGTTCGAGGGCTGGGCTCCGGACGACAAGACTTTCTTCTTCTCCTCCAACGAGCGCGACCCGCACTACTTCGACCTCTACGAGATGTCGATCGACGGCTACCAGCGCACGCTGCTGTTCCGCAACGAGGGCGGCTTTGCGCTCGGCCCCATCTCCCGCGACCGGCGCTACGTCGCGGTGGTCAAGCAGGAAAGCACCGGCGACTCCGACGTCTACCTCTACGACCGCTCGACCGGCAAGCTGCGCGACCTCACCGCCCACACCGGCGAGGTCGTCAACGCGCCGGCGGACTTCAGTCCCGACGGCGCCAGCCTCTACTACACTACCGACCAGGGCAGCGAGTTCGCCCACCTGGTCCGCTACGACATCGCCACCGGCGAGCGCACCGACGTGCTGCGCCCCGATTGGGACGTCACCGGCGCCAGCTTCTCGCGCGACGGCCACTTCTTCCAGGTCTCCATCAACCGCGATGCGGCCACCGAGGTGCGGCTGTTCGCGGAGCCCGGCATGCGGCCGGTGCAGCTGCCGGCGCTGCCCGACGCCGACATCAGCGGCCTGCGGTTCTCGCGCGACGGCAAGCGCCTCGCCTTCTATGCCGAATCCAGCCGCTCGCCGCGCAACCTCTACGTGATCGACGTCGCCGACCTGGCGCACGGCACGCCGCGCCAGCTCACCCGCGCGCTGAGCCCGGAGATCGACCCCGCCGCGCTGGTGCGCGCGAAGGTCGTCCGCTTCAAGTCCTATGACGGTATCGAGGTGCCGGGCCTGCTCTACCAGCCGCACGGGGCCAGCCGGGAGCACCCGGTAGCGGGCCTGGTATGGGTGCATGGCGGCCCCGGCGGCCAGTCGCGGGTCGGCTACAGCCCGCTGACTCAGTACCTGGTCAACCACGGCTATGCGGTCTATGCCATCAACAACCGCGGCAGCGCCGGCTACGGCAAGACCTTCTTCCACCTCGCCGACCGCAAGCACGGCAATGCCGATCTCGGCGACTGCGTGGCGAGCAAGGGCATGCTCGCCGCCACCGGCTGGGTCGCTCCCGGCCGCATCGCCATCATCGGCGGCAGCTACGGCGGCTACATGGTGCTGGCGGCGCTCACCTTCCGCCCGCAGGAGTTCGCCGCCGGGGTCGATCTCTTCGGCGTCGCCAACTGGGTGCGCACGCTGGCCAGCATCCCACCCTATTGGGCCTCGGAGCGCAAGGCGCTGTACAAGCTGATCGGCGACCCGCAGGCCGACGCCGACTACCTGCGCAAGATCTCGCCGCTCTTCCATGCCGAGGAGATCGAGCGCCCGCTGCTGGTGTTGCAGGGCGAGAACGACCCGCGGGTCCTCCGCCAGGAGTCCGACGAGATCGTCGCCGCGGCGCGCAAGCGCGGCACGCCGGTCGAGTACCTGATCTTCCCCAACGAAGGCCACGGCTTCGCGCGCAAGGACACCCAGGTCAAGGCCTACCAGGCCGTCCTGACGTTCCTCGACAAGTACCTTCCGGGAGGCGCCCCGCAAACCGGCGCCGCTGCCGGCGCGCATGGCTCGCGATAGGGGAGGGGGACCGCCGGCGGTAGACTAGGGACGAGGGAATGACGCTATGAGCCCTGCTGGCCTGGAGCTGTGGAGCGTGGTGGCGATCGTCGCCATCGTGGCGGCGAACGTCCGCCGCTGGATGGTCTTCTACGCGAAACAGCGGGCGCTCGGCGCTTCGACCAGCGAGCTCGAAAAAGAGGTCGCCCAGCTGACCAAGGCCAAGAACGAGCTCGCCGAGCGCCTCGAAAACCTGGAAACGATCGTGGTCAGCCAGACCTGGGGAGCGCTGCAGGACAAGGGGCTGTCCCCGGCCGAAAGAGAGCTCAAGGTGGCGACCGCCGCCCACCAGGAACTGCACCATGACAGCGACGCCGCCGCCGCCAATCAGCAGCGGGCCGAGCAGCTCGCCCGCCGCCTGCGGTAACCGTTCGCCCGTCGCGGTGACCGCGCCGCTTGACGCATGCGGTACAGTGCAACCATGACCAAGGCGGCGCCCCCCAGGGCACCGGCGCCGAGGGGCCGCGGCGCCACCGGGAACCCGGCCAACCGCTTCGAGCGCCTGCGGGTCGAGATCGACCCCGAGGTGCAGGTTGCCGAGCACCCGCCGGACGCGGAGCCCGAGGCAAGGCTGGCGACCGAGCTGCTGGTGGACCGCTCGCGCTCGGCGCTCACCCGCAACGACAGCCCGGACATCCCCTTCACGTTCTCGCTGAACCCCTACCGCGGCTGCGAGCACGGCTGCATCTACTGCTACGCGCGCCCCACCCACGAGTACCTGGGATTCTCGGCCGGCCTCGACTTCGAGAGCCGCATCATGGTCAAGGAAGATGCCCCCCGCCTGCTGCGCCGCGAGCTCGCCGCGCCCCGCTGGCAGCCCGAAACGCTGGTGATGAGCGGCGTCACCGACCCCTACCAGCCGGTCGAGCGCCGCCTCGGCATCACTCGCGGCTGCCTCGAGGTGCTCGCCGAGCTCCGCCATCCGGTCGGCGTGATCACCAAGAACGAGCTGGTGACCCGCGATCTCGACCTGCTGCTGGAGCTCGCCCGCCACCAGGCGGTGCGGGTCTTCCTCTCCATCACCACCCTCGATCCCGAGCTGGCACGGCGTCTGGAGCCGCGCGCCTCCCACCCGCGCGACCGCCTCAAGGCGGTGTCCCGGCTCGCCGCCGCCGGCGTGCCGGTGGGGGTGATGGTGGCGCCGGTGGTGCCGGCGATCACCGATCACGAGATCCCGCGCATCCTCGAAGCCGCGGCCGCCGCCGGCGCGCGCGCGGCCGGCTACACCGTGATGCGGCTGCCGGGCGCCGTCGCCGGCCTGTTCGAGGCCTGGCTCGAGCGCCACTTCCCGGAGCGCCGGGAGAAGGTCCTGCACCGCATCCGCGAGCTGCGCGGCGGCCGGCTCAACGATCCCCGCTTCGGCAGCCGCATGCGCGGCGAGGGCATCTTCGCCCAGCAGATCCGCTCCCTGTTCGAGACCGCCCGCCACCGCCACGGCCTCGACCAGCCGCTGCCGGAGCTGTCGACCGCCGCGTTCCGGCGTCCTGAGGCCGTCCCCGGGGAAGCGCCGCCGGCCGGGCGCCCCGCAGCGAAGCGGCAAACCGCGCAGCTGCCGCTGTTCCGCTGAGCGCGCTCCCGGCCTGCATCCTGCCAACCGCCACGCACGCCGCCGTCGCGAACCCTGGAGAGCCCATGATCCTTGACACCCTGCACCGCACGCTCCTCGCCCGGCCGGCCCGGCACGCCGCCGCCGCCGCCGCCCTCGCCGTCTTCGCCTGCCTGTCCCCCGGCGCCGTCGTGGCCGCGCCTCCCGACCTGATGACGACCCCCGAGAGCATCGTCGCCCGCCACGTCCCTCCCATCCAGCGGCACGCTGTCGACGCCCTGCAGCCTTACGAGAACATGCGCAGCGCCGCCTTCGCCGACTGGCATCCACGCGAGCGGCGGCTGCTGGTGCTGACGCGCTTCGCCCAGGCGGCCCAGCTGCACGAGGTGGCGATGCCGCTCGGCGCGCGCACCCAGCTCACCTTCTACGACGAGCCGGTGACCTCCGGCTCCTACCGCCCGAGCGACCCGGCGCAGATCGTGGTCGCGGTCAACGCCGGCGGCGCCGAGAACTACCAGCTGCTGCTGCTCGACCGCCGCAGCGGCCGTGCCACCCGCTTCAGCGATGGCGTGCATCGCTACGAATCGCCGCTGTGGTCCCACTCCGGCCGGCTCCTCGCCTACGTCAGCAACGCCCGCAACGGCCGCGACTTCGACCTCTACACCGCCGATCCCTCGCGGCCTGGCAGCGAGCGCCGCGTCGCCGAGCTCGCCGGCCAGTGGACACCGCTCGACTGGAGCGCCGACGACAGCCGGCTGCTGCTCGGCGAGGACCTCTCGGCCGCCGAGTCCTACCTGCACGCGGTCGACCTGGCAACCGGCAAGGTCACGCCGCTGACCCCGAAGGGCCCGCAGGGGGCGCCAACCGTTTCCTACCAGGGAGGCCGCTGGGCGGCGGACGGACGCTCCATCTATACCGTGAGCGACCGCGGCAGCGAGCTCCTCCGCCTGGTGCGGCGCGACCCGGCGACCGGCGGCGAGTCCGTCCTTTCCCAGGTCCCCTGGGACGTGGAGAGCTTCGACCTGTCGAGCGACGGCGCGCTCCTCGCCTACTTCGCCAACGAAGACGGGATCAGCCGCCTGCACCTGCTCGACACCCGCACCGGCAAGGAGCTGCCCGCCCCCGAGCTGCCGCCCGGCATCGCCACCTCGCCGCGGTTCCGGCACGCCGGCGGCACCGGCGCCGCGCACGAGCTGGCGTTCGCCGTCAGCTGGGCGCGCTCGCCGCTGGACGTCTACTCCTACGACCCCGATGCCGGGGGCGGGGCCGGCGGCCGCGGGGCCGGCCGGCTCGAACGCTGGACGGCCAGCGAGACCGGCGGGCTCGACCCCGCGCGCTTCGCGGTGCCCAGGCTGGTGCGCTACCCGACGTTCGACCTCGCCGCCAACCAGAGAGGCGCCCGGCGCACCATCCCGGCCTTCGTCTACGCCCCTGCCGCCGATCGCTTCCCGGGCCGGCGACCGGTCTACATCTCCATCCACGGCGGCCCCGAGGCGCAGGTCCGACCGAGCTTCATCGGCGCGCTCAACTACCTCGTCGACGAGCTCGGCGTGGCGGTGATCGCGCCCAACGTGCGCGGCTCGGCGGGCTACGGCAAGACCTACCTGGCGCTGGACAACGCCGAAAAACGCGAGGACTCGGTCAAGGACATCGGCGCGCTGCTCGACTGGATCGCCACCCAGCCCGACCTCGACGCCGGCCGGGTGATGGTGGCCGGAGGCTCCTACGGCGGCTACATGACGCTCGCCGCGATGACCCACTACAGCGACCGCCTCGCGTGCGGCTTCGATACCGTCGGCATCAGCAACTTCGTCACCTTCCTCGAGCACACCCAGGCCTACCGCCGCGACCTGCGCCGCGTCGAGTACGGCGACGAGCGCGACCCCAAGATGCGGGCCTTCCTCGAAAGCATCGCGCCGGTCCGCCACGCCGACCAGATCCGCAAGCCGCTGCTGGTGGCGGCCGGCGCCAACGACCCGCGGGTGCCGGTGTCAGAGGGAGATCAGATCGCCGCCGCGGTCGAGACCAACGGCGTGCCGATCTGGTACGTGGTGGCCAAGGACGAAGGGCACGGCTATCAGAAGAAGAGCAACGCCGACTACCTGCGAACGGTCTCGATCGTCTTTCTGGAGACCTATCTGCTCGGCTCGCCGCCGTCCTAGGATCTGGACCCCTAGACCCCGGCCGCCGCCGCGCGCGGGCCGCGCACGTTGACGCGGTTGCGGCCGCTGCGCTTGGCGACCAGCAGGGCCGCGTCGGCGGCCTGGAAGAGGTCCTGCGGGCTGGTCATCTCGGGCGCCAGCTCGGCAACGCCGCACGAGCAACGGACGGCGATCCTGACCTCGCCGTAGCGATGCTCGAAGCCCTCGATGCGCTCCCGCAGCTTGAGCGCCAGCGTCTCGGCTCCGTGAATGCCGGTCTCGGGCGCCAGGATCGCGAACTCGTCGCCGCCGACCCGCGCCAGCACCTCCTCGGGACGGGTCAGGTCGCGCGCCAGCGATGCCACCTGCTTGAGCACGAAATCCCCGCACAGGTGCCCGAAGCCGTCGTTGATCTGCTTGAACTCGTCGAGGTCGAAGAGGATCAGCGACAGCGGCCGGTGATGGCGGACGGCGCGGGCGAACTCGCGCTGGACCTCCTCCTCGTACTTGCGCTTGTTGAAGATCTCGGTCAGCCCGTCACGCGCCACCAGCTCGTAGATCGCCAGGTGATAGGCGTTCTCCACGTCCTGCTCGTGCAGGAACTTGAAGTGCACCGCGGCGGTCTGGAAGCGGTCGCCGCTCTTGAGCACCGTCCGTCCCTGGATGGGATGGCCGTTGACGAAGGTGCCGTTGGTCGAGCCGAGATCCTCGACGGTCACCACCGGCCCGGCGTAGCGCAGGCGCGCGTGCTTGCGCGAGATCGACATCACCTCGGGCAGGCTGAGGCCCACCAGCGGCGAGCGGCCGATCTCGAGCACCGTGCCGGGCGACAGCCGGTAACGCGAGCCCAACCGCTGCGAATCGGGATGCGCGATCAGGATGACGTCGGCCTCGGCCTCGGGGATCACCGTGCCGCGCTCGATGCGCTCGCGGGTCGAGGTCTCGAAGGTCTGGGTGGTGCTGCTCTCCTGCAACGCGGCGAGATCGATGCCATCCGTATCAGGATCGAGGTCGAGCCTGCGCTTGGTGGCGGAGGAATCCGATGGGTCGTCCATGGGGTCGGCAAGGGAGCTGATGGGTAAAAAATGCTAACACCCGTACCGCCGGCCGTCAAACGAGGCGTGTCGCCGCCGCCCTCCGACCGGTCATTATTTGACCCGGAGCGGGCAGGACGGTAGCGCGGCCGGCAAGCCGGGTACCCGAAATGTAACACCGCACCGCACGGAATCCTGCGCGCCGGGCCGGCGGTGCGGATCGGACGTCAAGGGCGCTGACGTCGCCGCGCCCGATCGCCTAGCAGATCTCGCAGTGGCTCTCGCTGACGGTGTAGAAGCTGGACCTGGTGCCGGTGCAGCCGGCTCCCGGGCAGGGTCCCGAGGAGCACTGGCCGACGATCTTGGTGTGAGCGGCGCTGGACCAGTAGGTGATGATGACGTTCTCGGCCATGAAACAGGCGTTGGGCTTCAGGGCGAGAGGTGCGGGGGCCAGGCAGGCGTTGTCCAGCAAGCCGGCGGCGTGGACCGGGGTATTGCCCGCGCACCAGATCAGGCCCAGCAGGGCCAGCGGGCCGAAAACCTTGACCAACAGCGAACGCCGGCGGCAGTGAGTCGCTTGGCTCATCGTGCATCTCCTTTTTCGTTGAACATCTCCTCTATCTATCGTGCGGCGGCCTGCCGCAATGTGACCGGCCGCCCAGGTCCGCCGCGCACCCCGCGCATCGCTGCTAAGATCGCTGCCGGAGGGCGCAACGCATGTACGTCTTCGTGACCGGAGCGACGGGCTACATCGGGCATGCGGTGGTGGGCGAGCTGGTGGCGCTCGGGCACGCGGTGACCGGGTTGGTGCGCGGCGACGCCAAGGCGGAGGTGATGCGCCGCTTGGGGGCGCGGGCGGTGATCGGCGACATTGCCGACCCCGACAGCTATCGCGAGCACGCCGCGGAGCACGAGGCGCTGGTGCATACCGCCTTCGGCTCGGGTCCCGGCGCCGTCGCCGCCGACCGCACGGCGATCGAGACGCTCATCGCCGCCGCCCGCGCCGGCAAGGCGCGCTCGCTGATCTACACCTCCGGCATCTGGGTGCTGGGCGCAACCGGCGCGGCGCCGGCCTTCGAGGGCGCGCCGACCGACCATCCGGCCGCCCTGGTCGCCTGGCGGGTCGCGCATGAGCATCAGGTGCTCGAGGCTGGCATCCACCACCTGGCGAGCGCGGTCATCCGCCCCGGCGTCGTTTACGGCGGCCGCGGCGGCCTGACCGGCAGCTACTTCGAGTCGGCCGAGAAGGAGGGCGCCGCGGCCTATGTCGGCGACGGCGCCAATCGGCTGCCGATGATCCACGTCGAGGATCTGGCGCGCTTCTACCGCCGCGTGGCCGAGCATCACGGCCGCGGCGTCTTCCACGCCGTGGACGGCAACGGCGTCACGCTCGCCGAGGTGGCCAGCGCCGCCAGCGCCGCCGCCGGCAGGGATGGCGCCACCCGCTCGATTCCGATCGAGGAGGCGCGCCGCGGCCTGGGTGCCTTTGCCGACTGCCTGGCCCTGGACCAGCTCGTCCTGAGCCGCCGCGCCGCCGAGCTCGGCTGGCGCCCCGAGCACCCCAACTTCCTGGGCGAGGCCGACAAGGCCTACCAGGAGTGGAAGAGCACCCGGGGCTAGGGCTAGGGACAGGGCAGCGCTGCCGTATCGGTGGTGGTCACCGTCGTCGTGCCGAGATCGTTGTCGTAGTTCTTGACGTTGCCGGTCATGGTGTCGAGCACGTTGACCTCCCATCCCTGGTTGGTCAGGCCGCCGATGAACACCCAGAAGAAGTTGTTGAGCGCGCAGGCGTCCAGCACCTTCACCCCCATCTCGAAGTTGCTCGGGTCGGTGAAGTAGTAGAACACCGATTCGTCGCTCTCCGCCCTGGCGCCGTTGAACGACAGCACCTGACCCTGGGCCTTGCCGCCGTTGGCGTTGTAGTAGGTCGCCGTCACCTGGAAGCGCCCGGTGTTCAGGCAGCCGTTCAGCGAACCCGGCGCGCAGCTGGTGGCCGGCGGGCAGGTCACGCCGTTGCCGAACGCGTACAGGTCGTAGCCGCTGGTGGTGGGAGTGCCGCCGCGGCTGTTGGCAAAGAGATCGACGAGCACGGTCTCGTCGAGCAGCGCCAGTTCCACGTAGTAGCACCCCTTCGGCTGCGGCTCCGTGAAGGTGAGGCCCTGGTGGCTGACGTTGGTGAGCTGCGCGCCGGGCTTCAGGACCCCCAGGCTGATGCCACCAAGGTCCTGGAAGTCGAGCAACTGGTTGACAGTCGGTGGGCCAGAAATCATCGGCGTCGCCCACAGATGGAGGGACAGGTTCCCCGTGTGGCTGGAGTTGTTCGCGATCGCCGCCGCTCCGACCGTGACGCCGGTGCCGCTCCCCCAGGCCATGTCGACCGGGCCGACGATGACGAACCCCGAGGCCGCATCCTGGGGTGTCGCCGCCGGCTCGACCGCAGCAGCGCGCGCCGCGGCTGTAACCAGGAAAGCGACGACGAAGCAGCCGGTGACGAGGGCAGGCAACCCGAAGCTGAGGCGCACCCGGCGATGCCAATGCATTTCGCTCTGCATTGCGACGCTCCTTTCGAAGCAGCTTGACTCCCGGGGGGAGTCCGGTTCGACGCATGACCAGCCATGAGTCCAGACGGCTACCATGACTGCCATCTAGCTTGACGGAAAAGGCCATGGATCCCGGGCAAATCGGTACTTTGCGGGGTGCGGGGGTGCGGGAAGCGAGGCGCTGGGCGCCGGCGACGAGGCGGGGCGCCGGCGCTGGCGCAGCGGCGGGCCGGCGGCCTCAGCGGCCGGCGATCAGCGCGCGCAGGACGTGGCGCGCCACTTCGGGGTTCTCGCGCAGCCGCCGGATCGAATAGGGGTACCAATCGCGGCCGTAGGGGACGTAGACGCGCAGGCGGTGGCCGGCCGCGAGCAGGATGTCGCGCAGCTCCTGATCGACGCCGAGCAGCATCTGGAACTCGTACTGCTCGCGGCGCAGGCCGTGTTTGTCGATCAGCGCCGTGGCCGCCGCGGCAAGGTACTCGTCATGGGTGGCGATCGCGGGGTAGATCCCCAGCTCGATCAGCTTTTCGAGCGCCCGCACGAAGTTGGCCCGCACCGTGTCGTAGCCCTTCCAGGCGATCCGCCGCGGCTCGACGTAGATGCCCTTGCACAAACGCACGTTGGCGCCGCCCTCCGGCGCCCGCGGCAACTCGGCGATGTCCCGCAGCGTGCGCCGCATGTAGGCCTGCAGGACCACGCCCAGGTTGCCGTGGGTGCCTTGCAGCTCGCGGTAGATGCGCAGCGTCGCATCGGTGCAGGTCGAGTCCTCCATGTCGATGCGCACGAAGTTGCCGCCGGCGCGCGCCGCGGCGGCGACCGTGGCGACGTTGTCGCGGCAGAAACCCTCGTCCACCTTGAGGCCCAGCAGCGTCAGCTTGATCGAGACGTTGGCGTCGAGGCCGCGCTCGCCAATGGCGGCGAAGACGCGCAGGTACTCCTCGACCGCGGCCAGCGCCCTGTCGCGCTCGCTCACCTCCTCGCCAAGCAGGTCGATGGTCGCCATGGCGCCCTGGCGGTTCAGCTCGCCCACCACCCGCAGCGCGTCGTCCAGGGTCGCCCCCGCCACGTAGCGCGCCGCCACCCGGCCGACGATGAAACGCGGCACCAGCGGCAGCGTATTGACCAGCAAGCGGTTGAACGCGCTCATCGCCAGGGCCCGCGGCAGGAGCGGCTCGGATCGGCCGATGGCATCGAGAGAGAAGTTCGGGCGCGGATCAGGGTTCGGGCGATGGCGGGAGCGCAGGCCGGATCAGGCGCCGGCCGCCTGGCTCGGCGCATCCACCACCCAGCGCACCGACTTGGAGCAGGGGCAGGCGCCGCCCACCCGCCGCAGGGCGGGCATCTGGGAGGCCGCTTCCTCGGTGGTGAGCTCGCCGCCCTGCACCTTGGCGAGCGCGTCCACGTAGTCCTTGTAATCGCAGCCGGCGCGATACGCCTCGGGGAGGGCGCCCGCCAGGTGGCGCAGGTACTCATGCAGGTCGGCGTAGGCCTCGCCGCCGGCGCCCACCATGCGGAAGGCGGGGACTCCGCGGCGGCGCAGGAACTCCGCATGCGGCAGGCGCAACAGGTCTTCCGCCCGCACGCCGCCGGCGCCGGGCGCCGCCTCGCCGGCCAGGATGCGGTCCAGCGCCAGCGGCGCCTCGGCGAGCGACAGCTCGGGCACTCGCGCCCGCAGGTAGCGGAGGTTGAGGTCGCGCACCACCTTTTCGACCTCCTCGCGGTAGAGACGCTGCGCCTCCCCGTTCTTCATCGGCTTGAGACCGAAGCGAACGTTGGTGCCGCCGCCGCGCTCGTCGCCGAACATCTCGAGCCCGCGCGGCATCCACTTGTTGATCGCGCGCTGCAGCATGTCCATGGTGAAAAAGCCCTCGTCGCGCGCCGCGCTGGTCGCCCACCGCCGCAGCGGCACCACCCCCGCCGCCAGGTGGAAGGCTTCCTCCCGCAGCATCTGCGGCATGCTCTCGGCCATCGGCTGGTAGGCGCTCTGCCGTTGCATGGTCAGCTGGTACTTGCCGACGCGATCGATCAGCGCGCAAAACACCACGTTGTCGACGAAGGAATCGAAATCGATGTTGAAGGCGCCCAGGACGTGGGAGCCGGTGGTCATCGACAGGATCTCCTCGATCATGTCGGAGCTGCTGTCCTTCGAGACCGAGCTCCAATCGTCCTCGGCCAGCAGGTGCAGCATCTGGTAGCCGTGGCGCAGCTCCTCCGCCATCATCCGCAGGATCCAGAACTGCTCCTCCTCGTCCTGGGCTCGGGCGAGGGTCAGGCGGTGCTGCTGGATCGAACCGAACTCGGTGGAAGCCTGGGCGCGGATCGCCCCCAGCAGGTGGTGCGCCTGCTCGGGAACCATCTGGGACGCCTGGTTGTACTTGGGCTTGCCCTGCCACTCGCCACACTCGATCTCGGTGCACATGCCCAGCTGCCGGTAGGCGCAGAGCTCGAACCGGGGATCGTTCGGGAAGTGCTTTTCCCAGTTGTCGAGCAAGAAATCGTAGTCGGGCAAGAAAGCCTCCCGCCACTTGACCACGGCGTCGTGGTAGGTCTTGGGCAGGCTGGTGGTCCTGGTGCTCATGGGGTGTCTCTCCGATTCACGGGCCGCGGTCGCGGCCGTTGGACGCGGCCGCCTAAAGGGTGCTACAGGGTCTTGACGAAGGGGCGCAGGCTCGCGGGCTCGAACCCCAGCGAGACGAAGAAGGCGCTGAGCTCCGACGCCCCCTCGTCCACCAGCGTCCGCACGCGGTGGGCGCCGAGCTCCCGGAAGTGCGCCAGCAGGGCCTCGGCCATGATCCGACCGATCGCCTTGCCGCGGTGAGCCGGATCCACCCCCAGGACCTCGATCCAGCCGGTAGGCTCTTCCAGCCCGAACTCCCCCGACCGCACCTCTCCGAGCATGAATCCCACCACCCTGCCGCCCAACTCCGCCACCACCGACCCCTCCGGGTCTCGCCGTAAGTAGTAACCGATCTGGCGCTCCCAGACTTCCGGCCGGTACCGCCCGCCGATCTTCTCGTCGATGTCGACGATCGGGGAGATGTCGATGTCCTCGAGCGGGCGGATGCGCAAGCCGTCCGGAGATCTTGTGCCCTCTGTCACAAGCCGGCATTCTAGCCCACCCGCCGGTAACGACGCCAACCCGCCGCACGCCCAACCCCCGTGGACAGGGTTCTTTGACAGCGGGCCGCCTCCCGGCCCGACCGGAGGGGGCCGCCGACGGCTACGCCGGCGGCTTCACGTGCTCGTGCGCGTGGTAGCTGCTGCGCACCAGCGGTCCGGCCTCGCAGTGAGCGAAGCCGAGCGCCAGCGCGTGCTCGCGGAAGGCCGCGAACTCGTCGGGGTGCACCCAGCGGGCCACCGGCAGGTGCTCGGCGGTCGGTTGCAGGTACTGGCCGATGGTGACGATCTCGACCCCGGCGCCGCGGATGTCGGCAAGGGTCTCGCGCACCTCCTCCGGCGCTTCGCCGAGCCCGACCATGATGCCGGTCTTGATCCGCCCGGACCAGCTGCCGTTCGCCGGGTTCGCGGACTCCGCCGGGTTCGCGGACTGCGCCGGATTCGCGGACTCCGCCGGATTCGCGGGCTGCGCCGGATTCGCAGGCTGCGCCGGCCGCGCGGGGTTCGCGCCGCTCGCCGCGCTGGCGCCGGCCGCGGCCACCGCCGCCGCCCGCGCCAGCAGCCCGAGGCTGCGCTCGTAGCGGCTGCCCGGCCGGGCCTGGCGGTAGAGCCGCGGCACGGTCTCGACGTTGTGCGAGAAGACCTGCGGCGCGGCCGCCAGCACCACCTCGAGGGCCGCGGGGACGCCGCGGAAATCCGGGGTGAGCACCTCGACCGCCGTGCCCGGGCTGCGGCGGTGGATCGCCGCGATGACCCGCGCGAAATGTCCGGCGCCGGCGTCCGGCAGGTCGTCCCGATCCACCGAGGTGATCACCGCGTGCCGCAGCCCCATGACCGCCACCGCCTCGGCGACGTGGTCCGGCTCGTCGGCGTCCACCCCGGGCTGAGGGCGTCCCGAGGTCACGGCGCAGAAGCCGCAGCGCCGAGTACAGACGTCGCCGAGGATCATGAAGGTGGCCGTGCCATGCTCGCCCCAGCACTCATAGATGTTGGGACAGCGCGCTTCCTGGCACACTGTATGCAGATCAAGCCGACTGACCAGGTTACGGACCTGGTGGTAGGACGAGGAGGTTGACAACTTGATGCGAAGCCACTCCGGCCTCCCCTTGCGGTCGCCCCGAAGGGCCGGAGACGCGGACTGTCCGATCTGGATCAGCGTTTCGCTCATGATGGTAGTCTAACCTTCCCGTCCAGACCTGCAAGCATCGTGGGAAAGGGCCATAGCCGGACGGCCCCAGACATCAAACGGGAAGCAGTCGAGTGGAGATAGAAGATGTGCGTATTACGCGCTCGATGGGGTTGTGTGCTCTCAGGCCTGTTGCTGGCGGCGGCGCCGCTGGCAGCCGGCGATCTCACCGGCAATTGCCGGCTCGCCAACCAACCCGCGGCCACGCTGCTGGTGCCCTATTTCGAGGTCGATCTCGCCAATGCCGCGGGCCGCACCACCCTGGTCTCGGTCAACAACGCGGCGCCGCGCCCGACCCTGGCGCGCATGGTGCTGTGGACCGATTGGGGAGTCCCCACCCTCGCCTTCGACGTCTACCTGACCGGCTACGACGTGCAGACCTTCAACCTGCGTGACGTCTTCAACGGCGACCTGCCGCTCACCGGCCCCGGCGTCAGCCCCTCCGGCCCGTTCTCCGAGGCCGGCGCCGGCTTCCCCGGCTGCTCCGGCAGCACCTCGTCAGCGTTTCCAGGCCCCGGACCCGGCGGCGGCGCCAGCGTGCAGCTGTCCCTGCGCGCCGCGCACACCGGCCAGCCGTTGCCCAACAGCCAGCCGACGCAGTGTGCGGCGAGCCCGCGCCCGAAGTCGTCGGTGGTCGTCGGCTACATCACCATCGACACGGTGAACCGCTGCACCGGCACGACGCTGATGACCACCGCCAACACGCCGGCCGACCCCACCTACTTTGCCAAGGGCGGCAACGGCTTGGCGAGCGACGTCAACGCGCTGTGGGGCGACGTCTTCTACATGGATTCGCAGAACAACCAGGCGATGAGCCAGCCGGCCATCTCGTTGCTCGCCGACACCGATTTCTTCAACCCAGGCGACTACACCTTCTACGGCCGCTACACCGGCTTCGACAGCCGCGACGACCGGGTGCCGCTGTCGAGCATGTATTACGTGCGCTACTTCAACGGCGGCTCCTTCTCCGGCGGCACCGACCTGCTGGTCTGGCGCGACAACCGGTCGGCGGTGGCCACGCCGCTGGCGTGTGGCAGCACGCCCTCCTGGGCGAACCCGGGCGAGGAGCAGGTGGTGATCTTCGACGAGGAGGAGAACGCCACCGCGCTGAGCAAGCCCAACGCCTTCCCGGTGACCACGCAGCGCGTCTCGGTCGGCGGCGCCGCCCTCCCCACCCAGCCCAACTTCGGCTGGCTGATGCTGGACCTCTGGCACGCCGACGGCACCCACGCCCAGGGCTGGGTCGGCTCCCTGCTCACCGCCTCGGGGCGGTTCTCCTCCGGTCACGAGGCGATGCGCGCCGACGACCTCTGCAACTTCGGCCCGTAGGCGCCGGGCCCCGGACTCAGGACGCGCCGCCCCCGGTCGCGGTGTCAGCGGGGTTGGCGGAGTCAGCGGAGTCGGCGCCGTCAGAGCCCGCCGCGGCCGTGGCGGGCTCCGCCTCGCCGAGGACTTCCAGGTGGCCGGTCCCCTCGTAGCTGGGCACGTCCACTTTCGCCACCATCCGCACGCGCACGTAATCGAGCGTCAGCTCGCCGACGATCCGCATCGTGCCGGTGCCCTGCTCGAGGTCGGCGCCGGAGAGATCGCTCCGCTCCCGGTCGATCGGGATGCCGAGCTCGGTGCCGCCCCGGGTCTCGGTGAACTTGAGGTGAATCCAGCCCCGGTCGACCGCGTCCTTCAGGGCCTGGCGAGTCGGTTCGGGACGAAGGCTGACGATCAGCCGCTGTTCCTTGGTCAGTTTCATCACCAGCTCGTTCATGTCGGCGGTTCCTCCCTTGCATAGACTGCCGTCTCAAGACCAGTGCCGGAGAGACGAGTTCCCGGGACGTGAGCATAGGATCGCCCCGTAAGCTATGGCGCCGGCGGCTACTGCTAGAGTCCCGCACTGACGAGAAAGGGGGCAACTTGCGCTTCGAGACCATCGCGGTGCATGCCGGAGGGGCGGTCGATCCGGCGACCGGCGCGGTTGCGCCGCCGATCCATCTGTCCACCACTTTCGAGCACGGTCCCGCCGCCGAGGTGCCGCACGGCTATCTCTACATCCGGGAGGGCAACCCCACCCAGACCCGGCTCGAGCAGGCGCTCGCCGCCGTCGAGGGCGGCGAGGCGGCTTTCGTGTTCGCCTCGGGCATGGCGGCCGGCGCGGCGTACCTGCAAACCCTGCCCGCCGGCGCGCACGTCCTGTTTCACCGCGACCTCTACTACGGTTTCCGCGTCCTCGCCCAGGACTACCTGCCGCGTTGGGGCATCGAGGCGAGCGCGGCCGACCTCGGCGACGACGCGGCGCTGGCCGCGGCGCTACGGCCCGCCACCCGGCTGATCTGGGCGGAGACACCCACCAACCCGCTGCTCGAAGTGCTCGACCTGCGCCGCATCGCCGAGGCAGCCCATGCCCACGGCGCCTTGCTGCTGGTGGACGGCACCCTCGCCACGCCCGCTCTGCAGCGGCCGCTGGACCTCGGCGTGGACGTCGTGCTGCATGCCACCACCAAGTATCTCGGCGGCCATAGCGACGTGCAGGGAGGCGCCCTGGTGCTGCGCCGCCGCGACCCCGAGCTGGCCGCGCGCCTCGACCGGGTGCGTCACGACCTGGGCGCCGTCGCCTCGCCCTTCAACAGCTGGCTGGTGCTGCGCGGCCTGCGCTCGCTCGCCTGCCGCATGGAGCGCCACGCCGCCAACGCCCTGGCGGTGGCGGTGGCCCTGGCCGGACGGCCGGAGGTGGCGGCGGTCCATTATCCCGGCCTGCCGGACCACCCCGGTCACGAGATCGCGCGCCGCCAGATGCGCGCCTTCGGCGGCATGGTCTCTTTCCGCCCTGCCGGCGGCCGCGAGCAGGCCCTGCGGGTCGCCTCGCGGCTGCGCCTCTTCCTCAACGCCACCAGCCTGGGCGGCACCGAGAGCCTGATCGAGCACCGCGCCTCGGCCGAGGGCGCCCATTCGACGGCGCCGCCCGACCTGCTGCGCGCCTCGATCGGCCTCGAGCACCCCGACGACCTGATCGCCGACCTGCTGCAGGCGCTCGCCGGTTGAGCGGGCTCCCGGCGAGGCCCCGCCGCGCAGCCGATCGAGGAACAGCGGCCGCGCCCGTCCGGCGGCCAGCTCGGTGAGAAAGGGAGCGTCGCCCAGCTTCCAGACATCCATCCAGGCGTCGCTGTCGGCGCTGGGGTAGTAAAAGGCGCCGACCGCCTGCACGCAGATCGCGAAGCTGGCAGCGGCGGCGAAGGCGGCGAGGCCGCGGCGGCGCAGCGCGGCGACGGCCGGCGCCGACAGCCAGACCAGCAGCGGGAGCAGGTCGGTCAGGAATCGCGGCCCATAGCACCTGCCGGCGCGGAAATCGGTCTTGGCGTACAGCAGCAGCTGAGCGACGACGGCCAGCAGGCCGGCGACGGCGACGGCACGCCCGGGGCGGTCGAGAACCCGCCGGCCGCCGGCGACGAGCACCACGAGGAACGGCGAGTAGACCAGCAGCCCCTTGCCCGGGCTGAGCAGCTCGCCGGCAAGCCCCGTCAGCAGGGGTTGGCGCAGCAGCTCCCGGCCGGCGCTCGCCGCCAGGGTCTCGTAGCCCCCCGCGAGGTTGCCGAAGACCACCAGGTCGTAGAGGGCCGTCAGCAGCAGCGGCACGGCTGCCGCCGCGAAGAACCAGCCCACCTGGCGCCGCCGCGGCCCGGGCGAGGACCGCGCCAGGCAGACCGCGGCGAGCGCGAACGCCGCGGCGAGCACCGCGTCGAACGGACGATTGGCGACCAGCAACCCGGCAACCAGTCCCGCCACCGCCAGGGACCGCCGCGACGGCAGGCCGGTGTCAGCCGCCACCGCCGCCACCGGCACCGCCGGCACCGCGGCCGCCGGCGCGGTCAGGGCGAGGAGAGCGACCGCCACCAGCAGCTCGGCGACGCCGTGCTGCCAGAGCGCCTGGCTGGAGATGACCCAGGTCTCGGTGCCGAAGGCGAAGGCGACTGCCAGCAGCAGCGCACGGGACCGCGCCAGACGGCGGCGCAGCAACCAGAACATCAGGCCGGCGCAGGCCGCGGCGATGACCGATGCGGCCAGTTTCTCGCTCAGCTCGGCGGCCGCCCGCACGGCGTCGACGTCTCCCCAGCCGCGGCGTTCGAGATAGACCGCCGCCGGCAGGTAGAGCGGCGTCGCCACCAGCGGCGTCACCACCGGATAGAGCGACGCGAGATGCCGGCCGCCTCGCGCCGGGACGATCCAGTAGCTCCTGGCGTATCCCATGCGGGCGGCCTCGGCGACCGGATCCAGGTAGAGCGTGCCGCCGTGGAGAAGGGCCAGCGGCAGGAAGCGCGCGGGGAAGGTGTCGCCCGCCGCGATGCCGCGGAGGTTGGCGTTGTAAACCAGCAGCGCGCACAGTGCCATCGCCAGCGCCAGCTGGCGGTCCAGCCGCGCGACGGGCGCGACGCCTGGAAGCTCCCGCGAGCCTGTTCGCATGGCGGGCCGCGCTGGCGTCCTCGGAGCGGCGGGGGGGGGGGGGGGGGGGCGGGCGGGGCAGGTCAGGGAATGCTGCCCGAGACGTCCAGCGCGGTGTCCGGCGCGACGTCGAGGGCGACGTCCGGTGCGACGTCGAGGGCGATGTCCAGCGCGACGTCGAGGGCGACGTCCAGGGCGGGGGCGCTGTGGGTGATCCAGCCCACCGAGAGCAGGTCCACGCCGGTGGCGGCGATGGCGGCCACGGTGGCGGGCCGGATGCCGCCGGAGGCCTCGGTGAGCGCGCGCCCGCGGGCTCGGCGCACCGCCTCGGCAAGGACGTCGAGCGGCATGTTGTCGAGCAGCACCGCCTCGACGCCCAGGGCCAGCGCCTCGTCGAGCTCGGCGAGCGAATCCACCTCCACCTCGATCTTGACCAGGTGCCCGATGCCGCGGCGGGCGCGCTCGACGGCCGGGCGCAGGCCGCCGGCGAGGGCGCGGTGGTTGTCCTTGATCAGCACCGCGTCGTCGAGCCCGAAGCGGTGATTGGCGCCGCCGCCGGCGCGCACCGCGTATTTCTCGAGCGCCCGCAAGCCGGGGGTGGTCTTGCGCGTGCAGACCACGCGGGCGCCGTGTGGCGCCGCCGCCGCCGCCAGGTCGCGCGTCGCGGTGGCGATGCCGCAGAGGTGGCCGAGCAGGTTGAGGGCGGTGCGTTCCGCGGCCAGGATGGAGCGAGCGGGCCCGCGGACGACGGCCAGCACCGCACCGGCCGCCACGTCCTCGCCGTCGGCGGCACGCGCTGTCGTTTCCAGGGAGGGATCGAGCAGCCGGAAGGCCGCGAGCGCCATCGGCAGCCCGGCCAGCCGCCCCGGCGCGCGCGCCACCAGCAGGGCCTCGGCCCGCAGCCCGGCAGGCACCACCGCGTCGCTGGTGAGATCGCCGGCGCGCCCGAGGTCCTCGGCCAGCGCCCGCCGAATCAGGTCTTCGTAGACCAACGGGTAGAGTGGCGCGAGGCGCGCGACCACGGCGGCCCCCACGGCGCCGACGGCGTCCACGGCGGCGGGGCTCGTCGCAGCGGGCGCGCCAAGGGCCGATGCGCTCGGCGGCGCCGCGGCGCCGCTAGCTCCGGCCGCGGGGCTGCCGGAGCTCACCTCGGTCGCCCCGTTGCCGCGGCCGCGGCCCGCCGCCGACCTGCCGACCCGAAGGACTTGCGGGTATCAGACGGAGAGGCGTCGCCGGGCCCTCGCTGCGGTGCGCCCGCGGCCTGGACGGGGACCGTCTCGGCAGCCTCGAGCGCCGGCCGAGGTGCCGCGGCCTCGGCTCTGGAAGCAACCTCGGCTCTGGACGCAACCGGCGTCAGGCGGCGGCGCGTGGCGGCGGCCGGGGTCGCCGGCAGGCCGCCGGCAGGTGTGCCCTCGGCCTCGAAGCGCGCAGTGCCGCCCGGACCGGCGGTGAGGAAGAGGCGCCGGCGCCACGCCGGCTCGGTGCGCGGGTAGTCGGTGCGACGATGCCCGCCACGGCTCTCGCGCCGGGCGAGCGCCGCCTGCGCCAGCAGCTGCCCCGCCAGCAGGAGGTTACGCGCCTCGCCGGCCGCGAACGCGGAGCGGCCGTGGCCGCCATCCGGCGAGGCTTCGCCGGAGGCGATCGGCGGCGCGGCCGGCACCAGCCCTGGCCACGGCCCCGGCGGCAGCCCCGACAACGGCCCTGGTGGCGCCCCCGGCGCCGGCCCTGGCGGCAGCCCCGACAACGACCCTGGCGGCAGCCCCGGCAACGGCGGCGGCCCCGTCGGCAGGCGGCCGGCAAGCGCCGTCAGCTCCTCGACGGCGGCAGCCAGGCCCACCGCGTCGCGCTCGACGCCCACCTGTTCCCACATCAGGCGCCGGAGCCGTGCCGCCAGCTCCTCGGCCGCCGGGCCGGCCAGCTCCGGCGCACCCGCCGCCGACGCCGTGCTGGAACCAGGGGCGTCCGCCGACCGCCGGCCGGGCACGCGGGTCATGGCGGCGCCGGCGACGGCGGCGACGGCGGCACCGCTCGCGCCGCCCGCACTCTCGGCGTCACCCGTGGCACCCGCGCCGCCCGCGCCGTCCGTCCCGCCCGCCGAGATGTCCTCCGCCACCCGCGCGCCGAAGACCAGCGCCTCGAGCAGCGAGTTGCTGGCCAGGCGATTGGCGCCATGGGCGCCGGTCGCGGCCACCTCGCCGCACGCCCAGAGCCCGGCCAGGGAGGTGCGCCCGCTCGCATCCACCGCCACGCCACCCATGTGGTAATGGGCGGCCGGCGTCACCGGCAGCAGCTCGCTCCGCGGGTCGAAGCCGTGCCGCCGGCAGAGCGCGAAGACCGTCGGGAATCGCTCCGGGAACCGGTCCCCCACCGCGCCGCGGGCGTCGAGGTAGACGCGGCCACCGTCGCGCATGCGAGCCCAGATGGCGCGCGCCACCACGTCGCGGGGCGCCAGCTCGCGGTCGGGGTGAACCGCCGTCATGAAACGGGTGCCCCGCTCGTCGACCAGGATGGCGCCCTCGCCGCGCAGCGCCTCGGTCAGCAGCGGCAGCGGCGCGCCGGCCGCGGGCACGGCCAGCGCGGTCGGGTGAAACTGGACGAACTCGAGGTCCACCAACCGGGCGCCGGCGCGCGCCGCCATCGCCAGGCCGTCGGCGGTCGCCTCGCGCGGGTTGGTGGTGTAGAGGTACAGCTGGCCCAGGCCGCCGGTCGCAAGCACCACCGCCGGCGCCCGGAAGAGCGCTCGCCGGCCGCCGGCGCGGCAGGCCGTCAGCCCGACCACGGTACCGTCCTCGAGCGCCAGGTCGAGGGCGAAGGTCTGGTCCACGATGCGGATGCCGGGCTCGCGCCGCACCGCCTCGACCAGGGTGCGCACCACTTCGGCGCCGGTGGCGTCGCCGTTCGCATGCAGGATGCGGCGCCGGCTGTGGGCCGCCTCCCGGCCCAGCGCCAGTCGGCCGCCGGCGTCGCGGTCGAAGTGCGCCCCGAGCGCCAGCAGCGAACGGATGCGCCCGGGGCCCTCGCCGGTCAGCAGCTCGACGATGCGCGGATCGTTGAGGCCGGCGCCGGCCGCCAGCGTGTCGGCGGCGTGCAGGGCCGGAGCGTCGTCCTCGCCCACCGCCGAGGCCACCCCGCCTTGCGCCCAGACGCTGGCGCCGCCGCCGCCGGCGACGCTCGAGCGGGTCTTGGTCAGCACCACCACGCGCCGCGAGGCGGCGGCGCAGCCCAGGGCGGCGGTCAGTCCCGCCGCGCCCGCGCCAACCACCAGCACGTCGGCAGCCGCCGACTCCATGAGGCCGCCCTCGAAAGCGCCGTCGAGAGCGCGGCCTCGGGTCACCGCCCGCGCTCCCGGCGCCCGACCTCCAGCATCCGTTCGAGCGCGCGGCGGGCCGGCGCCGCGATCTCGGGCGCGACCTCCACGCGATGTTCCAGCCCTTGCAGGGCGTGCAGGATCTTCGGCAGGGTGATGCGCTTCATGTGCGGGCAGAGCGCACAGGGCCGCACGAACTCGACGTCCGGGAACTCGACCGCCACGTTGTCGCTCATCGAGCACTCGGTGACCATCACCACCCGCCGCGGGCGGGCGTCGCCGACGTGGCGGATCATCGCCGCGGTCGAGCCCACGAAATCCGCCTCCGCCAGCACCTCGGGCGGACACTCCGGATGGGCCAGCACCTGGATGCCGGGGTGGGCGTCGCGGAACTCCCGCAGCTCGGCGGCGCTGAACCGCTCGTGCACCTCGCAGTGGCCGTGCCAGAGGATGACCTCGACCGCGGTCTGCGCCGCGACGTAGCGCCCCAGGTACTCGTCGGGGAGGAAGATCACCCGCGGCACCTGCAGCGACTCGACCACCGCCACCGCGTTGGCCGAAGTGCAGCAGACGTCCGACTCCGCCTTGACCGCCGCCGAGGTGTTGACATAGGTGACCACCGGCACCCCGGGATAGCGCTGCCGCAGCAGCCGCACGTCGGCGGCGGTGATCGAGGCGGCGAGCGAGCAGCCGGCGCGGAGATCCGGCACCAGCACGGTCTTCTCAGGCGACAGGATCTTCGCCGTCTCGGCCATGAAGTGGACGCCGGCGAGCACGATGACCTCGGCGGCGGTGCCGGCGCCGAACTGCGCCAGCGCCAGCGAATCGCCGGTGAAGTCGGCGACGCCGTGGTAGATCTCCGGCGTCTGATAGTTGTGGGCCAGTACCACGGCGTTGCGGCGCCGCTTCCACTCCGCGATCGCGGCCACGTAGGGAGCGTGCAGCGGCCATTCCAACGCCGGGATGACGGCGCGGACGCGCTGGGCCACGGCGGCGGTGGCGCGGGCCACCTCCGGCGTGTAGTCGAGCCTCGCGGCGGCGGTTTGCTGGGGAGTCATCGTCCACCCCCAATGCTCACTTTGAGCATATCACGGCATCAAAGGAGGCCGACCCGCTTGGTCGGCCACGGACTTATACTAACCCTGAGCATATCGATTTGTCAAGCGTGTGACGATGGACCGGGCGCCCATCACCCCCGCCGCGCCCCCGGCAGGCCGACGCCGGGCGCCGGACGCTCGCGCAGCACCTCGCGGCGGAAGACGAAGAGCTCCGCCGGACGGCCGCCGGTCGGCGGGTGCTGGCGGCCGGTGCCCTCCACCAGGCCGCCGCTCTCGACCAGGCGGCGGAAGTTCTGCTTGTGCAGCCGGACGCCGGCGAGCGCCTCCACCAGCCGCTGCAACTGCAGCAGGGTGAAGCTGGGAGGCAGCAGCTCGAAGACCACCGGCCGGTACTTCAGCTTGCCGCGCAGGCGCCCCAGGGCGGTGGCCAGGATGCGGCGATGGTCGAGTGCCAGCGGCCTCCCCGGCAGCGCCGCCGGCGGCCACCAGCGAGCCTCCGGCCGCACAGCGGCGCCGGCGGCCGGCGGCGCGGCAGCGGGAGCGCCTTCCTGGGCGGCATGCGCCGGGCGGTGAGCGACGCCGGCGGCGCGCCGCGCGGTTTCGCGGGAGGTGGGCGGCGGGGCGTTCGCCGCCTCCTCGCCGCGCGCCGCCGCGTCGCGCCGTGCTTCCGGCACCAGGCCGGCCTCGTAGAGCAGCTCGTAGCGCTCGAGCACCCGCTCGCCGTCCCAGGCCGCGCCACCCAACCCGAAAGCGATGTCGGCGCGCTCGCGGCGGTCGGCAGCCGCGCCGCTCCCGCGTTCCGGTCCGGCGCCGCCGCCGGCGCTGATCCAGCGCGCCAGCGCCGGCGCGATCGCTTCGTCGATGACCCGCGGCCTGCCGCCGCGCCAGTCCTCCCAGGGGAGAAAGCCGTGGACGTCCAGCCAGCGCGCCTCGCCGGCCACCGCCGCCTCGCCCTCTCGCACCAGCGCCAGATAGGCGACCGAAACCACCCGCGCACCGCCGTCGCCCGCCGGCCAGCCGCGGTCCCGATCGCCGAAGGTGTAGAGCTGCTCGACGTAGCCCAGCGCCAGCCCGGTCTGCTCGAGCACCCAGCGCCGCAGCCCGCGGTCGAGCGTGCGGTCGGTCTCGGGTTCGAGCGGACCGAACGGCAGCGCATCCTCCGCCGGGCCGGCCGCGATGCTGGCGGCGGGCGCGGTCCCGCCGGCCGCCTCGGCGGCCCGCCGCACGGTGAGGATGCGCGGCACCTCGTCGGTGACCGCGACGATGACCGCGTTGAGCCCGACCGCGACCTTCTCGATCGCGGCGGTCATGGCGGGTCGATCGCCGGCCCAGGCGCCGCCGGCCCAGGCACCGCCGGCTCAGGCGCCGCTGGCTCGAGCGCTGCCGGCGATGCGGAGGGCGCCCGCAGGGCCGCCGCCGCCGACACGGCCGCCGCCGCCGACAACCGCCGCTCGAAGACCGTTCCGAAGTGGACCGCCAGGCGGGCCGCGACGTCGGCCAGGGGGGGCGCTTCGCCGAGCAGCCGCGCCATCGAGGTGACGCCCTCCTGGCGCAGCCCGCACGGCACGATGCCGGCGTACAGCGAGAGGTCGGTGGCGACGTTGAGCGCGAAGCCGTGGGTGGTCAGCCAGCGAGACAGGTGAACGCCGATGGCGGCGATCTTCTCGCCCCCGGCCCAGACCCCGATCAGCGCCGCTCCCGGACGCACCTCGGCGGCGACGCCAAAATCGGCCAGGGTGCGGATCAGCACCTCCTCGAGGTCCCGCACGTAGCGCCGGACGTCCCGCCGGTCGGGGCTCAGGTCGAGGATCGGATAGCCCACCAGCTGGCCGGGGCCGTGGTAGGTCACCTGTCCGCCGCGATCGCTGTCGACCACCTCGACGCCGCGGTGCGTCAGCCATTCGGCGCTGGCCAGGACATCGGCCGCGCTGGCGTTGCGCCCCAGGGTGTAGACGTGCGGATGCTCGAGCAGCAGCAGGTGCTCCGCCGCCGGCGGCCCCGCGCCGCGAGCCGCGTCGCGCAGTCCCTGCCGCAACGCCACCTGCAGGGCCAGCGCCTCGCGGTACGGCACGCGGCCCAGGAAGCTCCAGCGCAGCTCGCGCAAGGCCGGCCGGGGCCGATCGTCCGGCGGCGCGCCGCCGGCATCCGGCAAAGCCGGCAAGGGTTGGGACGGGGCGTCGCCGACCTCCACCATGGCCGCAATTCTACAGGTCGCGATCGGCGCCGCCGCCGCCCGACGCCGCGGTCGTCAGCCCGCGCCCGTGCTTGACGCCGTCTGCCGCCAGCTCCAACGTGAATTCGCAAAGGGTGTCCGTCCACCTCGCGCGGAGCCGGCAAGCGTCAACGGTCCCGAAGCGATCAGCGCCGGCTGGACGTCCGGGTGGCCACGGCAGATCTCTCGAAGCAGCTCGCCTTCGCCGCTCGATCTCTGTCCTCGATCACCGCCGCATGAACTCGCTTTTCGCCGACATGGTCGCGGCCCGGGTCATCCTCGCCGCACTCGAGATCTCGCTGGCGAATGCCATCGACGATCTCGATAGCAGGATCGCCACCGCGGCGGTCAAGCCCGGCCAGGAGAAACTCGGCGAGCTGGCCGCGAAGCCAATCGCTTCATCGATGGCCTGGCGAACACTGCCCTCGGTCTCCTTGCTGAGCAGGCGTCCGCCATGCCCGCGCCATCAGCGTCATCACCAGATGACTTCATTTTCCGCCGCGGCATCAGGCGGCGCTGGTTCAGGTCAGTTCCCCGGCGGCAGCTGTCGAGCACTGGTGTTCGCGCAACCGCAGCCAATCGATCTCCCAGGCGTAGTCGACCGGCCCACCCCACCAGTCGGCCAGCGTCGCGCCGGCATCCACTGCCACTCCGTGGCTCGCGAGCCGCGTGACCAGGGCCGCGACCGGCTCTCGGGCCAACTGCGGCGGTGCCGGCGCTTCCGGGACCGGCCGGCCGTCGGGTCGGTAGAAGCGCGCTTCGCCGTTGGGCGCCAGCGCCATCGCGAATCCCTCCTCGTGCACCGCGCGATGGTGGCGGCGGCAGAGCAGCAGCGTGTTGGCCAGACTGGTGACGCCGCCGTCGGCCCAGGGCTCCACGTGGTGGGCGTCGCACAACCTCCGGTCGCAGCCGGGAAAGCGGCAGCCGCCGTCGCGATGCTCGAGAGCGCGGCGCAGGCCGGGCGAGATGGCGCGGGTGCGGCGGCCGACGTCGAGCACCCGGCCGTCCGCAGCGTGCCGCATCACCACTCGTGCCGAGTCGCAGGCCAGCCGCCGGGACGTTTCCGCGGAAACGTGGCTGCCGTCCGCGAGCCAGGACGAACCTCCCTCGCCACCGGCCGCCAGCACCTCGGCGTCAACGTGCACCACCACCTGATACCGATCGCCACGACTGCCGGGATCCAGGCCCGCGGCAAGCGCGCTCTCGGCCACCAGGCCCAGGGCGTCGGCGCGGCGTTGCTCCACGGAAACGCCCTCGGCCGCCGCCCTTTGCGGATCGCCGGCCGGCGGCTGGCCGCTGTTTTCGCGGTGTTCGCGGTGTTCACTGTTTTCGCGGTGTTCACAGTTTTCGCGGTGTTCGCGATGCTCGCGATGTTCGCGGCGTGGCCCGTAGAGCGCCTCGACGCCGGCGTCCAGGGCGCAGAGCAGAGCCGCGCCGGCCTCCGGCGCAAGGCGTCCCGTCACCACCACCATGCCGTCCTCGTCGGTATAGGCGCGCAGGTACCGTGCGGCGTGGCGGCGCTCCTCGTCATTCCCCGCCGCGATGCCATCGACGCGCCGCATGCCGCGCACCAACCTCTCGACATGAGCGGCCGTACCCGCGCGCGCGAAGCTCAGCAGGTCCTGCTCGTTGGCCGGCGTGGCGATGCGGGTGAGAGCGCGAACCTTGGAATAGGAGACCTCGCCGCGGCGCATGGCGGCGGCGAGCAGCGGCAACCCGCCGAGCGCGCGCGCCACGCGCACCTTCTCACGCGCCGCGCCCAGGTCGAGCCCCACGCGCCAGCCCAGCCAGTGCGCACAAGAAGTGAACCCGCCGTTCCACCCGCCACGCTCGTCGAAGTCGCGCAGCATGGCCAACAGCTCGTAGGTGGCGGCCGAGATCTGCGCCGCCAGCTCGGCGATGCGCTCGCCGAGATCCTCGAGGTCTTCGCCGCCACACGTCGCCGGGATATCCTGACCTGCCGCTTGCACCGTTTCGCCGATGATCATCGTTCCCTCCCCTCCCTCTCACCAGCCATTGTAAACCCATGATTTCTGCGCTCGCTGGTGGCCGCGGCAAGGCCGATCGGCGGTCGCCGAAGGGGTCAGGGAACCTCGCCGCGAGAACGGGCTCTACGCCATTTCCCACAGGCCAATCGATGCCCTTCGGGAACCGACTTGAGAATATTCCCGCGGGGGTCCGAAAAAGCTTGTCAAGAGGGTCGGCAATACGGTCGGCAACATGAGGGGCATGCCGGCTCAGGGCCCCCTTTGGCGGCGCCGCGGTGCCTGCGCCGCGGCGGGCGCCACGGCGGATGGTGAATAATGTGGCGCGAGGAATCGCCCTCGCAATGACCAACGAACTGGAAGACTTCGACCGCCGCGGGGATCTCGCGGGCGAGAACCGCGGCATACCGGCCGATGGCGCGGCGACCCTCGCCCGCGTGCCTCGCGCCCGCCAGGCCATCCTCGACGGTATCCGCGAGGGTCTCCATCTCGGCGCCCAACTCTACGCTTCCCGCCGCGGCGAGGTGATCGCCGACGGCGCGGCCGGCGACCGCCTGCCCGGCGAGCCGTTGCGCCGCGACGACCTGATGCTCTGGCTGTCGTCGACCAAGCCGGTGGCCGCGGTCGCCATCGCCCAACAGTGGGAGCGCGGCGGCCTCGAGCTCGACGATCCGGTGGCCCGCCACATCCCGGAGTTTGCGGTCCACGGCAAGGGCGCGATCACGCTGCGGCACCTGCTCACCCATACCGCCGGCATCCGCCTGCTCAACGTCGGCTGGCCGCACGATAGCTGGAACGCGATCGTCGCCCGCGTCGCCGCCATGCGGCCCGAGCCGCGCTGGGTGCCGGGCCGCAAGGCCGGCTATCACCACGCCTCGAGCTGGTTCCTGCTCGGCGAGGTGGTGCGCCGGCTGGACGGCCGCGGCTTCGCCCGCTACGCGCGCGAGGAGGTCTTCGCGCCCCTCGGCATGCCGGACTGCTGGGTGGGGATGCCGGCCGAGGTCTACCGCGAGCTGCGCGATCAGGGCAGGCTCTGCCCGGTCTACGACACCGCGGAGCCGCCCGGCGGCCCGCCGCGGCAGCTGGGGTGGGACAGCGAGGCCTGGTGCACGGGCTCGCACCCGGGCGGCAACGGCTACGGTCCCATCGCGCAGCTTGGCCGCTTCTACGAGATGCTGCTGGCGCGCGGCCAGGCCGGCGGCGGCGCCGCCGGGCGCCGCATCCTCTCGCCGCAGGCTGTCGAGGCGATCACCGCCCGCCACCGCGCCGGCATGCTGGACCACACCTTCCAGCACGTGATGGACTGGGGCCTCGGCTTCATCGTCAACTCGCGCCAGTACGGCGCCGAAACCGTACCCTACGGCTACGGCGACCTCGCCTCGCCACGCACCTTCGGCCACAGCGGCTACCGCTCCTCGACCGCCTTCGCCGACCCCGAGAACGGCTTGGCCGTGGCCCTGGCCTTCAACGGCACGCCGGCCAACGACGCCCACGAGCGCCGCCTCCGCGCCGTCCTCGACGCCCTCTACGAGGACCTCGGGCTGGCGCCGGCAACCGCCGGCACCGCTTGAACGTGATGGGCGAAGAGGGAATGCGATCGGGCCGGCGGGCAGCACCGCTCCCGGCCCATGCGTCGCGGTGCGCTCTACGGGATCAGTGCGCCGCGGCGGCCGGGGCCTGGGGGCGGGTGGCTCCCATGTCGACCTCCGACACCCGGATCGAGTACAGGTTGCCGCCGCGATCGCGCGCGATGATCATGCCCCCTGATTGCCTGGGCCGCTCCACCGAGGCCAGGGCCATGCCGTCGCGGAGGATGACCGCATAGGGCGCGACCGTCTCCGATCTCTTGGTCAGGATCGGAAGCTCATCCTCGCGCGGCCTCCCCGCATTGGGGCCGAGCCCGACCGCCCAGGGGTCGGTCGCGTACTCGGTGCCGTTCTCGAACGACCGTGACACGCCGTTCTGAGCCTCCGCCTGCTTGAGGCCCGGCGCCGAGAGGGGAAGATCGGGGCAGGGCCCGCCATAGGTGTAGTAGTAGACCCCGCCCGCGCCCTCGCAGGCCCAGCGGAACTCGTGCGCCTTCGCGATCTCGGCGGCGCCTTTGGGCGTCCGTGCGGCCGCGGCGGTGGGCATGGCCCCGGCCCGGTTGAGCCGAGGGACCACCGGCTGGATGCCGCGCAGGTTGGGCATGTTGGCGCGGGTGTTGGGCATGTTGCCGCGCGTGTTGACGCTGGTGTTGGGCACGTAGCCGCGCGATGAGGAAGCGGAAGAGCGCGAGCCGGCGCCGTTCGACGAGCCGCCGCCGTGCGACGTCCCGCCGCCGCCATGGGCCGCGGGTGCGGGTGGGGGCGGCGGCGGAGCGCTGCCGCCGCCGTGGCTGCCGCCGGCGCTGGCGCTGAAGGCGCCACCAGTCAGGGCTACCAGAGCGAGGGCCATCGGCAGTCGTCGTAGGCTCATCGATCCCTCCCAAGACGTGTCGCGAGCGCTGACAAAACTCTCGATCACAGTCCGGAGCCTCGCGCGCTCGCCACCGGCAGACACGTCGCGAACCTGGACTGTTGGCTTCTCCCTGACTCTATGCCATTGGAATTGGCTCGTCAAGATATCTGTCGCTGGCAATGGCCCAGCAATATAAAGTGATGAATTCGCAAATGGCGATGAGCAATCATCGCGCCGAGGCGCCTGGAGCGCGCGCCGGAACCTTCCGGACCGGCCTGCCGTCCAATGACCCATGAACCTTCTCCGCCTCCGGCCCGGCCGGCGCCGCCAGCGCCAGCTCGGGATTCTCGGGCTGGCGGTCCTGGCGCTGCTGCTGGCGCCGGTCTGCGGGCGCGACGACCACCGCCGCCTGGTCACCGAGCCGGGCACCAGGCGCGCTGCCGCCCAGCCAGCGCCCGAGCCACCCTGGCTCCCGGTCCATCCCGAGCGCCAGGCTCGTCTGGCCGCGATCCCGGTCTATGGCGTCTGCTTTGCCGGCACGCCGCCGCGCAAGCTCGCCGGCGCGCCGCCCAAGCTCGCTCCGGGGTCCAGGTACCGCCGTCACGGCGGGGTGTTGATCGCCCATTGCCTGATCGATCCCGAGGGCTACGTGGTGGCGGTCCAGGTCATGAAGGCCCCGGACCCGGCCGACCGGCAGGCGGTGGCCCAGGCGCTGGTCGGCTGGCGCTTCGTGCCGGCCATCTACGCCGGCCGGCCCGCCGCGGTCCATTTCCTGGTGCCGATCCCGGTTGGCCGCGACCGCTGACAGAGCAGCGACCGGCCAGAGCCCAGGACACCGCACGAATTGCGGGCATGGTTTTTCGCTGTAGAATCTGCACGGCTAAAGGCTACAGGCGATGCCAGCAACCAGGGCTCGATGGGAGGCACGCATGAAGAAGCTCGACAGGAAGCTCGATCTGCACCGCGAAACCCTGCACCTCCTGGCGGGGCGGGAGATCGCTGGCGCCGAGCTGCGGCGGATGGCCGGCCACGGCCCCCAAACCAGCGAGCGGGTCGTCTGCTGCAACACCGGCACCCTCACCGGCGCCGCACTGGAGTGACCCGTCGTCCACCGCGCCGGAGGCCGAAGGGCTATGCCGCAGCCCGGTCGGCCCATGGTCGCGAGTGATCGCTGCTCTGCCGGCGGCGAGACGCTCAGCCGCCGTGCAGGCGATTTTCCGGGCCATCACCTGCCCTCGCTGCCTCCCGCCAACGCCAGCGGCGACCCGGCGGTGGTTGACTGGATCGAACACCACCGGGGTTGGCGCCCGCAGGCTGATCTCGGCGCCTAGCAGCCTTCGATTCGACCAGAGAGCGGGGCCGCCGCAGGCGTGCGCAGAGCGGCCCGTGCAAGCGCACGCTTCGCTTCTCTCTCCCGCCGTGGTCGCCGCAGTTCTTGGCTACCAGCTGGTAGGCTAAAGGAATGCAAGCTCCGGTTCTGGTACGGCCGCGGGTGTTCGTGAGCTATAGCCACGACTCCGACGAGCACATACAGGCCGTGCGGGCCTTGGCGGAACGCTTGATCCGGCTGGGCTGCGACTGCGTCCTGGACCACTACGAGAGCCACCCGGCAGAAGGTTGGGCGCAGTGGATGGACCGGCAGCTCGACGAAGCGGACTTCGTGTTGGTGGTGTGTACCGAGGGGTACTACCGCAAGGCCAAGGGGAAGCGGCCGCGCGCGGGCCTCGGCGTGCGGTTCGAAAGCGTGCTGATCGTGCAGGACCTGTACGACGCCGGGATGTGGAACGAACGGTTCATCCCGGTGCTGCTCCACGAGCTGCCGGCCGAGCTGATCCTGCGGCCGCTACGGGGCTTCAATCACTACCGCTTGGATCGACCCGAGAGCTTCGAGGAGCTGCTGCGCCACCTCACCGGCCAGCCGCGCTACCTCAGGCCGGCGCCGGGTCCGGCTCCAATTCTGGCCAGTGATCCACCGGCGGATCCAGAAAGGCTACCCGAAGATCGCGGATTTGGGCCAGCGGCCGGCCGCCAGGCGCGAGGCGAGACGAGACGCATGGACGGGATCCCGCGGCTGCACAACCTGCCGTCGCTGTCGCTTGGAGAGCTGTTCGCGGGCCGGGATCAGGATCTGGCGGAGATCGATGCCGTGCTGCGCGAGGAGCGATCGGGAACGTGGGCGAGCCGGCACATGGTCCTGCACGGCCTCGGCGGGATCGGCAAGACGCAGCTGGCGGTCGAGCATGCCTGGCGGGTTGGGGATCGGTACCGAGCCGTGTTCTTCGTGCGCGCAGAGTCGCCAGAGGGATTGCAGGCGGAGATCGCAGGGCTGGCCGGGGTCGAGCTGCTGGACTTGCCGGCTCGGCGGGAGCGGGCGGAGAGCGAGGTAGCGGGAGCGGTGCTGCGGTGGCTGCGGGAGAGCCGGGAATGGTTGCTGATCGTCGACAACGCCGACAGCGACGAGGCGGCCCAGGCAGTGATGGAACTGCTGCCTCGGCTGCAAGGCGGCCATGTGCTGATCACCTCGCGCATCGCGGTCTGGCCGCCGGGGGTGGCGGCGCGGGAGGTCGTGCGCATCGATGCAGCGAGCGCGGCGCGGCTCCTGCTCGAGCGCACCCAGGGTGCGCGCGCGACGTCGAGAGACGACGAGCTGGTGGCCGCGCGGCTGGCGGAGCGGCTGGCGGGATTGCCGCTGGCGTTGGAGCAGGCGGCGGCATATGTCGGATATCACCGGATGACGCTGGGGCGTTATCTGGCGGAGTGGGACGAGAGGAGCGCCGCGGTGCTGGGCTGGTACGACTCGCGGGCGATGCGCTATCCGCGCTCGGTCGCGGTCACCTGGCTGACGACGATCGAGCGGCTGAGCCCTGCCGCCAGGGCGTTGCTGCGCCTGGCGGCCCACCTGGCGGCGGAACCGATCCCGGTCGAGATGATCGAAGGTGGTGGGAACGTGCTGGTGAGCGCGGTGGCGCTGGTCCGGAGCGAGGACGGCGGCGGTGCGGAGGGGACCGGGCGAGAAGGAGGGGTACCGACGGAGATCGCACCCGCAGACGCCATGGCCGAGTTGGCGGCCTACTCGATGGCCGAGCGCGGGGAGAGAGGAGTCTCGGTACACCGATTGGTGCAGGAGGTGACTCGCGCGCGGATACCGAAGGAGGCCATCCGAGAGTGGGTGGAGCTGGCGGTCAGCGTGGTGCATGGGTACTCGCCAAGCCCGGCTTGGGACGTGCTGACATGGCCGGTGTGGAATCCCCTCCGTCCTCATGCAACGGAGGTGATCGGTCATGCGAAACATTCCGGGGTCACCGATCCCACCTGGAGCCTGGCCGATAAGCTGGGCAGCTTTCTGCGGGCCAAGAGCCTTTACCGAGAGGCCGAAGAGTTCCAGCGGCAGGCGCTGGAGCTGGCGGAGAACCTGTTCGGCGTGGAGCATTCGTCCGTGGCGACGGTGCTGTGTAACCTGGGGCTGCTTCTCGAGCAGACGAACCGCCTCGCCGAGGCCGAACCGATGATGCGCCGGGCGCTGAAGATCACCGAAGCGACCGACGGGCCAGAACATCCAAGAATCACTGCAAGTCTAAGTAACATTGCGCTGCTGCTTATGGACACGAACCGCCTCGCCGAAGCCGAACCATTGCTGCGCCGGGCGCTGAAGATCGACGAGGCTGCCTACGGACCGGAACATCCCGAGGTCGCCACGGATCTCAACAACCTAGCGCGGCTGCTCAAGGCCACGAACCGCCTCGCCGAGGCCGAACCGCTGATGCACCGGGCACTTGCCATCAGCGAGGCAGCCCACGGACCGGAACATCCAACGGTCGCTGTACGACTCAATAATCTGGCTCAGCTGCTCCACGACACTAACCGCCTCGCCGAGGCCGAACCGCTGCTGCGCCGGGCGTTGGCCATCGATGAGGTGGCCTACGGGCTGGAACATCCAACGGTCGCCGTACACCTCAATAACCTGGCTCAGCTGCTCCAGGACACGAACCGCCTCACCGACGCCGAACCGTTGATGCGCCGGGCACTGGACATTGGCGAGGCGACCTACGGACCAGGACATCCAGTGGTCGCCTTACAACTCAATAACATGGCGGTGCTGCTCCAGGAAACGAGCCGCCTCGCCGAGGCTGAACCGCTGATGGGCCGGGCACTGGCTATCGACGAGGCATCCTTTGGGAAGGATAATCCCAGAGTCGCACGCGATCTCAATAATCTTGCGCTGCTGCTCAAGGCCACGAACCGCCTCGCCGAGGCCGAACCGCTGATGCGCCGGGCACTGGCCATCGACGAAGCAGCCTACGGGCCGGTACATCCGAGTGTCGCCATGGATCTCAATAACCTGGCGCAGCTGCTCAAGGACACGAACCGCCTCGCCGAGGCCGAGCCGTTGATGCGCCGGGCGCTAGATATTGACGAGGCAGCCTACGGTCCCGAACATCCGGGTGTCGCCAGGGACCTCAACAACCTGGCGCTGCTGCTCAAGGATACGAACCGCTTCGCCGAGGCCGAACCATTAATGCGCCGGGCGCTGGCCCTCGGCGAGGCAACCTACGGGCCGGACCATCCAACGGTGGCTTTACGACTCAATAACCTGGCGCAACTGCTACAGGACACGAAGCGTCTCGCCGAAGCCGAGCCGCTGATGCGCCGAGCGCTGGTCATCGACGAGGCTGCCTTCGGGTCGGAACACGCCGCAGTCGCCACGGATCTCGAAAACCTGGCGCTGTTGCTCCAGGACACCAACCACCTCGCCGAGGCCGAACCGCTGATGCGCCGGGCGCTGGTCATCTACGAAGCGAGCTACGGGCAGGAGCACCCGAAAGCGATTTGGGCTCGGAAGTACCTCGCCAATCTCGAGCAGGCAGATCAGAGCAAGCTTGAGGGAGCGTAGAAGGGATGGACGGTAGGGCCGCGGAGCAAGCTGTCCGAGGACGGCGCCCGGCGACAGGGCGTTAGTGGCGCGAAGCGGCCCGCCGGGCGCCGCCCGCAGGAGCAGCTTGACTCCGCGTGCCCGGTGGGGCCTCGCCGGGCTTCTCCGACGCGGCAGGTGGGCAGGTGGGCAGGTGGGTGGACGGGTGGAGCACTGGCCCTAGTGGATTCCGCCGCGCCGGTCCGCCAGAGCGGCGAAGGCGCCAAGCGCCCGCAGCCCTACGGGAACCGGCCGCTGCCCACCAGGTAATCCAGCCGCGCCTGCCGGGCCGCGTCCTCGGCGTTGGCGACCGCGGTGTCGGCGTCGCGGGCTCGGCGCTGGGCGTCCAGGACGTCCAAGCTGGTCGAGGCGCCAGCGTTGTAACTCAGATTGACGATGTCCAGCGCGTCGTGGGCCTGGGTGGCGGCGCGGCGGGCGCTGATCAAGCCCTGGTCGGCGAGGCGGATGGATTCGCCGGCGATGCGCACGTCCGATCGCGCCTGGACCTTGCCGCCGGTCAGGTTGGCCGCCGCCTCGTCCACCAGCGCCCGGCGCTCCTTCTTCTCGCCGCGCCGCAGGCCGCCGTCGAAGATCGGCACGTTGAGCTGCAACACCGCCTGCCAGCTGTGCGATAGCGCGAAACCGGTGCTGGGCTGCTGCAACAGCTCCTGGAAATTCAAGCCCAGCGTCGGCACCCAATCGCGCCAGCTGTCGCGCAACACGTGCTCGGCCGCGGTCTGCCGCATCGCCAGCACCGCCACGTCGGCGCGCTTGGTCTCGACGCCGGCCATCGCCTCGCCTGCCGGCGGCAGGTCCTCGAAGGCCGGCTCGTCGGCGGTGTCGTACGGGCCGTCCGTGGACAGCAGCACGCCCAGCGCCTCCTGGGCCCGGCGCAGCTCGAGCGTCGCCTGCTCGACCAGCACCTCGTCGTTGGAAACGTCCTGGGCCGCCTGCACCTCTTCGAGCCGGCTGGCGGCGCCGGCCACCTGCCGCTGGTGGGAGACGTCGAAATGTGCCCGGGCGGTGTCGAGCGCCCGCTGGTTGGCGTCGATCGTGCGGTGACGCGCGATCACCGTCAGGAAAGCGTTGGCGGTCGCCATCGCCACCCGGCGCTTGGCGTCGGCGACCGAGAGCTGGGCGATGGTCTGGTTGTCGATGGCATGGGCCCACTGCGCCCAGCTGGCCAGGTTCACCAGCGGCGCCGTGATCGTGCCGGTCTCGTTCTTGACGTCGTGCGGCTGGAAGACCACACCGGCAAACGCGATCTCGTAACCGAAGCGCGTGTAGGAGGCGGACGCGCTGACCTGCGGCAGCGAGCTCGCCCGCGTCTGCAGCACCAGCGCCTCGGCGCGCAACACCTCCGCCACCGCCTGCCGCACGGTGGTGTTCTGGGCCAGCACGCGGTCGATCGCGTCGCGGAAGGTGATGCGTTCGGCCGGCGCGGCCGGCGACACGTCGGCAACGCTGCCGGCGGCCGGCGCGGTGCCGGTCGATGCCGGTGCGGCGCCCGCGCCAGCCGTCCCGCTGCCAGGCGCAGCCGCCGGTGCGGCACTGCCGGCGCCAGCCGTGCCGCCGGCCGGCGCGGTCCCGGACATTGGCACCGTGGGCGTGGCGGCCGGCGCCGCCGGCGATTGCGCCGTCGCGGCACCCACCGGGGCAAGGACGAGAGCGGCGCCGAGCACCACGCGGCGGAACGTTCTGATCGAAATGGTGTCACGCATGGTCTGGGTTGCCTCCCGCCGCCTGCACCGCGGCCTCCGTCGCCGGCGCGTCCGTCTCCCCTGGACGGCCGCCTCCCGGGAAGAGGCTGCGGATGATCACGTAGAGCACGGGGATGATCACGAGGTTGAGCACCGTCGACACCAGCATGCCGCCGAACACCGCGGTGCCGACCGAATGGCGGCCTTCCTTGCCGGCGCCGGTGGCGAACACCAGCGGCAGCACGCCGAGGATGAAGGCGAACGAGGTCATCAGGATCGGCCGCAGACGGATGCGCGCCGCCTCCACCGCCGCCTCGATCAGACCGTGGCCGCGCCCGCGCAGCTGCTCGGCGAACTCGACGATCAGGATCGAGTTCTTCGCCGCCAGGCCGATCAGCATCACCAGGCCGATCTGGACGTAGACGTCGTCCTGCAACCCGCGCAGCGCCGCCGCCGCCAGCGCGCCGAAGATCGCCAGCGGCACCGCCAGCAGGATGATGAACGGCAGGGTGAAGCTCTCGTACTGCGCCGACAGCGTCAGGTAGACGACCAGCAGCCCCAGGCCGAAGAGCAGCGCCGACTGGCCGCCGGAACGGATCTCTTCGAGCGACAGACCCGACCACTGGTAGCTGAAGCCCTGCGGCATCGTGCTCTTGGCCAGCTTCTCCATCTCGGCGATCGCCTGCCCGGAGCTGAAGCCCGGCGCCGCCGCGCCGGTGATCTCGGCCGAGCGGAACAGGTTGTAATGATTGATCAGCTGCGGCCCGGTGGTCTCGCCGATCGTCACCAGGTTGTCGAGCGCCACCAGGCCGCCGCGGTCCGAACGCACGTAGTACTGGCGGATGTCGTCGGGGCGGGTGCGGAAGCGGCCGGCGGCCTGGACGTAGACGCGATAGGAACGGTTGTTGAAGTTGAAGTCGTTGACGTACTCGGAGCCCAGCAGCACCTGCAGGGTGTCGTCGATCTGGGAGAGCGGCACGCCGAGGCTCTTCGCCTTCTCGCGGTCGATGGTCACCAGCAGCTGCGGGTCGTTGGCGGTGTAGCTCGAGTACAACGTGTGCAGCCGCGGGTCGGCGTTGCCCTTGCCGATCATCGCGTGGGTGGCGTCGGCCAGCGCCTGCACCGTCGAACCGCTCTGATCGAGCACCTCGAACTGGAAACCGCCATAGATGCCCAGGCCGTTGATCGAAGGCGGCAGCACCGGGATCACCAGCGCTCCCGGGATGCCGCCGAACAGCGGCCCGAACAGCCGGCCGATGATCGCCTGCGCGGAGTGCTCGGCCCCCGGCCGCTCCTTCAGCGGCTTGAGGCCGGCGAACATCAGCCCGGCGTTGGGCGCGCTGCCGGTGAAGCTGAAGCCGGTGACCGCGAACACGCTCTGGATCTCCGGGATCGTGTGCATCACCCCGACCGCCTGCTTGGCGACGGCGGTGGTGTAGTCGAGCGACGCTCCGGGCGGCGCCTGGATGATGGCGATGATGTAATCCTGGTCCTCGTCGGGCACGAAGGCGGTCGGCACCCGGTTGAAGATCCACGCGGTGAGGCCGAGGCCGCACAGGAACGCCGCCACCACCCACCAGCGCCGGCCTTCCAGCCGTTCGAGCGTCCGGCGGTACCAGCCGTTGAGGCCGGCGATGCCGCGGTTGAAGGCGCCGAAGAAGCCCCGGTGCGCCGTCTCCTCGCGCCGCAACCAGAGCGCCGCCAGCGCCGGCGTCAGGGTCAGCGCGTTGAACGCCGAGATCGCCACCGAGCAGGCGATGGTGAGCGAGAACTGCTTGTACAGCAGGCCGGTGGTGCCGGGGAAGAACGCCACCGGCACGAACACCGACACCAGCACCAGCGAGGTGGCGATGACCGCGCCGGTGATCTCGCGCATCGCCACCGACGCCGCCGCCATCACCGTCATCTCGCTCTCGCGGATGTGGCGCTGGATGTTCTCGATCACCACGATCGCATCGTCGACCACCAGGCCGGTGGCCAGGGTGAGACCGAAGAGCGTCAGGGTGTTGATCGAGAAGCCGAGCAGCTTGACCAGCGCGAAGGTGCCGACCAGCGACACCGGGATGGTGATCGCCGGGATCAGCGTCGTGCGCCAATCCTGCAGGAAGATGAAGATCACCAGGATGACGAAGACGATCGCCTGCAGCAGGGTGAACAGCACCTCTCGGATCGACTCGCCGACCACCGTCGTGGTGTCGAAGGCGATGGTGCCCTTGAGGCCCGGGGGGAAGCGCTGCCGCAGCCGCAGCAGCTCGGCCTTGACCGCCTTGTCCACCTCGAGCGCGTTGGCGCTGGGCAGCTGGAAGACCGCGAAGCCGATCGCCGGGACGTCGCCGAAGGTCAGGTTGCTGTCGTAGTTCTCGGAGCCGAGCTCGACGGTGCCGACGTCCTTGAGCTTGACCAGGGTGCCGTCCTGCTGCGCCTTGACGATGATGTTGCCGAACTCGGCGGGCTCGCTCAGCCGCCCCACCACCCGCACGCTGATCTCGAAGCCCTGGCCGCTCGGCACCGGCGGCTGGCCGACCTGCCCCGCCGCCACCTCGACGTTCTGCTCGCGCAGCGCCGCCAGCACGTCGGTGGCGGTCAAGTTGCGGCCGGCGAGCAGCACCGGATCGAGCCAGACGCGCATCGCGTATTTGCGCTCGGCGAAGATCTGCACGTCGGACACGCCCTTGATGCGCTTCAACGAGTCGCGCATGTAGACGTCGACGTAGTTGCTCATGAATTTGGCGTCGTACTCGCCGTGCTCGCAATAGACGCCGACCACCAGCACGATGGCGTTCGAAGCCTTGGCCACCGTGACGCCGGTGGTCTTGACCTCGTTGGGCAGACGCCCGAGGGCGATCGAGACGCGGTTCTGCACGTCCACCGCGGCGAGGTCGATGTTGCGGTCCAGCTCGAAAACGGCGGTGATGTTGCTCAGACCGTTGTTGCCGCTCGTCGAGGTCAGGTAGCGCATGCCCTCGGCGCCGTTGATCTGCTGTTCGAGCGGGGTGGTGACCGCGGACTCGACGGTCTGGGCGTTGGCGCCGGTATAGACGCTGCTCACCGTGACCTGGGGCGGCGCCAGGGTCGGGTACCACTCGATCGGCAGCGTCGGGATGCTGACCGCTCCGGCGAGGATGATCAGCAGCGCGCAGACCGTCGCGAAAACGGGTCGCCTGAGGAAGAATTCAGCCATGGCGGGGCTCTCTCGCGGCCGGGGAGATCAGGCGCCCGAACCGCCGGACGAGCCGGACGGTGATTTGGCGTCCGCACCGCCGGACGCGCCGGACGGTGACTTGGCGCCCGGTCCTCCGGACGACTCGGGCGATGCCTTGGCGCCCGCCCCTCCGGGACCGCCGGGACCGCCGGGGCCGCCGGGACCGGCAGGGGCGCCGCCGCTCATACCGGCGGGCATCTCCATGATCGGCACGCCGTCGGCCAGCTTCTGCACGCCGCCCGAGACGACGCGCTCGCCGGGCTTCAACCCGGCCGTGACCACGTAGTCGTTGCCCACCACGTCGCCGACGCCGATCGGGCGCTGATGGGCCACCAGACCGGCCGGCGCGCCGCCGGCAGCGCCGCCGCCCGCACCGCCGCCACCTGGACCGCCGCCCGCACCGCCGCCGGCCGCACCACCGGGACCTCCCGGACCGCCGGGGGCGCCGGGCGCACCGCCGGGCTCGGCGACGAAGACGAAGTACTGGCCGTTGACGCGCGACACCGCCAGCACCGGCACGACCACTCCGGGATGGGTGTTCCAGATCAGCCGCGCGCGCACGAACTGGTCGGCGCGAAAGCCGCGCGGGCCGTTGGGCACCGGCGCCTTGACCAGCACCTCCTGGGTCTGATTGTCCACTTGCGGCGAGATGAAGTTGACCTGGGTGCTGGCGACCAGCGCCCCGTCGCCGCCCAGCACCTCGACCGGCAGACCCATCCGCAGGTCCTTGGCGTGCTCGATCGGCACCGAGATGTAGACCTCGAGCGCGTCGTTCTGGTCGATGGTGGTCAGCAGGGTCGCGGTGGTCACGCGGTCGCCGGTGCGCACCGGCACGTCACCGACCACGCCGGCGGCCGGCGCCACCACCCGGTAGTAGGCCAGCTGCACCTCCTGCTCCTTGACCTGGGCGCCCACCGCGTCGTAATCCGCCTGCGCCTGGGCGAGCCCGGATTCCGCCTCGTCGAGCTGCTGCTTGCTCACCGCGCCGCCCTGGTACAGCGTCGCCATGCGCTGCCGCTGCTCCTTGGCGTAGTTGAGCGCCGCCTGCTTCGCCGCCCGCGACGCTTCCTGGCTGTGGACCGTGGCACGCTGCTTCTCCGGGTCGATCTGCATCATCGGCGCCCCCGCCGCCACCCGGTCGCCCGACTTGACCAGGATGCGGGTGATGACGCCCTCGACCTGCGGTTGGACGTTCGTCGTGTGGCGCGACTTGAGCGTCGCCACGTATTCGGTCGCATCGCGCAGCGGCGCCTCGGCGACCGTGGTGATCGGTACCGGCATCGCCGGCATGCCGCCGCCGGCTCCGACGCCAGGTCCGCCAGGCCCCCCGGCACCCCCACCGCAGGCACCGCAGGCGACGCCGGCCGCCATGACGCCGGCCAGCAGCAGTCCAGGCAGCAGCGCCGCGGTCCGGGACCGGGCGGGATTTCGTGTTCGACAGTTCATATCGGGCTCCATGCCAACAAGGATCTCGCCATGCCGCGCGGTCCGCCGCGCGTTCTTCGCGGCGGCGCACCCTCCCGCGCCCGAGACCAAGCCCAGGCCGTCCGTCCGGCGCCTGCCGCTCGCTTGGACCTCGGGGCGGTACCGGGCAAGGCTCGTTCGCCGGCGAACTATACAGGGTCCGGCCGTATCGCGCACCTTCACCGTGCGGTGGTCGGAGTGGCCTGGGGCGCTGGTCCGCCCTGGATACGCCCCTCGGCGAATTTTGTTGCAGGCGCCAGCTCGGGAAACCCGGCGGCGAGCGGCCGCAGCAGGGCGAAAGCTGCCGCGCGGTCGGCGTCGGCGAGCGCCGCGGCGGCGAGCGCCAGACGGACGCTGACCGGGTCGCAGCCCGGTGGCCGCCATCCGGGCGGCGGCGGCGCCTCCCGCGGCCGGGCCAGGCGCAGGGCGAGCGCGCCGGCGCGAGCATCCGCGGGCCGCACCGCCCAGGCGGCACGGGCCATCCCGGCGGCCCGCCCGCGGTCCCCCAGCGCCAGCAGGTCGAGCGCCGCCCAGTACTGCGGCACCGCGACTTCGCGGTCGTCGCTGGTGTAGTCGCCGTCGCCGCCGAGCAGCGGCGCCAGCACTTGTAGCGAAGCGGCCGGGCGGCCTCGGCGCGCGAGGTCGATGCCGGCGGTCAGGCGCTCCGCCGCCTGGCGCAGCCGCGGCCGCAGCAGCCGCCCGTCCTGGGCGGCGCACAGGATCTCCCCCAGGCCAGCCGGCTGCCGCCCCAGGAGGGCATCCCATCCCAGCTGATCGAGCACCGCCACCCGCGCCGTCGCCGCCGCCATCCCGAGCGCGGCGGCAACCCCCAGCAGCAGGGCGAGGAGCGGTCGCACCGCGGCGGTCGTCCGGCCGCCCGTCAGGTCCGCCGCCAGCGCCGGCAGCACGATCCACAGCGCCAGGGCGGCTGGCAGCCGCTGCCGTGCCGAGGCGTAGACGGCCGCCTGCACCGCGCAGGCCAGCGCCGCCACCGCCAGCGGCCCGGCCAGCTCGGCGAGGCGGCCGCGGCGGGCGAGCGCCACCCAGGGCAGCGCCAGCAGCGGCACCGCGAAGCCCCACGGCAACCACCGCCGCAGCCGGCGGTCCAGCCGCTCCGCGATCAGCAGGTCGTGGCCCTCGTAGGGGGCAAGGGCGAGCAACGCCTTGCGGGCGCAGCGCCGGACCGCCGCGGCCGGCCGGGCGGCGATTGCCTCCCATGCCAGGCCGGTCCAGTAGCGGTTGGCGGCCAGCGGCCCGAGCCGGCGGCCGGCGGCGGCGGACGCGATCCGCCGGTACGCCACGTGCCCGTAGTCGACGGTCTCGCGGTGGCTCCGTTCGAGCCGGATCACCGCCGGCGGCGCGAAGCGGGTGAGGCCGGTGGCGCCGGGACCGTTGCCCTCGTAGAACACCGCTCCCGGGTTCATGATCACCGGCACGCCGGTGAGCCGCGCGCGGGTGACCAGCGGCGGTCCGAGCACGGCCGCGCCGACCAGCAGCGCCGCCGTCCAGACCAGCCGCCGCGCCGCCCGCCGCGGCCGGCCGGGCGGCGCCGCCGCGGCCATCCAAAACGCCCAGACCGGGATCAGCAGCAGATGCTGGGGCCGGCCCAGCGCCGCCACCGCCAGGCAGCCGAAGGCAAGCGCGGCCAGGGCGGCGGCCCCGACCGGCGCGAAAAGCCCGAAAGGCGCGAGGGGCGGCGCGAGCTCGCCGCCACCCCTGACCGGCGCCGCATCCGGCGCACCCGGGAGCCCCGCCCGGGGGGCGGTCAGGCCCGCCGGCGTGGCCCCGGCCGCGGCAACCGTCGTGCCGTCCGGTGCCGACTTGACTGCCGCTGCTTCGCTCAGGCGCGCCCTGGCGAGGAGCCCGCAGAGCACCGCGAGCGCCAGGCAGGCGACGATCACGGTCTCCGGCTCGAGCATCCCGCAATAGACCAGGAAGGGGCGGTACGACGCCACTCCCAGGCCGGCCACCCAGGCCCACCGCCGGCCCGCCAGCAGCGCCGCCGCCAGCGCCGCGGCGGCCGCCGTCGCGGCGTGGAGCGCCGCCTGGACGGCGAGGATCCCGGCGAAACCCAGAGGCAGCAGCGCCCGGACCAGCCCGAGGTAGAGAGGGCTGTAGTCGAGCAGCCGCTCGGCCCGCTCCGCCGCCGGCGCCGCGGCCGCCTCGAGGTACTTGGGGAAGATCGCGTCAGGATGGGTGACGCCGGCCAGCACCAGCGCGCAGGTCAGGCCGGTGGCGAAGGCGCCCAGCGCCGGCAGCCAGGCCCCAGCCAGCGCCGGCGGACCGGCGCCTGGCAGCGTCGGCGGACCGGCGCCATCCAGCGCCGGCAACCCGGCGCCATCCAACCTCGGGCCGGCGCCGGGGCCGGGCGGCAAGCGGTGCTCCGGCACCCCGTCCAGAGGTGCCGGAGCACGGCGATCCGGCGGGATCAGCAGACGCGGCAGACCGAGCAGGCGTTGGTGTGGTTGGTCGGACAGGCGGTGCCGGCGGTCGTGGTGCACGCCGGGAAGGTCGATATCCCGCCGGCCGCATCGCCCAGCTCGCGAGGCTCGAGGTTGCGCAGCGTCTCGCGGTGCAGCGTGAGCTTCCAGTCCGCTCTCTTCTTCATGAAACGCTCCTTTCGGGTATGGGGTATCCCCCTCATGTAGCAGTGCGCCGCGACACGCCAGCCGCTACAGGGGATCGCCGCCGATGCCGAGGCTGCCGGTGGCGCTGCCGCCGGCGAGGGCCGGCCGTCACGCCTGGCGGCGGCGGCGCAGGCTGGCGCGCAGACCGTCATTCGGCTCCGGCGGGATCAGGCTCCAGTCGAGGTCGAGATCCTGTCCGGGCGCCAGCTCCCAGGTGTAGCCGCGCAGCAGACGGACGGCAAAGGCCTGCATCAGCGTGGTGGCGAAGTCGGTGCCCGGGCAGCGATGGCCGTGGGCCGGCCCGGCGCCGTGCGGCACGAAGGCAAAGGGATGCCGCAGGTGCTCGCCGCGTCCCGGCGCGAAGCGGTCGGGATCGAAGCGCTCGGGGTCGGGATAGACCTCGGCGGTGACGTGCGAGGCGCGGTGCGCCCACAGCACCATCCAGCCCGCCGGCACCCTGTGGCCCTTGAACTCGAAGCTCTCGCGCGCCTTGCCGAACAGCACCGGCAGGATCGGGCAGAGGCGCTTGACCTCCATGACAACCTGCAAGAGGTAAGGCGATGTCGCCGGCATCGCCGACATTGCCGGCGTGGCCGGCGTGGCCGACGTGGCCGGCTCGGCATCGATCTCCGCTTGCAGCCGGGCGCGGACTTCCGGATGGCTGGTGAGCTGCACCACGATCGCCGCCAGCTCGGCGAACACGATCAGGCCGGCGATGATCAGGTGATGCAGCTCGGCCTTGCACTCCTCGGTGCCGATCTCGCGGCCAGCGGCGTCCTTGGCGGCGAGGATGCGGGACAGCCCGTCGTCCTGGGGCTGCCGCCGGTGGTCCGCGATCGCCACCTCGAAGCGGGCCAGGATGCGCGCCAGCGCCGCGCGGCCGCGGCTATACGCGGTGCCGGGCAGCGGCACCGGCAGCTTCGAGAAGGCGCGCAGCACCTGCTGGTAGTCGCCGCGCAGCGCTTCGGTGTCAGGTCCCGGCGGGATGCCCATCACCGTGGCGCAGATCACCTCGATCGCCAGGCGCTTGAGCTTCGGGATCCAGATGATCTCCTCCTGCCCCGCCCAGCGCTCGCAGGCCTCGGCGACCATACGTTCGATCCCGGGCTGGTAGGCGCGCAGGGCATCGCGGGTGAAAGCCTGCAGGATGAAGGTCTTGCGGGAGAGGTGCGGGTCGCCGTCGAGCAGCGGCAGGCTGCTGCCCCCGAACAGCTCCTGCACGTGCGGCGGCATGGCTCCGGCGCGCTGCACCTCGGAATCGATGAAGCGGCCACTGGCATCCGGTCCGGCCAGCACGGCGGTCGGGCGGCCGAGGATGCGCGTCTTCCAGATCGGGCCATGCAGCGTGGTGCGGCTGGCGACGAAGCCGAAGCCGTCCTTTAGGAAGGGCAGCGTCTCGCCCAGCAGCGGCAGGCCGCTGCTACCCGGCGACAGCGGCGCGTTGGCTGCCGGCAGCGCCGGCGGCCCAAGCGGCGCTGCCGGTGCCGCCGTGCCCGGCGCGACCGGCGAGGTCGCGGCAGCCGGCAGACCCGGCGATCGTGGCGGCGAGAGTCGCCGGTCTTCCTCGGGCTGCGCCATCTCAGGCATGGAGGAGCCTCCCACCGGCGCAGCGCGGCAGCGCCCCGGCCGCCAAGGTCGGACCCGCCAAGCGCCGCGGTCTGGTGATCGCCGGCCCGCAGTCTATACGACGCGGCCTCGGGTCGCCTGCAGCGCGGTGGCGATGGCCGCACGATACGCTGCCACTGCTCGCGGCGCCGCTTCTGCTACGATCGCCGCGCCATGCGCCACCGGTCGAACCGCTGGCGCCGCCAGGCCCGGCAGCTGCTCCGCGCTCAGGCCTCGAGGTGCATGATGCTCGTCGCCATGGCTCTCCTCGCCGCGACCACCGCGACCACCGCGGCCGGCACGGCAGCGACCGTACCCGCCGCGAGCGAGCCGGCGATCGACCTGCTGGTCGACGCCAGCGACGCCCCGCGCGGCGTCTTCCATTCGCGGCTCGTCATCCCGGCCGCTCCCGGTCCGCTCGCCCTCGCCTACCCCAAGTGGATCCAGGGCGAGCACACGCCGACCGGGCCGATCACCCAGTTGGCCGGCTTCACCGTCACGGCGCTGGGCAAGGCGCTGCCGTGGCAGCGCGACCCGCTCGAAATGTACGTCCTGCGCCTCGAGGTGCCGGCCGGCGCGGACGCCGTGACGGTCGAGCTCGACTACCTGTCGCCGCCGGCCACGTTCGGCAGCGGCTACGGCGAGACCCCCAACGCCACCCCTCACCTCGCGATCGTCGACTGGCACGACCTGCTGGTCTATCCGCTGGGACGCGCCGCCGCCGACATCCCGATCCACGCCACCCTGCGCCTGCCGCGGGGATGGCAATACGACACCGCGCTCCACGCCGAGCCCGACCGCCAGCAGCGGCAGCCGGGCCAGGCCGCGGACGCCACCACCTTTGCCACCGTCAGCCTGTATACGCTCCTCGATGCGCCGCTGCTGGCCGGCGACGTCTTCCGCATCATCGAGCTGCCCGACCCCCTCGGCGCGGCGCCGGTGCGCATCAGCCTGGCGGCCGGCCGCGCCGCCGAGCTCGAGGTCCCCGCGGCGCGGATCGCCGCCTACCGCCGGCTCCCTGCCGAGGCGGCGGCGCTGTTCGGCGCGCGTCACTACGGCGAATATCACTGGCTGGTGGCGCTCGACGACTCGCTCGACCAGAACGGCCTCGAGCACCACGAGTCGAGCGACAACCGCGGCCGCGCCGCGCTGTTCACCGATCCCGCGCAACTGCTGCGCGGCGGAACGCTGCTGCCTCACGAATACGTGCACTCGTGGAACGGCAAATACCGGCGCCCCGCGGGTCTGGCGACCGCCGATCCCCTGGCGCCGCTGCACACCGACCTGCTATGGGTCTATGAAGGGCTGACGCGGTACCTCGGCGACGTGGTGCTGACCGTGCGCAGCGGCATCCGCACGCCCGAGCAGAGCCGCGAGCATCTGGCCTTCCTCGCGGCGACGCTGGACCACAACCGCCCCGGGCGCCGGTGGCGGCCGCTGGTGGACACCGCCGCCGCGGTGCCGGCGTTCGACGACGCCCCCGCCGCCTGGACGGCTTACCGGCGCGGCCGCGACTACTACGACGAGGCGGCGCTGATCTGGCTCGAGGCCGACACGGTGCTGCGCCGGCGCAGCGGCCAGACCAGGTCGCTGGACGACTTCTGCCGTGCCTTCTTCGGCGGCGGCAGCACGCCGCCGGCGGTGGTGCCCTACACCGCCGACGACGTCTACGCAGCGCTCGGCCGCATCGTCCCCTTCGACTGGCGGGGCTTCTTCACCAGCCGGGTCGAAGCGGTCCAGGCGCGCGCCCCGCTCGGCGGCCTCGCCGCCGCCGGCTGGCGGCTGGTCTACGACGATCGGCCGAACGAGTACCAGGAGGCCGGGGCCCACACCCAGGAGACGGTGGACCTCAGCTTCTCTCTGGGGCTGTGGGTCAAACCGGACGGCACCGTGATCGACGTCGTCGTCGACTCGCCGGCCTGGACCGCCGGCCTCGGCCCGGGCATGAAGGTGATCGCGGTGAACGCCGTCAAGTGGTCTGCCGAGGCTGCCGCCGACGCCCTGAAGGCGGCGGCGCACACCACCGAGCCGATCGCGATCTCCGCCGAACAGGGCGATGTGGTCCGCAGCTTCCGGATCGACTACCACGACGGCGAGCGCCACCCCCACCTCGAGCGCGACCCCACCCTCCCGGATCTCCTGCAGCAGATCCTCGCGCCGCGGGCCGCGAAGTAGTCCTGACCGCGGCCCGCACCCGGCACCCGGCACCCGGCACCCGCACTCAGCCCGATCGTAGCGGCAGCGCGGTATCTTCAGGGGTTCAGGGGTTCAGGGGTTCAGGGGTTCAGGGGTTCAGGGGCTCCGGCGCTCAGGGGCTCCGGCGCTCAGGGGCTCCGGCGCTCAGGGGCTCCGGCGCTCCGGCACTCCGGCACTCCGGCGCCCCGGCGCTCAGGCGCCGCCGGCCGTCTTCCCGGCCAGCCGCAGCCAATCCAGGATCAGCTCCATCACGTCGCCGGCGAGCTCGCCGTGGCCGAGCTTGTGAAAGGCCTCCGCGGCGCTGTCGTGGCGGCCGAACAGGTGATCCATCTGCGGCACCTCGACGAAGCGCGCGGCGCCCGCTTGCTGGCGATTGACCAGCGCCGCGATCATCTCGTGGTCCTCGCGGCTCATGATCCAGTCGAACTCGCCGTGGATCACCAGCACCGGCGCGCGGACGCCGCTCCAGGCCGCCGCGAGGTTCAGCTGTTGCAGCTGGATGAAGTAGGCCGCCGGCCGGCCGTACTGGTGGGCGAGATCCTTGTCCCCTTCCCATACCGGCGCCAGGTCGGGGCGCTGCTGCAAGACTTCGCCAGGCGTCTTGCCGCCATTGAGGTAGAGGTCGTAGAACTGGGCAACGAGCTTCAGCCGGTCGTTCACCTCGCCGGGGGTCGAGCCCGCCAGGCGCAGGCGGCGGCGCTCGTTCTCGAGCATGTGTTCGAACCAGGTCTTGACCCAGCCGCCGGCGATCACGTAGCCGGCGACCGGCTCGCCGGCGGCGACCAGCGGCGCCACGGCGGCGCCGTTGCTGATCCCCAGCAGGAAGATCTTCGTCCGGTCGACGCCGGCCATGGATTCGAGCAGCCGCAGACCGGCCCGGTAACCGGCAAGCTCGCGCTGGAAATCGGCGTCGGCGCAGGCCGTGCCCTGGCTGCCGCCGACCCCCGGCTTCTCGACCCGCAGCATCACCGCTCCGGAGCGCGCCGCCAGCTCGTCGAGCATCACGATGTCGGTTTCGTCGCTCTTGGCGGGCGCCACCGGATCGCAGCTCAGCCAGCCGACGACCAGGATCGCCGGCAGCTTCTCCGCCCGCGCCGCCCGCCGCGGGCGGCTGATGGCGGTGCGCAGCCGGTCGCCGCGGCCGTTGTCGAGCCAGCCGCGCGTCACCTCGATGGGCATCGGCGGCGGCAGCGCCTCCGGCGCCTCCGCGTCGGGCGGGGAGGGGGCGGCGGGCTTGCCGGCGGGCGGCGCCGCCGGCGAGGGCGCCGCCGCCGGAGCGGCGGGAGGCGCCGAGGCACCCGTGCCGGCGGGCGGCGCCGGTGCGGCACCGCTCGCGATGGCGGGCGGGACCGCGAGCACCAGGGTGGCGAGCAGGATGAGAGGCAGCCTTCGCGCGTCGGCCATCCCGCTATCTTATTCGTGTCGCCGCGAACCCGCGCCGCTCAGCGGGCGGCGAGCCCGCTGATACACTAAAAGGACTGGCGATGTCCGAAAACGTCCAGATCCGCCTGGTGAGCGTCGAGTTCCTGCGCCCCGGCCCGCCGCACAACCAGCTGCTGTCGCCGCTGACTCCGTATCTGGCCATCTGCGGCGATACCGGGGCCGGCGTCGTCAACGTCCCTTACGAGCAAGGACGGTTCGAGAGGCTGTTGAAGGAGCTGCGTTATCAAGGCGATCCCGAGGACCGCCTCGGAATGCTGCACGACCTGGGCACGGAGATGGCCAGGTTCCTCGGCGGCGTGCCGGGCCTTCCCGGCGCGCTCGCCGGCGATCTGAGTCAGCCCGGAACGCTGGTCCACCTGCGCCTCACGCTCTCGGCGTCGGAGCTGGCGCTGCTGCCGTTCGAGCTCTCGAAGGTGCCGGTGACGCCGAGCGTGTCGGGCGAGAGCTGGTTGGCCATCCAGACCCGTCCACCGGTTTGCGTCACCCGCAACATCCGCACCGTCTCGCCGGCCGGCGTGATCTGGCCGGACCGGCCGCGGATCCTGTTCCTGGCCGGCGACCCCGACCTGGTGCCTTATCGGGAGCACCTGGAGGTGCTGCAGAAAGCGATCCGGCGCTTCCAGTACCCGATCGACGACGACGAGCGCTGCGAGCCCGGACGCACGCAATACGGGGACCTGCTGACGGTCCTCAGCGACCCATCGCTGTCGGAGGTGACGGCGGAGTGCCGCCGGCACCGCTACACCCACGTCCACGTCCTGACCCATGGCGATCTGGACGAGAGCTCTCCGGGCTCGTACGGCCTGATCTTTCGCGGTCCGCACCGGACACCCGACGTGGTGTCGGGCGACCGTTTCAGGACGGCCATCACCTCCATCCACCACCGCCCCACCGTCGTCACCCTGGCGAGTTGCGACGGTGCCAACATCGGCTCGGTCGTCACCCCCGGCGCCAGCTTCGCCCATCAGATCCACCAGGCCGGCATCCCGCTCGTCGTCGCCGCTCAATTCCCTTTGAGCATCGAAGGCTCCATCCCCTTGACCGAAAGACTCTATGACGGCCTGTTGTGGGGTGAGCATCCGCTGGTGCTGCTGCAGGAGGCGCGTGCCGAGCTGCATGCCCGCTACACGGCGAGCTGGCACGACTGGGCGAGCCTGGTGGTGTACGAGGCGCTGCCCAGCGCGTTGGACGACCAGCTGGATGCGCTGCGCTACTTCCAGACCAAGCGCGCGATGGACGCGGCGCTCGAACGGGTCGACAACGCCGTCAAGGCCGGCCGCCAAGCAGGCGAACCGGTCAAGCAGCTCCATGCAGCGGTCGAGTATGCGCTCGAGCGCCTGCCCATGGACGGGCATTACGGCGTGGAATGCACCGGCCTGCGGGCGAGCGCGCGCAAGCGGGTCGCGCAGGCTGCCTTCAGCCTGACGGAGGATCGCGCGGACCGACCCGGTGCCGAGCCCTGGGCGGATTCCTACCAGCTCCTCGACGATGCCCGGCTCGATTACGACCGGGCGGCCCACGGTCTGCTGGTGAACGACTCGCGCACCGTGCAGCGCTTCGCCACCCTGCACTGGGTCCTGGTCCAGGTGGTGGCGCTTGCCATGGTCCTGGGAAAACCGCACGACGAGGACGCCTGGTCGGCGGCCAAGCTCAGCGCCGACCGTTATCGCGGCCATCCCGACACCGCGCAGAGAGCCTGGGCGCATGCCAGCCTGGCCGAGCTCTGGCTCGTGCGCCTGGGCGGCAAGGACCTCGCCGAGGGCGACCGCATCACGTTTCACCAGCGCGCAGTCGCTCACGCGCAGGAGCTTGGGCACCTCTATCGCGGTGTCGACGAGTTCCCCGTCAAGTCCACCCGGCGCCAGTTCGAACGGTATCTGCGCTGGTGGGGGGACGAGAGCTTCGAAAGCGGCCTGCAAAGGCACGGAGCGGCGAGGCTCGCACCGTGGAGCGCGAAGTCGGGAGTGATCGAGACGGCCAAGAGCATCGTGGCGCTGTTGCAGCGCCAGCCGCAGAGCGGCGACCGGAGAGCTGCCGCGCCAGATCCGGCCGCCGCGGCGCCGGGGGATGGCGGCACACCGCCAAAGCCGCCGTCTGCGCCGTCCGCGCCGCCTGCGCCGCCCGGATCGTCCCCGCCACCCGGATCGTCCGCGCCGCCCGGATCGTCCGCGCCGCCCGGACCGTCCGCGCCTTCCAGAACCGCCCGCCGCTCTGCCAAGCGGCCAGCGGCAGGCGGGTCGCCGCCGCCGCCGCCGCCCGCCGCGCCGCGGTCCACCGCGCCGGGCGCACCACGCCGCCGGACGGCCCCGTTCTTCGACATCGAGGTCCTGCCGGCAGGCCACGGGGACTGTCTCTGGATCGAGTATGGCGATGCCGCGACCACCCATCGCTGGCTGATCGATTGCGGCACGCAGCAGACCGTGAGCCGCCTGTTGCCGCGCGTCGAGGCCGTGCCGGCGAACGAACGCTTCCTCGAGCTGTTCGTGTTGTCGCACATCGATTCCGATCACATCGGCGGCGCGCTGCCGTTCTTCAGGGCCGTGCAGCGCGGCCTGCGCTTCGGCGACGTCTGGTTCAACGGCTGGCGTCATCTCTCCGGCCAGCTCGGCGCTCGGCAGGGCGAGATGTTCTCCACCGCCCTCCTGGAGCTCGAGCTGCCGTGGAACGTCTGGCGCGAGGGCGGCGCCATCGTCGTGGAGGGCGACGACCTGCCCGTGCACGTCCTGCCCGGCGGGATGACGCTGACGCTGTTGTCGCCTTCACCCGAGAAGCTCGCGAAGCTTGCTCCGGTATGGGCTCGCGAGCTGAAGCGGTACGGCCTGGAGCCCGGCGCACGGGTCGACTACAGCCGGTTCCTGAAGGGCACGCCCTCGACCTCGACCGACGTCCCCGAGCTCGCCGCCGAGAAGTTTGGCGGCGACAATGGGGCGCCGAACGGCACCAGCATCGCCCTGCTGGCGGAATTCGGCGGCGCCAGCGCGCTGCTCGCTGCCGACGCGCATGCGCCGCTGCTGGTGCAATCGATCCAGGCCCTGCTGCGGCAGCGCCGCGTCGAGCGGCTGAAGCTGGACGTCTTCAAGGTCTCGCATCATGCCAGCCAGAACAACGTCAGCTCCGAGCTGGTCCAGCTCCTCGATTGCCCGCGCTACATCGTGTCGACCAACGGCGAGCATTTCTGTCATCCGGACCGGCAGGCGATCGCGCGCCTGATCCAATACGGCCGGACCGGCGACAGGCCGCCCGTCCTGCAATTCAATTACCGGAGCCGATACAACGAAGTCTGGGCCAGTCAGGATCTCCAGCAGCGATACGGCTATACCGCTTCGTATCCTCCCGAGGATCGACCGGGGACCATCGTCTCGCTCCTGGCGGGACGGGAGTAGGAGTGGGCGGCTGGCGGCGCCGCGGCCGCCGTCTCGCCGCGATGGTGATCGCGCTGGCCGGCCTGGCGCCCGCGGCCGGCGCTGCCGGCAGCGCCGCGGACCTCGGCCCGCAGCTGGCGGCCCTGCTGCGCCTGCCGGCAGTGGCTGGGCGCGAGCGGCCGGCCGCCGCCTTCCTGCGGCAACGGCTGGGGCGGAAACTGCCGGTGCGTTCCGACGCTCTCGGCAATCTGAGCGTCACCCTTGGCTCGGGCCAGCCGCGGCGGCTGGTCCTCTGCCCGCTGACCGAGCCCGGCTTCGTGGTCCGCGAGATCGAGGCCGACGGCTACCTGCGCCTCGCCCTCCCTGCCGACGCTCCCTTCGCCGGCGCCCTCTGGCCGCAAGCCCATGAGGGTCAGGTGGTATGGGTGGCCGGCGCCCGCGGCGAGGTCCCCGGGGTGGTGGCGGCGCCTTCGATCCACCTGCAACCCCACGCCGCGCCGACCGCGCCGCCCTTCGCCATCGCCGATGCCTTCGTCGACGTCGGCGCCGAGGACGCCGCGCAGGCGGCCGGCCTGGGCATCCGGCCGCGCGATCCAGTGACTCTCGACCGTCGCCCGGTGCGCCTGGACGGGGACCTGATCGCCGGCCCCTCGGCGCGAGTGCGGGCCGCCTGCCTGGCGGCGGCCGAGGCCGCCCGCCGCCTGCCTGCGGCGTCGGGCGGCGGCACGGTCGTCTTCGCCTGGACCGTGCGGGATCCCGAGCGGCGCTCCGCGCTCGACGAGCTGCTGCGGCAGTACGGCCCGGTCTCGAGCATCGTCGTCCTCGGCCGCGGCTTCGGATGGCGACCAGGCCAGGACGGGCGCCCGCGGCCCGCGGCCCTGCCGGCGCCCGGAACCGGCCTGCTCGCGGCCGGTGCGCTGGCCGGCAAGCTGCCAGGTACGCAGACGGCGCCATACCTGCCAGCGCCGCCGACGCCCGGGACGGCCGGAACGCCTGGAACGCCCAGGACGCCCGGTACACCCAGGACGCCCGGGACGGCCGGAACGCCCAGGACGCCCGGTACACCCAGGACGCCTGAAAATACCGCGCCCGCGCCTTTTCCACCGACCGAGCTTGGCTACCTGGGGTTGCCCGCGCTGTACCCGGGCACCCCGGTCGAAACCATCTCGCTGGCCGACGCCGAGCGGCTCACGTCCGCGCTGCTCTCCTTCCTCGGCACGCACCTCGGTACGCATCCTCGGGAGCCGCAGGGCCGCCCGCCTGGATCCAAACCGCACCCCGCTGCCGCGATCGACGCCGGCACAGCGCCACCGCGCTCTTCCGCCGTGGACCGCCATGACGAAACCGCGTCCCTGATCGGCGAGCTGGTCGCCCGCTACGGCGTCAGCGGCAACGAGGCCGCGGTGCGCGACGCGATCGCCGCCCGGCTGCCGCCCTGGGCTCATCCGGCCATCGATTGGGCCGGCAACCTCTCGGTCACGATCGGCGAGGCCGGCGCCATTCACGCGGCTCAACCGCGCGGCCCGGCAAGCGCGGCCGGTGCGGTTCGCACGGCGGGCGCCAGGGCAGTCGCCCCGGCGGTGGCGATGATCGGCCCGGCCGGCGCCGAGGCAGCCGGCGGCCTCCTGTTCATGGCCCACATGGACGAGATCGGCTTCCGGGTCGGCGCGGTGCGCGCGGACGGCCGCCTCGAGTTGCAGGCGGTGGGCGGCCTGCAGAGCTCGCTGTGGGAGGCGCAGCCGGCGCTCGTCCACGGCCGCCGCGGCCCGGTGCCGGGAGTCTTCGAGCCGCGCCCGGATTGGCTCACGGCCTCCCGCCGCTCGCCCGCCGGCGCCCTCACCGTGTTCCTTGGCCCCGGCCTTGCTCCCGGCCTCGGTCCCGGCCCTGGCCTTGGCCCTGGCCTCGGCCCTGGCCTTGCTCCCGGCCCCGGCCCTGGCCTTGCTCCCGGCCTCGGCCCTGGCCTTGGCCCTGGCCTCGGTCCCGGCCCCGGCCCTGGGCCTACCGGCCCGGCAAGGATCGCCGCGCTCGGCGTCCAGCCGGGGGCGACGGTGACCATGCCGAAAAACCTACTGCGCCTGGGGCGCGACCGGGTCACCGCCCGCAGCCTGGACGACCGCGCCGGCGCCGCCGTCCTGCTGCTCGCCTTGCGCCGCCTCGATCCGACCCGTCTCGCCCGGCTGGGGCGTGCGGTCACCTTCGCCTGGACGACCCGTGAGGAGATCGGCTACCTCGGGGCCGCGGCGCTCGCTCATCGCCCGGGCGGCCGGCGGCAGGTCTATCCGGTGGACGCCTTCCCCACCGCCGACTCCCCGGTCGAGTCACGGGCCGCCGCCTACGCCCCGCTCGGCCGCGGCGCGGTGGTGCCCGCGAACGCGCCACCGGCGCTGCTCGCCCCGCTCCTCGACCTCGGCCGCCGGCGCGGCATCGCCCTGCAGCGAGGCACGATCGCCGGCGGCAACGACGGCGTCCCCTTCCAGGCCGGCGACGCCGCCGTGCTGCCCCTCGCCTGGCCCTGCCGCTACACCCACACCCCGGCCGAGGTCGCCGATCTCCGCGACCTCGAAGCGCTGGTCGATCTCGTCGTCGCCCTCGCCGGCGGCGGTCCGTAACCGCGGCCATGCCCGCTTCCGACCCGTTCGGCGCCGACGGCGTCACTGCCGGCGCCGGCACCGAGCCGAGCCCACCCGGTGCTACCATCCCAGCCGCATGAGGCCTTCGAGCTCGGCGGCGCCCTCCCTGGCGCTCGCCGTCACCTTCGCCCTGGCGCTGGCCGCCGGCGCGGCCCTGCCGCTGCCGGCCGAGCCGGTCTTCACCGGCGTCTTCAGCCGCGGCAGCGACGCCTACCTGCTCTGGGCGCTTCCGGACTGGCAGGCCTTCCAGGCCAAATGGCGGCAGGCCGCCGCCCAGGGACTCCATCTGGCCGCCGTGCGCACCTATACCGCGGGCGGGCACCGCTACTACGCCGGCGCCTGGCGCGAGGGTGGCGGCGCCGAAGAGCTGCTGACCGGCCTCGACGCGGCGGCCTTCCAGGCGCGCAACCGGGAGCTTGCCGGCCATGGCTTCCGCCTGGTGGACGTCGACACCTACGAAGAGGGGCGCCGGCGGCAGTTCCTCGGCGCCTGGCGCGCCGGCAAGGACCGTCAGGAGCTCGCCCTGGACCTCGACGGCGCCGCGCTGGCCAGCCTCGACGAGACCCTGGCCGGGCGCGGACTGCGGCCAGCCAGGCTCAGGGCCTATCGCGACCACGGCCGGTTGCGCTTCCTGGCGCTGTGGAGCGCCGGCACCGGCGATCACCAGCTGCTCACCGGCCTCGACGGCCCCGGCCTGGCGCGCAGCCAGGCCGACCTCGCCGGCCGCGGCCTGCGGCTGGTGGACGTCGACGCCTACGACGACGCCCGGGGGCGCCGCCGCTTCGCCGGCCTCTGGCGGGCCGGCGCCGAGCCCGGCTCGCTGTGGACCGGCGACTGGGAGAGCTTCGTGTCCCGCTGGCACGAGCTCGCCGCCAAGGGCGAGCGGCTGATCGCCCTGGCAGTCGCGCCCGGCGCCTGCCCGGACTCCTGCGCCAACCAGATCGTCGCCAGCCGGTCCTACGACTACGGCATCCGCGCCACCGCCACCCACTGCCAGGGCCGGCCCGGCACCTGCGGCACGCCGGCCCCGGGCGAGACCGTGACCTATCACTGGCCGGTCATCAGCGACGGCGGCAATCGCTACGTCCGCCTCTCCGCCCTCGCCGTCGCCGATGCCCCGTTCACCCTGCCTTTCGCCGACCCCGCGGTCCGGCGCCGCGCCGTCTGGCTCTACGGCCCCGGCAGCTGGCATCACGCCGCCGACTTCAGCCGCGACGACGCGCTCACCTTCGCCGCCCGCGCCGCCGCGCCGGGCAAGGTCGTCTTCATCGGCTGGGATCCGTGGTCCGGCAACACCATCGTCGTCAGCCACGACGCCGGCGGCGTCCCCGACGCCTACCGCACCATCTACATGCACCTGCGCGACGGCGCCCGGCACGACTGCGCGGCCGCATGGTCCCAGACCATGGCGCAGCCGCCAGCCGGCGAACGGGAGCTCGCACCCTACCGCGTCCACCTCCTCGCCACCGGCTGCGCCGAGGACCAGGCGAGCCGCCATCTCGATCCTCGGCAGTGGGGCACCGAAGCCGAGACCATCGACAAGCGCCTGCTCGGCAAGCACGTCGCCGCCGGGCAGTTCCTGGCCTGGGCCGGCAACACCGGTCCGGGCGGCAAGCGCGGCGCGGGCGATCCGAACACCCATCTGCACGTTTTCTTCGCCCGCCGCGATCCCGCCGATCAGCGCTGGTACTTCATCGACCCGTACGGCATCTATGGCCCGCCGGCCTGCTATCCGCTGCATCTCGCCGACCCCGTCGCCGGCCCCTGCGTCCGCTACCCCGTGGCCTGGGCCGGCGGCCGCCCGCGCCTGCCCTGAGTCTCGGCACGTGCTGCCGGGCGCGCCGCGGCGAGCCCGTCAGCGGCATTCTTCTTGCACTTACCCTTCCTGCCAGCGTCGTCGAGGAGCTGGCCGCGGCCGGTGCGAGCGCCAGCTGCCAACCGGCTCCTCCAAAATCGCGGTTCATCGACAAGGAGGAAGTCATGCACACGCCATTCGCCAGCCGGCTCAGGGGCTCGCTGCTCCTGACCGCCTTGGCCCTGAGCCTCGTCGCCGCCGGTTGCTACGTGCGCCCTGTCGCCGGCGTCGGGGTCGAGGGAGAGTTCGAGGTGGACGGTCCGCCGCCACCGGTGCAGGAAGAGACGGTCGTCGACACGCCCGGTCCGGGCTACGTCTGGATCGGCGGCTTCTGGGATTGGGACGTCGGCGTCCACCACTACGTCTGGACGCCGGGCCGCTGGGATCGCCCGCCGCACGCCGAAGCGCGCTGGGTCGCCCCCCATTACGAGCTGCGCGGTGGCCGCCACTACTTCCGCCGCGGACATTGGGATCACCACTAAGGAGATCACCACCAGCAGGGACCGCAGCGGCCAGGCCTACAACCTGGCCGTTGCCGCTTTGCGTCGCAGTTGCAGCACCAGGGCGTCCGGATCGACCACCACGGTGTCGGGCTCGAACCGGCAGCGCAGGGTGACGCGCCGTTCCTCGCCGGCGCCCAGCACCACCGTGGCGCGGACGTCGCGATAGGCCGCCTCCGGCCGGCCCGCCGCGTCGAAGCGCCGGCCGCGCGCCGCCGCCACCTCGACCGGCATGCGGCCGCTGCCGGCGTTCCTGACCATCACCGTCACCTCCCAATCGCCGGCCGCCGCCGCCACCTGCCGCTTCCGCGCCTCTCGCAGCTGGTACTCCGGCACCACCACCTGGAAGAACCACTGCCGCACGAAGGCGTCATAGGCCGCCGGGTCCGCCGCGAATGGCCGCATCGCGGCCACGAAGTCCTGCAGCACCGGGTGGTCCGGGCTGTCCTTCCAGTCGGCGACGAAGCGGCGCAGGCCGGCCAGGTCCTGCTCGCGCCCCAGCTGCCGCAGCAGCATCCAGAAAACCCAGCCTCCCTTGTCGTAGATCACCGTGGTGTCGCCGGACCGGGAGCCGTCGATCTCGACCAGCGGACGCTCGGCGTCGGGATGGCGGTTGCGGCCGTATCTCTCCTCGATGCGCTTGGCGAACTCGAGACGAGCCCCGAGGCCCTTCACCTGTTCGGTCAGCAGCAGGGTCGAGAAGTGGGCCATGCCCTCCGAGAGCAGGTCGCCGCCCGCGCACTTGCCGGGAACGATCAGATTTCCCCACCACTGGTGAGCGGACTCGTGGGCGGTCACCACGAACACGGCGTCGGTCTCGAAGTCGGGCTTGGTCAGGAAGCCGATGCCCTCCGAGAAGCTGATGTCGGTGGGGAATCCCTGGGCGTAATTGGCATGCGCCGCGAACTCCGAGAGCTTCAGCTCCCGCCAGGGATAGGGATAGAACCACCGCGAGTACCACAGTCGCGCGGCGTCGAGGACGCGGCTCATCGCCGGCACGTTGTAGGCGTGGCGCGGGTCGTAGAAGATCGCCGTCCCCTGGCCGCGCCGCACCCGCCAGCGGCCGGCGATGAGGTTGAAGAAGTGCACCGGCTGGTCGCTGCGCCAGACCGCCGTGCGCCGGCCCGCCGCCACGCTCTCGCTCTCCAGCACTCCGACCGAGTTGACGGTGTAGGCGGCGGGCGCGGTGACCCGGATGCGAGTGGTGAACGGCGAGTTGCTGCCGAAGGCGGCATCGGTCCTGCCCAGGTAGCAGTCCGGCGGATAGACCCGCGGCTCGTAGCGGTTGTCCTTGTCGACGCCGATCTCCTCGACGAAGCCGAGCACCGGCATGAAGCTGGGCGTGAGGCTGGTGAGCACCGCTCCCGACGGCAGGATGAACTCGCGCAGCTCGCCGCCGTCCTTGGACACCCCGTCGGGCAGCAGCCCCTCGCAATCGAAGCCGACGGCGAGCCGCGCGCCGGGAGCGAGCGGTTGCGGCGGCGCGATGACATAGAGCCCCGAGCGGTCCGCCGGTTGGTAGGGCTTGCCGTCGAGCGTCCAGGTCACCTTCCGCCAGCCCGGCATGGCGGTCATGGCGAAGCGCGGCAGGGCCGCGCCGCGGTCGTTCCACAGCCGGTAAGTCCCGCGGGTATGGAACCAGTGGCGCGGCGGATCGAGCGTGACGTCGAGGTCGACCGCGGCGATCGCCGGCACCGGCGAGTCCTTCCAGGTGCCGAGGTTCTGCTTCCAGTAGTCCTTCTGCTGCTTCATGGCGGCGTCGCCCTGGAAGCCATAGACCACGGCGAGCCAGAGCAGCGAGCCGGCGACCAGCGGCACCGCCGCGAGCGGGGCGAACGGCGCCAGGCGCAGCGCTCGCCGCGCCAGCGCCCGCGGCTGCAGGCGATGGACGGTGCCCATGGCATCGGGCTCGCGCCGCCTGAAGGCGCGCACCGCGATCACCGCCAGACAGCCGGCCATCCCTGCCGCCGCCAGCCGCGACAGCAGCAAGGCGCGCCGGTCGACCTCGAAGGGCCCGAGCTCGCTCCAGCGGACGGCGCGCCACAGCGGCCAGTTGCCCACCCAGTTGATCGTCCCGGTGACCGCGCGGTAACCGGTCAGGGCGAGCGCCGCCATGCAGACGCCGTAGGTCACGGTGCGTTGCCCGAACGCCGTCTGCACCGCCATGACGAAGGCGGTCCACAGCAGCAGCGTCGGCACCAGCAGCAGGCCCCAGATCAGCAGGAAGGGACCCGCGGCGACCGGCACCGACCGCTGCCACAGCAGCGTCACGGCGCAGCCGGCGAAGGTGATCGCCAGGATCGCCGCCGCCAGCACGCCGTTGGCGGCCGCCTTGCCGAGCAGCAGCGAGCCGGTCGGGGTCGGCGAGGCGAGGGAGATCGGGGCGAGCCCGGTCGAGCGGTCGCGCTCGAGCGCCTCGACGGTGTAATACATCAGCAGCGGACAGAGCAGGAAGCTCAGATACCCCAGCGTCTGCACCGCCATGTCGCCGGGAGTGACCAGCAACTCGGTGTCGAAGGGGCCCAGGGCGACGGCGCTGTCGAGGATGGTCTCCATCAGGATGAGCACGCCGAAAAGGTAGATCCCGGGGCTGCCGAACAGGTTGTGCAGCTCGGCGCGCGCCACCGGCAGGCAGCCCGACCACAGCCCGGGTTGCCGGCTGCGCATCGCCAGGCCGGCCAGCGGCCCCGGCCGGCCGGCGTCGCCCGCCGCCGCTCCCGCCGCCGCCGGTTCGCCGGCGCCGGCGGCTGGGCGGGCGCCCCGCAACCGCCGGGCCAGGTTGCGTTCGGCGAGCCGCACCGCCAGCAGGCCCAGCGCGAGGAACCCGACGCGGCTGGCGAGGAAGCCGGCGTCGAGGCCGATGCGCGCCGTGTTGTAGAAACGGGCGCCGCGGTCCAACCGCAGCCAGGTCTCGTTGAGCCAGCGGAATCCGTAGGGATCGACCAGCATCAGGGCGCGGTTGAGCCGCGGATCGAGCCACGCCGGCGACCACTCCCAGAGGAAGAAGGCCGCGAGCAGCAGCAGTCCCAGCGGGAACAGCGAGACCAGCAGCGGCCGCCGCGTCCGCTCGCCGAGGTAGAAGGAGACGCCGGCGACGAAGACCAGCGCCGGCGCCGCGAACACCAGCGCCGGGCGCAGGTAGTTGCCGAGCGCGAAGGGGCCGCGGATCTCCGCCGTGTGCGGATTGGGCACCAGCTGGTTGAAGACCATCGCGAACAGCAGGTGGAGGCCCAGGGCGATGCCGAACGCGCCCAGCACCGCCAGGAACTTCCCCCACACGTACTCGCCGGGCCCGAGCGGCGTCGCGTGCAGCAGCTCCGAGACCTGCCACTCGTCGTCCTGCACCACCGCCAGCCCGCTGGCGATGCTGACGAAGAACGAGTAGATCAGGCCGACCAGCAGCGCCAGCACGAAGGCGAAGGCGAACTCGGAGGTGATCCAGGCCTTGGTGCCGCCCACCGACGAGTCGCCGGAGCCCAGCGTGACGTTGCCGCGCGACAGGCCGAAGCTCAGCAGCAGCAGCAGCGCCAGTAGGAACAGCAACAGCGGCCGTGACAGGGTGTGGCCGAGCTCCTGACGGAAGACCGCCGCGGCGCGCTTCACGCGGCCTGCCCCATGCGCAGCAGGTAGGCGTCCTCGAGGGTGGCGCCGACCGCCCGGAAGCCTGGCGGCGGCGCGCCCTCCGGGACGTGCACCCGCACCCGGTTCTCGCCTTCGACCAGCACCGCCTGGATGACCTGGCGCTCGCGGCCCAGCGCCTCAAGGTCGCCGCGGCCCACGCGGCCTTCGAAGATCCTGCCCTCGATCGCGGCGCGCGCCGCGCCGGGCGAGGTCTCCTCCACCAACCGGCCGGCGCGGATGATGGCGAAGCGCGGGCAGAGCACCGCCACGTCCTCGACGATGTGGGTCGAGAGCAGCACGATGCGGTCGGCCGCCAGCTCGGCGAGCAGCCGGTAGAAGCGCATGCGCTCCTCGGGGTCGAGCCCGGCGGTGGGCTCGTCGACGATCAGGATGCGCGGCTCGCCGGCGATCGCCTGGGCGATGCCGAGCCGCTGCCGCATCCCTCCCGAGTAGGCCTTGAGCTTGCGCCCGGCGGCGGCCGACAGGTTCACCCGCTCCAACAGCTCGCCCGCCAGCCGCTCGCGGCCGCCGGGCGCTTCGACTCCCTTGAGCTGCAACAGGTAGACCAGCATTTTCTCGCCGGTCAGATGCGGATAGAAGCCGAACTCCTGCGGCAGGTAGCCGAGCCGCTGCCGGATGCGGCGCGGGTCGGCCACCACGTCCTCGCCGTCCAGGGTGACGCTGCCGGAGGTCGGTTCCAGCAGACCCGCGACGATGCGCATCAGCGTCGTCTTGCCGGCGCCGTTCGGCCCCAGCAGGCCGAACATCCCGGGCGGCACGTCGAGGTCGATGCCCGCCAGGGCGGTGACCGGCCCCGGGTAGATCTTGATCAGCGAACGCACGCTCAGCATGGCGGCTCTCCTCGTGGCCGATTTACGGCCCGCACGGCCCCCATGTTTCAATCGCTCGACCGGCCGGCGCCGGGGCTCATGCTATCGTCGTCGCTACGAATTGGATCTACGGCGTCGGGGAGGTGGCGAGATGAGCAAGGGGCTGCGACGGATCGCGTCCGTGGTGCTGTCGATCGGCGTCGCCGCGGTGCCGGCATACGGCTGGGGCAACGGCGGGCACATGGCGGTGGCGTTCGTCGCCTATCAGGACCTCACGCCGCAAGTCCGCGACCGAGTCGACGCACTGATCAAATTGAATCCCAGCTATCAGGCCTGGATGGCGCTGATCCCGGCCAACACGCCGCCCGCCACGCGCAACGAGATGCTCTTCATGATCGCGGCCACCTGGCCCGACCAGATCAAGGGAGACCATCAGCACCAGGCCGACGGCACGGCCGGCGGCGACCGCCCTCCTGACGACGGTACGGCCGGCCAGAATATCGGCTACGGCGACATGGCGATGCACAAGTACTGGCACTTCATCGACGAGCCGTTCACCCAGGACGGGACGCCCTTGCAGGATCCGCCGACACCGAATGCCGAGACCCAGATCGCCGCCTTTCGCGCCACCCTGGCCTCCGACAGCCCGGACGCGCTGAAGTCGTATGACCTGGTTTGGCTGCTCCACCTGGTGGGCGACGTGCACCAGCCGCTGCATTGCGCCTCGCGTTTCGGTCATGCCGATCCCAACGGCGACAGCGGCGGCAACAAGGTCGTGGTGTGCACCGGCAAGGGCAAGGCCAAGGCCGGGTGCAAAGGCGAGCTGCACGCCTTTTGGGACGACCTCTTCGGCACCAGCCCCAAGCCGGGCCCCGCCATGAAGGTGGGCAAGAGCCTGCCGGCGGCGGCAGCCGACAAGGCCGGCGATCTGGACACGACCCACTGGGTCCAGGAGAGCTTCGACGACGCCGCCCATGCGGTCTACGTGAACCCGCCCATCGGCCTGGGCGATGGGCCGTTCCAGATCACCCCGGCCTACCGCAAGGCGGCGCTGTCGCTGGCCAGGGAGCGTATCGCCGTCGCCGGTTCCCGGCTGGCCAACGTCCTCGACAAAGAGCTGAAGTGACGGTACGGGGAGCCTTCCAGGCTCCCGTACCGGGCGGCGATCACTGGAAGTAACCGTTGACGTCGATCACCACGTGCACGCTGCCGGGGTTGCCGGCCACCTGCGGATGCACCACCAGCGTGCCCTGGCCACCGGCCGCCAGGCCGGCCACCAGGTTGTTGGCCAGCACCCGCCCGCCGGGGAAGTTGATCGTGCTGGTCGTGGGCGGCTCGGAGCTCACGTCCGGATAAACGCTGAGCAGCCCGGCGCCGGTCGGCCCCACGACGGTGACGTTGGCCGCCACCGCCTTGGCGCTGATCGGCACTCCGCACTTGGCGCCCACCTGCACCGCGACCTGGGTGCCGGAGGCGAGCGGGCTGCCGTCGCGCGAGTCGAAGACGCGGCAGGGAGGCACCGTGTAGTAGCAGAGGCCGCCGGCCGCGCCGCACTCCGGCGTGCCGCCCGCCACGGCGATCACCTGCTGCGCGGTGTTGGCGCTCGCCAGGCCGCGCGAGTCGGCGACTCGGAGCCGCGCCGGGAACTCGCCGTCGAGCACGTAGGTGTGGTTGGCCACCGGCGTTGCCTGGGTGACCGGCGGCGAGCCGTCGCCGAAATCGAAGGTGTACGAGGCGACGGTGTCGCACAGGTCGGGGTCGGTCGAGCCGGAGCCGTCGAAGGCGACGGCGAGCGGCGCCGGCCCGCCCTGCGGCGTCGCCGCCAGCTGGGCGATCGGCGGGTGGTTCGGCTCGCAGGAGCGGTTGCCGGCCAGGGTGTAGCCGCTGCTGCCGGTCGAGTCGACGGTCAGCAGCACCACGCCGACCGTCTGCTGGGTGATGGCGTTGATGTTGCCGAAGCTGTCGCCCGCCTGAGGCGGCGGCAGCGTGGCCGGCGGCGGATTCAGGTTGAAGGTCAGCTTCGACATGGACAGCACGATGGTGATCGTGCCGTCGCTGGTGAAGCCGCTGCCGGCGTCGGCGTCGCCGTCGGTGGTCAGCTGCCGCACTCCGCCGGTGCCGGTGGAGGTGTGGCCGTAGACGAACTGCACGCCGGTCGGATTGCCGCTGGCGTTGGAGACCATGGCGACGAAGTATTCGGTGCCGTTGGCGCGGCTGAAGAAGACCGTCCATTGCGCCTGCGGCGGCACCACGCTCAGGTCGGAGACCTTGAGCGTGAAGACCAGCTGGTTCGAGCAGGAGTCGAGCCACGGCTCGGCCAGCGACAACGAGGTGATGTCGAGCTCGGTGTTGGCCGGCGCGCCGGTCTGGTCGCCGGCCGGATCGGTGAGCACGGTGATGCCGGGCAACACGCAGGCGCTCTGCACGCTGCCGGCGACCGCCGCGAGCTCGCCACAGGCCGGCCCCTCGCCGCGGGCGTTGACGGCGGTGACGCGGTAGAAGTACGGGGTGTTGGCGGCGGCCGTGGCGTCCAGAAACGATGGCTTGCCGGCGCCGATCGTGGCGAGCAGCGTCTCGCCGCCGCTCGCCGTGCCGCGGTAGACCTTGTAGCCGGTGAGCGGCGTGCCGCCGCTGTCGGGGGCCGCCCAGCTGACGGTGACGGCGCCGCCCTGGCGCACCGCCGACAGCGGCAGCGGCGCCGGCGGCGCCGCGGGCTCCGGCGGATCGAAGGCGGCCAGCAGCCGGCGCCCGCCGGACTGCCGCACCACCGTCCCCTTGGCGCTGCGCGACGAGGACGAAGGAGAGCTGGCGGTGCAGCCCGGCGCCACGCAGCCGTCGGCGAACGAAGCCACCAACCGCCCCTCGCGGTCGATGGTGACGTCGTTGAAATCGAGCATGTTGCGGTCGGCGCCGCAGGTGGTGCCGGCGGTGCAGATCGAGCCCACCTGCACCGGATCGTCAGGCGTCGCGTCCACCAGAAACCACGAGTTGCCACCGTCGAAGGTGGTGGCCACGTAGAAGTGCCAGATGCCCTGGAAATTGACCGTGTCCTGGTAGTTGCCACCGGTCGGCGTGCCGAGGAAGCCGAAGGCGGCGCGGTTGTCGTCGCCCGCCACCACCACCGGGAAGACCGAGTTCTGGATGCCGAGCGCGGCGCCGGCGTCGACGTTGTTCTGCCAGCTCTGGCCGTGGTCGTGCGACACCGCGACGTGCGGGTGGCCGTCGCCGTTCTGCCAGCCGAGATAGATGGTGCCGTTGGCGCCGATCGAAACCGACGGATCGCCGCCGCCGCTCGATCCGGGCACCGTGTAGTCGTTCCAGGAGACGCCGTTGTCGCTCGACACCGCCACGCCCTGCGTGCCCGAGCCGGTGGCGCACGAGGAGTTGGGAACGTACACCGTGCCGTCGTTCGGGGCCACCTTCACATGGCCGTGGATGCCCCCGGTGCATTGGGTGACGGTAAAAATGTCGACGCCGGGCAGGTAGGTCAGGCCGCCGTCGAGGCTCAGGCCGCACTCGGCGCCGCCGGCGACGTTTTGTGAGCAGTAGTAGACGGCGCGCGGGTAGAGCGGATGGGGCGGCGCGCCGGCGGCGAAGGGCCCGCCGCCCAGGGTCTCGTGATCGGGACCCTGATCGGCCGGCCCGCCCTGGGCCTGGGTCCAGCTGCCGCCGTCGTCGTCGGAGAAGGCGATGCGGCTCTGGCCACCCGAGAGCTGGCACTGGTAGATGCGGCCGGTCGCATGGTCGCCGAAACCGATCGGATCGAGGGTGGTCACCCCCTCGGTGGGGCTGGTGACGTCCTCCCACAGGCTGCGGGCAGGCGACGAGCAGTCGTCGAAGCTCACCCGCAGCTCGTTCTCGTTGGCGGTAAAGAACGCCACCCCACCGGTGTTCACGGTGCCGTGGCGCAGGCTGCCGTCGTTCGGGTTCCAGTCGACGCTTATCGACGGTTCGCCGGAGGCCTCGGCAATCCCCGGCGGGGCGGCGTAGGTCTGGTAGCGCGGCGGGATGCCGGGTGGCGGTGGCGGCGCCGCCGGGATCGGCAGCAGGCTGATGGTGCCGGTGAAGCTCTGCCCCGCCGGGTTGAACGGCGCCACCAGCACCGTGTAGCTGCCGTTGACCGCCGGCAGGGTCACGGCCTCGGGGTCATTGCTGGTCGCCGACTCGCCGACCAGCGAGTTGCCGGCGTCGAAGACGTAGAGGTCGAAGTCCGCGGTCGTCAGCGGCCATTGGATCTGGATCTTGACCCGGTTCGCCGCGGCGACGGCCGGCGACAGGGAGACGGTGAGCGCGAACTGATCGCAGGCCAGCGCCGCGTTGCAGATCGGTGTGCCGTTGGCCTGGGCGGAGGCGTTGTTGGTAAAAAAGGGACCGGCGGTGTAGCTCACCGGACCGCTGGCGTCGGTGATGGTGCCGGCTGGCGGGGTCGCCGCGAAGCCGGCGCCGGCGGCGGGACCCAGCGCCGCCACGGCGATGAAGCCGGCGACGGCGGCGGCGTAGAGACCGGTACGAAGGAACGCCCTGCGTGGTGCCGGCGGCATGCTCCCTCCTTTGGCCGCGGGCTCCCGATCCATCCCGCCGTGCCGCCACCCCGCCATTGCAAGAAAAGCGCCTGCGTCGGCCTGCGGCAGTCGCCGTAAACTATCATTCAAAACGATTTACAGATGCAGATATCTAAACTCTCGCGCGGCGTGGCCGGCCCGCGCCGCCGGCTGGCCGCTCTTCCCCGACGTAAGCTCGACGCAACTGGCCCACTGAGGGTAGGGTACGCGAGCCGGCTTGCGAAGCGCGGTCGGCACGGAGAGGGGGATCCGGGTTGCAAAGACACGAGCGTCGCCTGGTGGTGACCTTGTTGGTTGCGGTCGCCGTCCTGGCGCTCAACGGGGTGTGGGCGGGAGATGCCCTGCGGACGCTGATCGCCGATGCCGGTTGGTACTCGCATACCAACGAGGTGATTGCCCAAATCGAGGGACTCCGCTCGACGATCGCGGAGTCTACCGCCGCGGTACGCGGTTACCTGTTGAGCGGCCAAGAGCCCTACCTTAGGAGCTACTACGCCGCGGTGGAGCGCTACCACCGGGCCAGTGCGAAGGTGCAACAGCTCACCGTCGACAACCCGTCCCAGGAGCGGCGCATCGCGCTCCTCAACCAGGCCATGGGCGTCCGGCTGGCCCTGGCCGCCGATGCCATCGCAGCACGGCAGCAGGAGGGTTTCGACCCCGCTCGCCGGATCATGGTGGGCCGCGCCAACGACACCGCGGTGGCGCAGGTCGGCGACCTGCTGCTGGCGCTCGAGCAGGAGGAGCTGCGGCTGCTGGCACTGCGCGGCAACCGTTCGCACGCCAGCGAGCGGGCCGCCAGCCTCGCCTTCCTGCTGGCGAACCTGCTAGCGGCCGCTCTGCTGGTGACGGTCTGGGGCCTGAACCGCGCCGCCGGCCAGGAGCGCCGGCAACACCAGGAGGCGATCGGCATCGAGCGAGAATGGCTGGCCACCACCCTGGGGAGCATCGGCGACGGCGTGCTCGCGACCGACGCGGCGGGCCGCGTCCGATTCTTCAACGCGGTCACCGCGCGGCTGACCGGCTGGAGCGCCGAGGAGGCGATCGGGCGGCCGGTCGGCGAGGTGTTCCAGATCGTCAACGAGTACACCCGCGAGCCGGTCGAGAGCCCGGTGGCGCGGGCACTGCGCGAGGGCGTGATCGTCGGCCTGGCCAACCACACGCTGCTGCTGTCGCGCACCGGCGAGGCGACGCCGGTCGACGACAGCGCCGCGCCGATCCGCGGCCGCGACGGCCGGACCCTGGGGGTGGTGATGGTGTTCCGCGACGTCGGCGAGCGCAAGCGGGTGGAGCGGGAGCGCGAGCGGCTGCTCGACCTCGAGCGCCAGAGCCGCTACGCCGCGGAGAGCGCCAGCCGCGCCAAGGACAGCTTCCTGGCGACCGTGTCGCACGAGCTGCGCACGCCGCTCGGGGCCATCCTGGGTTGGGCGGGCATCCTGCGCGCCGGCAACGCCGACGCCGCGACCGTCGATCGCGCCGCCGCGATCATCGACCGCAACGCCCGCGTCCAGGCCAAGCTGGTGGACGACATGCTGGACATCTCGCGCATCGTCTCCGGCAAGTTCCAGATCGAGCCGGCCGAGATCGACCCCGGCAGGGTGGTGGCGGCGGCGGTCGACTCCCTGCGCCCGGCGGCCGAGGAGGCGGGGATCCGCATCGAGCTCCTGCTCGAGCCGCTGCCGGGACCGATCGTCGCCGATCCCGAGCGCCTGCAGCAGGTGGTCTGGAACCTGCTGGCCAACGCCATCAAGTTCAGCCCCCGGGGCAGCCCGGTCGCGGTGGCGCTGCGTCAGGCCGGCGACCGGGTGCAGATCGAGATCCGCGATCAGGGCATCGGCATCGCCCCGGAGCGGCTGCCGCAGGTCTTCGAGCGCTTCTGGCAGGCCGACACCAGCTCGACGCGGCGCCACGGCGGCCTCGGCCTCGGGCTGGCGATCGTCCGCCACCTGGTCGAGATGCACGATGGCAAGGTCACGGCGGAGAGCCGCGGCGAGGGCTACGGTGCGGCCTTCATCGTCGAGATCCCGGTGAGCGGGCCGCAAGGTCCGGCAGCGGCAGCCGGCGGCAGGAAGGCGGCGGCCGGCGCCGCGGCGGCGCTCGGCGCGCCGCTGCTCGGCAGCGAGGTGTTGCGCGGCGCCCGCCTGCTGGTGGTCGACGACGAGGCCGATGCCGCGGAGTGGGTGTCGGAGCTGCTGCGCTCGGCGGGGGCGGAGGTGCGCACCGCCAACTCCGCGGCGGCCGCCATCGCGGAGCTGCGCAGCTGGCGCCCCGACCTGATGATCGCCGACGTCGGCATGCCCGGCGAGGACGGCTACAGCCTGATGAAGCGCGTGCGCGCCCTCGCCCCCGAGGAGGGCCGCCAGACTCCGGGCCTGGCGCTCACCGCCCACGCCCGCCCGGACGATCGCATGCGAGCCCTGGCAGTGGGCTTCCAGATGCACGCCGCGAAGCCGATCGATCCCGTCGAGCTGCTGATCATCACCGCCAGCCTGCTCAACCGCGCGCTGTAGGCCGGGCCGGCCCACCAGGTAGTGGGTCAGTTTGAATCGTCTGGGAGTGCGAGTTGATTCAAGAAATTGGATTGAGCGCAGAGGCAAAGACAATCTCGGTATAGCTCGACAGCCCGGTGACCTCCTCGACCTAGTTCTCCTGATTCCAGGCTCGGCCGATAAAGGCATCTAGTCGCTGCCGAAGCTCGAACGCTGTCAGGTCATCCAAAGTGAAGCAGTCTTCCTTGTTATCAGTGGATCTCCGATGCGTAGCGGTAACTCGCACGGCCCGCTGATGGTATACCGCGGCGATCTCAAAGGTTGAACCGGAAACCATGAGCCTGATTTGATACTTCTCCTGCTGAACTTTCCCCGCCCCGCCCATCTCCTTCTCAGCAGCACGAATAAAAGGCACGTAGAGATCCTGCATCTTGGCCAAGAAGCCGGCGAAAAAATCCTCGGACTCACCGCCGCGCCGCAGCGCTGCCCTGCGGTCGGCCTCCCTCTCTTCGTTGTGGGCTGCAAATCTCCGAGCAACATCCTCGGCAAGGTCAGTCATGTGTTGCTGGTCGTCTTTGTTCATCGTCATGATCCCTTTCAAGTCTTGGTGCCACTTCGAGACACTTTGTTAAACTCTGATTGTGCAGCATCGGATTAGCCGTGTCAAGAGCCTGATCCCATCGAGGCGCAGAAGTCAATCCTTTCCAAAGTTGGAATAGGCTCTTGCTCGCCGCCGGCAAGGCAGCGGGCGCGGCCTGGAGGTGACAGTTACAACCAGTCGGCTGCATTCGACCTTGATCGCGAGTCGGGAGCCGGCCGGGAAGCCAGCCTCAGCAAGCCATCGGCCACTCATGCGGACCTCTGGCACGGGACCGCCTAGGCGATACCGGTTCGTGACGGTTAACTCTCGCGGGCGCAGCTTCCTCTCGGGCGTCATCAGGCGTCCTCCCCTTCCTCCGTTTGTGGTTTTTCAAGATTGCAAACAACCGGCCCCGGGCGCGGCGCGCGCCGGTTGCTGCGAATCCCTGTCGCTGTTACCGGTCGGTAAGCGTTCTCCGAACCGCACCTTCCGTTGCGCCCCCCAATTTGCCAGCCTGACCCGCCAGGAGGTGCGCCATTGCGGAGAGGTGGAGAGCTATTCGGCGGCGGAGCAGGAGCGAGTGGCAAGGTGTGCTGGCGAGGCTGGCGGCGAGCGGCGAGGAGGTGGACCCGTTTTGCCAGCGCGAAGGGATCCACCCGCCGACGCTTCGGTGGTGGAGGTGGCACCTGGCAGGCCAGGGCGGTGGCGACGACCGGCGTGCTCGCCGATCCGAGGTGGCCGTAATGGACCGGAGCGGGTCAGGCTTCACCGAGTTGCGGGTCCTTGCGACGGCGGGCAAGACGAACGAAGCCGCCCGATTCGAGCTTCGGTGGACCGATGGGCTGACGCTGGTGATCCCTCAGCAGTTTGACGTCGATGCCTTGCAGCGCCTGCTGGCTGTCCTTGAGGTCGCGGGATGTTGACGCTGCCGCTCGCTACCCGCGTGCTGGTCTGTCGTGAGGCCATCGACATGCGACGCTCCTTCGACGGGCTCGAAGCAGCGGTACGGGAGCGCCTGCGGGAGGATCCCCTTTCGGGCGCCCTGTT
>Ga0210405_10000114_pt1 | contig 108828 bp, 59 predicted proteins | sample IncBWH11MmetaG_FD_155492 | JGI IMG/M metagenome (GOLD analysis project Ga0210405, IMG submission 155492) | Forest soil microbial communities from Barre Woods Harvard Forest LTER site, Petersham, Massachusetts, United States - Inc-BW-H-11-M | ecosystem: Environmental > Terrestrial > Soil >... | reverse complement strand
GACGCCGCCACGCCCCGAACGGCAATTTCGCGCCATCCTGAGCCGACGACACTGCCAGAAGGAGCGTTAGCAGCGGTAATAGAGTGATCGATCGTTTGGAATGAATAGAATGGATCATGGCTCGCTAGCCCGCTACAGCCCTCGGCTTTGCAGGCCCGGGGCTGCGCGGTTGCCCTTTCGATCGAGACTTACCAGGCATCTCTACTTGCCCCGTTTCCGCAAAGCTACGAGATCAGTCATCACCGGAACACCGTGTGTCACCTTGACGTGCACCAGCGCTTCAAACGGCTCAATCTCTCCGGTCTTCGAAACACCCAGGCGCTGCAAGAGTGCAGTCAGAGAATCTTCACGGCAAACGTATTCTGCAGCCGCTTGCGTGCCCATGGTAGTAGTTCCCGCCAGGATCAACATTGAATGTGCTGGGTCCAATCCGGGCTTTAGACCGACGATCGCGTAGTCCTCGCTCACCGACTGGCTGGAAGGGCTGGCCAGGAAAACCTGGGACTCCCCAATCGCCGGATGCACGTTAACCACCTCCACGTCTCCCTTGCGAGGCCCGGAATTCACTTTCTGAAAGACGAATTCCTGCGTCCCTGGAATCTCCAGCAGAGTCAAATTCTCCGCCGGGGAGCCGATGAAGATTAGATCGTTGTTCCTGACATCATCCAGGGAAAACAGCGCTCCGCGCTTCACTCGAAGTTGGCGGTTGAGCAGGCCGAAGACCCGGTCCAGTTCGTGGATCGCCAGCACCTCGCCCACCCCGGTGTAATGATCGAGGATCGCCTCACGCGTATCGGTGGACGCGTTGAAGTAGCGCATATTCGTCTGTGGACGTCCCACAAAGTTCGCGTTGCTGAAAATCACCCACGGCGGCTGCGGAGCGGTCGCAAAGCGGCTCCAGAAAACTTGGTAGACCGCCGGTACGGGTTGCTTTGCTCCAGCTTGGCTTCTAGTGCGCCCCGACCACAGCACCGCACTCGTGACCAGGGAAGCGACCAACAGTACCGAAAGAGCCCCGACCGCAACTGCCCAGCCGCGATTCGACCCTCTTCCGGCACCTCTGCTGCTCCCTTTTTCCAGCGTCAGGCCAGCCGGCAATTGGCCACCCGGAGTGCGTACATGAAAAGTAAGCGAGTATGAGCCCTTAGGCAGCTCCACCACGACGGAGTCGTCCGCACCCTCGTGGGAGTAATATTCCCCCAATTTGATGCGCAACCGTCCCGCCTGTACTCGTACGGTCGAATCGTTTTGCGGATCGAATCCCCCAGACCTGCCGAGCACCTCGGTGGCGATCTGGTACTCCTTGAGTGCTGAACCGGGATGATCGAGGGAGTGTTCGGCGAGATAGCGAAGCAGCCTGCACAGCGACTCCGAGCCACTCAGGCTATGACTTTTAATAATCCTATCTATTTGCTGGAAGCATTGCTCCCGTCCCGCTGCGAAACCGTGTGTTAAAGCCATGTGACAGAGAAGTAACGTGTTGCTGCATCTTTGTGCAACGTAAGTACTTTAAACCCGTAACGGTATATTACCTAATGAAACTTAAACCAATAGTGCTTTTGTACTAGGACTTGCAGGCTAGGTCAACATAGCTTCGTGTCTCTACGTTCACTGGGTCAACCCGTTTTCAATTGTCAGGAGGAATTTCGATGAAGAGGTCAGCTCTTGCGGCTGTGGCAGCACTCGCGCTTCTTTGCGGTCTTTGGACGCCTAAAGCAATCGGCCAGGCAGTCTACGGCAGCATTCTGGGAACGGTCACCGACCCCTCCGGGGCTGCGGTAGCCAATGCCAAGGTCACGGCCACCAGCCAGACCAAGAACACCTCCGTCGAAGCCACAACAAACGAAAGCGGGAACTATTCGGTCACGCACTTGATCCCGGACGTATATTCCGTGCGTGTGGAAGGGCAGGGGTTCAAGACGCTGCAGTTCAAGGACATACTGGTCTCGGCCGATACCTCAGCTCGCGTAGACGGACAGTTCCAAGTCGGCGGATCCTCAGAGACGGTCGAGGTTACCAGCGAGGCGCCGCAGCTTAAGACAGACCGCGCGGACGTGGCCATCGAATTCAACTCCAAACAACTGGCTGAACTCCCCGTCTACAATCGCAACTTCCAGAGCCTCGAGCTGCTTTCGCCGGGTACGCAAATCCTTGGCTGGGGCCACGCTGCCACAGAGAATCCTCAGGGCAGCAAGCAGATCTTCGTAAACGGACAGCACTTCAGCGGCACGGGATACGAGTTGGACGGCACCGACAACCAGGATCCCATTCTGGGAATCATTATCGTGAACCCAAGTCTGGATGCGGTTACTGAAACCAAGATAACGACCCAGAATTACGACGCTGAGTTCGGCAAGGCTTTGGCCGGAATCATGACCGCGCAGACGAAGTCTGGGAGCAACGAATTCCACGGGACTGGCTACTTCTACGACTTGGATCCAGTCGACCCCGCGAAGAATCCTTTTACTGGCAAGGCCTCGCCGAATAACTGGAAACAATATGGCGGTGCGTTAGGTGGAGCGATCATCAAGAACAAGCTCTTCTTTTTCGGGGACTATGAAGCCACCCGCCGGACCTCAGGCACCACCTTTACGACTAGTGTTCCCACTGCCCGGGTTCACTCGACCTGTCTAACAGCTGGCACCCCGACTTGCGATTTGAGTGAATATCTCGGGAATGTCCCCACCGGCAACGGCCAAGTGTATGACCCCTACCAGGCCGCTGGGTCGAGAACGCTCTACACAGGCAACGTGATTAATCAGTCGGTTCTGCAAGCTGATGACGCAAGCTGTGCCAGCGGCTGTACCCTGACCACAGCCGAGAGCATCCTAGCTCAGTTGCCAGCTCCGAATTTACCGGGGCAAAATAACGGGACCCTGAACAACTACTCCGCCAGCGGAAGCGGAACCTTCAACGACTACCAGTACGTGATACGCGGCGACTACACTGCCAACGAGAAGCTCCAGATCTTCGGCCGCTATACTCACTCCAACTTCAAGCTCTCTGGTAAGCCTGTGTTTGGCGCCATCGGCGGTCCCGGACTTGGCTATCTCGGCCTCGCTGGCCAATCGTTAATTAACAATTACAGCCTGGCGACAGGATTTAACTACACTTTGAGCAGCACGCTCTTGACGGACTTTCGGTTTGGCTACTTCCGCTACAACCCGCACTCAACAAAGTTCGACCAGGGCAATGCGACCGCAGCCTCGGCATTGGGGTTCCCTGGCCTGAACACCTCTGACGTCACCACGAACGGGTTGCCCGGGTTGTTTTTCGATGCTGTTCCAAACGGCAACGGTGGGTTTGGGAACCTTGGCGAAGCCCTCAATATCACCCGCTGTAACTGCCCGCTGATCGAGAAGGAGCAGGGCGAACAATTCGTCAACAACTGGACGAAGATCTTCGGCAACCACCAGGTCAAGTTCGGAGCCGATTTGCGGCACGCGACCAACCTGCGCGTTCCATCCGACGCCAATCGCACCGGCCAGATGCACTTCAATTGGCAGGGGACCAGCGACGGCAACGGTACCGGCGGGGTGGACTTAGCCACGTTCCTTTTCTCGGAAGTGAGCAACATGGACCGCTATGTGGGATCTGCTACCGAGCCGAACGCGATAGAGACCCAGAACCGCTACTTCTTCTACGGACAGGATACCTGGCGCGCGACCCACAAACTGACTGTCAACTATGGCTTGCGCTGGGAGCATTACACACCGGAATTTGTGAATGGCAAGGGCAACGGCGGTTTCGCTGTCCTGCCCGAAGGCGTGATACGCGTTGCCGGCTACGGTGGCATCAGCGACAACGGTAGTACGGCGACCAACTGGAAGCTCTTCGCTCCCCGCATCGGAATCGCCTACGAAGTCAACCCCAAAACCGTGGTCCGCATGGGCTATGGACGCAGCTTCGACATCGGCGTGTTTGGATCGCTTTTCGGACACACCGTTACGCAGAACCTGCCTGTGTTGGCCCACCAGACTCTCAACTCGCAGACGTTCGACAACAAGACGCCCGCGTACAACTTCACGGGCCAGTGCTTGCCCTCCCCGTTCGACACAACGATTTGCGGTCCCGCTTCGGGCACGGCCGCTTTCCCGGTGATCCCGGCCAACGGCATTCTTCCTCTGTTTGGGCCAACAGGCAGCGTGCAACCCAAGACCCGACCCGACAAACTCGTTGTACCGAGCATAGACGCGTGGAACCTCACCGTGCAGCGGCAACTTACTTCGAAGACCAGCATAGACGTGGCTTACGTGGCCAACCATGGCAGCCATGTCTTCAAAGGCAACGGACCTTCCTACAATGCCAATCAGGCGACGATTGTGGGCTGTGCGGGCGTCGGCTGCTCGACAGGCCTGACTTTCGCGCAGCGGTCGCCCTACAACACCGCGTTCACTACTCCCTATACTGATGCCAACGGTGTGACCACGAATGTGGTCTGCTGCGGGGGAAATGGGTTCGATTACAGGGGCAACGACGGAGTCAATTCTTACAAAGCATTGCAGGTCAAAGTGGACCATCGTGCCTCCTTCGGCTTGACACTCAACGGGTCCTACACCTACTCCAGGGCCTATGATAACGACGGCAGCTACCAGCCGGATCTGCGTCAAGGCTACGGACGTGAGGATTTCAACCGCGACAGCGTCTTGATTCTGACGTCGATTTACGAGCTGCCTTTCGGCCGGGGCAAGAAGTTCCTGGGCAACACTTCGCGGGCGGCGGACTTGCTGCTCGGAGGCTGGCAGTGGAATGCCACCATGGTCATTGGAAGCGGCCTGCCTTTTTCTCCCAGCTACGAGAGCTGCGGCCAGGATAGGGATACGGGACCTTGCCGGCCCAACAAGGTCGCGGGTTTCCACACGGGGTCCAGCAGCTTCAACAATCAAACCCAGCACGTTGTATTCTTCACGCCGATCGTGGATCCCAACAATATCCCGGGGACCCCGAACTGCCCCCTTCAACCACCTCCCCCGGCGCCCCCTCTGCCGGATTTGACCAGTTGCGACGGTTCCCTCTTGCCGGGCGACTCCGTGGGAGCCTTCTCCCGGCCAGGGCTTGCCTCATTCGGGAACATTCAGCGCAACAGCTTCACTGGGCCTGGAGAATTCCTGTCTGACATGTCCATCTTCAAGAACTTCACCATCACCGAGAGAGTTCACGCTCAGTTCCAGGCGGAGTTCTTCAATGTGTTCAACCATCCCGTCTACGGCAATCCCAACGGTTGCATTGACTGCAACAGCATCAATCAGTTTACTGGGGCGGTTACTCATAACGGCGGGATAATCTCCGGTTTGGAAGCCAACAGCCTGATGCGGCAAATGCAACTCGGCTTCCGGGTTACGTTCTAGACGCGACTGACAACGAGCAAACCATTCCGGGGGAGCCATCGGCTCCCCCGGTTTTTTCGTGCCTGGTATTCGATATAATTTGAAATACTGTCGTGCTCTTCATCCCGAAACCCACCGTGTCATTTTGCAGATCCAGGCTCGCAGTCGGCCTTTTAGGGGCGATCCTCATTTTGACCCCTGGAGCCTTGGGGCAAGCAAAGCCGTCCTCGCCTGCAACGACCCGTCCTGCCTATCAGCGGGGGCAAGACGCTGTTCGTAAAGGCGACCTTGCAACCGCCCGTTCCGCTTTTGAGGAAGCAGTTCGTCGCCGGCCCACACATGCTGAGGCGCAAGCCGCCCTGGGCTGGGTCCTCGCCCAGCAGGGGGAACTTGCTCCTGCCGTAACACATCTCAAGGCCGCGCTTCGGCTCAAGCCTGACTTGGTGACTGCCCGGATGGATCTTGCCGGCATTTTCCTGCAACAGGGAAATCCCGAAGAGGCCGAACGGGAAGCGCGTATCGCTGTGAAGGGGACTCCGGCGAACGCGGACGCGCACCGTGCTCTTGGCCGCATTCTCAGCCAGCGAAATTCACAGCCGGAAGCAGCCTCAGAGATGCAGCGGGCCGTGGATCTCGCTCCCCAGCGTGCCGACCTCCGGGATGATCTCGGTTCAATCTTCGCTCAGCAAGGACAGCTTGCCGAGGCTCAGTCCGCTTTCACAGAAGCTCTGCGCCTGCAACCAAGCCTGGCTTCGGCTCACTTTCATCTCGGAGTCCTCCGCTCGCAACAGCATCGACTGGAAGAAGCCACCATCGAGTTGCGAGAAGCAACCGAACTCTCTCCGAGTGATGCCGCATCCCATTATTACCTCGCGGAGGTTCTGACCGCTCAGTCGAAAAATGACGAAGCCCTGCGGGAACTCCACACCACCGCCAGCCTGAAGCCAGGGTGGTTCGAGGCCCAGACCGCCCTGGGCATTGCATGCCAGCGGACGGGCGAAGCGGACTGCGCCGTGGCTGCGTTCCAAGAGGCCGTAAAGTTGCAGCCAAGCGATCCCGAGGCTTTAAATGATCTCGGCCTGGCGCTGATTCAAAAAGGAGACGCGGAAAGATCCATTGCGCAATTCCGCGGTGCAGTGCAACTCCGTCCGAATGATGGCGCCTTTCGCGGGAATTTAGGGATCGCCTTCATGCAACGCTCGGATTTTGACGCTGCCATCTCGGAGTTCGACGCTGCGATCCGGCTCGCGCCGGCTAACGCCTCCTTACACTACAACCTCGGCCTCGCTTACAAGCTCAAGGACCAGCTCGACGAGGCGGTGGTCGAATTGCAGAAGGCCATCGCGCTGCAGCCTGACCTGGCCGATGCCCACTACACGCTGGGGGTGCTCTTCTGGCAGAGGGGTGAATTTGAAAAGGCGATCGGGGAACTTCATCTGGTAATCCAATCGCAACCGAACTATGCGGAGGCCCATTACACGTTGGGCACGGTTCTCAAACAAGAAGGAAAACTGCCGGAGGCTGCCGCCTCGCTGCGTGAGGCGATTCGTCTGCAACCCGATTTTGCCGGTGCTCACACCACGCTAGCCGCTGTCCAGCGCCAGCTTGGCGACTCAGCAGGCGCCGCGGAAGAGACCCTGGCGGCATCAAAGATTACGACTGCGAACAATAATCTTCAGGGGGCAACGTTTGCTACAAATTCCGGGAAGCGGCTGCTTTACGCGGGAGACGTGGAGGGTGCGATTGCGCAGTTTCGTGCGGCGATCAAAATGGCCGATCAGTACGCCCCTGCTCACTACCAGTTGGCTCAGGCCCTGAGACAAAAGGGGAATACCCAGGACGCCGCTCGGGAACTCGACCGCGCGACCGAGCTAGGCTCCCATCCCAGGTAAATTGGAATGGCTGCGCCCCAAAGATACACGACTGTATCCGACGCCGCTGGTGCCGTAATCCTTATGACGAACTTGACCCCACGCTTATCGCTGGTTCACTGCTTATGGCTTACGGCACTTCTTTGGACGTGCGGCCCATTGGGCCTCGCGCAGCAACCAAACGCACCGGCGGCAGCCTCGGCCCAAACCGAACCGGGCCTCGCTCCAGAGTTCGCGCAGAGTCGAAAGCTGATTCAACAGGGAAAACTTGAGGACGCCATCGCCGAGCTACATTCGCTCGAAGCCAGCAACCCAGGCATGAAAGGGCTCGACCTGGAACTCGGCGCCGCTTTTTACAAAAAGAGCAACTATAACCAGGCTATCGAATATTTGAAGAAAGCCACGGTCGCCGATCCCGGCAACAACGAGGCTATCCAGTTGCTCGGGCTTTCTTACTACCTGGGCGGCCATCCCGCTGATGCGATCCCGTTGCTGGAAAGAGTCCAGACCTGGTATCCGCGCGCTAACGTCGACGTTTCCTACATCCTCGGAATCTGCTATATCCAGACAAAAGACTACCCACACGCGCGCGCGGCGTTTGCGAAAATGTTCGACGTGCCAGCCGACTCTGCCGCCAGCTACTTATTTACGGCTCGTATGCTGCTGCGCCAGGAATTCGATCCGGTGGCGGAAGACTACGCGCAGAAAGCTGCGACACTCGACCCCAAACTCCCGCTGGCACACTTCCTCCTCGGCGAGCTGTTTCTGTACAAGTCAAGAGTTCCGGAAGCCATTGCGGAGTTCCAGAGAGAACTTGCCATCAACCCCGCGCACGCGGCGGCGTACTACAAACTCGCCGACGCTTATTCCCGCATCCAGAAGTTCGACGACGCGGAGAGGCTCTTGCAACGCTCCATCTGGCTCGATGCCACGTCCACCGGCCCCTATATTTTGATGGGGAAGGTCCTCGAAAAGAAGGGAGAGCTCGAGTTGGCGGTCCGCGCCTTGCAGAAGGCAGCGACCATGGATCCTAACAATCCCACCACTCATCATTTGCTCGGTCAGGCTTATCGCGATATGGGGAAAAAAGAGGAAGCCGAAAGAGAGTTGAAGTTAGCGGAGCAATTGCAACCAAAGTAGCGTTGTTCTATCTATGAGAGATTCGCGGAAACACTCCAATCGCCGTCGAGGCGCTCTGCCCCTGGATCAGTGAGAAATTCGAAGCCAAGGCCAAAAGCATAGTCACTCTCGCCGAATCACGGGCGAGGGAAGGACATCATAGAGTGGTTGTGCCGGCTTTACCGCCGCATTCTCATCGGCCACTGAGATCGCCAGAATGCGGATCTTGTCATTGTCCGGCAGAGTGATGCTGTTCTCGCCGGCCGGTAGATCGATGGGATACGCGAACAGATAGGAGTAGCGGTAGGACACATTCTCGCCTGCGGCATTGTGATGGTGCGAGCTGTACCATGCCAGGTCGGCGCGCTTGATGTAGCCTGGCTTGATGCCGGTCATCTGGCCGTAGTCGTCGTGTGAAGTGTCTTTCGAGGTCCACTGCCGGTCATCCCACTGACCGATGAACCCGCCCCAGTTCTCGACATTCAACTCGGCCGCGGTGTTGCCTACCGTGAACTTCGCCTTCTGGTCGCCGTCCGCCGAGGCGGCTAGAATGTACAAGCGGTTATGGTGGCCGGCCGGCAGAGCGATCGTCTGCCCTTTAGCTATAACCGCGTTGGGTGATCCTGTCTTTGCCGGAGCGAGTTGGAATTGCATATCGTTGAATGTGATTTGGACGGGCAGCATCTCTGCCGGGAGCGCGTTGCCTTTGCCGTCAAATCCAGCCTCAGACTTTGTGCCGTCATTGCTGGCGGTGGCGAGATCGTAATGCAGCGTTACGGGGACGGAATGCACGGCTGAAACCTTCGTGGGAGCCGCAGCCAGTTTGACGGCGAAAGTGCGCGGCTGATAGGCGGAAAACGAAGTCACCAGCGCTCCACCGTCTACTGTCGCGGCTCCTACAGGCTGCTCCTGCCCGTTGAGTTCGCGCGCGGCGACGATTGCAGTGTCGAATGATACTCGGACGTCGTGCTGCGGTTTTCCATCGAGTTCCACCAAGCGCACAACGATCTCATCGCTGTGCTCAGCCTTCTTCAGCGCCAACAGTCGAATCCGCGGGTTGCTGACCTTCAGCAGAGAAAATTCGCGGCCCAGCGCGCCAGCGTGTCTGGAAGCTTCGAACGCGATGAGAGGATCGTTTAAGCGCTGCGCTTGCCAGTCGGTCTGACTCTGCCGCCAGCCGGCGGCGTGCCCGGCGATTCCGTAAACGAACTCGTGATGTCCGATATCCTGGGTGCCTTGATCAGGGTAACCGCCACGGGTGCCTGGAGTGCGGATCAGTGTGAGGCGAATGGTATGGTCGTTCGGCTTGTCCGACCCGTTCTTGCAATCGGTCAGAATGGTGACGCCGAACTCGCCGCTTACGTCGGTCAGGTCAATCCACTGGTGCGACGGAACTTCGAACTTCTTTGGCTCGGCAGTGGGCCGCTGAATCGTGCCAATGTCCCAGTTATAGGTAGCCATCTGATTCGAGGCGGCCAGAGGGAAGCTCGCTTTCAGATTCGACTCTTTGGTGTTCCAGTCAACAGAGTTTGCGAACTCCACGCGCTTGCCCGCATCGCCGAGAGCCAGACTAATGGTTTGAACGAACTTGGAGCCCGCGGTCTCTCGTGAAACTTCCACGGCCACGCGCACCGGACCATTTCCCACCACTCGAATCTTTGCCGGGCCGCTCACGTAAGCCTTCGGCGCAGCCTGCTCTTGATCCCAATCCATATTCCACGCCGGCCAGTGCTCAGGGTTGTCATAAGAGATGGCGAGGCGGGCGGGTGCGGCCAGCAATTCCCGGCCAAGCGATTTGTCGAAAACGCTGGCGACGTCGCCGTCAGCATTCAGCGTCACGCGGTAGTACTGGTTCTCCAGCGAACTCTCCGACACTTTCAACGCGGCAGTGCCGGTCGCGCCTGCACCGGACTGCAGGTCGTAGACCGCATAGCCGACGGACGGCGCTTTCGCTACGAAGATGACTTTACCATTCGAAATCTGCGCCGGAATTTCTTTGCCGTCTGGCCCAGTCACGTGCACTGCTTTCGGCATTGCGCCGGGAAAGCTCACACCAGCTTCCACCACGTCTGCGCGCGCAATGTTCAAGGGATTGAAGACCACCAACGGGATGCCTCTTGCCTCGGTGTTCAGAGCTGCGCTCACGCCTTCGGTCGCGTTGTTCAGCACGCCGGCGAACTGGTTCATCGCGATGACGTCATCGTTCCAGGCGAACTCGTAAGACTTTGGAGTAGCGGTGCCTGCGGCGATGTCATGAAAGTGGCCGCCCATCACCAGGGTCCAGGCATCATTGAGGCGCTGTAGCGGATAAGGCCGCGCACCCACCCATTCCGCGGCAATCGAAGCCTTCTCCGCCGCATCGGCCAGCAGTTCTTCTTTCCGAAGCCAGCGTTTCTGGTAAGCCTGCGAAGTCAGCGAACCGGCGGAGTGATTGGTCAACTCCATCTCGCCGGTGTAGCGGGGCAGTCCGGCAGCCTCGGCGGGCGAAACATCGAGGAACATTTGCTCGGCGTTGGCGGAGATCACGTGCACCGGGCCATTGCCGACCTTCACCGGCGAACCTACAGATTGCGGCGGTTGATTGCCGAAGAGTTGGTTCACCGGCGGCAAACCGATCGTGCCTTTGGTGACGATGGCTTCGAGGCGCTTCACGAAGTCTTCATGCGGAGCGCCGCCGATATCGCCGGTGCCGTAATAGTGATAGTCCGTGAAAACGCCGCTGACGTTGCCATTTTGTTCGACGCGCGCGGCCCAGTCGTTCTGATGATATTCCTGCGCCCGGTCTTGCTCGACGCGGGAAAGCGCTCTTACCTGGCTTTGCAGGTGCCCGGATTCTTCAATGTCGTTCGGATCAGATTGATGCCCGCTGTTCTGTTCCTGATCCAACTTTGCGCGCACCGCCTGCAACTTGCTTCTTGCATCTTGAAGCGTTGTGTCGGGAGAGAGCGAGGGCAGCGGCTTGCTGAGATCGGTCTCGATGCCGCCGTCATAGGATCCGGGATTGATGCCGGCCAGCACGCTCTTTCCATCCGGTCCAACCCACACACCCACGTTGAACGGAGTGCCTTCCGGCGTTTTCTCCAGCGACTCCGCGCCTCCGCCGGGAGCAGACGATCCCCACACCAGCTTCTGGGTGGAGAATCCCTTCACTCCGGAGTGCGCGAGAATGGTTGGCAGCGACGACGGAAATCCGAAGCAGTCGGGCAGCATGTATTCCGCGCTGGCCCGGCCCAACTCTTTGCGAAACCAGTTATTCCCATACAGGACCTGCCGGATGATGGCTTCGGCGCTGGGTGCGTTGACGTCACCTTCTTCCATGGACGAGCCCGCCGGGAACCACCGGCCTTCATCGACGTACTTCTTCAGCTTCGCGAAATCGGCTGGAAAATATTCCTTCATGAAGCGGTAACGGTTGGCCCCGCTGAAATTGAAGACATAGTGAGGGTACTTATCGATGAGGGTGAAATTATCCTCCATGGTCTTGCGGATATATTCGTCGATGACCTGGGGATACTCCCATCGCCATTCCGTATCAAGATGGGCATAGCCAACCACATAAAGGGTTGGCTGCTTGCTCAAGTCAGGCTTCTCGCTGGTTTGTCCATAGGCCGTAGTGAGCAAGGACGGGCAGGCCAGTAGAATTGCCGCAGTTGTGAGGAATCGACGCATCGCCACTCTCCAAGGGCTCCTTCGAGTCCCTTTCTCAATGTCCGGTAATGTTACATGTTCGTGGACGGTTACGCTCACCGTGACGGCAAGAACTCACACTGCTACAGTAACGAAAATTTGCCTTCTCCTCACCGGAAGAACCTAGTCGGAATCGCCAACTGGAAAGTTGGAATGCGAACGACAAAGGCGCTGGTCCAGAATGCGAGCCGACATCCCAGAAAAAGAGGCCAGCGCCGACAGCAGCGCTGGCCCTGCAACGCTCTAAGCTATGCCCTTACCGTTGTTTGTGCTCTGCTTTCGGAGGACTCTCCCGCTTGGGCGGTTCGCTTTGTCTCTGCGGTCTTGGAGCGCTGGGACTGGACTTCGCCGTATTTTCCCTTGCCGGAGGAGCTGGATGGGGCGCGCTCTGCCGTGCCTGGGGTGCAGGTCGTGGCGCGCTCTGAGGACGCGACTCATGGGATGTCCTCGCAGCGTGCCCACTAGGCGGCCGTGATTCGGATGAGGGACGCGCGTTCTGCGCGCGGGGGGCACTCTCCCTACGCGGCGTGTTCGACGTGTGCGAACTCGGCGGCGGGGAGAACGGTTTCGCCGAATGGCTCTCGGACTGTCGGGTCGAACTCAACTGGCTATTGTTATGCGGCCGATTCGCGCTCTGAGGCCGGTCCGCCGTATTACTCCGGGACGTATTGCTCCTGCTAGGCGAAGTCGCCGGATGGTAGGCCGTTCTCGACCGGTTCGACGATGAGGTGCGATTTTCAACTGGACGGTTCGCCGCTCGACTGTCCGCAGGGCGATTTCCGGCTGAACGAGTCTCCGCCGCTCGATTTCCCGCCGGACCCGATGCGCGCGCTTGCTTGGGCGACATCGCCGGAGCATGGTAGGTACCACCAGCAGCCTTGGCAGCTACTACGCCGCGTCCTTTGAATTCGGCGGGGCGCGCCGTGGCCGCTACTGGCGGTCGACCGTGGTTCTCCCGCGCAAACAGAGCACGGTTCTGGCTGGCAGCATGTTGATGTTGCATTTGCGAGGCGACCGGTCCCCGATGCGATTCGTGGGCGTAGGCTTGCTGTTGCGCCGTCGGGCGAGCGGCGATTCCGCCCTGTCCGCCGTTGTATGCCACGTGCGTATTATTGTTTACGATGACTGTCTTGTTGTAGACATTGGTCACGTTCGTGATATTCACATTGGTGACAGATCGGTTGTAGAAGAATTCGCCGCCGCGCCATTCCCCGCCCTCGAATCCGAAGCCACCGTATCCGAACCCGTAATTAATGCCGCCATAGAAACCAATGTGCGGGCCCCAATACCCAACATTCCAAACATAAAAGCCATCGTTCCAACCCCAATATCCGGGTGTCCACAGATAGCCTACTTCGGGAGCCAACACCCACGTGCCAGGCACCCAGTAGTAGCCGTCGTCGTCGCTCCAGGCCCAATAGCCGGGGGTCCACAGGTAACCCGGCCCGGGGCAAAGAGGCTGCGCGTAAATCGGCAACGGGGGCGGGCCGATACGCACGGAAATGCCGATGCCAATTTGTGCCGCGGATGGGGAAGAAAGCGCCGCTGGAATAACCAGCAGCAGGAGTCCGAACGCCAGGAACCGAACTACACGTTGCAGCTTCATTTTATTTTCCTCGTGCCCCCTGGGCTTGCCCTAGGAATAAAGCAGCACCAGGAGGGCTAATTTGCCTCAAACACGGGCGCAGAATGAATCCGCTACCAGCATTTGTCCTGACGAATGGCTTGTATACTTAAACACCGCAGATTAGACGATGTTGCTCGGCAGAAAGTTGTTTGGAATGCGGAACTTCCGGTTTACGACCGGCTTCGAGTACTTGGCTTGCCACCCTTCGGGCGGACATATTTTGGGTTATTGGATTGTTCCGGGTCTGCCCGTCATCCGACCGAAACCGGCGCGGACCATCGCCGCAGCTCCTGCGTCGGATCTTCTGTACAATCGGCCACTGCCTTAGGGGGCAGTTCCGTGCAGGCGGAACAAAGGTTCCGAATAAGAGGCTAGTTTGGATAGATATTACTCTCGCTTGCTTTGTCCCGAACGATCGCCGTTTGACGCGAGGCCGAAACAGGCAGGTTAGACTCGCTGTCTCCACTCTGCACACGAAATGGAATGCAGACCCGCGTGATCGTGCCGCCCCCGGGTAGACTCAGCAGTTCCATGCTGTGATCCTGGCCGTAGAGCGATTCGAGGCGTTCGCGCGTAATTCTTAGCCCCAGACCGCTGGCCGGGAAAGTGCCTGCTTTTTCAAATCCTGGCCCGTTGTCTTTTATGTCAAGTTGCAATTCGCCATCTTGAGCGTTTGCAGTAATTCGAATCTCGCCTCTAGCTGGCAGCTTTGAAATGCCGTGTTTGACGGCGTTGTCCACCAGGGGCTGCAACAGCAAGTGAGGGACCGATGCATCCAGCGTCTCGGGTGCAATGTCGAGAGTTACGTTTAGTCTTTCTGCAAATCGTACCTTCTCGATTTCCAGGTAGCAATTCACGAATTCGAGTTCGCGGCTGAGCGTGGTGATTTGAGTCCCCGCGGATTCCAGACTTATTCTCAATAGGTCGCCCAGGCGCGTCATCATTCGATCTGCTGCCTGAACGTCAGTCAGCATGAGCGACGAAATGGAATGCATCGTGTTGAAAAGGAAATGCGGCTGCAGCTGGCTTTTCAGCGTTTGCAAATGCGCTTTTGCCAGTTGCCCTTCCAACTGCGCCGCACGAAGCTCGCGCTCCCGGAACCTCCGGTAGTAAGAAACGGCGTGGGCAACCAGCACGATCGGAACGAAGGTTCCGGTGATGTCGTCCACAACGCCGGAAAAGAACTGCTTCTGAAGAACAAACCATTGCACCTTAAAGAGGTGGGCGTGGGAATCCCAGATGGCGGACGCAAACTCACGACTCGTTGGATCCCAGTAGGCGAAAGGAGTCACGGCGCGCAGGGCCACGTGCGCCACAAAGAAAGCGAGACCGCCCGCCAGGTACAGCAGCGAGCGGCGCACCCAGTTTTCCCGGTGAATTGGGAAGTGGGCGGCGAAAGCGAAAGCCAATGGAGTGAGCGGCGCATAAGTGAGCACCTGGGAGAACTCCCAACCCAGAGTAGTCATGAACCGCATGGGATAATTGGTCGTGCGGTAGAGCTGGTAAGCCGTCAGCGTGGCGGCAAAAGCGACGAACGACCAAACTCCGAAGCTCACCGCCCAGATTAGCCAGGGACGACTATCCGGTGTGGCGAGGACCCCGTCTTCCAGGCCACTGGAAGATCTTCTCCGGCGCGGACGGCGTAGCAGTTCGCCTCCACAATTCGGGCAAACGAGCTGGGTGCTCGCGGCGCAATCAGCACAGAACGTGCATTCAAACGAGCAGATGTAGGCTTCCCCGTCGGCCGGCAGCGCGCGTTCGCAGGCTTCGCAACTGGTTTTCATGTCGATGGAGGTCTTGATGATATCGTTTGCAGGTGACGGTAGCCAGGTACCAGGCACTCTGATCCGCGGAGTACGCTAAGCCGGTCGCCGGCAGACAGCCTGACCTGGCGGCACAGTCCATTGAAGCATGGCTGCCGTTCGAAGAGTAGCAAATTGCAACCCTGATTGGCTGGCGTTGGTCCCAGAAAAACATCGACCCGTCCCAAATTCAGTCTCCCTTGTTGTGTATTCTTTGCCGTGAGTCACTGGGCCTCCTTCAACTCCACGCGCTCGCAGCGCCAGCCACGCGTACTTTCCAACAAATGCGCTTCTCCACACTCGGTCATAGCATTCAATACGTGCAGCAGAGCCGGGTTTGCACACCCTGGATTCACAAATGAAAAAGATCCTCTGCGCAGAATGCGCGCACAGATCTCTTCCAGAGACACCGGTCCTTCTGCTTCCAGCAGTGCAATCCGGCACGCCCGCTGCAAGCTGGGATTCACATGATCCGTTTTGCACTTCATGCTGGACCGCAAACGGCGGCCGGGTTTGCCGGTAAGTGTACGACTAGCCGCGGACGGCCTCGTCACGCTCTTTTGTGCGTCAGGCGAAGGTGGTCCTGCACACAGGTGGGTGAATCCGGCCGGGCTCGAAATCTCGCGAAGACCGCGCGTCACCTGGTGAACATTCCTGATGCGGCGCACCAGGCCTGCACGACGTGTCACAAGGCCGCGCAATTCTGTATGCAATTGGGCTACTAGGGCAGAGACGGAACCTAAAGTTGTGGCAGGTTCCAGTGGGCTGCGAAGATTGCCGGACAGTCCCATGTTCTTAATGGTTTTGACGTGTCTCGAGACGAGAGATTCACTGGGTTGGGATGGAATCCTGCAAACCGGGGATGAGCACGGTATCTCCAGGTGCATCAAGCGGTTGGCGAGTTAAGGGTGTTCACACATAACAGCACCCGATGTGAAGGTGGCGCGTTGTAGAGGTGAGGTTTCGAAGGGGATGAAACTGCGCTTTTCCGGGCGCGCCGTCTAACTCGGCGGGCAAGATCGGCATCCAAAATTGTGAGCGACTATTGTGACTCCGGCACGTCTATCCAGTTATCAGGCGAACTACGTACACGTTTACGTGACCTATGGATCCCGAACCCGCAGTAAGCGTATCGCATGAACCACCGATTGGCTCCGTTGTCCGCACTGTGATTGCCGATGATGAGCACCTCGCCCGCAGAAAGCTGCGCATCTTGCTGGACTCCGAACCAGAGGTCCAGGTTGTAGCCGAGTGCCACGACGGCGGCCAGACTCTTGCCGCGATTCGCGCTTGCCGGCCTGATCTGCTTTTGCTCGATATACAAATGCCGGACCTGGATGGGTTTCAGGTGTTAAGCGAGATTCCGCCCGGAGAGATGCCGGTGGTCATCTTCACCTCAGCCTACGATCAATATGCGATTCGAGCTTTTGAGGCGCATGCCCTGGACTACCTGCTGAAACCGTTCGACCAGGGCCGGCTCCATCAAGCCATCGAGAGGGCTCGATTTGAATTAAAGCAATCGAAGGACCGCGAGATCACGCACCGAATTCTCGAGCTGCTCTCCCAGGTGAAGTCAGACAAACCGTCCGTCCCCGGGTTCGACGGACGCCTGGTGATCAAAACCAAAGGCCGGATCGTATTCCTGAACCTCGACGAGATCGATTGGGTCGAAGCCGCAGCCAACTACGTACGCTTGAACGTGGGCAAGGAATCCTATCTCTTCCGCGAGACCATCTCCCGAACTTCAGAGCGGTTGAATCCGAATCACTTCATCCGCATCCACCGCTCGATGATCGTGAATGTCCGCAAGATCAAGGAACTGATACCGGTGAACAGCGGAGAATATATCGTCGTCCTGAGAAGCGGCAAGGAACTCTCCTGTAGTCGGGGCTACCGCGCCAATGTGCAACACATGATCGAGAAGACTATCTAAAGCCTCCACTCGGCCATTGGCATTGAGGGTCCGGTCCGCCAAGAAAAAGAAACAAACAAGGGATCGGCCTCGCGGCCGATCCCTTTCTGGGCCGTGCCTCTTCGGCCTAGAAGATAAACTTTATTCCCAGCGTCATTTGCCGGATGCCCCCGCCAAAATTCTTCGCATTCAGGAAGGCTGCACTGGAAGGTTGTGCGTAGCCTGCATTCGCCAGCGCGGTTGCGATGCCGCCGGCGTTAAAAACATTTCCATTCGTCAAAGCGTAACTGGGATGGTTGAGCACGTTGAAGACGTCTGCCCGCAATTGCAAATACTTGCTTTCTCCGAAATAAGTGTTCTTAAAGACGGACAGGTTGAAAGTGGTGAAGCCCGGAGTCCGAAAGCTGTTTCGGCCCACGTTGGCTTGAACTGCATTTGCGGCGACAAGATACTTGTCATTGGAATTCACTGGAGTGTAACCAATCGCCGGGTCGAAACCGAAGAGACCACCTGCGTTCGCGTTGCATCCGTTGAACGGAGCAGTCAGGAAAGAAGTCGTGCCGACATAGGTGGCGCCACCAGCCCCTTCGCAAACGGGAAATACGTCCCCTTGAAACGGCTCCCCCGCCACGTTGCCAGTCCCGGCTCGGTTGATGACGATCCGGTCTCCCGCGGCATCTGTGTTGCCATTCGAATCGACCACACCAGACTGCAGTGTGACCGGTTGCCCCGACTGAGCATAGAACACGGTTCCTACCTGATAGCCGTTCAGCAAGGCTTTCGCAAACGAATTCGACGATCTGGCCTTCGGCAACTGGTAAACGAGCGATAATGCGAACTTCTGCGGGACATCCAGATCCGAATTAGCGCGATCGGCCGCGAGGTGGTTGGTATCCTGCGCCCGGCGCGGGTTCAGGGCGCTGGTGTGAAATTCGTTCGTAGCTGTGTCGATGGTGTGGGAATACGTATAGTTCGCGTTCACCGTAAGCCCGTGCCCGGCGCGCTGCGTGAAGCTCACCGACCCCGCGTGATAGGTACTGTTGGCATAGGGGTCATACTCTGTCACGTTCCCGAAGAAACCGTATTGCTGGTAAATGTCGGGACTGGGCTGAGTCAATCCCGGGATCGGGGTTAAGGTTCCGCCGAAGTAGTTGTTCTCGAATAAGTAGAAGTTGGTATCCGTCGGCGTACTGCCGGTGTAGGTTGCCGGAATCGAAGAAGCGTTGAGATAGGTGGGCAGTGGTGCGCCGCCCGCGTCGAAATAGGTGATGAAGTTGCGGCGGAACTGCACCGGCAGCTCTAGTCCGCGCGTGCCAACATATCGCACCTCGAGCGTAGCATTGTGGTACATCTCATGCTGCACGCCAAAGCTCCAAGTCAGAACCTTGGGCAAAACAGTGTTGTTCGGAAGGTGGGCGCTCGTAAGATTGCGCGCCGTAGCCTGGTCCGCTGGAGGAATGTAGGTGGGCGGCAAGCCGCCTCCCGCCAGGAACCCGGTCTGCGTGGCACACCAGGAAGGTGTCGGCGTGAGGGTGCAAGCTGACCCGGCATTCAGCTCACTCTGCAACTGCGGCGGCAAGGATATCGAGTCGACGTTCTGGAACCTGACATCGTAGCCGATGCCAAAGCCGCCTCGAATCGCAGTCTTTCCGCTGCCCGTTGGGTCATAGGCGAATCCAAATCGCGGGGCGAAGTTGTTGGTGTCAGTGTTTGGATTTGCGAAGTTGATCACTCCCGGAACATTCGAGATGGCATTCAAAGCCCATTGCTTGTCGCCCACTGGATTGGTCCAGTATTCATAACGCAAGCCCAGGTTCAAAGTCAGACGGGAAGACACCTTAAAGTCATCCTGCACAAACCCTGACATTAAGCTATCAGTCCCCAGGAAATATCCGGAACCGGCCCCGCGTAGAGCGCGCACGCCGGGAACCGCATCGTTAATAAAATCCTCTGTCGTGCCATACGCGTAGTCACCCACACTCCGCGACAAGAAGAACTGGGGGTAGATGAAGTGGTTGTACTCGCCGCCGAACTTGAAAGTGTGTTTGCCGCGCACCCATGAGAGCGCGTCTCGGAGCTGATAGCTGGTCTGCTTCTGGTGCTGGTTGTCGGCCACGCCTGCAGTGTTCCCTGAATACAGGTCGCCTAGGGTTATGTCCGGCTGGCACGTGACTCCGGGCGTGCAAGGATCTAGCAGCCCGAGGAAGAAGTACGAGTACTGTAGCCGCAGATCGTTCACCACATTGTTTCTGGCAGTCCATGTGTCAGTGAGCGCAACCTTGCGGTTGTTGATGGGATAATTTTGGTTCCAGGCTGGCAGCGGAATCGACCCGGGCAGAATGAATTTCTCCTGGTTGAATGTGAAGCGCGTACCCAGTTGGTGATGCCCCCAGGTATAGTCCGTGTTGAATTGTGCGTCGTGCTCTCTTTGGAAATTGGGAGCGATAACGGCCATGCTGCCGACGGGAATCGGGACTCCGTTCACCAGCAGAGTACCCGCATTGCTAGACGGCGCCACCGGGAAGGCGGCCAGAGCGGCACTCACCGCAGAGTTCGCAGCCATGCTCTCGAGCGTGCTCAGTCCTGTTGCCGTGGGAGCTGTGGCCAGGGAAGTGGCGGCACCCGCGCCGTGAACAGTCGTGTATTCGTAAGCTCCGAAGAAGAAGAATTTATCTTTGATGATGGGGCCGCCGATGGTGCCGCCAAAACGGTTGTCATCAAAAGCCGGTTTGGAGACGAGCGATCCCGGAACTGGCGGGTTGAGCGCCTGGTTCGTCAATATTTGGGCTTTAGTTAGGTTGTCGAGGGAATTAAAGTTGCGGTTCTGCACATACCATTCGCCCGAGCCGTGCAACTTGTTGGTGCCAGTTTTGGTGATCAGGCTGAACTGCCCTCCGGCGGAATGGCCGTACTCAGCACTGAATTGGTTCGTCTGGAGTGCGAACTCGGCCACCGCATCTGGAATCACGGTGGAATTGTTGCCGGTGACACCGAGGTTGTTGTCGTCAACGCCGTCGACGTTGAAGTTATTGTCCCGGGGACGCGTGCCACCCACCGCGCCGCCTACGCCCTGCGCCCCTCCGGGGGTCGCAACCACATTGGGAGCCAGGATCGCCAGATTCAGCGGGCTGCCATTCAGCACTCCGGCGGAAGTTGGGAGATTGGCGACATCCTGCGCGCTGAAGTTGTGGGTCAGATCCGAGGACGTGGTTTGCACTTCCGCGGTTCCCGCGACTACCTCCACTGTTTCCGAAGCTGCGCCAACGTCCAGGCGTGCGTCGGCGACATTGTCCTGGTTCGCCAGAACTGCAATGTCTTTCTTTACGTACTTCTTGAAGCTCTTCGCCTCGACGATGACGGTGTAGCTTCCGGGCAGGACACTGGGGAAATCATAGGTTCCGGCTGAACTCGCAAAAGTTGTCTGTGAAACTCCGGTGGCGTCGTTCCTCACAGTCACGTTGGCTCCGGCCACTGTCGCCCCGGTCGGATCGATCACTTGTCCGCGTAGCGTGCCGGTAGTATGCTGCGCTGCGGCCAAGCTGCCCGACAAAAGAATGAAAGCAGCCACGATGAGAATGACCTGAACACGCTTACAAGAAACAGCGCCCGAAGACTCCGAGAACCTCAAATGTGTTTTGTAGTTCCTCATACCATCTCCCCTGTTGCTCGATTGCACCGCCGGAATACGCTCCAGGTCCGCACGGAGCCACTCCCAGCAGACGCACTGCTAGCTACACTCGAGATACCAGGATGCGGGCCGAACGCGGGTTTGGGATGGATAGCACCTTGTTGGTGATGAATGGTGGGTTTACGCAGGCTGCTTTCACCGTTTTCTCAACCGGCGTCCTCTTACGCTTGGACTGAGGGAGTCTCAGGGCTTACAAGAACTCATAGGGATGGCGCTGGTGGCTACCAACTTCGGAAGTAAGCGCTGAACGCTCTTGGAGGATTGCCTCGACGCGCCTCCTTGGCTTGACATTCCGCGCGGCCCGGTGTAAACGGGATCGTCTCAGGAAAGCATCACCTAAAAAGCCAATCGCTGTTCAGGAAGGGAAGATATGCCCGGAAAACCCACCTTGACTCGCGTTGCTTTGGTATTGCACTCGTGGTCTTCGCAGTGCTCGGCGAATCTTTCGACTCTCGCGTTGACTCTCCTTGCATGCGTGCTCGGCACCGGTCTCGCTTTGGGGCAGGCCACCACCTCGGTCCGCGGAACGGTTACTGATCCCGGCGGCAACGCCATTGTTGGGGCCAACGTTGCGCTCGCGAATGCCGAATCCAAGACGGAACGCAATGCGACAACCGGGGAGCAGGGAGAATACCAGTTCCTTCTGATCCCGCCCGGAACCTACACCCTCAAGGTAACGGCACCCGGCTTTCGCAGTTACGAGCAGAAGGGTCTTGAGTTGCTGGTGAATACGCCAGCCACGGCCAATGTTCAGTTAAAGGTTGGCGCCACCACCGAAGTCGTGACGGTTACATCGGAAGTCCCTGCGCTGAATCTGGTCGACGCGTCCGTGGGCAATTCCTTTGACGAAAAGCAGGTGCGCCAGATTCCGCTGGAAGGCCGAAACGTTCCCGATCTGCTGAGCCTGCAAGCCGGAGTCACCTATACGGGCAGGAATATCGACGATAGTCCCGTCCTCAGGGACCAGGACACGCGCAATGGAGCGGTGAATGGGGCACGGAGCGATCAGAGCAACGTCACGCTCGACGGTGTGGACGTTAACGATCAAGCGAATGGCTATGCCTTTAAATCAGTCTTGCCGATTACGCAGGACTCGGTTCAAGAATTCCGAGTCACTACAACGAACTACGGCGCGGACCAGGGCCAAGGCTCGGGTGCGCAAGTGGCGCTGGTAACGAAGAATGGGACGAATGCGCTGCACGGCACACTCTACGAATACCTGCGCAACACCATTACCAGCGCTAATGATTACCTGGTGAAGCAATCGCAATTGCGTATCGGACTCCCGAACAAGCCTCTCCAGCTGAATCGAAATATCTTCGGGGTGTCGGTCGGTGGGCCGCTGCGCAAGGACAAGCTGTTCTTCTTTACCAACTATGAGGGGGCTCGCAAGCGGGAGCAGCAGCCTGCGGAGCGCGTGATCCCAACGCCATCTCTATGCCAGGGCGTTTTTCAGTACGTAAACGCCGGCACCGGCAACGGGACTACGGTGTGGAACGCCGCCCAGCTCAAGCTTCTGGATCCCAAAGGCATCGGCATCGATCCTGCCATGCTCGACTTAACCAACCACACAGGCTATCTCGACAAGACCTTCTGCACCGGCAACACGGTGACCAACGATCCTATCGCCGGAGATGGTCTGAACTACGCCGGCTTCGTTTTCCGCGCCCCGACCAGCCAGGACAACGATGCTTTCATTGCGCGCCTGGATTACCAGCTCACTTCGGACGGCAAGCACACTCTGTTTTGGCGCGGCTCCCTGCAAGATTTCCGCGACCACGGAGCCCCTTTCTTACCTGGCACTCCTCCGGAACAAACTACCATGGATCACAGCAAAGGGTTTGCCTTTGGCTACGTTTCGGTCCTCAGCCCGACCCTCACCAACTCCTTCCATTGGGGATTCACGCGGCAGAGTCTTGGGGTCACTGGCAACACGGACCAGCAATGGAACGAGTTTCTGGGTCTGGACCAGGGAATTACCTTCAGCCACAGCTTCCAGGTGCCGCTGCATAATCTCCTGGATGATGTTTCGTGGACGAAGGGAACCCACAGCTTCCAGTTCGGCGCCGCAATTGGAATCGCCCGCGATCCGCGCACAAGCTATCTTCACTCAAACACGATCGGACTGGGCACTACCAACTGGACTTCTCCCATCGGTTTCGCGGGCACCATCACCAGCACACTCGATCCAACCAACACCGCCGGGCACCCAGGTATTGCCGGTCCTGAGCCGCAGACGGCTACCCAATATGATCGTCCTCTGCTGGCGCTCTACGGCATGATCTCGGACGTGGTCGCCAACTACAACCTGGACAAGAGCGGCAACGCGCAACCGCAGGGCGCTCCGCTCAACCGGCGCTATGGGCTGGACTGGTACGAGTTTTATGGACAGGACACCTGGCGCGTGAAACCGAACCTTACCGTGACCTACGGATTGCGCTGGTCTTTCTTTCCCGCGCCCTGGGAGGCGAACGGGTTCCAGACCTTTCCAACTTTCGGCTTGGGGACTCAATTCAATCAGAACGTGAAGAACATGAACCAGGGGATCGGCTACGGCGGAATGCCGCCGATCGAGTTCAACCTGGGTCGCGGGCCGGGTTTCTATCCGCTCGAAAAAACCGACGTGTCGCCGCGCATCTCGATCGCCTACTCGCCCCGTCCTACCGGCGGGGCCCTCAAGAGGCTTTTCGGCGATAACGACAAGACTGTCTTCCGACTGGGGCTGAGCCGGGTTTACGACCGTGCGGGTTTCGCGCTTTTGAACAGCTTCGACCAGGTCGGTGCAGCGGGATTGTCTACGACTCTTCAGAATGCTTGCTGCACGTTTGGCGTCACCAGCGCCGAGGATCTGCCGCGGATCACCGGCATCCACGATATCCCGCAAACCAATATCAACGGCGTTTTATTCTTGCAGCCACCACCGACAACGAACCCGCCCTGGCCACAGATACCTGCCAAAAACGCTCAAGCCAACTTGTGGGGGAATGACAATACGCTGAAGACTCCGCACGCCTACACCGCTGATTTCTCGATTGGACGAGAGCTGCCGAGACGGTTCTCGCTGCAACTGTCGTATGTCGGGCGATTTGGGCGCCGGCTCCTCACGCAGCGCGACCTGACTCAACCGCTGGATATAGTGGATCCGAAAACCGGCATCGACTACTACACGGCCGCTTCCGCAATTTCGAATCTGGCTCGGCAGTTTGCCCTGGCCAACAACGGAGGGACTCCGACCAATTATTATCAGGGCTTCCCGACGATCGCGCAGATTGGCAGCGTTACCGCCGCCGGGCTGGGCAAGACGGCCCAGTACTGGATTGATATGATTCAACCGCTCCGGCCAGGTGCGTCTTACTACACCGACACTTTTGGCACTGGGCTGGTTCCGACGCCGAATCCCACCGACAGCTTAATTCAGGAAGTTTTCAATCTCTATTACAACCCGGGCCTTTCCGTAATCGGCGACGAGATTGTGGGGCTGGCCGATATTGACTCCTACGGCGGGATAGGCGACAACATCGGCTCCGGCTCTTACTACTTCAACGGTCCTCCCGGCTTGCTAGGCAACAACTCCGGCCAATTCTTGAACAATCAGGCGTTTTCGGCGTATGGCTGGAGCTCCATTGGCAGTTCGACATACCACGCGCTGCAGGCCAACCTGAGAAAACAGGTCAGTCACGGCGTGCAGTTCGACCTGAACTATACCTACTCCAAGTCGCTCGATATAACCTCGGCAGCATCACGCGTTGGGTTTGCGGTGTACGGCTACACAAACATCGGGCTTGTCGGAAGCCGCTTGGCCAACGCATTTTCACCGAGGCTGGCTCGCGCCCCGTCCGATTTCGATCTCACGCACCAACTCAACCTCGACTGGGTCGCCGACCTCCCCTTCGGCAAAGGGCGCGCCATTGCCAGCAACGCCACCGGAGTGTTGGATGCATTCATCGGCAACTGGCAGTTTTCCGGCATCGCCCGCTGGACCAGCGGATTTCCCTTCAGCGTGGATGGAGGCCAGCGCTGGCCCACTGACTGGTTCCTGACCGCGGTCACGCAGATGACCACCAGGCCGAAGACGGGCACGTTCAAAGGCAACGGCACGGTCAATGTTTTCGCGGATCCCGTTTCAGCGCAGCAGGACTTTACCTCGCCCCTCCCCGGCCAAGTGGGATCGCGCAACATTCTTCGCGGCGACGGCTATGCAGGTTTGGACATGAGCCTGGCCAAGAGCTGGAAGATGCCCTACAACGAAGCCCACAGGGTCCAATTCCGGTGGGAAGTGTTCAACGTCCTGAATCTGACGAGATTCAATGCGCAGGGCATCGGGTCGTCGGCTCTGCTCACGTCGTTGACGCAGCAGCCGACCAGCTTCGGCGCCTACACCAGCTTGCTCACACAGCCGCGGGTGATGCAGTTTGCGCTGCGATACGAATTCTGATCACCGTGGCGGGCAGCCGGGGAAAACAAAGGATGAATGATTACCAGGCTGCTCCAGGGCTCGCTTAGAACCGGAAAGCGATTCCAGCGGATGGTTGCGCCGTGTGAGTCCAGCTGTCAGTGGTGAGAGCCTTGATGCCAAAATCGGCGTCTTTATAGACATAGCCCCTGTACTCAGCGCGTAAAGAGAGGCGTTTGGTTAATGCGTAGTTGACGCCACCGCCATACAAGAACGTACCTTTCGCCTGGGTATCAGCGCCGGGTACGAAGCCGCCTGCGCTGCCAGTTGGATGAAATACCAAACTGCCACCCCCACCCAGCACATAGGGATTGAACCTGTGTATCGCGAAAGGGAGACTTATAACCACATCGGCAGTCGCAGCGTGCACGTCGGACTGAACTCTCGAAAATCCACCTGCTGAGAAGTACTTCTGGGTATCGCGGTCGAAGCCATAATTCGCTTCGGCGCCGAGCCAGCGGTTGAAGTGGTAGCGGTACCCAATCAGAAACCCGCCCGTATCGGTTGTTGTCCGCGAGATTCCCTGGCCGTTTGTGTCTTTTGTGAAAAATCCCGTGCCTTGCAGACTGATCTCCGAGCGTTGCTCCTGAGCCGTGGCGCCAAGACTTATGAGAATGACAAGACCTGCAAGCACAATCGCAGTTCGCCGCATAGTGTGACTCCTCCATACTGAATCGTTTACGATTCCGCGACCGCAATGTCGCCGGTGTATGAATCGTGTCTCGGAATCGATACGGGCACTTGAGGTTCCAAAGCTGCCCGGCGTTGGTTTTGCTCCGAAATACTTGACTTGAATGGAGGTTGCGTAGCTAGAGCGGCAGATTGAGGGATGTCGCTTGTCAATTGCATCGACACACGAGTTGACAGGTGTCAAAGGTTACGACATTTTGTAGAAGCTTTCTGGCGTGTCAATACATCAGATCAATCATATCCCGAAGCGGGCGTCACGGTGGCACCGGCGGACGGTCCGTAATCAATTTGTGGCAAGCGGCGAGAGTCTATGAATACTTTATCCGCAACGATCTCAGAGGAATACACCCAACGCTACGAAGCACTGCTGCGTGCCACCAACGCAATTGGCACGTGCAGTGATTGTGAGACTGCCGCCGACGTGCTCCTTCAAGCGCTGCGCGAAGTAATTAGGTTTGATTACCTGCAACTTGTCACGTTTGAAAATGACACGCGGACGGTCTCATGGCATCTGCTTTATTCAAATGGCGCGAGGCAGAATTTGCATCCAGCGGATGTCGCCGTGGAGGGCACGCCAATAGCGTGGGTCCACGATTCCCAGCAGGCTCTTGTAATCGCGGACTGGGATAAGGAGACGCGATTTGCTAAGCATGGGGAATTTCTAAACGAAATGGGTATTACGGCTACTTGCGTATTCCCGCTGGTTCGGGGAGAACGCCGGCTCGGGGTGCTGAGCCTCGGCAAATCGCGTGCGGAAGCCTACCCCGATGACGAGATCCGCTTTCTCTCGGTGGTTGCCGACCAGATTGCGTTGGCAATCGATGCTGCGGTGAACTTCTATTTATCAAGGCAGGCGCAGGATCGGCTACAGCTGATCCTTGACCTGACGAATCAGGTCGTCTCGAAGTTGAATTTTCCCGAACTGCTGCAAGCAATCTCCGTCAGTGTCCGCCGGGTCATGCACTGTGATGCCGCGGGGATTATGCTGCCCGAACCGGACGGCGTCCACCTACGGAAGCATGCTCTCGACTTCCCAGAGAGCAGGGGGTTCTTCACGGGAGATAATTTGATTCCCATCGAGGGATCGGAGATCGGCGAAACCTTTCGCAGTGCAAGACCATGGGTTATGAATCGGCTTGACGCACGCGAAGTATCGCCTGAAATGTACGCGAAGGCGTCGGGCGAAGGTATGAATTCGTTCTGCCACGTCGCGCTTGTCAGTCGGGGTCGTTCGCTTGGCGTTCTTGCGGTGGCGAGCCGGGAACAAAATGCGTTCGATCGGGAGGATGTGTCGTTTCTTTCTCAGGTCGGGCAGCAGGTCGCGATCGGGGTGGAAAATGCGCTGGCATATGGTGAAATCGCCGATCTCAAAGAAAAACTGGCGCAGGAAAAGCTTTACTTGGAAGAAGAGATTCGTGGCGAGATGGACTTCGAAGGAATTGTGGGGCAGAGTTCGGCGCTCCGCCATGTTTTGAACCTGGTGGAAACCGTAGCTCCCAGCGACTCGACGGTATTGCTTCTCGGTGAGACCGGCACGGGGAAGGAATTGATTGCGCGCGCGATCCATGAACGCAGCCGGCGCAAGGAGCGGACATTCGTAAAGCTCAACTGCGCCGCGATTCCTACGGGACTGCTCGAGAGCGAGCTTTTTGGACATGAACGAGGTGCCTTCACCGGCGCGATTGCACAGAAAATTGGCCGCCTTGAACTCGCCGATCAGGGCTCGCTCTTCCTGGACGAGGTCGGGGACATACCCGTCGAGATCCAGCCCAAATTGCTGCGAGCTTTGCAGGAGCGTGAGTTTGAAAGGCTGGGCAGCAACCGAACCAAGAAGGTCGACGTTCGCCTGGTAGCGGCCACCAATCGTGATCTTGAAGAAATGATGGAGAAGCGCGAATTCCGCAGCGACTTGTATTATCGCCTGAACGTGTTTCCCATCCGCATCCCGCCTTTGCGCGAACGGCCGGAGGATATCCCCCTGTTGGTCCGCTACTTCACCCAGAAGTACGGCCGCTTAATGAACAAAGAGATCGAATCTATTCCCGCCGCGGCCATGAGGAAGCTTTCGAGTTGGCATTGGCCGGGGAATATTCGTGAGCTGGAAAACTTCATTGAGCGTTCGGTGATCCTTACCCACGGCACGGCCCTGCAAGCTCCCATCGCCGAACTGAGCAACAACGGCAAGACGACTCCGCTGGCTGGAACGCGCGAAGCGAGTGAACGCGATGAGATGGTCCGCGTCTTGAAAGTCACTAAGGGACGGGTAGCAGGGGCTGACGGAGCTGCGGCCCGCATGGGCCTCAAACGCACGACCCTGATCGCTCGCATGAAAAAGCTGGGTGTCGACCCGCGAAGAGTGTCATGAGGTTCGACAATTGTCGAAAGCGCAGAAACAATACGGTCTCGCCCTTAGCATGGGTGGCACGCTTGTACACCTGTGCATCTCATTAAATTCTGCGTGTTAACTCTTCTTCCGAGCTTGGCCCTAGGCTTGCTCTCGACCCTGATGTGATGGCATCAATTGCAGTCGCGGGAGTTTGCAGCGCCGCAGTCTTCTTGATGCTGGTATTTCTGCATGCTCTTCTGAGAGAGGCCAGGCATCGTATTCGATTCGCCGAAATTCGACTCATGGAAAAACGGGAGAGAGTTAACGCGATGCCAGTTTCGATTGAGCATGATTCCAATCCTCTGAGCCGCCGGGCAGCGTAATCCGCCCTTACCGCGAGACAAGTCCAGTCTGTCTCAGACTGGCGCGTGCCCGATCAAACTCATTCCGCTGTGTCATTGGCATTCCTGTCAGTCTCGGCCTTTCGTCTTCAGTCTCGACAAGTGTCAATTGTGACTTTGACATTCTTTGACACAAGGATCCGACCGTTTTGCTCCCACCAATGGTTTCAGCACTTTGCGGGCTTGCGGCTTTGGCAAGCCCATTGCGCTTACCTGGTTCGAACTGAGATCCAATATGTTCAAGATCTCCATCATCGATAGCCGGTCTCTACGCAAGCTAGTAGTGGAAGGAAGGCTCAGTGAGCCCTGGGTTGATGAGCTTCGCACCACTTGGAGAAATGCGAGTCGCGACTTAGGCGGGCGGAAGCTGGTAATCGACTTAAACAGCCTGACCGTCATCAGCCGCGAGGGAGAAGACGCGATCTTCGATCTGATGAAGCAAGGCGCAAAGTTTTCCTGCGGTAGCATTTGCACTCGACACGTGCTGAAACGGCTTGCGCGCGAGTGCCAAGCCAAGTTGCGGCGGGCCGTGAACCGAACGGATATTGAGACGGAAAAAGCATTATGGAGGTGACCATGCCGGAGGCAAACCACAGCAGGGCAACTATGCAGTACGCAAGCAGCGCCGATTTCCGCCAAATCTTTGACGAAGACATGAGCGGGCTCTACCTGCTCTCGTTTCTGCTAACCGCGGATCGCGAGAAGGCTGAGCAGTGTTTTGTCTCCGGCCTGGAGGACGCGGTGGAAGGCAACCCGGTCTTCAAGGAATGGGCCCGCTCCTGGGCTCGGCGGGCAATCATCCAAAATGCAGTAAGGCTAATCAACCCACGGCCAGTCGAAGGAAGTGGCCGTTCGAGCTCCGCGGTGAAGAGCAATGGCAAGACGCTACCGACCGGGCAGCAGGCGGAGATAGCCGCAGTTCTCGCGCTTGAACCCTTCGACCGCTTTGTCTACGTGATGACCGTTCTTGAACACTACTCCGATCAAGAGTGTTCTGTTCTTTTGGGCTGCGCGCGGCGGGACATCCTCGCCGCGCGAACTCGCGCTTTGCAGCAACTTGGAAGCGCGATGGAAATGCACTACATGCACCCGCCAAATGCCAGCACGCAGAGTCCCGCGCTGCATGAGCGCCGCGGTTCCGTGCTGGAGTTACTCGTTGCTCAGCATTTGGTAAGTTCGGCGTAATCTAGAAATCTTTCTCCGGGCTGGTTACTTCAATCCGTCGACCACATAAAGGTCAGCGGCGATGGCTATAGGCGCAGATTGTAGCGTCGGCACAGATGGAGAATCGCTGCACCCCACCCCAGCATATGCTGGGGCGGAATACAAGCGGACGACTACTCCTGCGTGGGATGCAACACACGGAAGGTGTTGCCCCCGTTCGACCAGACCAGCACCAGCGCATCCTCGCCCTTGGGAACATTGGAAAGCGCTTTCGCCACATCGGATGCGGACTGTTGGGAATGCCGATTCACTTCAACAATCACATCCCCGCGCTGCAAGCCGGCGTTGTCGGCCGGACTGCCCGGTTGTACATCTTCTACCACCGCACCGTGAAGGGTGTTGGGCAGTTGCATCTGGTCGCGGTCGCCCTGGTTAAGGTCGCCGAGGCTCAGTCCCCAGCGGCCTTTGCCGTGTTCACTGCCGCCAGTGGCGCCGGCGGTGGCCGCTCCCATCGCTTCCAGCGTGACCGGAACGTTGACGGTCTTGCCGTCACGAATGACCTCCAGCTGAATGGTGTCACCGGGACGCTTTTGTCCCACTTCCATCTGCAACTCACCAGCATCGGTCACTGGATGTCCGTTCAGCTTGGCAATGACGTCACCGGTGCGCAGGCCCGCTTTGCCTCCGGGCGAGTTGGGCTCAACCTGAGTCACGAGGGCTCCGGTCGCAGTGCTCATCTGGAAGAACTTGGCGTTATCCGGAGTTACGTCCGAGATGCCAATCCCGATCATTCCGTGACTTACTTTGCCGTCGCGGATCAAGGTCTCCACCGTTGGCTGAACAATCTGCGCGGGAATCGCGAAGCCCATTCCAGAGAACGAGCCGCTGGACGAGATCAAAAAGGTGTTGATTCCGATCAGTTCGCCATGCGCGTTGACCAGCGCTCCACCGGAGTTTCCAGGATTGATCGCGGCGTCGGTCTGGATGAACTCGCCAGGCTTGCGGCGATCACTCGCGTCCGGATTGGGACGGTTGAGCGCGCTGATGATGCCGCGCGTCACCGTGAAGCGGAATCCATACGGGTTGCCGAAGGCCAGCACGGTTTGACCCGGGCGGAGCTTCGCCGAATCGCCCCATGGAACACTGGGCAAATTCGTACCTTTCACCTTGATCACTGCCAGATCGGTCAACGGGTCGGTGCCGATAACCTTCGCCGGCAGCACTTCCCGGTTGGTCATAGTCACGCGGATGTCGGTGGCTCCGTCAACTACGTGATTGTTGGTAACAATGTAGCCATCGGGAGAGACGAGCACGCCGCTGCCCAGGCCGTGCTCCACTCGCTCGCGGGGCATGCGGGGCATATTGAATTGGCGCCCGAAGGGAGTGCCGCCGAACGGGTTGCCTCCGAACGGACCAAAGAACTGCTGCATGTTGTCTGAAGGTTCGTCGCCGGCATTTTGCGCGCTCGGCTTCGAGCTCACGGTCACGTTTACGACAGCGGGAGTAACCCGCGCTGCCAGCGTTTCCATGGCGCGATCGAGCGTGAGCAATGCGGCGACACTGTTGTCGTCAAGCGGCGCTGCCGCGGGAGCCGCCACAGATGCCTTTGCGGTATTGGCGAATTCATAACCCGCTAACGACGCGACGGCCACCAAAGCGACCACGGTCGCCAGCAAGCGCCGGGTCAGGTTTGTCTTCCAGTTTTGCATTTCACTTCTCCTTTGTAACTAATTGTTTAGTTGTTATTGCTAAAAAAATTTCGCTATGTCTTCTTGGCAAGCGGAACCTTTTCAGCTCCGTCTTGTGCTGAATTCACCAAGTTCAGTCTCCACACGTCGACGCTCCAAACCCAGGAATTCGGCCCTATCCGCTGCAAGGTTCGGATTATCAGCAGCGTCTCCGATACGGGGACAACGCTGTTGTCCGTTCCTATGGTCTCGGCGTTAACCGGGCTGCGTTCGGGGCTCCAGCGTGCTGCGATCACAAGCGGCGCGGGGGTCCGATGTACGGGAAGCTGCCTGGTAGCGTGCGCGGCGGACTGGTGATGAATTGTCTTAAGCGACGACGATGGGACTCTACGCATAGCGGCAGGGGTCGCCGTCGCAGCAGACATCTGGGACTGAGTGAGCAGTGCCGGGTGCGCTTCACCGCTCTGAAGCGCCCGCGCGTTCGGCTCAAAGGCGACGAACCGCGGAGCACGCGACATGACCACGAGACAGAGCACCGAAAAAGCACCGACGAAACCCAAAGCTGGCTTCCAGACGTGTTTGGTTTGTGGCCGAGTTACATCCAGAATCTGTGCCAGGCGCAAAGAAGCTTCGTGCCCCCGGTGAACGGCCGCCTGCGCCATCGCCCAGCCGCGTCGCGCAACACTCTTCTCCAGAAGCGCGATTAGGCAGGTTGCGTAGCTGCGTGGGTTGGCGATTTCGGCCAGCACTTGATCGTCACAAGCCATCTCCCGCTCCAGAGAGAGCCGGCTCTCAATCCACCACACTGCTGGATGGAAAAGGAATACGGCCCGCACGAACTTCTGCAACAGGTTGGTCCAGGCGTCCCCACGACGCAGGTGCGCAAATTCGTGAAGCAGGACGATATTCAATTCAGAAGGCGTGAGTTCTCGCAGCGCCCAAGCCGGAATGACAATCATCGGCTTGAAAAAGCCAACTGCGGCCGGCACGCTCACGCGCTCTGACGTAGCGAGGATCACTGATCTTGACGAGCTAAAGTCGGCGACGGTTTTTCTTACCTCGGCCTCTAGATCTGCTCCATCGATCGTGATGCAACTCCTTCGCAGCACGCGCAGACGCCAAAGGCCCGCCGCCAGGCGCAGCATCGCGACACACGTTACCAAACCCCACGCCAGAAATAAGACAAGCGCCCATCGACCCGGGAAGCTGATCAGAGGCCGAATGGTACCGGCAGCCAGCATAGAATTTCCACCCGTAACACCGCCGATCAACAGCACTCCGGCTAGGGGGAGTGCAGCCACAGCGAGCAGCGCTACGAACCAGACAGCAAATCGTGTTCCCGAGTTTTGACGCGGCAAAAGGCGCAACATTACCCCGGCAAACAGGGCGACGAGCAGTCCCTCGGGGAGCGAATTCAAAACGCGGCTGATCGCTATCTGAGCAACGGTCTGCAGCTGTGGCCACATCATTTCGCGCCGCTCCGTTCCAGCATCTCTCGGAGGCGATCAAGTTCCCCGGCCTCAATGCCTTGGTCTTCAAGGATGTTCAAGACCAGTTGCTCGTGGGAGTTCTTGAAGAAACGGCCCACCAGGTGGCTGATCTCCGAGCGCGTTGCCTCCTTTCGGCCCACCAGTGGAGCGTACACATGTGCGCGGCCGTCCTTAGAATGCTTGACGTAGCCTTTGCGCTCCAGTACTCGGATGGTGGTCAAAACAGAGTTGTAGGCCAGAGCAGGCCTGTGCGATAGGGAGTCCAGAATCAACTGGACCGTGCCAAACCCCTTTAGCCACAATACGTTCATGATCCGCAGTTCGGCTTCCGTCAGGGTCTCTGACTGTCTTCGCGGCACCTGCCATCCTCCTCTTAGCTTTAGACGATCCAAACGAAGAAAGGTAACTAATTGTTTAGTTGCAGACTAGAATCTTGGAGTTGCCCGTGGCCGTCGGCTCTGAGATACTCATACGCCCTGTTACACTTCAGGCTTTTCAAAAAAATGCGAGACTCGCGCCTCTGCCTGCCAAACGAGACAGCTATTTATTTTTCGAGCGTGACTTTCAGAGGTGCGCGAAGCCGTGCGACGAATTGTCGCACGTAATTTTCCCAGTCTGTTTCCTCGATAAAGTCGCCACTCTTGCTCCAACCTGCACCGAGATAGTATAGGAATGGCTTGCCGGCCTCCGCGGGCGCAATGGCTAGTAAGTTTGCAACTGGCGGCAAGCCCTCATCGCTCGGCGTGGTGAGATCCGCTTGCGTCAGCTTGGGCAGCGTGGCCGTATCGGTCGCGAATTCCTCGATCTTTCCTGGCAGTACAATCGCACATCCGATATTTCCGCGGTCGCGATCGGTAGGCTGCCAATAACTAATCCATCCCTCTTCCTGGTTCTTGGCGATCGCGCCGTTGCCGGGACGTTGTGCGATGCCAATCCCGATTTCGAGGCGCGCGTGCTGACCCTCGCCGAAGATGCTTTCTACGCGGGTCAGGTTGGAACCGGCGTCGATGCGGATGCGTTTGGTTTCAGCGATTTTTCCTTCTCCGGCTTCCCAGGCATCGTAGGTCAACTCAAATTCGGAGCGAATCGGCCCGGTGGTGATGATTCGGGCGGTGTGGTAATTGCTCGACACATAGTAGGTGTGACCGTCCCAAATGCCGAGCCCGCCGCAACCGCGGCTCCGACCGACGCGATAGTCATCCAATCCTTCCCCGTGATCGTTGTGATAGTCGCCGTTCTTGTACCATTTGTTGATCACCAGGGCGCGCGTGTTCTTGACCCACACATCCACGCCACTACTCACCGTGCCCTCGGCTGGAATCAGGTCCTGGTGGTACATGCGATGCGCGATGCGATCGCTCTCCCATGCCATGTCGTGGTAGCGCTCGCCGATTTGCCGCGCGAACGTTTTCATAATTGCCTGGGGCACGGCAGGTAGAGCAGAAACGTCCAGGAGGTAGTAGGTCCGCGACTCTTCCGGCGCGAGATCCGCCTGGAAAAGCAATGTGTCAGGCGCTTGCACTGATTCGCTGGCGTAAATCTGCGAATCGAGAATGTGGGACGCGAGGCCATCCATCACCGCTAGATTTGTCGAACGCAACCCCTGGCGGGTTAATCGAGAAAGGCTCAATTCCAAGGTTTCACAATGGCGGTACAGATGGGCCGGATTGGTCACCAGGATCGCCAGCGGTTTGGCATTCTCAAACACCGCCATGCGGTACAACTCGCTGCCCGCCAGCAGAAACGCACCGGCACCATTCACTTCGGTGGAATCGTCCGCGAACGTTTTCGGGTCGGAGCCGATGGGTTGAACGTGCGTCAGTTTACCCGCGGCGTCCACACAACCGGCAAGGGCAGCCCACGCTTTGAAAATTGCGGGCTTGAATTTTGCGTCATCGAGTAAACCTTGATTCACGCCCCAAGCCAGCGCGTAGGCGTAAAAGGCAGAGCCGCTGGTCTCCTTGCGCGGATAACTCTCCGGGTCGAGCAAGCTCGAATGCCAGAGGCCGTCGGGTTGCTGGGCCGTCAGAATCGCCTGCGCCATTTCCTGGAGCAATTGCTGGAAACGCGCGCGGCTCGGATGGTTTGCCGGCAGCAACTGCAGCATGCGGACCAGCCCGGCCATCACCCAGCCATTGCCGCGGCTCCAGAAGATTTTTCTGCCGTTGGCTTCGCGCCGATCAAAGTAGGTGCTGTCGCGGAAGTAGAGATGCTCGCCCGGATCATAAAGATAGTCCGTCGTGCCCCACCAATTCTTCACCGCGAAATTGAGATAGCGCTCGTCGCCGGTGGCGGCGTAGAGCTGCATCCACACGGGCGGAGCCATGAACAGCGAATCGCACCAGGACCACAGTTGGGAAACCTGGTCGTAAGGCTGATGGAAATCCAGGCTTTGGATTTGCGGCGGTGCGGAGAGAATGGCTTCGAGCCGTGCCCGTAACGGCGCAATCATTTTCGGGTCGCGGTAAAGAAAATAGAGACCTGCATATGCTTGGCCGACGGCCAAATCGTCGCCGTGATACACGCGTGGCCCGGGCTTCCAGCCGTTGGCTTCGCCCATCGCAAGCAGCGCATCACGGTATTTCGGGTCACCGGAGATGCCGGCCAATGCCATCATCCCTGCGTCTCCAGCAGCCTGCGTCCAATCAGTGGCGGGGTGCGCAGAGGGATGCGCCAGTTGCCAATCTGCCACGCGTTCCATGACCGAAAGAACTTTGGCCGGCGTGAGTGGCCGGTTGGGAGAGTCCGTCGCGGCCATTGAAAATGGGATGGCTAAGCCCAGGAGGGCGATTCGCCAAAATAGAGCCTTCATCTTCATGCAGAGTTGCTTGACGAGGATAGCTTATTATTGTCGCACTACCTTAGCATGTGATGTGAGACGTTCTGAAACGGGAGCGCGTCACGTGATCCCAGGTAGTCCGAGGCGAAAAGGAATCTCCGCGGATAAGCCTGTTAAGCAGTTCCGAAAAATGGAACAGATTCCACTTTGCTGTTAAACCAGACCGGAAACATGATAATTAAGACTTCAATGTAGGTTTCCGATTCCAGCTGGTAGCAGCAGAAGTTGGTGGCCAATCTCCCCTAGAGGTCTTTCCCATGACATCGCCCCGATTCAGATTCGTCCTCGTGTTCACGGCAACATTCCTTGTGCTTACCTGCCTGGCCGAGCCGCAGGATTTCAAGAAACAAGTCATCTATCAGATTGTCACCGACCGGTTTTTTAACGGTGACACTTCTAACGATAATCCGTCGCAAAGCTCGGGGCTGTTTGATTCCACGCAAACCAACTGGTTTGCGTATTGGGGCGGCGATCTCGCGGGAATCCAGCAGAAAATGTCCTACCTCAAGGGCATGGGAGTGACGGCTATTTGGATATCGCCCACGGTGGACAATGAGAACCTGAACATGGCCAGCGGCACGCCGATCTCAGCCCCTTACCACGGGTACGACGCGCGCGACTTCATGCGGGTCGAGGAGCACTTTGGCAGCAGTAGCAATTCGTGGACGGCCTTCGATAACCTGGTGACGGCAGCGCACAACAACAGCATCAAGGTAATTGTGGATTGGGCAAATAACCATTCCAACTACAACGGAGGAGGCGAATTCGGCGCACTCTATAACAACGGCGTGTTCATGGCTTCCGACAGTAACGATCCCAGCGGATATTTCCACCACAATCCGAATATCGCCGACTACAACGACCGCTATCAGTTGCAGTACTACACGCTGGTTGGCCTGGAGGACTTGAATCAGGAAAACGGGACCATCGACAACTATCTGAAGACCGCGATTCATCAGTTTCAGACGCACGGTGCAGATGGCTTTCGGCTCGACGCCATTAAACATGTCACGTGGGGATGGGAGTATTCCCTGGCGAATTCCGTCTTCAATCAGTCCCCGAGTTTCCTCTTCGGCGAGTGGTACAACAACAATCCATCCGATCCGCTCTATCACGATGCCTACAAGTTTGCCAACAAGAGCGGCATTGGCGAACTCGACTTCGGAGTGAACACCGCCGTCCGCGACGTTTTTGCAAGCAACAATAACTTCTCCGAGATCGATGGCAATATTTCAAGCGAGAACTCGAACTTCCTCTGGAATAACGACCTGGTCACGTTCTTCGACAGCCATGACGAATCGCGCCTGCTTACCTTGAACAACAACAACAATCGCCTGCATGAGGCCATGGCATTTCTGCTGACGTGCCGCGGCATTCCCGTGATTCTGTATGGTGACGAGCAGTATCTGCACAACGATACGAACAATGGAAACGATCCCTACAATCGCGTGTGGATGAGTTCCTACAGCACCACGACTACGGCCTACCAGCTCATCAACAAGCTGGCCACTCTACGCCATAGCAGCAATGATGCGCTTGCCTATGGCGGCTTCCAGCAGCGCTGGCTCAACAATGACGTCTACATTTACGAGCGCAAGTTTTTCAACGACGTGGTACTGGTCGCGATCAACAAGAACGACACGACGGGATATGCCATCTCCGGCCTGTTCACTGCTCTGCCCGCGGGGACTTACTCCGACTACTTGGGCGGATTGCTGGGAGGCTCGAGCCTTACCGTAACTTCCGGGAGCGGCGGCAACAATCCGGCGAATAACTTTACGCTGCCCGCGCATACGGTTGCCGTCTGGCAATCCGTGGGCACACCGAGCGCACCAGAGGTTGGCTCCATCGGACCTACAGTCGGGCAGCCGGGAATGAAGGTAACGATCGCGGGCAAAGGCTTTGGCACCTCGACGGGCCAGGTGCTGTTTGGCACAACTGCGGGCACGGTGCAAAGATGGTCCGACTCGTCGGTCACGTTCACGGTTCCCAGCCTCAGCAATGGCATCTACCAGGTGCAGTTAAAGAACAGCTCGGGGACGGCCGGTAATACGATTCAATTCACCGTGCTGACCGGACAGCTTATCCCGGTAACCTTCACCGTGAACAATGCCACGCCGACCAACCCAGGAGACTACATTTTCTTGACGGGAAATACGATTGAGCTTGGCAACTGGGGCACGACATTTGATACAGCCGTCGGTCCAATGCTCGATCCCAACTACCCGAATTGGTTCCTCAATGCTTCGCTACCCGCGGGCGTGCTGGTGCAATTCAAGTTCATCAAAATCGCCGCGAATGGAACAGTCACGTGGGAGAACGGATCGAACCACCAGTACACCGTACCCAGCAGCGGCACGGGATCTGTGAACGTGAATTGGCAATATTAGGCTAGCGCCCAACGTCTTGCTAGAAGCCTGGTGGCATTCTGGCACCGAGGATGCCTACTTCGGAGGGACCGGCTTGTCTAGCGCGGCTTTCAGAGATTCAAACGCCCTCTTGTCGTAGGGCTCAGCGTCCTTGCGAGTAAACACAGGAGCCACGGCCTGAACCAAACCGCGGGCAGCATCATAGTTGCCGCGGTGAAAAGCGATTTCGGCCTGCGCCAGGCTGACGCCCGCGCCCCAATCGGGGTCGCCAGAAAGCTGTGCAACTGCCGGTGCATCGATTTGTTGCAACAGCGTGCTTGCGTCGTCCAACTTTCCCAGGTCAATCAGGCAGCTTGCCAAAGTGTACGCGGTACCTCCGGTCAGTCCGGCGCGCGGTCCGAACGCTTTCGTTGACGCCTCGTATGCTTTGCGCGCATTGGATTCACCTTCGCGATAGCGTCCCGCGCGACATTGGGCGAGGGACCCATCTGTAAGCGTAGCGACCGCAAAGAATGATAGCGGTCCCTGCTTGCGAACGGCGATGTCGTGGATGGCAAAATCGTCGCGGATGGCATCGTCCCACAGCCCAAGACTACCTTCCGACTGCGCCCGCGTTGCCAGCAATTGCATGGTGAGTTCGTGGTCGGGGCCCAGCCGAGAAACAAACTCCGGATAGATAGCGGTGGCCTCCTTGACTGCCTCCGCATGTTTTTTCTCGATCATGAAAGCCTGCGCCAGATTCAGGCGGACCCGCAAGACATGAGGACTGTCCGGACCCGCGACTCGCGTGAAGGCAATGATAAGGTCGCGAAACGTCTGCTCCGCTTTGGCGCCTTCGCCCAGGCGGATGTAAGAAAAACCCAGCCTTTGCTTGAAGGTCAAACGTGCGGCTTCGTCGAACTCAGGAAGAGCTGCCGCAGCATCCACTGCAGCCTGGAAGTTTTCCGCAGCAGCCTTCGCATTGTTGTCGATTAGCGCAATCATTCCCTGAGCGGAGGACTGCCAGACCGGCAGCTCAGCCCGCGGATGCCTTAACTTCGTGATCAGCGCCTTTTGTTGTTCCAGAATCGTCTTGGCCAGCGGGAGCGAGTCCTTCTCGTAGCTCCTCGCTTCCAGGGTGGTTCGCTGTAGTTGAACGATGATTGCATCCTGTGACAGATCGCCATCCACTTGCTTGAAGAGAGAGGCCGCGCGCTCATACTCCTGCCGGGCATCCGGATAGTCCGTCCGGTTATCGAAGGCTCTGGCGATCGTTTGGTGGAGGCGCGCTGCAACCAGCGGGTCGTCCTTGAATTTCCGGTCGATGCTGGGTGACGCTTGCTTGATCGCATCCATGAGCGACTCAACCGCCTTGCCACTTACAAACGGATTACTGCGCCCCAGCAGATCCTCGGAGAGAAAGCGGTTGATGGAGCTGGCAATCGCGGTCTGGTGGTTGGCATTGTCGCGTTCGCGAACGGCTCTCCGGTAGAGGACAAAGCTGACTGCCAATCCGGCGGCCAACGCGACAACCGCGAATACCACCCATGGCCGACGGGCACGGGTCTCGGCCAACTTGCGTTCGGCGATCTGCGCCCGCGACCTTGCCGCTTCCAGTTCGTCGCGCTTGATCCGGCGCTGCGCCAGGGTAAGCAAGCGCTGGACCAGATCCGCCGCGCTGTTGATCCGCTTGGCCGGGTCGCCGCAGGCTGCATCTGCGATGTCTTCGCGCAGCAACGGATCTTTAATCTCCGCTTCCCAACCCGGAGCGACTGGCTTGCGGAAATCGCCAATCGTCAATTGGTAAAGCATGACGCCAAGTGCATAGACATCGGCACCGGCGGTGGGAGACTGGCCCGCAAGTACTTCGGGCGCCAAATACATGAGCGTTCCGGTCAATGCTTGGGCTTCAAGCGACGCAGTCTGGGTGAATCCCAGGTTCGTGATTCCCAGTGCCTGAAGCCGGGATGGATCGAACAGAGAAGCGCTGCCGAAGTCCGCAACTCTGATCTGCCAGCCTCCGTTTCCTCCCGGCACCACAAGAATATTGGCGGGCTTCAAGTCTTTGTGGAGCACTCCAATGTCGTGCGCAGCGGCCACCGCTTGCCCAACATCGATCAGCAATTGGAGGCGAATATCGTAGGGAACTAGCGAAAGGCCTCCCTGCGCTTCCGCCCATTCCGCCAGGTTCGGGCCGGCGTACTCGCTTTCAAGAAAGAAAGGAGAGGCCTCGAAGTTCCATTCCAGGATGCGGACGAACTCCGGTCGGTCTCCCAACGACTCCCGCAAGAAGCGCGAGATTGTTATCTCCCGCTTTAGACCCTTCAGTCGCGCCCCATCCGCCGCGAACTTAAACACCCGCTGTTCGTGAGTCTTAGGGTTCTCCGCCAGCCAGACTTCGCTCGATCCCGAAATCTCCATGGGGCGAGACAGCCGCCACTGCTCTCGTCCCGGAACCGTGTCGCCGGCTTTGAATCCCAGCTCAGGCCCGGCCGGGGCCGCAACCGTCTTACAATAGACCGGCACACCCAGGCGGTAGCCAACGCGAGGAACCGTCACAATAGCGGGATGGTCTTCGTCCCCCATGGCCTTGCGCAGCTTGGAGACGGCCGTCGCCAGCGAACCATCCACCACCATCACATCCGGCCAGACCGACTCCAACAACTCTTCTTTAGTCACGACCTCGCCAGCGTGGAGAAGAAGCTGCAGCAGGATTTCCAGAGGCTTCGATTCCAGATCGACTGACCTGCCCTTAACCCGCAACTCGCGTCCCAATTCATCGAATTCGTAGTCAGCGAACCGCCACAGGCGACCCGAGCTGTGTGCAACTTCTTGCATACTCTCTTTGTAATTCATAGGGCTCGCCACGCTTTAGAATTCTTGAGAAATTCGTGAGGACATTGGAGTGGGGATGGTGTAGACTCCTCGTCCGACGGCCATTGATAGGCCTTTTGGCCGTGTACATTGTGCCACAATCAGTTCGCCGGGCAAGAAAAAATTTTCTCCTGGAGCGTCCCATGCGCCCATCGTCTCGTCTTGTAGTGACTCTGTGGACTATCACCCTTTGCCTCCTTGCGGTGTTTTTTAGCGTTAGCGGATTGGCTTCGGCGCAGGCGGCAGGATCAAAGCGCAAACTCTCGCAGCAATCACCGTTGAGCCCGCATCCGGTATCGGGCATGGCAGCGCGCCCGGCGACGCGCAACGCACCGCCTTCCCTCACAGCGGATTCGTGGACAGGAAGCGCCGGCGACAATAGCTGGGGCACCGCCGGAAACTGGAGTGCCGGAGTGCCTACCAGCTCTTCCGCCGTCACCATTGGGACCTCTTCGGCCAATGTGAACCTGTCGTCCGGCACTGGCAGCTTCGGCTCGCTCGCCCTCAGCGGGACGGGCGACACTTTAGCGCTCGCGAACAATACCGCGATGGATGCTTTCGGCAACATCACCAACAACGGGACGATCAACCTTAACTCCGCGGGCAATTTCACCGAGTTGGTGTTAGAGGGGAACGTGACTCTTAGCGGCACAGGCACGGTGTCGCTTTCAAATAACGTGAACAACATCATCCTTGGGGCAGTGGCAACCGACCAACTGACCAACCAGCAGACGATCCAGGGTGCAGGTCAGATCGGGGACGGAAAGATGGCGCTGGTAAACTCCGGGACGATCAATGCGAATCTGTCCGCGGGCTTGACCATCAATGCCAATGACGGGTTCACCAATACGGGCACGGCGGAGGCGACGGCCGGCTCAAAGCTAACCTTGCAGAGTACGGGCATCAACAATGTGGGTGGAACGATCTCAGCCAATACCGGCACGATTAACGTGAGCAGTTCGGTGATCAGCGGAGGCAATGTGACGCTGACCGGCGCGTCAACCTTGCAGTTGAATACCGGCACGATCGGCGGAGGAACCATCACCAACAGCGCGACGGGCACAATCGAAGTAGCTTCCGGCACCAACGCGATGGGCGGAACGATCAACAACTCAGCCGGTGGGCTGCTGAAGATCGACAACAATGCGGTTCTGGACCTCCAGGGCGGGACGTATTCGCAACTTGGGACGGTGCAACTGAACTCTTCAGGAAACTTTACCGAGTTGGTGTTGGCGGGCAATGTCACGCTAAGCGGCGGTACAGTGACGATGTCGAACAACGTCAACAACTTCATCTTCGGGCTGGTCACGGCGGACACGCTCACTAATAAAGAGACAATCTCCGGTGCGGGAAACATCGGTAATGGCAAGATGACGCTGGTGAATTCGGGGACGATCAACTCCAACCAGTCCGCGGGCATGACGCTAGCTGCGAACGGCGGCGTGACCAATACCGGAACGATTGAGGCGACGGCGGGTTCGACCTTGACGATGTCGAGCACGGGCACGATCAACAATGTTGGCGGAACGATCTCGGCCAACACTGGAACACTGAACTTGACCAGTTCCACCATCAGTGGCGGCGCCGTAACTTTGACTGGAGCATCCTCGTTGAAATTGAACACCGGGACGATTCACGGCGGGAGCATCACCAACAGTTCGACAGGCACGATTGAGATCGCGACCGGTGCGAACACGCTGGGCGGAACGATCAACAACTCGGCGGGCGGAACATTCAAGATCGATAACAATGCAGTTCTGAACCTGGAGGGTGGGACGTACGCCCAGTTGGGGACCGTGCAACTGAACTCGGCGGGAAACTTTACCGAGTTGGTGTTGCAGGACAACGTTACGTTGAGCGGCGGCGCGGTAACCATGTCGAACAACGTCAACAATTTCATCTTCGGGCAGGTCTCTACCGATACGCTGACCAATAATGAAACGATTTCCGGGGCGGGGCAGATCGGGGACGGGAAGATGACGCTGATCAACTCTGGAACGGGCGTCATCAATGCCAACCAGTCGTCTGGGATCACGATCGATGCCAACGGCGGAGTCACCAATACGGGCACGCTGGAAGCGACCTCTGGGTCGACTCTGGCGCTGTTGAGTACGACGATCGCCAACACGGGAGGGACGATCACGGCCAACACTGGCACCGTTCAGGTGACCAGTTCGACGGTGAATGGCGGGACAATAACCCTTACCGGTGCTTCCGCCCTGCAACTGAACAACGGCACGGTCCACGGCGGAAGCACGCTGACCAACAGCGCGACCGGCACCATTGAGGTGGTTGCGGGCACAAACACGCTGGGTGGCACGATCAATAACTCGACGGGCGGGACGTTCAAGATCGACAACAATGCGATTCTGCAATTGGAAGGGGGAACCTACTCGCAGTTGGGGACGGTGCAACTGAACTCCTCCGGGAATTTCACCGAGTTAGTGTTAGAGGGCAATGTAACCCTCAGCGGCGGCGCGGTCACGATGTCGAACAACGTCAACAATTTCATCTTCGGGCAAGTCTCGACCAACACGCTGACCAATCAGGAGACGATTTCCGGGGCGGGGCAAATCGGCAATGGGAAGTTGACGCTGGTGAACTCGGGGACGATCAACTCGAACCAGTCCTCGGGCATCACGATTAACGCCAACGGAGGGGTCACCAACACGGGAACGCTGGAAGCGACCACCGGGGCGACACTGGCACTGGCGAGCACAACGGTCGCCAACACAGGAGGAACAATCGCGGCCAACACCGGTACGGTGCAAGTGACCAGTTCGACAGTGAACGGCGGGACCGTCACGCTGACGGGAGCATCGGCGTTGCAGTTAAGCAACGGCACCGTCCACGGCGGCAGCACCTTAACCAACAGTTCCACGGGCACAATCGAAGTAACGGCAGGCACCAGCACGCTGGGTGGGACGATCAACAACTCGGCGGGCGGAATACTAAAGGTCGATAACAACACGATTCTGAACCTGGAAGGCGGAACCTACTCTCAGCTCGGAGCCGTACAACTGAACTCGTCGGGGAACTTCACCGAACTGGTGCTGGAGGGCAATGTGACCCTCAGCGGCGGCACGGTGACACTATCGAACAACGTCAACAATTTCATCTTTGGCGCGGCCTCCACCGACACGCTCACCAATCAGGAGACGATTCAAGGCGGGGGGCAGATCGGGAATGGAAAGCTGACGCTGGTGAACTCGGGAACCATCAACTCGAACCAGTCAGCGGGAATGACGATCAATGCCAACGGCGGCGTGACCAACACGGGCACTCTGGAAGCCACGACGGGAGCAGTGCTGGCGCTGGCAAGTTCCACCGTGAACAACACGGGGGGAACGATTTCGGCAAACACCGGCACGATACAAGTGACTACGTCGGCAGTGAACGGCGGCGCGATCACGCTGACCGGGGCCTCGGCGCTGCAATTGAGCAACGGTACGGTTCATGGGGGGAGCACGATCACCAACAGTTCGAGCGGGACGATCGAAGTGACGGCGGGAACGAGTTTGCTGGGCGGAACGATCAACAACTCGGCAGGCGGGATACTGAAAGTCGATAACAACACGATTCTGCAACTGGAGGGTGGAACGTATTCGCAGATCGGAGCGGTGCAACTGAACTCGTCTGGAAACTTTACCGAGCTGGTGCTCGAGGGGAATGTGACGCTGAGTGGCGGCACCGTGACCATGTCGGCCAACGCCAACAACTTCATTTTGGGCGCGGCCCCCTTTGACGTCCTAACCAATCAGGGTACGATTCAGGGCGCGGGAAACATCGGCAATGGCACCATGGGCCTGGTGAACACCGGCACCATCAACGCGAATGCGAGCGGGAACCTGATCATCAATGTCAGCAGCCAGAATTTCAACAATACCGGCGGCACCGTCCAGGCGGCCGGGGCCACGCTCACCATCCAGGGGGCCGGCGTCAACTTCCTTACGAACGATAACCAGAGCACGGGTACGCTGACGGGCGGCACCTACATTGCGAATGGAAGCAATATTCAGTGGAGCGCCGGATCCCTTGGCATCACAACGCTCGCTGCCAATGTAACCGTAGAAGGCGGCGGCCAGCTCTTCAACACGTGCAGCGGCTGCAATACCAATATGCTGGCCGGTCTGACCAGCATCACCTCAGCGGGCGCTCTAACCATCGGCGGCCTGGCGTTTACCGACGCCGGCAGCTTCAGCAATGCCGGGTCGCTGACGCTACTCTCAGGAGAGAGTTTCACGGTCGGTTCGCTAAGTCAGATCAGCGGCGGCTCGCTCACGGCGGGGACTTACGTGCTGAATGCGAATCTGAACCTGTCAGGCACGGCGCAAACCATCACCACCAACGCGACCACTCTGACGCTCGCTGGCAGGACGATCGAAAACACTTCGAACAGCACCAATGCCCTGGCCAGCCTCGCCACCAACAGCGGCAAGCTGACCATCGGAGGCTCCAGCAACAATCTTTCGACCACGGCGTCCAGTTTTAGCAACACGGGCACACTAACCATCAACGGCAGCGACAGCTACACGGCTGCCAAGCTGACTCAGATCAGCGGCAGCACTCTTTCCGGCGGCACATTCGTGCTGGGCGGTAATCTGGACTTGACGACCGCTGGCATCAGCATTGCCACCAACTCGTCAACCTTGACCCTGCAAGGTGGCACCATCAACTCCAATGGCGTTAACGCACTGAGCGCTCTTACTTCCAGCACCAAGAGCCTGACTCTGGCGAACAACGCTAACTTGACGACGGCGACCACCGGCAACTTCACCAACTCGGGCACCGTGACTATCAACGGCGGCAGCACTTTGACGGTCGGTGGGACCAGCCACAGCTACAAGCAGACGGCGGGCACGACCACAGTGGACGGAACCCTTTCTGGCGGCACAAGCGGCTCGGCCAGCTTCACCGGTGGCACGATTCAGGGCGGGGGCACAGTGATAGCGAACACCTCGGTGGGCAATGCCACCGGCACCGCCGTCACCATTAACGTGGGCGACAGCGGCAAGTCTGGCCTGCTTGCGATCACTGGTACCTATACTCAACTTGCCACCGGCAATATGACCGGCTTGGTCAACGGCACCACGGCAGGTTCTGGATTCAGCCAGCTCACCGTTTCTGGAACGGCGGCCTTGGCGGGGACGATCAGCTTCACCGTGGCCAGTGGCTTCCAGTCCAGCCTTTTTGCGGGTGAGACGTTCACCGTACTTACCGCCAGCAGCGTGAGCGGAACGTTCTCCAACACTACGATCGCGATCAACTCCAGCTTCCACTTCACCGTCTCCTACACGGCTACCGGTGTGGTGCTGACGGTAACCGCTGGTCCAGTAAGGGCGACCAGCACGAGCACTCAGGCGCAGCCAGTGGCACAAATCGCGAAGGCCAGCACGAAGCCGGTCGCGGCAGTCAGCAATCGTCCAGTGGTTACCAGCGGCTTGCAGCACCGTGTGCGTGGAGTGGGCAAGACCTCGAAACCGATTCTAATTGCGAGGACGGCGCCGTCGAGTGGTCGCTCGAACGCCATTCTGGCTCGCGGGTCGGAGTTGAGTAACCTCCGCAACTGGGAGCGAATGCCGGTTGTTTCCGCAAGTCCGGTCCGGCCGGTCGCTGTGACGGCGCTGCCGCGCATCACCAACACAAATTCGTCGCGCGTAGATTTGCCCAAAACAGGGGCCCGCATCGGACAGAATCACATGGTCGGTGTGCAAGCGCCCTTGGCCGGTTGGATGGGAAGCTCCGCCAATCGCCGGACACCGGTCAAGATCCTGCCCCCGATGCTCCCCCGGGCGGTGCGCTGATACGAACGGGTCTAAGTGAACACAGTGGATTTTTGATCGCGGGTCGTTTTTGCTGTTTTCTCGACCCCGCGCCACGAAGCGACAGCCCGGAGGACTCGCTGTCATCTCCACCTGCATGCGACCAGTCGGAGAACTCGAGGTCCGGCCTCACATCCTGCTGATCCTAAATGTAGCGGCCCACGTCTGGAATCGCTTTGAGAAACACATATCCCGGGAAAGCACCGTTGCGAGCCCAACGCCGCTGGTCATTTCAAAAATGTCTTCACGAGATCTCCGTGGCAATCATCTCGAGTTCTTGGATGTCATCGTCGAACAGGGAGAGCCTACCTTGCAAAGACCATAGTGTTTGACTTCCGACCTTGGCTGAGTAAGCTTAAAGCGGACAGGAGAGGACACGAGGCCGGAAAATGCGCGCTCTAACCTGCCGGATTCATCTGGACTATTACGTCTTACTCTCGAAGTATCTGGCTGCCGCCTTGATCTTCACTGGGGTTATCGGGTCTTTGCGAGTCTTCGCACAAGTGGACTATGCAACCGCCACGCTGCGAGGAACCATCTACGACCCGCAAGGCGCGGTCATTCCTGCGGCCACGGTCCTCGTGACCAACCCGGCGACCGGCATCAGCCAGATGCAGAACACAGACGCTGCGGGAACCTACCAGATTCAGGCCCTCGCACCCGCAGTCTATGAAGTGTCGGTGGAATCGAAAGGCTTCCGCCGGGCAGTCGCTAAGACCGTGGTTCTAACCGTCGGGCAGATTCTCACCTATGACATCCATCTGACCTTGGGATCCTTATCGGAGATGGTGGAGGTGACGGACCTGCCGCTGTTGATTGAAACCCAACAAACTCAGCAAGCCAACACCATTAATGACCAGCAGGTGGTGAACCTCCCAAATATCAGCAGGAACTTCGCCCAAGCGATTTATACCGTGCCCGGATTCGTCAACTCCCAGGCCCCATCGATTCAAGACCCTAATATAGGAACGGCGTATCTTGCGTCTGGGTTCTCCATCGGCGGCGGCAACGGACGAAACAATCTATTTACCATCGACGGCGGTGAGGATGACTACGGCTCGGGAGCTCTAAGAGTTCAGCATGTGCCGCTGGATTCGATCCAGGAGTACCAGGTAAATCGCAACGCGCTGGAGGCGGAGTTCGGATTCACCACCGGGACTTCCATCAACGTCGTGACCCGGACGGGAACAAACAGATTCCACGGAAGCGCGTACGGGTACTTTCATGACGAGGCCACGGACGCGACCAACTTCTTTAACAGTTTCAGCCCAAATCCATCGTCGAAGCCCTTTGAACAAAGCTTGATCGCCGGAGCCACCTTTGGCGGCCCGATTAGAAAAGATCGGCTCTTCTTTTTTACTGCTTACGAGCACCAGAAGCTGGACTCCGCCGTAGTCGTCAACCTCCTCGGCACGGCGGAAGCGCTCGGGCTCTCCGCCCAAAGCAACGGTTTCGATACCCTAACCGGTCAGTGTCCCGGCCAAACTTCCAGCCCGCAGCAAGTTACCCAAAGATGTTATCTGGCGCAAATGGCTGCGTTAGGAGGGCCGCTCGCCCCTGTAGCCGTGGGACTGATGGCCTCGCCAATATTCAGTCCACTGCAAGATCCAATCTTCACGGCCCTTCTGACGCCGGATAGCGGGACCTTCGACGGAAATGCGGGAGGCTATTCACAAGCGCCGCCCAATCAAAATGGCCGTTATAACAATTGGGTGACACGTCTCGATTACGTGCCCAATGTCAAGGATAGTTTCACACTTCGATTCTCGATGATGCGCGAGCTGAATCAGGTGACCGGTGCAGGCGGCGCGCCGCGCTACACCTCCTACACGAATCCAGCGAGAGACTACACCGTGACCGGAGCGTGGACCCATTCGTTCGGATCAAGTTTGGTCAGTACGGTTCGCGCGCAGGTGGTCCCCCACAACACCTTGGACGGTTTTAACCCGTTTCCCAATCGCGCGGAAATCGATCTCGGAAGCCTGGGCACAACCGGAACCGAATTCCCCTATCCTTATTACGGGCATGAAAATCGGTTTCAGGTCGATGACAATTTGTCCTGGATCAGGGGCGCTCACAATTTCAAGTTTGGCGCATCTTACCGCTCCGTCAACTACAACGTTTACCAGGAGCTGTGGTTCGGAGGACAGTACACGTTTGCCGACGGAGACATTCCAATCATCAATCTGTTCGCGTCCAATCCACCGATCCAGGCAGGACTTGCCGCCTACAACACCGCTGTCGGATATCCCGCAGCCGGTCCGGCGTCAACCAATTTGAGCGCGGCCGAGTCTTATGTGGCGGGCGTCCCGATCACACTGCTGCAAGCCAATGGCAATGGACGATGGCAGGGTTGGGATCACTACTTCGGAGCCTATGCCGAAGACTCGTGGAAGATATCGCCAAGGCTTACGGCAAACTACGGCGTGCGGCTTGACTACGATAACGAACCTTCTCCAGTCCCGCACAGCGTCTACGCTTTGCCTCGCTTCGGGATCGCATTCGATCCTCGCGGCGATGGGAAGACGGTCATCCGGGCTGGAGGTGGAATATTCGTCGCGCCAATTCTTTTTCTCATTCCTTTCTATCTTAACGATCTCGGTCCAAACGGCAATCACATCAATCTGGCGCTCCAAACGATCACGGGGCAGCCAACTCAACTCTTGACAGCGACTGCGATTGAGCAGGCTGCCGCAACGGCAGCCAACCCCAATCCAGCGCTGATGGCCGCACAACTCGCTGCGGCGGGCATCACCATCCAACCGCCGGGACCGACGGCAGTAAACGGCGTTTTCTACACGCTTCAGGGGCATTTCAGGCCGCAATATGCGATTCAAGCCAGTTTTAGTATTGCCCGGCAGATTGGCCAGAATCTTGCCTTCGAACTCGGGTACGACCTGTACAACAGTAGTCATATCGAGCAGAACCTGGAAACGAACTACATGGTGAACCCAGCTCTTCCCGTAGACCCGTTTGTGGGGCCATTCTACGAACCGAAGCCGGGTATTACTGCCGGAGAGCCAAATGCGTCGATCCTGCAGAACAACCAGTTTTCTTCGAGTGGAAATTCGATCTATCACGGCATGACCGCCACGCTTACTCGGCGCTTCAACCGCGGCTTGCAGTTCCAGGTTAACTACACTTTCAGCCGCGCCATCGACGACACCAGCGACTACAGCTCTCTCAGCACTCCATTCCGGCCCGGTTTTCTCCATCTGGACCGCTCGGTCTCTGACTTCAATATCACGCACAACTTCGTGGCGAACGCGGTTTACACAACCCCGTTCCGCGCCGGCCAGGAGGGTTTCTGGAACAAGTTGTTGGCTGACGTTTCGATTTCGCCTATCATATACGCGCGCAGCGGAGTTCCATTCACATTGCTGGTGCCGGGTCTGACCAACGGCGCGGGAAATCATACGAGCGAAGCACGGCCCTTTCATGAAGGCCGCAACAGCGGCATCGGACCGAATTTCTATAGCTGGGACATGAGGATATCGAAGGCGCTCTATCTTCGCCAAGACTCAGGGTTGCGGCTTGACGTGATTGCCCAGGGCACCAATCTGCTCAATCACACCAACTTCAGCGCAGTCAGCAACATCTTCCCCAATACCGCGGTGGCAAATGCGACGACCGGCCTCACGCAATCGGCGAGTGTGTCTACTCCGGAAGGCACGGTGGACCTGCTGAACGGTCCGTATCGCTATCGGGGTTTCGTGCCGGCGTCAGCGTCCGAACTCAGCACTCCGTTGTCATTTTCTTCGGCCAATCCGCCGCGTCAGGTGAGTTTGTCTGTGCAATTGGCATTCTGAAACTGATGCGCGGGGAGTGTCTGCCCTTACTTGCTGGCGGTTGGTTCCGCCACGGTCTCTGCTGTCTGCGTGGGTTTGGCGGGAGTGGGCGCCACCTCACAGCTGGCCGGATCAATTGGGTGGTCCCAATCCACAGGTTCACATAGGGCGACGCCATTCATATCGCGCCGGTAGCGTGAAACTCCCAGATAAACAGCTTTCCGGATTCGGTTCATCACTCCGATGGGCTTATGCTCCGGAAGCGAATGCCATGGATTGAATGACATGTTTTCGCCCACATCGTTGTTTGCTTCAAACTGCTGTTTCAGAATCTCGATCCGCGCGACCGGAATAAACGGAGAATCATTCTCCGACCACTCCACCGTTGTGTCTTCCACGGGCATGTTCTTTCCCGGAACCTGCAGTTGCACCATGAAATCGAAACAAGCTGTGCCGCTCGCCAGTCGCTTCTGCATTTCCTCGCGCAAGAAATTCGGCTCGCTGCGATCGACATCGGCCGCCCTCGCCTTACTGCACGGCCGCGCGCTGTACTTCACATTCTCCTGCGAGCCCAGCTTGTACGCGCTCACGCTGTAGAACTTAGTGTTCAGCAAGCTGTGGGGAGCTTTCTTCAAGGTTGCTTTCGCCAACATCATTTCGTGCAGGTGCCACTTGCCCGGATTGATCGAGCCGCCGAAGAAATAGCCGTAGCGAGCGCGCACGCCGAAGCCGCTGCCCAGGTATTTCGTGAACTGGTTGTATTCCTCTATGTCGCGAATGAAAAACTGCGTGGCATTCATCAGCGCAAAGTCCTGAGTGCTGGCGGGCGGCAGGCCATCCTCCTCAAGCAGTTTCTTTCCTTCCACGCCCATGATCTTTATAGCCATTCCCCGCGCGTCGGGCGTGGAATCCGGCTGCGGATATTCATTGCCGCTGGAGAATCTGATCCACGCTTGATACTGCTTCGGGTTGGCGAAAATGCCGTAGCGAATTCGAGGATCCAGATTGTCGAGCACTGTGAACTTTGCTTTGACCAATCCGTGTGTCTTGGAATGCACGTCACGCATGTACGGCTGGGAAGAATTCGATGCAGCAGCATTTCCACCCTGCGCTGCACCCGACGCTGCAACTTTTGGCGGATATCCAGGCAACGGATGCGAGACCATGTGTTGCCGGCTCATATCCACCATCTGCAATGCTGAAGCCACGATTTGAGAGGTCAGATATTGTTCTTCGGCAGAACTGTACTCGCCCATCGGTCCTCGCGGACCAGGCCGGAACAAATAGTAGCCGAGCGCCAGGATTACCAGAAATCCAACAACGGCGCGTACGCGTCGTCCGTTCATGCGTGACCTCTCATTGGCAAACGTTGGTTGTATCGAGGCCTTCCCTCAAATATCCGTCCGGGTCCTTTGCAAAATCCGCTTTCGGTCCGTGTTCGTCGCGATGCACCTTCAGGTATTCAATGATGTCGCGGCGCTCTTCCTCGGTGAACTCCGGGCCGACCACACCATATTGCGGCGGGCTGCCTGGTTTCCACAGAATATAGCCCTTACGAAATTCATGGCCAACGTTGGAGTTTCCAGTGATCGAGGTATCGAGCCAGAAGCCGTTCTTCCCGGAGGGCTGTGTGCTGAAGCCGAGATTGTCGCTATCGAATTCGCGCGTGCCTACGAAAAATTTCTTATCGCGCCGGTCCTCCGGCAACAACAACTGGTAGATCGTCGGCACTGATCCGTTATGCAGAAACGGGCCAGCCGCCCAGATACCGGCCAGCGGCCGAGGTTTGTATTGCGGCAGCGGCATGGGCACATCGAGTTCCCCGAAACCGTTAAACATGTTCCGTGTCGGCTGATCATAATTTCGCAGCGCGTAAAAACGCTGGCGGGCGCGAAAGACAATCAACCGCAGCGCAACGCCGGTATTCAACCGGCGCAGATCCATGGAACCAAGAAAGTTCTCGATTTGCGGCTGCCCTGTGTTCACCGCGTTCTGCAGCTCCTGAATGTCATTTTCCAGAGTTGCCTGGTCAGCGGGATTTTTGTCCTTAAGAATGGCACCCTTTTCGATTACAGCGAGGGCACGGTCTCTGAGAGCGTACTGCTCGTCCAATGTCAATTCATTTACCTGAATCTTCTTGTCCGCCTCAGTTTCTTTACCAGTCAAGCGGAGGATGTCTTTTGCGTACGCGGCGATCTTTTCATGAAGATCTTGCTCCAGCAGCGTACGCATTCCGTTATTCGCGATCTGTGGGCTGAGGCCAAGCATGCTCAAATCAATTTTCTTGTCGAGAAAGTTCACTGCCGCCGTGGGGTCGGTTCCAATGTCTTCAACGGTCAGCGGATGCATCATCCACAAAGGGAAATCGCTGGAGACGTGCGGGGCGATCCCCGTGGCGGGAGGCCTGCTAACGTCCGGAGGACGAAGGCCGGCCTCTCTCCCTTCTTCGCCGCCGGGGGCGGGGCGAAGAGGCTGAAAAGTAGAGCTGGGCACCGTCCGCGGCTGTTGAGTCTCACCTTCTTTGGTCTCTTCGCCGCCCGCTGGACGGATAGGCTTAAACGGCAGAGCATGCGATTGTTGGACGTTCAGTTTCTGCTCACGGTCTTCCTGGTCTGGAGCCGCAGCCGGGGTTTGGTAAAGTCCATCCAGGAATGTTTGCCAGTCGTTTATGACCCTGTCCCTGAATCCCGGCGTCTTCAAGTAAGCGAACCATTCCTTGATCACATCATCGGCGGGAAATGGCCCGTGGCAATGTTGGCAAGTGCTCTGGAATATTGCTCGCCCCTTCTCGGCGCGTTTCCAGTCGATTTTTCCCATGCAGTCTTCGTTCCACCTCGGCGGCTCCAGGCTCCACAAAGCCATTTCCAGTTCGCTCAAATTGTCCATCTGCACCGAGGTATCAAAGCGATCGTCTCCCGGGATGGGAGCGCCATAGCGGTTAAGCAGTTCAGTAGTCGCGCCCACGCCCATCGACTCGCTGACGTTGCGCGTCATGGGTTGGCGAACCGAAGCGTTGTACTGCACATAATTAAATTTCCAGATGTCCCACAGTGGCGGATAGCGTACCGGAGCATTCGACAATCCGTAATTCACCGGGCTCAATTCCTGGCCGAATACCGTGTTTGCGATTCGTCCCAGGGCATCGATTCTGCCTGGTCCTTCTTCGGTTGGGTACAGATTGCGGGTCAGGTTTTCATTCCAGGCCTGTCCCGCTAGTTCCCCAATCACCGTTCTCAGGTCCCCATGCAGCTTCCATCTGCCCAGTGGATACGAAGGCCCAAGCACCGCTCGGGCAAAGCGTGTGAACTTGAGCGGATTCAAATAGGTTGCCGAAAGCGAACTTAGCAACTCGGGCGCGAAGTCGCCGATGTGCATTGCGGTGAATGCGTGCATCGCCCCGGCGCCATCCACGCGAAGCCCATAGCGCTTGCCGTTCTTGGTGACGTTCAACTGGCCCGTATGGCAGGCGGCACAGCTGAGGTCCAAAACGTTTTCGCCAAATCTGGGATCGTAGCGCGAAGCGAATCCCACGGGCAGATGACCGGCGTTGAGCGGCTCCGGAGCGGTATCCACCAGAAACCCATACGCGCTCATGCGCTTGGGATCTGCAAACTTCGTCGTTCCCCAGGGCACTTCAAGGTTAACGAACCACGAGTAGCGTATGTCTTTCAGTCCTGCACCCTGCGGCGTGAAATAGAAGAGTTGGCGCAGAGGCTGGTTTTGACCTCCGGTCCAGCCCCAGCCCTGGCTTATGTAAACGTGCTGGTCAACCGGTTCATAAGCTGGCACCTTCGAACTGGGGTACTTAAACGCGACGATCGTGAATAGCAGTCCCAGCACGCAGAATATAACGAACGCGTAGGCCAGCACCCTGACCAGTTTCCACGTTCGCATTCTGAGCAGGTGGCGCAGCTTGTGGTATAGCCAGAGGAAACATCTTCCAAGAAACCGCAGAATCCACCAGGCCAGGCTGCCGACAGCCTCGAACAGAGAAACGATCGAATGCCATGGATGTCGCAGGATGTCGATAAACCTTGCCCACCACCGATGGACCCATTCCAATTGCATTATCTGCCTCGCAGTCAATGTTTCCGTGGAACGCATGGTACGGCATCCACGAGATCATTCCAACCAGTTTTTACGAGGGGAATATCTACTTAGCAAAATGCAACTGCTTGCCTGGGATTTTCATTTCACAAGACACTAATCTGCCAGTGCCAGCGAGGGTGATGTACGCCGTCCGCCGGTCCGGCCCGCCGAAGCAAAGATTCGAAGGCAACGGCTCCGGCATTCCTTCCACCGTCAGTTCGATGAAATCCAGAATATCGCCCTTGGGAGAAATCACCGTGATGCCGCCCGGCACGGTTGGGTCCAATCCTTTCGGCAGCATGGTGGCGACATAGACGTTGCCTTCTTCGTCGACTGCCATGGAATCGAGCGTGCCGCAGCCCGGGATAGCGGCCGTCAACAGATACGAATGGTCCAGCGTTTTTTCGTTAGGCACGATTGCGCCCGACGAATCCAGTTCCCAATACACGATCCAGCGAGCATATGTCTCCGCCACATAAAGCCGTTTGTCTTTGGGAGAGAGCGCGATGCCGTTGGGCGCAGAGCGTCGCGGAATCGCTTGCGTGATCGTGCTTCCGTCAGGGGACGCGTGGTAGACGGCTGTAATATCGCGGTCGGTGAGTCTGAGTTTTCCCCAATCGGTGAACCAGAAATTTCCCTTCGCGTCGAAGACGAGGTCGTCCGGACTGCAAAGTCGGTTGCCATTGCATTGCGTATACAACGTGGTAATCGTGCCGTCGTTTGCGACCCTCTGAATCGAACCGGTAATGTAATTCGCGGGCTGCGTCATGGGAACCAGCAAGGGCAGAGTCTTGTTTGGGATGGCGGGAATCTGGATGTAGTCCATGCCGCCGTCATTGCAAACGTAGATGGCGCCGTCTGGCCCGACTGCGGCCCCGTTGGGGCCGCATGCAAGACGCGGCTGGCCTGGATCAGCGGGATTCACGCCAAAATCCGCCACCGTTTGCGTCGAGCCGTTGGGGCTCACGCGGGTTAGAGTACCCTTGTGAATCTCTACGAGCAGTATGCTTCCATCGGACTGATAGACCGGGCCCTCAGGATATTCCAGACCCGTGGCAATGACGCGAAATTCGGACGTTCGAAAATCGTTCATTTCTGCGCTTCCCCGATGCTGGAGGATCTGGACAACTGCGAAAAGATGCCCGCTTTGCGCAATCCTGCGATCTGCGCTTCCGCCATTTCAGGATTGCGATTAATCACTGCCCATTCTCTGACTATCAGAGGCTCCGTGACATTTGGATTGATCGCGACCACCGTCGCCATCTCAGCCCGGGCTTCCTCGTACCGGCCAACGTGGCCCAAGGCATTCGCCAGCACGTAGCGGGCAATGTAGAAGTGGGGGTGCATCTCCACACACTTGAAGGCACAATCCACTGCCTCTTCGAAATGCCCACGGTTAGTGCAGGCCGTAGCTTTGAAAAAATACCAGTACGGTGCTGAAGGATGTTCGGGAGTATCCGCGAGAAGCTTGGTCAGGATGCGGTCACCTTCTGTAGCTTGCTTAGTCTGAGTTCCACCAGCACCCAGCACAAACCCCAAATATCCCCACGCCACCAGGTTAAAAGGTGAGATCTGCACCGCTCGCCGCAGAGCCTGAACCGCTTGTTCCCACAATCCACAGTGGCACCAGACGAGCCCCGTGTTCTCCAGAACCTCAGTATCGTTGGGCGCCAGCTCGAAAGCACGGTCCACCGCGGCTTGCGCCTCACTTCGATCTTGCTCCGGATTTTCGCTGAGCATCAGCGCCACTTTTTCAATCAGATAGAGTCCGAGGAACGCATGAGCATTCGCATAGTCTGGATCCAGTTCGACGGCCCGTCGCAGCAGGTTCAGCGAATCGCCGATGTCGGCGGGGCGAAAGCTGTAGTTCCAGAAGTGATATGCCTTCCGCACCAGGCCCCAGGCATCCAGTTCGTCCGGTGAAGCCTTATCAGCACGCTCCGACCCGGCGCGTATTAGCTCCCCGCCAGTCGCACGCACGATCGCGGTAGCAATCTCCTCCTGCACCGCGAACAGGTCTTCCAGGTCACGGTCGTAAGTGCGCGACCACAGAACTGAGCCGGCGCCGGCATCCGCCAACTCAACCAGCACCCGTATCCGGTTCCCGCCTCGCCTCAGGCTCCCGGTGAGCACATAACGAATGTTCAAATCGGCTGCGATCTGGGCGAGATCGGGGATCTCATTGTCTCGGTAACGGTAAGTCGCCAGGTGCGATGCGACCCTCACCCCGGGCACGCGGGAAAGTGCGCTGTTGATCTCAGAACCGATTCCCATTGCCATGTAACTGTCTTCCTGGTCGGCAGAGAGGCTGCGAAAAGGTAGCACGGCGATGGAGATTTTTTCGCGTCCCACACTGGGTGGCTGCGCGAAGCTGCTCGACAAGGACCTGATTCCGGATGTCCTCCGGGAATCAATGCCAGCCGACGTGATAGTGGCTGCGACGACGCTGCCGGTCTCTCCCGCATCAGCCGCCAACTTCCAATCCTCCGCCAGCACGGCCAAATTTTGATAGCGGTCGGCAGGGTCCCGTTGCAAAGCGCGGGCGATGAGCGTTTCGAGAACTGGAGGCAGGGAAGGTCGCAACGCTCGGAGAGATCTTGGCTCGCAGCGGCTGATCGCCTGGACCAGATCCAGCAGGTTCTTTCCTTCAAATGGCATTTCCCCGGTGAGCATGGTGAACAGAACTACGCCCAGGGAGAAAATGTCGGTCCGATGGTCCACCGGAAGATTCAAGTGCTGTTCGGGAGCGGCGTAATAAATCGTGCCCAGGAAAACTCCCGGGTTCGTGAGCATCTCCTGCGTAGCCCCTAGGCCCGAGGAATCGAAGCTCTGTTTAGCCAGTCCAAAATCCACAATCTTGATTTGGTCATGGCGGGAAATCAGAATATTCTCCGGCTTCAGGTCACGGTGGACGATGCCAGCTGCATGCGCGCATCTTACCGCATCCACAATTTGCGAACCATATCGCATCGCCTGAGGAAAAGGAAGACCACCGGACGGGATAACTTGCGATAACGGCTTGCCTTCAACATACTCCATTACGATGAAGTCGCTGTCGGGCTCCAACAACAGGTCGTAAATGGTGACGATATTTGGGTGATTCAGAGCTGAGGCCGACTGGGCTTCACGCTCGAAGCGCAACCGCGCAATATTGGAATGAGAATGCGGATCCGAGGAGGGGATGACGGGCAAAGCCTTAAGAGCGACGTCGCGATTGAGCAGTCGGTCTCGTCCCTTGTAGACAATGCCCATGCCGCCACGGCCGATTTCCTCAATGATTTCGTAGTGCGATACGATTCGGCCTTTCGCCATTGTTTCGCCCTCCATCAAGTTGATCAAGATACCGAAGCTGCTGGGTGGATCAGAGCTTGGGAGGTGCCCCACAATAACGGCACGCCCGAGCGATGTCAAGCCGAGATCCTGCATCGTCCCACCTACCCTATGCCCTATCGGTTCAGTCTCCTCATGATTGTTTACGAACTGCTCGGCCGCTCTCTTGAAGGTGCAACTTGCAAAATAGTTCTTGTCCCCTTCGTGTCTCGCTTTAAAATGCCCAGCATGGCGCCCCGCCAAAGAAATTCGATGGCTGCCACAGTCGCAGTCTTACTGCTTGCTTCGTCGCCAATGCGGTCCCAGAGTGGCTCCGGAACGAAGCAGCTGGCCGGAACCCAGTCTATCGGCGATGTGATGGAAAGTGCGGACCATACTGGCGCTACCCCAGTGAAGCCAGAAACCATTCGCGCCGAGGCGATGGCATTCAGGAGCGCGCAACCGATCCACATTCTCTACATGCACGGCATCAATCAGGTGGGAGCGGGCGACTCGTTGTTCCTGCGTCAGGGCATTTGCAAATATCTTGGCGAATGTACGGTGACGAACTTGGGGCGTGTCTATGCTGAAAACGGGCCGTTCGCCTTAAATCACGCCCCACCGGCGCTGGCATACATGCAGGCTCCGATCTGGAAGACAATTGAGGATTGGAACGCCTCTGCGCCCTTCATCGATCGCTATAAAATTGCAGGCAACGGTCATGCACCGATCATGTTGGACGAACTTAACTGGTGGCCGATTGCCTACCCACTGAAATGCCAGTGGCTCATTCCGAGCGATGCGGGACTCACCGGCCCATCCAGGCAGCAAATGGATATCTGCGCTGCTGTTTCCCAGCCGGATCAAGATCACCCGGGACGTTATTTGGCCTATCGATGGATCCAGCCTCCCGAAGCTGCGGAACTCAACGGCATTTCCCGCCACGCGACATTCGCCAACCGCTCCCTCAAAAACGGCCTGATGGACTGGGGCTTCGGTGATGCGGTAATGGCTCTCGGACCAGTCCAGGAGATTTTGACCGCCGGGATCCGTCAACTACTCATGAAGTCTTTGGAAGCGGCGGGTGTCAATTTACAGACATCCAGCCAGGAAGATGCTGGGCCGGATTTCTTCTTCATCACGCATAGCCTTGGCAGTTATCTTTCGCTGGCGGCTCTTGACTCGGAGTGGCTGGGCCCAGAAACCCCGGAACTCTCGGAATTCTTGATCTCTCCAGAAGAGAAGGCGGCAGCCGATTATTTTGCTGCGCATACTGCCGGCTTCTATTTCCTCGCAAACCAGGTGGAACTCCTGGAACTCGCCCGGGTTTCTGCTCCGAACCAACCAGACACCAATCCGTCATCCAGCGTGCCGGCGAAGACAAGAAAGCCACGTTCCATTACGCACTGGCGGTCAATGAGGCAATCCTTCCTGGAGCATCGCTCTTCTTTAAGTCCAGGCCCGCAGATCATCGCCTGGAGCGACCCGAACGACCTGCTTTCATGGGACGTTCCGCACATCGATGGCGTCAATGTCGTGAATATTCACGTGCGTAATTCGGGTTTCAAGATTCCGCCGTTCGTGGTCTGGCCTACCGGCGCGCATGACAACTACGCGAAGAATTCGAAAGTCCTGCGCGTCATCTTCAAGCCGACGCGGAAGCGCTAACCGGTGGCGAAGTCGTTTTCGGGCAGAGTGCCTCCCCGCAATCCGCAATATCAATTGCGCAGTCTGCAAACGGCACTTGTTGACAGGGAGCGAGGCAGCCCTTAGCATCCCCTCTCAGCGAATCGTTGCAGCACGATCATTATGTCCACGAAACGAGCGCACAGATGAGCCTTCGAGACTTTCTCTCCAAGCAGTTCATTGACGTCATCGATTGGGTTGAGCCGGAAGATGGCATCTTGGCTTGCCGGTATCCCATGCAGGATCGGGAGATTCAAAATGGTGGCAAGCTGACGGTTCGGGATTCGCAAATGGCGTTGTTCGTGAATGAAGGCAAGGCCGCCGATGCCTTCGCGCCGGGCTTGTACACTCTGACCACACACACGTTGCCCATCCTTACCTACCTGAGGAACTGGGACAAGGCCTTCCAGTCGCCGTTCAAGTCGGATGTGTACTTCTTTTCGACACGAATTCAGACAAATCAGCATTGGGGAACACCCAATCCCATCACGATTCGCGACAAGGAATTCGGAGCAGTTCGACTACGGGCGTTTGGAATCTTCACCTATCACATCAAAGATCCCAAAGTGTTTTATTCGAAGGTAAGCGGAACGCGGGACACATATCGCGTCACCGATCTGGACGGACAATTACTGAATACGATTGTCGGCCGCATTACCGACACATTCGCAAGCAGCGATCTTCCCTTCCTGGATATGGCTGCGAATCAGGTTGCGCTTTCCGACAAGATTGCTACACAGCTTAAGCCGGGATTCGCGGACCTGGGCCTCATGCTGGATAGCTTCGTGGTCGAGAACCTGTCGCTTCCAGAAGAGCTTCAGAAAGTTTTCGATCAACGGATCAGCATGAATATGGTTGGCGATATGGGGCGTTACACGCAATATCAGGTGGCACAATCCATTCCGGTCGCAGCGGCAAACGAAGGCAGTGGCGCCGCCGGATTGGGAGCTGGCCTGGGTGCGGGTATCGCGATGGGCCAGGCAATGGTGGACGCGCTCAAGAAAGGCTCGCCGGTCGGTGGCACCGAATCCGGAGCAGTACCGGCGAGTGGCCCAGCGGTCAGCAGCGAGACGAAGTTCTGCCTCAACTGCGGCAAGCCAATTCCGAAAGTCAGCAAGTTCTGTCCCGAGTGCGGACACGCACAGCAGTAGCTGCTCGACATTTTATGAATGGAATCGAGTGGGTCATTGATGCGCACGGATGTGCCGCCGACTCCCTGCGGAATCCCGCTCTTCTGCGTGAACTCTTTGACCGCATCATCTCGGAGCTAGCGCTCCGGCCGGTTGGAGAGACACAGTGGCACCAGTTTCCCACCACTGGCGGTATCACCGGGCTTTGTCTGTTGGCAGAGTCTCATCTGGCTTGTCATACGTTCCCTGAGTTCGGGTCTCTCTGTCTCAACCTGTTTTGCTGTGTTCCTCGAGAGGCGTGGGATTTTGAAGAAGGGCTTGCGGCCACATTTGCCGCGACCTCAGTTACCGTCCGAACCATAGCTCGACCATACAGCCCAACCGGAGAGCTCAGTTTCGAGCCTGTAGCTGGTGCCAGCAGCTTGTCGCGAGGGAGCAACCGCGAATGACTCAGCCCATCGCGAATTGTCCGAACTGCGGGGCAAAGATTGTTTTCCGTTGGTCGAGCAGTGTGCAGACCGTATGCGAATACTGCAAGTCGATCCTTATCCGGACGGATGTCGACCTGAAGAAGGTTGGCCAGGTCGCGGATCTTCCGCCGAACAGTTCTCCCATCCAGATTGGCACGGAGGGGGTCTACAACCGGCAAGCCTTTGTGGCAGTGGGACGGATTATTTATGAATATGATCTAGGGACCTGGAATGAATGGCACTTGGTTTTGAACAACGGCAGTGCGTGGCTCTCCGATGCGCAAGAGGACTACGTTGTGACCTTCGCCGCGCCGGGCCGGAAATTGCCGGGTGAGTGCAGGGTCGGTCAACACTATGCCTGGGATAACAATTCTTACACCGTGACCACCATCACGAAAGCACATTACCGCGGGGTCGAGGGAGAATTGCCGTTCCAGTACTGGGACAAACGAGACGTTGTTTTTGTCGACCTGATGTCGGAAAAAGGACAATTCGCGACTCTCGATTACAGTGACGATTCACCAGTGCTGTACCTCGGAGAATCGGTTGACTTTGACCAGTTGAGCCTCAAGAATCTGCGCGCCTTCGAAGGATGGTCATGAGCACCAGCGGTCCCAATCCGCCCGGAGCCCCGCAGGTAAAGTCACTGAACTGTCCGGGGTGCGGCGCGGCGCTAACACTTCGATCCTTCAATCAGGCAGTCACGGTTGTGTGCGATCACTGCCATTCCATTCTGGATGCCCAGGATCTAAAGTTAACGATTCTCCAGAAATTCAAGGCGGCTACTGATGAAGATCGGCCGCTTATCCCGCTGGGCGCGCGGGGAACGATTCGGGGTACTACGTACGAAGCAATCGGCTTCCAGCGTCGAACCATCCACGTCGATGGCCTCCCGTACAGTTGGCGCGAATATGTCCTGTTCAACCCCTACAAGGGATTCCGCTATCTGACCGAGTACAACGGTCACTGGAATGACACCACTATCTTGCGATCACTGCCAACAGTGAATGATTACGTCAGCCCGCCGACGGTATGCTACCTCGGAGAAACCTACCGGCATTTCCAGACTGCGAAAGCCGGAACGAGTTTTGTCCTGGGGGAGTTTCCGTGGCAGGTCCGGGTCGGCGAATCGTCAGATGTGTCGGATTATGTCTCCCCTCCCCGCGTGATTTCTAGTGAACGCACTGGAAAAGAAATTACGTGGTCGATGGGCGAGTACGTTTCAGGCAACGACATCTGGAAAGCTTTCGGTCTTCAGGGGACTCCGCCAGAACGAGTTGGAGTCTACGAGAACCAGCCTTCTCCGCTCAGCGCGGACACGAAAACGATATGGGTTACCTTTGCCTGTTTAGCGGCGATTCTCGTCGTGATGCTGGTAGCGTTTTCGAGTCTGGCCCGCAACGAACAAGTATTCAGCGGCGATTACAGGTTCAACCCGAATGCGAAGGGGGAAGCATCCTTTGTAACGGACGTATTTGAACTCAAGGGACACACGTCAGATCTGGAACTGACCACAACCTCGAACATCGATAACAGTTGGATCTATCTAGACTGCGCACTCATTAACCAGGACACCGGACAAGCTTATGATTTCGGACGTGAGGTGAGCTACTACTACGGCCATGATGAAGACGGACTCTGGACCGAAGGCAAGCAGGACGACACGGTAACGATCCCCAGCGTGCCTCCGGGGCACTACTATCTTCGGGTCGAACCAGAATCGGACAATCGTGGAGGGATCATTTCGTACACAGTCTCGGCCAAGCGCGACGTCCCTCAGGCAAGTTTCTTTGGAATCGCACTTCTCGCCCTGCTGGTTCCTGCAGGACTCATCACCTGGCGATCCATGAGCTTTGAACACTTGCGATGGGCAGAGAGTGACTACGCACCGATGACATCGGATGATGATGACGACTCGGACGATTCCGAACGGCCAGTTACACTTGGCAACATTTAACGAGGAAGAGACGGCTCATGATCAGGAACTTGTACATTCTCTATGGCGTCGTCGTGCTCGGCACCCTGACTTTGGCGGAATATCGGGGATGGAGTCTTGACTCAGTCAACGAAGTGAAGAGCGTTCCCAGGTCTGTTCGCGACAACCCTGGGTCTTATCGCTCGGTCTATAGCGGTTACCACCACTACACAGGAGGCAAGTAAATGGGCATCCAGATTAGCAACGTTGTGAACGCAATCGTTTATGCCGCAATCGGCATTGTGGTTTTTGCCGGAGCGTTCCTTGTCATCGACAAGGTGACACCCTACAACCTTTGGAAGGAAATTGTTCAGGAGCACAATACAGCCCTTGCCATCTTGCTCGGCACAATGTCCATTGGTATTTGCATCATTATTGCGTCCGCTGTCCACTAAGCCTTGGGAATATTGCTCTTCATCACGGTCTTGCTGATTGCTGCCTGCGGGCTCATCTACGAGCTCATTGCGGGAACGCTCGCCAGCTACCTGCTCGGCGACAGCGTGCTTCAGTTTTCGACGATCATTGGCTGTTACCTCTTCGCGATGGGAATTGGGAGCGCCCTCTCCCGCTACATTGATCGCGGTCTTGCCTACCGGTTTATCTGGATCGAACTGCTTCTCGGCGTGATTGGAGGATTCTCTTCGGCATTGCTGTTTCTTGCATTCGCATACACCCAGGGATTTCAGCTTCTGATGTACGCCCTTGTAGTCGTGATTGGAGTCCTTGTGGGACTTGAGATCCCGCTCCTGATGCGCATCATCCGTGGCCGCTATCACTTTCGCGACGTTGTGGCGCACGTCCTGACGTTCGACTATCTCGGGGCGCTCGGAGCCTCCCTTCTGTTTCCCATCCTTCTTGTCCCCTACCTCGGCCTGGTGCGCTCCGCTATGCTGTTCGGGATGATCAATGTTGCGGTCGCTCTGTGGGGCACTTTCCTGTTCGCAAACCAGCTCGCCTCCGTGCGTGTTCTTCGGGCCTTTTGTGTCGTGGTCCTCTGTGGGCTGGGAGTTGGGCTGGCTCAAGCGAAACGCATCACGGTTGCCGCCGAAGACAATATTTATGCGGACGAGATCATCTTCGCTCGCGATACACGCTATCAGCACATCGTCCTAACCCGCTTCAAAGATGACATTCGTCTGTTTCTCAGCAGCCATCTGCAATTCAGTTCGCGGGACGAATATCGCTACCACGAGGCTTTGATCCACCCCGGCCTCTCGGCTATTCCTGCTCCACGTCACGTTCTGGTCCTCGGAGGTGGAGATGGTCTGGCAGTGCGGGAGATTCTCAAATACCCGCAGATCGAAAGCATCACTCTGGTCGACCTCGATCCGGAGATGACCAGGCTGTTCTCCACGCATCCCATGCTTACCGCGTTGAACCAGAAGTCGTTCTCATCGCCAAGAGTACGCATCATTAATGCGGACGCATTTCCCTGGGTCGATTCCAATGCCGACAGCTTCGATTTCATTGTTATCGATTTTCCCGATCCCACAAACTATTCACTAGGCAAGCTCTACACCACTGCCTTCTACAAGGCCGCCGCCCGTCACTTAAGCGCTCAAGGCCTTATGGTTGTGCAAAGTACTTCTCCGATGTTTGCGCGAGACTCGTACTGGTGCATCGCCGAGACGTTGACGCAGGCTGGCCTGCGGACTTATCCCTACCACGTCTACGTCCCCTCTTTTGGGGAGTGGGGCTTCGTCATCGCCGGCTATCGTGACTATCAGATCCCGGCCTCTGTGCCCAAGGGGCTCCGGTTTGTGAACGTTGATGGACTGCCAGCGCTGTTTCAATTCCCGCCAGACATGTCACCGCTGCCCATGCCTCCAAACCGCCTGAACGATCAGGTGTTGGTTCGGACCTATGACCAGGACTGGAAGGACATCAGTCATTGAGAACTTCACGCCGCAAGTTCCTGCAATCGGCGAGCGCCGCACTAGTCGGTCTTTCGATCAAAGGCGGCACCGGGGCCATCGCAGGGTCGTTCGTGAACGACTCATTCCAAATGGGTCATCAACTGCGCGATCGGAAGAACTTTCTGCAACCAAAGCAGGTCGTAAAGCGCAGCGCAGTGATCGTAGGTGGTGGAATCGCTGGCCTCAACGCCGCATGGCGACTTCACAAAAAGGGTTTCACTGACTTCGTTCTCCTCGAGATGAATGACCAGGCCGGCGGCAATTCGCGCTGGGGTGAAAACGAAATTACGGCTTATCCCTGGGCGGCGCATTACGTGCCGGTTCCCGGTCCAAAGGCGATTTACCTTCGCGAACTCTTTGAGGAGCTTGGGGTACTCAAGAACGGACAGTGGGAGGAGCGCTATCTTTGCTTCACTCCGCAGGAAAGGCTGTTTCTGTATGGAAGATGGCAAGACGGGATTGAGCCGGCGATTGGTTTAACCGCAGCCGATCGTGATCAATTCCGCAGGCTCGAAGGCCAAATCCAGAAGTTCCGCGCCACTGGCAAGTTCACGGTTCCGATGGAACAAGGATTGTCGGATAGCACCGCTGAACTGGACCAAGTCTCATTTGCTGACTGGCTTCGTTCTCAGCGAATGGATTCTCACGTTCTCAACTGGTACATGAACTACTGCTGCCGCGACGATTATGGCGCAACCACCAGCAACACCTCCGCCTGGGCTGGGATCCAGTATTTCGCATCTCGCGAGCCAGAGGAAAAAGGGCCATTGACCTGGCCCGAAGGCAACGGATGGATCGTGCGTCGACTGCTGGAACGACTGGGAAACTTTGTACATACAAATCACATGGTGCATAAAATTCTGCAACGCGGAAAGGGCGTCACCGTTCTCGCTGGGGACACCGAGTATCAGGCAGAATTCGTAATCTTCGCCGCGCCTACATTCCTGGCACCATATTTGATCGAGGGCATGGCTCCTCTGCGTGATTTTGAATATTCTCCGTGGTTGACCGCCAACCTCACGCTCGAACATCTCCCCGACTCTTACGGCACGGACCCTGCCTGGGATAACGTTTTCATGGATTCACCCGCACTGGGTTATGTCGACGCGACGCATCAGAGCTTACGGTCTCACGTGGACCGCACCGTCTGGACCTTCTACTGGGCTTTGGCGGGTGGACCACCCTCAGAAAACCGGCAACTGCTATTGAACCGAGATTGGAAATACTGGAAGGATGCAATTCTCCACGATCTCGAACGCGTGCATCCGGAGATCCGCAGGTGTGTCTCACGAATCGACATCATGCGAATGGGGCACGCCATGGCCCGCCCCAGGGTGGGAGCGATTTTTTCCGCCGAACGCCGGAGTCTTGCTAAGGCGCACGGAAGAATTCTATTCGCCAACTCCGATCTCAGCGGTTTCTCAATTTTTGAAGAGGCACAATATCGGGGCGTCACTGCGGCCGACAGGCTGATACATGAAGTCGGCGGATGAAGGGCGGGCCCTGCTGCCAGCGATAGCGCGGAGGGACGTTTCCCCAAGTATTAGCATCAGAGGTCTTTCACGAGAAAGAAATTAATGCCAGTCTCCGGCGGCGATGAAGGCTCCCAGTAGAATGGATGAGCACTCTCCTGCTTTCTCAGGACGTTGCCTGTTGCGCTCCGGCGCCAATGCAAGAATCTTGGTTGCTGGGCGACGTGCAAGAAGCCCGTCACAAAATAGCCGGTCGCTGATCTGCTCGCTTTTCTGGTCAGATGTCGACGTTCGTTCCGCGCGTGGAGAGTTCGGAAGAGGGCTCCTTGGTACGCACTCTTCGAAACGCAAGAAGTTCTCTCCTATGAGAGTAAGCAGCACCCCTGTTGCTCCAATTGGCACTCGCGCCGGAGATATAGAGGAGAGCACGGGCGTAGATAGAGTGCCCGACACAATCTCGGCTTGAGCGACAAAAGGCAAGGCTACGCCACCATCGGGATTCTGTACCCTGAGAGTCATCTCGTTTGGCGCTGCCGTTATTTGTTCACCCTGTGGCCAGACCACTTGTCCCGTTTGCTGCACTGGAACCGAGGAGGTGAAGACAACTTGGTTGTTTTCATCTGTGATCTGTATTTGCGCTCCACTAACATGTGATAAATCGCCGGAGATACTGTAATTGATCGTCAGGTCTTGGCTGGACAGCCCGTTGGTGTCGGCCACTAATTCACTCGGGCTGAGGGTGATCCCTGGCACAACTCCCAGAGACGAAACCTGAACTCCGCCGCCTGGGGTGTTGTTTGATCCGACGATCAATCCAGAAGAATTGGTGGCCAGCCAGTTGCCGAAATTTCCCGTGATTTGGCCGGCGGAAACGGGCTGCGCCGGATTCTCCAGGCTGAAAAACAATACATTCGAGCCCGTAGAAATCAGAACCGTAGTTCCGCTCAGGCTCACGTCCGTCCCCGTCGTTGGCAGTTGCAGGAAGCCGACGAGTTGGGGAGTGAACGGGCTTCCCGGCGCGTAGGCCGTGCTGACGTTGACAGCCAGTACCGGCACAACCGGAAGGGCGGGCGGCTGTCCCAATATTGGGCAACCCGTGGCTTGTGCCACGGGGCCGGTAATACCGTTGCCCACTACCACGGCGATATGCTGGCTGGTCGAACTTCCGTTGCTTCCGGCGACAGCTATGGTGCCGATATCGACCGCCGTACCGTAGCAAAGCAGGGACTTTGTTTTGCCGTCGGAACTGGTCATGGTCAGCGACTGCACCGGATTCGTGCTGAAGGTGCCGCCTGAGCTGGGCGGATACAGAATGGCGGACGATCCGCTCAGCGTGGGATCGACCATCACGAAGGGAAGCTGTCCAGCCGCAACCACAAGCGTTTGCGTGCTTCCGCCGTTGGTGGCGAAATTGTCCGCCTTCAAGTCGAACATCGTTGCCTGCCCGCCGGTGGTGAGAGGAATGGGGATCGTGTTGACGATCGCATCCATGGCAAAGCCGTCTCCGGCGGTTGAGACCGCCTGGCCGAATTGGGTGGGATTTGCAGTGTACACCGGCTGATATTCAACGAGAGTCTGATCAGGTCAATCGTCTGTTGTTTGTTTCGCTTACTTGAACGGCAACAGTGTCGTTCTTATGAAATCGTACTTGTCGTCCAGAACGATTAGCGCGCTGCCCCCGTTCGGTCCATCCTCAACAATATGCCATTCGTTTCCCACACGCTTAACATCGCTGAGTCTGGGTCCGACGCGGTTCGCCACATTCCTGGCAAATAGAAAGTCCCTGTCAAGGCCTTGGAATTGGACTTCCTTATATTCGTGGAGGAATTTTCCGGCCTCGATATCGCCGCGCCAGCCCTCAAGGGCCAGCAAGACACGGGCCAGTCCTTTGTCTAAGCTGGAGTAGCGTTCGGCCGACTCTCGGATTAAGATGTGGCCGGTCGAAACCCAACCATTCCAAAACAAGACGAATTTGGAGTCAGTCAGACAAATGACGCTGTCGTGAGGGAGCAACGCAGACATGCCAAGCTTGCGGCGAGCAGCGACAGCTTCTGTCGAGTCAGTACTCCACCAGAGCAACTGAGTACCAGGATCGTAAAGCACCGATACCGATTGGATAGCTCGATCTGTACCTCAAGCTCCCTCGCCTCTACGGGGACTTTACCCGCGCCTTTCCCAACCTCAAACGTCCCTGACTTTACGGACCCGGGCACAACCTTCACGTGGAGGGGTTGGGGGGGGAGAGCTGACGCGGTCCCGAGGAAGATCGTCGTTAGGTTGAAGAACAATGCAAGCTGACGCAACATTGCGCTCCTTAAGGGGTAATGGTTATGCCCGGCACTGTCGGGTTTGGAGCGACTACGGTGTAGATCGGGCTCCCGGTGGAGGTTACGCCTGTCGGATGTGCTGTGTCATAGTAGCCGAAGACCGCGCTGCTTTCAAAGTTACTTGCACTGCTATATGTGACTCCATAGGACGGATCAACGTAAGTCGGCACACCGGAGACGCTCGGCTTCACGATGAAATGCGCGCTAAAGATCTTTTCGGACGGTGGTTGTGTATTCTGCCCAACCAGGGTGGGCAGGCTGGTCAAATCGCAATAGACGCCGCCGGTCTGCGCGGGCACCATTATGTCGCTAACAGCCGCTGGATTAAAGCACAACTTCCATGGGCCGTTGAGGTTCGATTGAGGCGGCGTCCAGTTTTTCACAAGAAAATTCATGGTTGGGTTTATCGGAAGTATGCGCGCGAAAGACGATTTGATGCCGTTCACAGCCAGGGAAGCCATTAATAACTCGGCAAAAGAGCCGCATTGTCCGCTGTTGTGGCCCGCTCCAGAAACACTTCCACCCGTGAAGCCTTCATTTAGCAAGAGAGTGCTCTCGTCCAGCGCACACGCTTCGAATCCTATTATCGTCACACCTGGGACGCCGTTGGGGTCGTTGCGATAGTAATACAGCTTACGCCCCTGCCATGTCTGGATATTGGCTGGTCCAGCACCAGTTGTGAATTGATTCCACGTATTCCAGAACGCAGATGGTTGGTCTGTTGACTCACTGCTCGTAAGGGCTAGGTTCAGCGTAGTGTGATACACCACCGTAGCCGACGGGGGATATTGGACAGGGCTCAAATAACTTGCGTCCGTGTATTGGAGGGGCGGAGCCAGAGTCACGTAAATCGGGTTCGATGTTTGGGACGCTTTAACGCTGGGGTTGCGAGGTGCTCCTTGCTTTCTTCCTCTCTTCGATTAGAGCTTTGTTTTTCGCGTGTTCATCCAATGCCTTTCTCAACCAAGCTGCGTTCGATGCATGGGGGTAGCTGTCTAGTAATTGCTTGAGCTTTTGGGCTTCGGCCGGTTCGACAGGGGGATATTCCCAAAACGGTTTCTGTAAAAACCGAGCGAGTCTCTTGTCGTGTTTGAGCGCCTCCCAAACGAGAGCATCGTCCCCCTGAGGCGGTCGGATCACAACTTTTACCACGTTCGAGGGGAGTCCTCCAAAAGCCGTGGCAACCCAAGCCTTCGCGAAGTAAATCCCAGGCGCGGAAAAGGGAAAATCCCGTGTCGGATCCGTTGGCGTATCAGGACTGCTGTGATTCACGAATACTGGAAACGGTTTCCCAACGACCCTCTGGCCAGGTTGCAGAGTGACTTGTGAGGGCCCCATCTCGGCGGTTTCCCAATCCGGCCCAAAATAGCTGTGAAAACTCGAACCGTCCGAGGAGATCTGCAGCGTCAAATCTCCCTCCGTTGGATCCAGATTAAGGGCTGCCGTCCGAACGGGCGCAGGGGAGACATTAGTCACAGAGACCTTGAATTCGACAGGCACGCCCTGGACCCATTCGCTCTGTTCCGATTCTAGATGAACTTGCAAAGGTGTCTGCGCGCGTCCCTGTTCTGTAAGTACCAAGGGTAACGCCCAGATCATGGTCGTTAGAAAAACACGTTCGAGAAGTATCTTCATAACTGACGTCTTCCTCAAGGTGTGCATGGCAAGTCATCCACTGGAGGCCGCAACTGTTGGTTGATATGCTGGATCTTTCGCATCCAATATATCGTAGTCGGTTTAAACTGGAGCGAATTACGGCATACGGATTGCGCCATCAATCCACCGTCGTTATGCACACCGTTCATGATGTGGCCGACTTCGTGCGCACGGTCGCTGCTTCGTTAACAGCGGGCGACTGCGGTTGGTTAGGATCACTCACATAGTCCCTTAATGTTTCTTTGAATATTTGCATCCCGTATCCGCCGATGTTGTTAGCAATGCCGAAAAGTGCTCGTTCTGCATTGGGATCCCGATCTATTGTCGTCGGCCCCTGATACGCAGACAGGTTGTAAATCACCCAGTAGGCAGGATCAGGAATCTGTGGCTGAGACGTAAAGTTATAATCGTAAGCGCCACTTTGGTTAGAGATATCGACGTTCAGGATGAAGCCGACGTTTTGACTGTTCGGCACGTCATAGACCGGTCGAATATAGCTCGCCCCAAAGGCGGTGGACATTAGAGAGTTATCCGGCGCACCCAACGACCCCGGTGGAACAAAGTCGTCGTCCACTAACTTGAACGGAATTGCCAGGTTCGACACCGTGATTTGGGCGGTATCGAACTGTGGCACACCGGGGCCGGGGTTTTGAGGAACTGTTCCGGTGTCTTGGACCGCTGTGATGGTTATGCCGGGCCCTCCGGCGACGCTCATCGTTCAGCCTACGAATACTCCCCATGCAGTCGCCGGATTCGCATGACGGACAAAGCACTTGCAACAAATAGCGTCACTGCGATTGTTGCAGACGTCGGCTGGCCATGGCTCGGTAGAAGGGGTTCTCACCGGAGGTGCGAAGCTCCTGAAAATGCGTTGCCGCTTGCCGCTGGTTGCCTTCTTGTCCTTCGAGCAGCCCCAATTCGAATGTTGCGGCATCAAACAGCTGGTTTCTTTTCCTCAGTTCCTCAAAGATCGCCCTCGCCTTTTTCCTGTCAGGATCTCCCGAAGTGCCTTCGAGAGCGATTACTCCTAATGCCAACTCCGCGTGCTTGGAATAGACCGAAGCCGGGTATTTCCCTAAAAAAGCGCGCAATTGAGTCTCGGCGAACTGGCTCTCTGCCATATGCTGCGCTTGCTCTGTCCGTATACGAGTCAACCGTTCACTGTCTGCCGTTCCACTCGATCTCTCCAGCAAGTCTCGTGAGGCTTTGCCTTGTAAATACCGGTCCGTCATGTCGATTGCAAAGTACCTAGCTAAACCGCTAGCCCGTAGCTCGTCAAGGGCTTGTGCGTCGGCGCCCGTTGGGCGCAGCACCTCGATGCGGACCGCTTCGGAGACAACCGTGCCAATTGAAACACGGATGTAAACGCTTCCGGGCTCGCTGAAGGCATGCTTCCGGTTCCCTACACTGTCGGAATCAAAATAGGTTTCGAAGCTGCGCGCTTGGCCGGGAAGAAATCGCATCGGGTGCGGGGCCGAGGGGCCGGCGATGGGAACTGCGTCGGGATAGTAAGTCTCCCATTTCCCAGCGTCCGTGCGAATTTCGCGGGCGATTTCCCAAGATGCGTTGATAGTTATCGGCTGCCTGGAGTTGTTTTGAATACGCAAAACTGCTTGCACTGGTTCCAAGGGGAGAATTCTTGTCGAGCTAACCTCAAGCTTTGACACCAAGGAGGATGGAGCTTGGCTTCGGGCTTCTTGTGGTCTGGCGACAAGTGTGCTCAACGCAATAGCCAAAACGAACGGCACGCCAGTCCTTTTGTAGAGCCTTCTCCATCTCATGGTTGTACCCCGCAGCTTTTTACTCTCGTTTTAAGCGCCGTGATGTCGTCCGCGTTGAAACGAACGGCAGCATTATTGTATAAGTCGGCGGTCATTAGACCGTGCGCGGGCGCAGAACGGTCGGGGAGGCCGCACTGGTGACCGATCTCATGGGCGACCACCCTGGGCATTGAAGGTACGCCAAACCCGTACATGTGATCTTGATCTCGCACGGTTTCGACAAAGACAAGCGACCCTTGACCGCTAATCTGATTGGTGACACCGCCAAGCGGCGATTGAGGATTTTGCGCAGCCTGATTGGCTTGATCATCGTCATCGGGGTCTCCATCGTCTCTCGGAGTTGCGGGAAACCCAGAATTTTGAGTCGGATCCGAGGCGGCCTGATACGCCGACAATACGTATGCAATCCAGAAGCTGTCTGCACGGTTCGAATCGGATTCCAATCCGTTGGGGACGGTCATCGCGGCTAATATGGTATTCCCGTTGTTGGTGACATTGTTCAACTGGAATGCCACGTTGGTCTTGTTATTTGTGTTTGTCGCGCACGCATTTATGGAGTTTGTAGCGCACCCTTGACCGCCATCGATCAAGGGGAAAATATAGGCATCGCCATAGGCTGTTGCCAAGAAACTGGTGTCGGGAAGGAGCGGCATCACTGCCGAGTCGTCATCAACGACTTTGAAGGGAATCTCAAGGCTCGCCGTGGAGAATTGAACTGTCAGTTGCTGATTATTCTGAGCCGTCGATACTCCTACGACGCTCATGGCAGGACCGCCTCCAATTGAGATTGTACCGCCTACGAAATTGTTCCAAACAACCGTTGTCGTATCGGTCGGAGTGGCGATCGTCGTTTGGAAATTCCAATTAGCCTGCTGATTCTGCAAGGCTGTAACCGTCCCCGTGGCAATCGTCTTATTGGGGTTATTTGGCGGTAAGCTGTCAGACGCGCTGAAGGGGAGACCCGCCCCAACCAGGTTCATAGTCTGCTGCCGGTCGATGTGATTGTTCCCGTTTCCGTCTAGGTTTGGAATGTTAATGGTGCCTGCCACAGTGAGAGTACCGTGCTCGAATCGTCCATCGCCATGCTGTGCCCCAGCCTTATCAAGATTTCTGGAGCCGTTGTCCAGGTTTGTATCGACCGTCACGCTTATCGTATTGCTGCCATTCCCGCCTGCGACGGACACGATGTTCCCTGTGAGATAGTTCTGAGAAACCGCCCCCATCGAATCCACTTCCACATGCAATCGGCGCCACACGGTGAGCATTGGCGTGATGGAAATGGCCGCGTCGGGCAGCGGGCTGCCTGCTGCATCCATGAGCCCCTGAGCGGTCACGTTGACGGCGTTCAACTGGGATGCGCTCGTGCTCGAAGCCGCCACAAAGTTGTCGCCGGGTTGCATGGTAACGGTAAAGGTTACGGTTGCCGTGCCGGTAATATCGGTTAGCGCTGAGCCGGCGCTGAGTGTGCCGTAATGCGGGGTACCGTGGTTGTCGTTCACCGGCGAATTTGGAACGCTGGGATCCGGAACATCGAAAACTCGAAAATAAACCGGAACGCCTGCAATGGCCGGCTTAACCTGCGCCGTCAGCGCGACAAGGCTCCGGTTGACTGCATCTGTTGGCGTCTGCTTGTCCGGGAAGATCCGCAATCCTCCGCCAGCATTGGGGTTTGTATCCAGAGTGCTGTTCAGTGCCTGCCAACTCAACTGAATCGCATTGAACGAGGCGGCGTGAATTCCTCCCAGCGGACTGTTCGGAACGCCGGGAACAGCGCCTGTCGAGAAGAGAATACCTCCATTGTAGAGGAATAGATTGCCCCCTACTCCGAGGATTGTGCCTAGAAATTGAGGGCTGGCCGGATTAGTGAGGTCGAACAGGTCTGAGGCATCGGAACTATAGCCGACAATCGCCGTATTGCCGTTCAACACCACACTGCTCGGAGTGCCACTCAGCACAGTGAAGGAAAGAGGCAGCGGTTGTGACGGGGTAGTCATGTCCATGACCGCCATTACCGTACACGAAGCACACCCGGTCGCGCTCCCGTATCCGACGACAGCCGCGATGTTCTTCACAGTAGTGGCCGTTTGGACCGGCCCCAGCGCCAACGCGACGCCCCGAGTGAGAGTTCCTGACGTAGATTGCGGCGTTACCTTGGACACGATGGTTACGGCGTTGGGATCCGCAACAACGAACGATACGCCCGTCGAACTGCCCGGGGCCGACGGAACCGAGCCCGTGGCCACCAGCAGAGTTTGATTCTGACCGCCAGCCGCGGGATAATTGGCCACCTTGATATCCAGCAGATCATCCAGGTACTCAAGGGTCGGATCGCTTTGCACTCCGATCGTAGCGATCACGGCGTCATTGGCGAAACCCTGGCCTGCCGTATTGATGTCGTAGTTGATCGTAATATTGGATGAGCCCTGGAATTCGCTGATGACCTGGTCCAAGTCCACGACCTGGATGCCCTTGCGAATTGTGGCGGCGTAGAGCCGGTTGTTCTGCACAGCGATTGAAGACACCACTCCGTCGGTCGCTCCTGAGGTAAGGCTTACGGCCCCAATCCACGACAGGCTGTCGGGGTTTCCTGAGTTGCCGTCAGAGGAGGTTCCCTTATATAGCATCACATGGGACGTCTGGCCCGGCTGATCCGGAGCAAGGGGGTAAGGAGCCACTGACACAGCCACCAAGGTCTGGCCGGGCGTTTCGACCGAATTGTCTTGCCCGGTCACATAGTCGGCACGGCCCTCAATCGTGCCGCCCGAGGCTGACCCTATGGCCACAGGACCAGCTGGGTCGCTAACGTTGTACTGCCAGACCGTGGCGTAAGCCAGCGAACCGGGACTGAACTGGGCAACGTAGGCCCGGTTCCGGGCGACGAAGATTCCAGGTGAGGCGAAGGCCGCTCCGCCGGTCGAGAGCACCGGAATTTGTAGGGTATAAAAAGTAATCGGGCTCGAGCCTGCAACCAGAGAGAGTGGTGTTGGCTGGTTGAGATCCTTAATGGCTTGACTCAAGACGATTTGATACGTGCCCTTAGGATCGTTTGCGGAGCCTGAGTAATGCAAGCTTTGCAGGGGCTGGATTGTGATCGAAGTGAAAGCTGTCCCGGCGGGCGCCCTGGTGATGTCGGAATACGGATTTCCGTGATTGTCCACTCCACCGATCAGCGATGGAACAGCATTCCCCGCGTTCTGCAGTTGCACGCTTCCCGTCGGTATGGTGACCGGCTCCGAAAACGCGATCTGCGGGTTCACATTGACTGGTACTTGCGTCGCACCGTTTACGGGATAGGACTGGCCAGTTAAAACCGTAGGCGCTTGACCAACTGTCGTGGTGCTGCCCGACCCACCTGCGGCTATCGCCCGGAACGTGTACGAGGCAATGGTGGGAGGGCCCCCGAATGCATTTGCGACTGTGACTTGAACCGTGTACACGCTGGGAGTTGCCGGAGTATAGGGAGCGGTTACGGCAAACTGTCCCTGAGAGTCCGCTGCAACAGCTATACTCTGCCCGTTCACGGCAATGGTTGTGCCCACCACGCCAACTCCCTGGCTGCCTGGTTGCGGATTGACGCCGACAATCAAGGAAGCCCCGGCGGTCACGATGCCAGAGGTCGCAGTTCTCGTCCCGTTGCTGACTTGCATAACCGAAATAAGGAACGCTGGAGGAGGCTGCGGTGGGGCCGGTGGCGGAACGATAATGTCTCCGTAGGCGACATTCACATACTTCCCGAGCAACCCGCTAAGCAGTACGACGAAGGGCGACGTATCGGTGTTATGAATTTCAAAGGCTGTCGTCTGGTAGGTCGCGGTCGACGCGGCGCCCGCCGGCAGGAAGTTGGCGGGAATATTACTTGCGGTGGCCGTGATGCTCCCACCGGTGAAGTTAGGATCCCACAGAGTATAGGTTCCATCTGCCTGGCTGGTAGCAAAAACCGACTTCCGGGTCGCAGTGTCCACCACATCGGGCTTTTGGGTGCGAACCTGGGCGCCTTGGATGCCCGTGGTTACGGCAGCGCTGCTTCCCGGCTGGTAAGAGGAACCGAGAACCTTTCCGGTGATCGCACCCTGGGTAAACTGAGTTGGGAACAGCGCATCAAAGGTATAGGTACAGAGAAATGTGTCAAGCCCGGCAATCACATTGCTGATCGCACCACTGACGATCTGATATCCATAAAATGGAGGCGAGGCGGTGACCACCTGCGCGGAACTGCCGCTGCCCTGCAAGAGCGCCTCGTCAACGGCTTCATACCCAATCGAGGCATCCGCAAAAGTCACGCGGCGATAGACGTAATACTGAGCCCCGGCTGGCGCTCCTGTGGGGACCGGGAACACCAGCTTTACTTCCTGATTAAACTTCTGCACCCCAGAGGTCTGCACCGTTAGCCCAGTACCGAACGTGAGGTTATCCACTGCCGGGAGATCGGGTATGGCACTCTGGTCGAACACAGCCAGCTTGAAAGTGGCACCTTGATTCAAAGCGCCTGGCGGAATAATGAGAGCGGTGCCGCCCGGGCCAGTTACAGTGCCGCCGCCCGGGCCGACAGCCACAGTCCCGTCGGCCGCAATAAACTCACTCCGAGTGAAACTTGTAATCTTACCCGCGGGATCGGTGAGCGTGATCTGCAGCAAGTCGTTGATCGTGGCCGGCATCTGACCGGTCACCGAGCCGTCATTGAACACGGTCAGCGAGTACACCACCCCGTTGGTCTCATCGACAATCAGGATCGTCGATCCCGCCGGGAAGGAATTCGCGGGAGCGCTTATGGCCACGTTGCCGTTCTGATCCGGCATCGCGAACACCAGCGCATTCGTGTTGTAGGCGGGTGGGGTAATTGCAGCCGTGGTGAAAGAAATTGTGGGCACAGAAATCAAGCCGCCCAGAGCGTTGGCCAGGCCGGAGGCCTGGAATGTGTACTGCGTCGAAGGTTGCAACGCCACCTGCGGGAAGATGGCGAGCTTCGTGTTTCCGGACGAGTAAACGAATCGCAAAGCGACGGGCGTGGTGGTTCCCGCGGCAGTGAGAACGACGCTCGACGAAGTGACTGTGGCTGGATTGAAGCCATCGGCCGCGACAATGTCGATCTCGGCCGTAAGCGGCACGCCGACTGCGCCGTTCGCCGGAGTGATCGTGGTCGATTCGACCTGGCCGACCACCGTCAGGTTTGCGGTTGCGGTTTGACCTGCGATAACTTGCGCCGTCGCGGTTCCCGAAAGAGCGGTGCTGGGAATGGAAGCGGTAAGGTTCACCGTGCCTGCGGCCGCCGCAATCGTATAGCTGCCGTTCGAGGTGGAGAAAGCGACGAAGGGCAGCGCATCGGTCTGAACCATTGCGGCCACCGGGCCGGAGCTCGCCGAAACGGTCCCGCTCACAAATCCCGTGGGCAGGTTGAGTTGGTAGAAAACGTACTCGCCGTCTTCAGTAATTCCCGGCAAACCCGGCATGACTTGCGAGACGATGTTTGTGGCCGTTACCTGCGCCGTGCCGACGACGACCAGGAAGGGCACGCCTGCAACGCGCTGGATTTGTGCGATCAGTACGTTGCTGCCGGGCGCTGCGCCCGCTGTTCCCACGGATAACTGAGCCGAGGTGCTCAACGTTTCTCCCGAAAGATCGACGTTGTATTCGGAAAGAGGTACGAGCGTGCTGGTTGAGGGGAGGAAGGTATCAATCCCCTCAGGATCGACGCCGATGGCGGTGTTTTGTGGCAGTGAGCCGCCGGCAATCGTGAGCGTAGCGTCGCCAGAGGTCACAGCGACCGGATCGCTTCCGCCGGTCTGGCCGCGCACCGATTCGCGGCCAGAGAGAATGTCAAGATGAACGTCGCCGGAAGAGAGTTGCGAGGGTTGGAAAGTTTGCGACGGCGTGATGGGGAAAGTTGCGCCCACCGTGGAGCCGGTAATGGGGGTGGGATACTGATAGAGCAGAATGTCTTCGTAACGGGGTTCGTCCGAAATCAACTGGCCCGTGGTCAGCGTGTATTTCTCAGTGACTTCGGATTGGATGACTGTGCCTGAGGGCAGCGCAGTGGCCGACTGCACGGCTAGCGAAGCCATGGACGTTCCGCCGGTGGGTGCAATATTGGCCGGACTCAGAGAGCCGGTGCTGGTTGCGGTGGCCGGCAGCGAGACCATCGGTACGCCGGTGAGCGGCTGGCCTGCCGCGGGTATCTGCAGGCTGGCATTGCCGGCATCCGGAACGACCAGTGCATAGTCACCGGTGGATGGCAGAGACACGGTCAGCGAGCCGTTCGAAGCCGAGAGACTCGGCGTCACCATGGCCCAGGTGTGTACGTTGTAACTGTAGGAGACGAGATACAGCGTTGCCGCCGGCAAGCCGGTAAAGTTGGCGCTCAACGCCGCACTGGTAGAGGCGTTCGCTTGCAGATCGAAGGCCGCCACCGGAGACCATCCGAGAGGCAGCAGTCCTGGCAGGCCCTGCTGCGAGAGCGGCGTTAGATTAAACGAAGTGGTTGTACCGCCGGCCGGGACGGTCACCGTTATGGCGCCGGCGCCTACCGTTCCACCGCTACCCGTAATGACGGTGGGCGCTGCGAGTGCGGTCAGCCGGGCATCCACGGGAACTGTCCCCACGCCTGACTGAACCGATACCTGCCGCTCGACGGTCACCATCGCCGGAATGCCGCTGCCGGAATTTCCCGGCTGGCTGACGCTGAGGAATAACTGGCTGCTGGTGACGGGAATCGAGTAGCGTCCCTCGGAATCCGAAGTCGCGCTCTGGCCGGTTTGGCCAACGACTTGAAGATTAGCTCCAGCCAGCGGCAACCCGGTAGCATCGGATAATACCTGGCCAACAACCACTCCCGAGGAAGCCACCTTGATCCCAATATTGGCGCTCGACGCGTTGCCCGCGACGTCGGTGACGGCGGCAGTCAAAGTCAACGTACTGCCCGAAATTGCAGTGCTGGGAGCCGTAACAGTTACGGTATATGGCGGCGCCAGCACGGTCCCGACGGGGCTTCCATTCAACTGAAACACGACCGAAGACACTGGAGCAATATCACTCACCGAGAGCGATGCCGTACCGCTCTGTCCGGGCGACAACTGGCTTGGGCCTGTGAACTGCAGAATCGCGGGCGGGGTTTCGTCAATGTTGAGAGTGACCGATGTCGTGCTTTGACTTCCTGCCTGGTCCTTCACCGTGCCCGTGACTACCTGCCCTACGCCTTGAGCAGAGACTGTCTGCGCAGGCGAACAGGACGCGATTGGAGAGACGCTCTGAGTGCAAGTGAAAGTGACGGTGACACTGGTATTGTTCCACCCGTAGGAGTTGGCCGCTGGCGACGCCAATGCGGAAATGGTGGGCAGCGCTTGCTCCAGGTTCACGTTGGCAGTTGCCGTTGCCGAGTTTCCAGCTACGTCGGTCGCAGTACCGGAAACCGACTGGTTGGCGCCGTTACTTGAGATCAATGTGGAAGAAGGACAGACCGCGACCCCCGACAGCGAATCGCTGCACGTGAAACTCACCGTCACTGGAGCTGTTTCCCATCCGCTGGCATTCGGGGCCGGCGAAAGATTCGGAATGACGGTCGGCGGCGCTTTGTCCAGCTTGATGACAACGATAGCCGTGGCCGTGGCTCCCGCGGCGTCAGTCACCGTTCCCGTCACCGGTATGTTCGCTCCCTCGGTGGTAATAACCTGGGGCGGGGGGCAACTGGTAATCGGCGCCGCACCTGCAGTGCAAGTGAAGCTTACCGTGACATTCGTGTTGTTCCAGCCCGCGCCATTCGGCGGAGGCGATACCACTGCAATGATTTGCGGTGGCGTTTCGGAGATGTTCAGCGTGACCTGCGTCGAAGCCGTGTTGCCCGCTAGATCTGTAACAGTACCCTTCACGATCTGGCCGGCGCCTGCCGTTGTGACGGTCTGTGGGCTGGGGCAAGTCACAATTCCCGAAAGCGCATCGCCACAGGCGAAGCTGACTGTTACCGAAGTAGTGTTCCAACCGGCAGCGTTCGCTGCCGGAGAAGCGCTTGCCGTGATCGTGGGAGCGGTCTTGTCGATACTCACGTTGTCGCAAACCTGAATCGACGAGTTTCCCTGGGTGTCGACGGCGTGGCCGCAGGTGGATTGGTTCGCCCCTTCCGTACTTACCGCGACTGGCGACGGGCAGGTCTGAACCACGTAGGAACCCGCAGTGCAGGTAAAGGTGACCGTGACATTCGCATTGTTCCAGCCGTTGGCATTGGGCGCGGGCGAAGGAGTTGCGGTGACCGTCGGCAGCACCAGGGGCTGAATGTTGAGGGTTACGCTCGCCGTTTTGGAATTGCCGGCCTTGTCCGTGGCGGTTCCGCTGATGTTCTGATTTGAGCCGATCGTCGTGATCGTCACCGGAGTCGGGCAAGTCGACACTCCGGACAACGCATCCGAACAAGTGAACGTAACCGTGGCGCTCCCGTAGTTGATGCCGCTGACGGGAGCTGGCGTTACCGCCGCAGTGATCGTGGGCGGCGTTTTATCCAGGCTGACGTTGGCGCACGCCGGAACCGATGAGTTTCCCTGAGTATCCACCGCGTGCCCACAGATGGATTGGTTCGCACCTTCCGTACTTACGAGGATTGGCGACGGGCAGGTCTGAACCGGATAGGACCCGGCAGTACAGGTAAAGGTTACCGTGACGTTCGCATTGTTCCAGCCAGCGGTATTGGGCGCGGGCGAAGGCGTCGCCACTATCGTTGGCAGTACGGTAGGTTGAATGTTGAGCGTCACATTCGCCGAATTCGTGTTGCCGGCCTTGTCCGTGGCGGTTCCGCTAATGTTCTGATTCGAGCCGATCGTGGTGTCTGTAATCGGCGAGGGACACGTCGACACTCCGGACAGCGCATCCGCACAGGTGAAGGTGACGGTAGCGCTGCCGTAGTTAATCCCACCGACGGGAGCCGGAGAGACTGACGCCGTGATCGTGGGCGGCGTCTTATCCAGGCTCACGTTGGCGCAGGCCTGAAGCGATGAGTTTCCCTGAGTGTCCACGGCATGGCCACAGGTCGACTGGTTCGCACCCTCCGTACTTACCACGATTGGAGACGGACAGGCTTGAACCGGGTAGGAGCCCGCAGTGCAGGTAAAGGTCACCGTGACATTCGCATTGTTCCAGCCGTTGGCATTGGGCGCCGGCGATGGGGTTGCGACAACGGTGGGCAGCGTAGTGGGCTGAATGTTCAGAGTCACGCTGGCCGTCTTCGAGTTACCGGCCTTATCGGTCGCGGTGCCACTAATGTTCTGATTCGAGCCGATCGTGGTATCTGTAATCGGGGAGGGGCACGTCGACACTCCGGACAGCGCATCCGAACAGGTGAACGTAACCGTGGCGCTACCGTAGTTAATCCCGCCGACGGGAGCTGGAGAGACTGACGCCGTGATCGTGGGCGCCGTCTTATCCAGGCTCACGTTGGCGCAGGCTTGAAGCGATGAGTTTCCCCGAGTGTCCACGGCATGGCCACAGGTGGACTGGTTCGCACCTTCCGTACTTACGACGATTGGCGACGGACAGGTTTGAACCGGGTAGGAGCCCGCGGTGCAGGTAAAGGTCACCGTGACATTCGCATTGTTCCAGCCGTTGGCATTGGGCGCCGGCGATGGGGTCGCGGATATAGACGGCGGAAGGAATGGCGACACCGTAAACGTAACCGCCGCCACCGCCGGTGAATTTTGAGCTCCCGTTGCTGTGACGGTGACGTGCCCCGTGTAGGTTCCTGCGGTGAGGCTTCCAACTGAAGCTGAGACTTGAAGCGTTTTCGGCGCTGTGCCGCTGGTCGGAGTTGCGGACAACCAGGATTGGTCCGTCGAGTCCGTGAAGTTTAGGGTCCCGGTCCCGGTGTTGGTAACACTCAGGTTCGCGGAAGCGGGATTCGCTCCGCCCTGGATGGCTGCGAAGCTCAGGCTCGTGGGAGAAATCGAGAGGGCCGGGGAACCCGTAGCCGCCAAACCATAAGCCGAGATGTAGCACGTGTTCCAGACCGTACCCGTTGACCAGGTTGCTGGCAGGGAGGTGAGGTTGCTCTGCGGTGTGGTCTCGCTGTGGCAGACTGTTGTCTGGCGGTCCCGGAAGTACGGACTGGTGGCTTGCGTTCCCAGCACCGCAATCCAGTAGCGCGCGCCCGCCGTAATGCTGCTGGACGCGATGGAGACTTGGTTCCAGGTTCCTGCAACCGGACTCGTCGTGCTTCCCTGCCCAAGAAGAGTTCCGGGGTGGCCGCTGTTATCAGCATACAGACCAACGGAGACTGGTCCAGTTCCAGAGGTCGGGTCGAGATAGAGAGCGATGGTACCAACGCTGCCGGTCGTGTTGGCGGTGGCGGGGAAAGCTTCCGCGCGTCCGGCGGGATTTTTGTCGAGATAGGCCTCCACCGCCTGATTCCCGATCATCACGGTCGATGGCAGAGTGCTGCTCACCGCATACGCCGATATATAGCAGGTGTTCCAGGTCGTCCCCGTGCTCCAGGTGCTGGGGAGAGACGTCAGATTCGTTTGTGAGCTGGTTTGGCTATGGCACGCCGTGGTGCTGCGGTCGTAAAAGTAGGGTTTGCTGCCAGTCGTGCCCAGGATGGCAATCCAGTAGGCCGTTCCTGACGTGAGACTCGCGGCGGTGACGGTGATGCTGTTCCATGTACCCGGGTAGAATTGCGTCCCGCTGCCCTGGGTCAACAGGCTCCCGGGTTTTCCGCTCGAGTCCTTGTAAATGCCGACGTAAATCTTTGTGGCGGCTGAGCTTTCATCCAGGAAAAAATTGATCGATCCCACCGTACCGCTTGCGGTTGCGGTTACCGGAAACGCCTCTGCCAAACCGGTTGCATTCGAATCGAGATTCGCCTCGATTGTCTGATTCCCCACAAGGACGGTCTGCGCGCTTGAGTTCGTGGCACAGCACAGAGCAACCAAGATCAGGCAGGAGAGTCGAAGGAACACGCCCGGCGCTTGCACCGGTGACTTCAAGATTCGCATGTGAGAGCCGCTAAACATTCGTTCCTTCTACCCTCTCAACTTCCAAAGCCCGAATGGCACGTCTACTGAAATCTTGCGCAGCTATCTTCAAGCTCTCGATCTCAGTTTGAAATCGTTATGGGCCATACCCCACCAAACAAATCCTGGTTTCCAATTACGTTTCCGGCAGGTGTAGCCGGAACTATCTGCACCGACGCAGTGCCAACTGAGGCTCCCGCGCTGGAATAGGAAACAATCACTGACCCGCCAGTGGTCGTGAAAATCCTGTAATTACTATTGCTTTGCGATGGCGTCCCGTTCAGGATGGTCCCACCGGTCGATTGCACGTAGGACCCGTTATTAATCGTGACGAAGCTGCCCACCGTCACCGCGACAGGTGTTCCGTCTGGAACCGTATTGCCGGCTGAATCCTTGATTCCGCTGAACGTGACGCTGGCGGTAGTGTTGGCCGTCATGGTCGCTGGCCCATTTGCGGTGGTCGAAGTGACGCCGTGAAGATTGACGGTGCCTACGCCGATGGCATAATTCGTCAGCACCGCTCCAGAACTGCTGAGGGGCACAACGGCTACGTACCCCTGAACGGTCTGTCCGATACCGGCAGTAATTCCGAGGTCGGAGTAAGACGCTACGACCTTGCCGCCGGCCACGGTAAATTGTTGGAAGTTCGAATTATTAGTCGCTACCGTGCCATCTCCGGGCGAAGTTCCGGCCGACGAGATCGTTCCGCCCGCGCCCGCAATGTAGCAACAACCGTTGGAGGTGATGGCGGCGTAGGGCACAGAAGTCAACCCGACCAAAGCGCCATCGGGAACGGGAGTTATTCCGTCGCTGTCCTTGAGGCCGCTGATGGTCACTGCGCTTTGATTTGCGTTCCCATTCGCCGTCAGATCGGCTGGTGAAACGGTTACATTCGCGCTTCCCGGCGCGAGTAACTGAACCGAAACCGTAGAAATAGCGAGACTACTGATCTCGCTTCCGCCTGGCGTCACTGCAAGTGCTTGTACGGTTGCGGTCTGCGTGCCCGAGGCCACCGAAACTCCTTGCGAGGAGTATTGCAATACGATCTGTCCGTTGGCGACGGTGAACAGGCTGTATTGGGAACCAAAAGGCGCCGGTGTTCCACCAATAATTACGCCGCCTGCCGAATTCACATAGCAGCAGCCGCCACCCACAATTGAACCATCGTTGGCCGCCGTGAACGCAACCTGGGTGCCGTCGGGAACGGGATTGCCCGCCGCGTCGCGGAAGTTCGAGAAGGTTATGGTAGAGCGGTAATCTCCGCCGTTGGCAAAGACCACGCCGGGACTGGCCACACCCTGGGCGCTGGTCAATCCCGCAATCGTGACAGGAATAATTCCCACCGCATTCGAGTTTGTAACCTGCCCGCTGCTGTTGGCCTCGAGAACGACGACGTTTGCGGTAAGTTGCTGACCGGGAGTTGCTGTAACGTTCTGGTCTGCATAAGTGACGGTCAGCGCACCGCCTTGCACGGTTACGATCTTATATTGTGAACCGGATGAAGAAGGTGTCCCGTTCACAATTTGCCCGCCCGCTGAATTCACATAGCAGCACCCACCACCCGTGATCGCGGCATCATTGCTTGCGCTGACAGCCAGATTGGTGCCGTCCGGAATCGTGTTGCCGTAGGCGTCGAGAATCGGGGAGAAAGTTACGGTCGATGTGTGGACCCCTCCATCGCCCAGCACGGATGCGGGCTGCGAAGAACCCACGGCGTTCGATGGCGGCACCAGTATTACGCCGTGGACAGTAATCGCATTGATGTCCAGGATTTGCGAACTGGGATCAATCATGACCAGCGACAAGTTCGCGGTTCCGGTTTGACCCGGAGTAACGTTGGTCGATCCATCGGTCGAATAGGTGGCGACAAATCCGTTCGACACCAGCGGGAAGTAATGCCAACTCGAATTATTCGGATCGGGGGTTCCGTCCAGAATTGTGCCGCCCGCCGAATTCACATAGCAGCACCCACCACCGGTGATGGCCTGATCGTTGACAGCGGTAATGCCAATATTGGAGCCATCAGGCACCAGATTGCCTCGGGCATCATGAACGTCCTGAACCCTGATCTGCAGAGGCTCGGCGGGTGAAACCTGGGGAACGCTCGGCTGGGACGGATTGATGTCCGCAATCGCAGCTCCGGCCAGGGTTATGTTGCCGGTACCGATGGCGAGGATTGTCGTGATATTGCCGCTGCTGTTGACCGGCACCACCTGGATGACTACTGGAGAAGTCTTGTTCGTGCCCTGGTACACACCAGAATCGGAATAATCGAAAGAGATCTGACCGCCGGACATCGTGCCCAAGGCGTAACTGCTGCCGTTAGGAGAAGGCGGAATGTTGACCAGCGTTCCGCCCGCTGAATTCACGTAGCAGCAGCCGCCACCAGCAACCGACCCATCATTTTGCACGGTGATAGCCGCCTGCGTACCATCCGGCAACACATTGCCCTGTGCGTCGCGTAAGACCACGGTCACGTGGCTGCGATGGTCTCCGCGGTCGGCATACAGCGAACCCGAGGAGACGGACACAATCGCCGTATCTGTAGCGGCGCGGATGTTGATGTCCTGGCTGGATACAACTCTGCTTCCCAGAACGTTGAGGTTTGCGTCAGCAGCCTGCATTTGAATAACGGCCGTTGCGCCTGTAATTGACGTCGGCGTAACTGACTGACTGGAATAGGTCGCTGTAACAGCGCCGTTCCTGATGGTGTAGACCTGGAAACTCGGGTTGTTGACGGCGGTGGTTCCATCGATGAACACGCCGCCAGCCGACGGAACCGGCGTGCCGGCAGGATTCAACGTCGCCATGTTCGTCGCGGAAAGCGCGATGTTAGCGCCATCGGGGACCACCGTCCCGTCGATGTCGCGGATATTTGTGACCGTGATGGTGGAAGTGCCAGCGGTCGAACCATTCACGATGACTGTCTCGGGATTCGCCGAGATCGTGGAAGAGTGCGCGACATATTGCCGATCGGCGGGCGCCACATAAGTAAAGCTCGCCACGAACTTCGATCCGTCCGTAAACACGGCAGTGGCGGTATAAGTCGCACCAGCCTGGATCAGGCCATTGTCGCTTGCGACCAGGGTGAGCGTTGCCCCCGTGGTAACCGGGAAGTTGATCTGTCCGTTCGAGCCGTTAAGCAGCGCTGAACCGACATCGGCCGCCACACCCAGGTTCGAAGATTGCGTGCTCCGCGTCTGTGGGCCAACCAGAGTAATGTAAGAAATCGTGCGGGTGAGTCCTTGCCCTATGTTCAGACTCATCGTGAACACGGCATCGAGTTGCCCGTCGGGAGACAGGCCGTTGCCGCCTCCGCCCACCATATCCACCAGGTCACCCTGGAAAACCAGCGACGTATTGCCGGAGGAGGGCGGTAGCGAGGCCGTCTGCCGGACGGTGATCAAAGTCGGTGCGCTCACGTTGCCGACCACGTCCGTGGCGGTGAGTGACAGCGTGTCGTTGACCGCGGCAGCAATGTTGGTGGCAAACGATCCATCGCCGGCGGAAGTGGAAGTCGCGGTGGTCTGCGAAACCGTATCGACGACATTAATTACGAGCCCGCTGCCGCCGACTGCGCCCGGCGCTCCATGCACCAGAGAAGTCCTGTTGCTGGGCGGTTCGGCAAAAATCAGATTGGCATTTGGCGGCGCCGGGGGTGTTTGTTTGACCGTAATCGTCACGGTCGAGGAAGCGGAAGCGTTGGCGAAATTGGTTGCCGTGGCCGTGATGGTCTGCGGCCCATCTGCCACTCCGGAGAGACTCAAAGTGCCCTGATAAGGAGACGTGGTTGCGGTAACGGTCTGGCTGCCCAGCGTGAACGTAATTTTCTGAACCGGCTCGGAAGCAGTCGCGGTCACCACAACCTGTCCCTTGAAGGTCGCCCCATTCAATGGCGAACTGATGGACACAGACAGGGGAACGTTTTCGACATCCGCCTGAATCGAGGCGCTGGCAGCGCCGCTCGTCCCGGCATTGTTCACCGCTTGAGCGGCGAAGTTGTGCGGGCCGTCGGGCAATGTTGCGGTGTTGAACGAAGCGGAGAAGCTTGGTGGAACAAGCGAAGCTTGCACGACTCCATCCACCAGGAAATTGATCTTCGCGATTCCCGAAATCGTGTCGGTCGCTGAACCCGAAATACCAATTTGTCCCGTCAGCACCTGATTCGCACTTATCCCGGTCAACGTCGCCACACTGGGCGGAGTGGTATCCACAATGAAGGAACCAGAAAGCATTCCCACAACTCCGGCATTGTTCTGTATCGAAGCGGCAATGGTATGCGACCCACTCGACAGCGCCGTCGGTGGAGTGTAGGACATGAAGGTCGAGCCCACGCTGGGCACCACAGTCTGACCGTCCAGCGTCATAACGGCAGTCGCGACGTTAATGCCCGTCAGTTGATCGCTCAACTGGATCGTGATGTTTGGCGTCGCAGAATTTACGTAGGCGCCGTTCAGCGGGGAACTGAGTTGCAGAACGGGCGTAGCGGTTTCGGGCGAAACAAAAGTGCTCGTGAAGGCGTTGGTCTGAACGTTGCCGCCGAAGGAGACGGCTCCGTTCGCCGTCACCGTGTAAATGGTGTTGTCGATCAGAGGCGCAGATGGCGTAAACGTCAGAGTGTTGGGCGCCGACAGCGACACGCTACCCGTCACTGGACCCGCGACGGAACTCAACGTGACTATGTTTCCGAGCGCCGACGTAGCCGATAGCGCCTTGTTGAAAGTCACGGCCACAGTCGTAGTGACCGGTACTTGTATCGCCTGATTCGCAGGAGCGATGGACACCACGACCGGAGGCGTAAGGTCAGCGGTCGTAAAGTGGATCGTCTGCGGTTGCAGCAACTGGCGGCCGAATATATCCGTGACCTGGCTGGTCACGTTGAGCACAAGCGGCAAGCCATCCGGCATTTGGCCCTGCAGCGTGACCGTCTTGCCGTCAGAGGAAAGCGATGAACTGAGAAAGACATTGCTGGCGCCATTGGTCACGGAAATTCCGCCGGTATTGGCCAGTGGCTCGCTGAAGGTTATCGTCAAGGCTTGAGCGACAGGAACTCCGGCCGTTCCGTCGGATGGATTGCTGGACACGACCGCGAGTGCATTGCCATCGAGTGTGATCGTTCCAAGATTTACCGTCTGCCCATTTGTAGCGAGCGACTGCGCCTCAACCGCGGCAAGGCCTCCCGTAATTGGATCGTTGAATTGCACATTGAAGGTGCCGAGCGGAACTCCGGTGGCCGTAAACGTTCCGTCGTTCTGCGCCTGTATAGTGATGGAGCCGCCGGTAATCAATTGAACCGTCACAAATGTTCCGACTGCCGGGGTCAATCCGTCGGGACGCAGAACAAGACCGGTAATCGATCCGCTGGATTGCACCTGAATGGTCAGGTTGTCATTCTGATTGGGCAACACAGATCCTGATGCCGTGCCGTACAAGGTGAATCCACCGATATCCGCGCTCAGCCTGGCTGTGAAAGGCTCCGCCAGCACTTGAGGCAGCGCGAAGGTCCCGTTCGCCGCGGCCGTCACGGTTAGGTAGTAGGGGAACTGGCCGGTCCCGTTCAGAATGATGGTGCCCGCGGTTGGGTGGCCGGAAGAATCGAGGGCAACTCCGGAGAGCGAACCAATCCCGTTCAACGTGACCTTGGTTGAGATCGTCGAACCTGTCGGAACCACGACCATGGCCGTTGCTTGATCGATGCTGCCCAGCACTTGCACGGAAATGGTCGCAGTTCCCGCGGGGACAAGGTTGAAGGCAAAGTTGCCCAAAGCATCGGTGGTCGTGCTCAGGGTTCCGCCACCCGTTCCGCCCACGCTGATCGTCACCACTGAGGCGGTCGCAGGCGTTACTCCATCCGCCTGCACGACTTGTCCGGTAACGCTTCCCGAACTGCGCAAGGCAACATTCAATGTGAACAAGTTGCCGTCGCCGGTAATCGTCTTGGACGCCGTGCCGGTCAGGAATCCACCACTGAGACTTGCGCTGGCTACAATCGCACCTTCCGGAACGCCACCCATCAGATAATTGCCGTTGGAGTCCGCGCTGGTTGTGGCCTGGAAGGTGCCCGACGTGATAGTTACGCTGGCGCCCGGCTGCGGCAACCCATCGCTCGTTACCTGCCCTTGCAGGGTGTCGAGCCCCTCTGCAACCACGTTCAGAGTCAACACTTGTCCTTGAGTCGTGATGGAACTAGCGGCAATGCCGGTTCGACCGCTTAGCGGGTCCTGCCCATTCAGTTGCACCGATCCGGCCGGAACAAAATCGAAGCTGTAGGAACCTATGTCGCCGGTACTCAGCGTTGTAGCCTGCCCGATGACGCGGCCGCTCGCCGTCAAATTCACCGTCGCGTTCGGTATGGGCGTAATCCCGTCCGGCATGTAGTAGTGCCCTTGCACTGTGCCGGTTGTGGTCAACTGGACTTGCAGGTTGATCGAAGCGGTGCCTTGGGGCAGAACCCCGGAAGCCCGCCCGCCACGCCCGAACGGATCGATCACCTGTACAGCGAAATTTCCCTCAAACACATTGGGGAACGAAATCACGCCCAGGTTCGAGGGGTCGAGAGATCCGTTGAAAACGGCGTTGGGGTAGCCGTTTTCGTTCAGCGTGACGAAAGCGGAGTTCACCGGAACACCCGCGCCGTCCACGACCGTGACATTGATCGTTCCCGTTCCCAACAACCTGAGATTCTGAGTCGTGTTCTGACCCGCGATCAGATAGACGTTCATCTGCGTCACGCCGCCCGAAACCGGATCCGCTGCCGACAGCGTGTACAACCCTTGCGGGAATATCTTGGCGAATTTGAACGTGCCCGTAGCATCGGTGGAGACTGTCACGTTGGGCAGCGGTCCATTCGCGGTGACTTGCACACCAGCCCCGGCGGCCGTAACCCCGTCGGGCAGGAAAACCACACCGGAGAGGACGCCGGAAGTCGTATTCACCATCTGCAAAGTGAAATTGACCGTGGCCCCGTTCGTGGTCAATGTTCCCTGGGCTCCGACCTGCGTGGGATAGAACGCCTGCGAGGCCGTCACTCCCACGCCTCCGAGCAGCACGTCGTTGAAATGGAACTTTCCGGTCACATCCGTCTGTGCTGATTGGGAGTACCCCTCCTGCAGAGTGCAATACTGGACTTGGTTCGACGACAGGAGAATGGTCGCACCCAGCACCGGATTGTTACTTGGGTCAACCACGCTGCCGGTTACCGAACCCGTGCCGTGGAATTGCAGCACGCCAAAACCGGTGGTGCCATCCTGCGTGATGTTGGCCTTGGCCTGCGCGAAGTCGCCTGCGCTGTTGATTGCCGAACCTGTGACGCTACCGACAGGAATCCCGGTGAACACTACGATTCCGTTCGCATTCGTGGTTTGCACGTTGCAACCGCAATAGTCGGAACACGCGGGGCTGCTGCCAACGGGGATCTTGACTTGCTGCCCGGACAGAGGATTGCCGGTTGGATCCAAAACGGTGAACTGCACCGTCCCCAGACCGGAGAGCGTGATCGCAGCCCCGGTGATCGGCTGCGTTGCCGAGTTCACCACTACCGTAGTCTGCCCGGAGCGCAGTCCGTCCGTTGTGCGCGCGTAGATGATCTGCGACTGCGAAGGCAGGACCGGAACTCCGCCCAAAGCGAAAGTCCCGTCGGGATTGGTGAGAACTCCAAGCTGGCCTTGATACACAAGAACTCCGGCGGCCGGCGAGCCATTGGGCATGGTCACGATTCCGTCGACCACCGCGGTGGTGGGAATAACAATTGTGAGGTTGGCGACAATATTGTTACCGGCTGCTGCTACGCCGGAATCATCGGCTGTCAGGCCTGATCCCAAAGTTGCTTCGATGGTGTAGGCGCCAGTCGGCATGCCAGTGAGAGAGTAACTGCCGTCGCCCCCCGTCAGGACATAACCCATGGCAATCCGGTTTGCGCCAAAGGTTTGGTAGTAGGCCACAGGAAGGCCGGATATCGGCATCGTGACGCCGTTCTGAACTTGAGTGACTAGGCCGGACACATTTACCGCACCGCCGTTCAAAGTGATGTTCACTACAGCGGTCGTTCCGGCACGTTCGATGTTGCCGGCGGATGTTCCCAGGCTCGTGCCTATTCCGGCCTTGACCGTAAAAGCGCCAACGGTGATTCCGGTAATGGTGTAATTCCCATTGCCGTCAGTGTATGTCTGCCCTCCAACCTGCGGGTCAGTTCCACTGATGGCAACCACCAGGGCATCAGCGACCGGTTTGCCCGACAAATCGAGGACTTGACCGGTAACCGAACCCAGCCCAAGCATGGCTAAATCAATAACGATTTGCTGGCCTGGACCGCGTACGTACGAAAAGATTTGACGCAGGTCGCCCGTACTAGGATCGTTTGTGGCGACTGCAAAGGGACCGCCGCAATTATCCTGGCGAACGTAATGGAATTGGTAGACTCCGCTCGAGTTAACTGGAGCGGCTGCGAGCCCCGTCATTCCGCTGCCGGTTCCGCAGGGTACAGAATAGGGCGAGTTGAGATAGGTGACCGTAGCCTTGGTCGAAGTAGTTCCGTCCGCATTCAACACGCGTCCCGACACCACCGCGCCTGGATCTTGTAACGTCGACCGCAGATTCACGCTACTGGATGGGCCCACAACTCCGCGCTGGTCATCGACCCCGCTCACTGCCACTGTGGTGGGAACGTAAGGGCCTTCAGGCTGCACCAGGTTTCCGAAGACCAACCGGCCGGAAAGCTGGCGGCTGGCAGAGTGCACCGAATTGTTCGGGATGGTGTAGTTAGTGACTGTGGCAGAAGTCGTCGCATCCACAATTCGATCGAACAACAGCACCATGTTCAGTCCGAACGGTCCGGCCTGACTCACCGTATCCGGGCCAATCACCGTCGCCGAAGTCAGATTCGGTCCCGACGCGGAAATGATTTGTGTGCTCAGAGGAATGCTTGTCGCAAAAGAGCCATTGCCGTTCGTGTCCACTTGCAAGACGAGGTTATTCGGGTTGATAAAGTCGGCCACCACGCGCATGGCCTGACCTTGCACCACCGATACGCCGGTCGCTTGCGCGCGGATCACCGTGCCATCTCCGCGCGGAATCGAAATGGCGACGTCCGTTGTCCCCGAACTTTGCGGAGTAAGCAGCAGCGTATAAGGCGGAAGCGTAGGCGCCGTAACCAGTCCCAGCACGGGCGTGCTGGAATTGCTGCTGAGCGAAAGCAGAACGCCGCCAGGAATGGATCCACCTGGCGTCGTCGTACTGAGCTGATTTCCTGAACTGTCCGTCAGGCTTACCGCGACGGGAGCCGCAGAGGTTCCGTTGCCCACTGCGAACGTGAGGAAGTTTGGTCCTGACGCCTCCAGTTGCGAGAGTTGCAATTCGTAGGGCAGCGGGCCACCGGCATCGTTCATCGGCTGAGCCAGATTGGCGCCGAGAACCGAAATGAAGTTTTGCCCTGCGGGCGTCGTCTGCAAGACTTGGTTGAAGCCCGGATCGACCGGAGACCCGCCCCAGAAATCAGGCGCCAGATCACGCAGTGCATTGGTCAGTGGTTCGCCAAGCGCCTGTCGCAGGCCAGCTTCCGAAAGGGCCAGCGCTTTTTGGGTAACCACCGCCGTGCTAGTGGGTATCACGCCCGCCGGCAGCGTTCCCGGCGGAGCATTGGCCACGCTCCACGCCTGGCCGAGCACCCGCATCGCAGCATTGACGATGTCGCTGGGAAGATTGTCGACCGCCGAAGGCAAAACAATTGTATCGGGCGACATCGGCGTGCCGTTGCCGTACACGCCGAGGGTGAAGTTCAAAGTTCCGGTCGTGCCGTCCTGAGTATCAAAGTGCAGGTAATTGGCCACTACCTTCCCGGTGGTCAAGGCCTTGAATTGGAACGTCAACGTTGTGGAGTCGCCCGGATTCAGCGTCGGGATCGGGGGGATTGGACCGCTGGTCAGAACCACTCCACTCAAACTGGCAGCGTCGATCGCCACCGTCAAATTATTAGCGAACGATTGACTGGTGTTCGTGACCGTAGCATAAACGTTGAACAGTTCGCCGCTGCGCACGACCGCCGGAACAGCGAACGTCATGTTGAAGTAAGGATTGCGAACCAGCAGTCCGCCACTCGCGCTGCCGGCCAGATTCACCGGGCCCGTGGGCAAGCCTTCCAGAGTAGCGTTGATCCCGAAATTAACGCTGTAGAAGCCTTCCGAATTCGCCACAATCGTCCACTGCGCCTGGCCTGTCTGCCCGGCGTTCAAGGTGCTCGCGCCGTTCAGCAGGATCGGCATCGTCACGGCTTCGGGTCCGCTAGTCAAGGTGGGCAAGCCTAGTGGATCATCGGAGGTTCCCACTACTCCGTCCGGGCCGGGCGGCATGTTGATGGTGCCCGAGATGTTATCCACCACCAGATTGGCTTCGCCGGGCGTGTTGTTTGTGACGTAGAGCTGAGCCGAAAAGAATTGTTTTAGGTAGCCGACATTCCCAGGAATCACGAGGACACTCGGAATTGAAATGCCACCCGGAAGTCCCCCTCCTCCTGCATTTCCCCCTCCGCCGCCTGGCGGCCCAGTCGGTTGCAGCAAGACCGGCACTATGGTCACCGGGACGCTGACTCCCTGCGGAGCTGGCGCTGAGGGTGGCGCAATCGGTTGTGGAATTGGAATTCCTTGCGGGTCGAACACTACCGGGAATGAAATGTTGACGACTTGAGAAGACAACTGCAAACCAATCGTAAATTGAAATCCGGTGTAATCGCTGCTATTCAGCACCACGCCCATGGCTTGAATTTGGTCCAGAGTGAGCGCCTGAGTTTGGACCGATGTTACAAGCACCTGATCAATCACGTTGACGATTACACTGCTCGGAGAGAAGTCGAACGCATCATTGCCATTTACAACGAACCGCAAGTTACTCAACGTGTAATTGCCGGCTTCATTGACGGCGGGCAAATCCAACACCAGGGAATTTACGGCGGGCGGACTCTGTGGTACGTCTACGGTCTGAGAGAGTCCCGGACCCGAGTACTGTCCTTGAATCTGGAAGTTTCCACCTAGATACTGCGCTACCGCGGCGGAAGTAAGTGTCTGCCCGTTTAACGTGACAACGATCTGAACGCCCGAGGCCACGTTCTTGGGAATGACTGGGACAGACGGAGTAACCGCGGCCGAAAGGCCACCGACTGTAAGATCGAGCTGTCCAATTTTTACGGGTGTGGTTTGTGTCCAGGCAGGAAGAATGGCGGCAAAAACAAATGCGCACAATAGGCGCACACTTGCTCGCTGCGTCGCTGTAACTACGCCATATGACATTTGCCGTCCGCCAAGCCAGTACAGCTAAAGTCCAACACCATCCCCGTGAGAGAACCCGTCTCTCCCAGACCAGGAGCGACACATCTCCCGAATAACACTTGCTACTGTGGTTGCACGTCACGAGGGGGGTGGCCAGATCAACGCAACGTTAGAGGGCAGACCTTAATACAGAAGCAACTCGATGTCAAGAAAACAAATGCACTAAATTAACTAAATTAAATGTGGATGCAACCGAATGCCTGCTGCAACTAGGAAGAGTCAGCTAATGCGCTGTCTGTTCCAGATCATGTTACGAAATGCGAACATAACCAATGGACCGATATGTCTTGCATCCTACTATAGATAGCGCTCATATAGCCATTTATGCGCAACTTAGCGCACGCACCTATTCCGGCCTTTTGTTACGAATATGGAACGTCCTCTCGGCCAACAGGCAACCTTGGTTTGCGTATCGGAGAACTGAAACATCGAGAATACTTGATGTCCAGTGTGCGAGCCCCTTTGCTAGTTGCTAGTTTTAACGGTTCTAGGGGCGGACACCGTCAGGCGCGTTAGGCGAATAGCGAACTTGGCTATGGACCTTTCCGTCGATCATGCTAAGGAGCGCAATCCAGACACTCTGCTCGTCTCGAAAATGCGCGATCGGGTCCACCTCGGAAAGACAGCCAGTTGAAGCTTCCCAGAGCAATGTACAGCTCATCTTGGAGAAGGACCGATGCGTGCGTGTCTCTTGAAACCGACGGCGCACATGTGGCTTTCGGAGAATAGTTAGGACAGTGATCTCCTCGCTGTCGGGCAGTCCACGTCTCTGCAGTCCAGTTCGTTTGGGAATAATCGCGAAATACGCATTGTCGCGGATTTGAGCGGAACGGCGAGCGGAGTCTCTCTGCAGTGCAGACTGCGTGGCGGAGCGCGCAGTCTGGCGCTAACCTTTCTCCGCCCAAATTCCCTGCTAACAGGGAAAATAACAGGGAATTTGCGAGATTTTGGCCTCCGAAATCGCACTCCTGTTCTCTAAACTGCACAGAGAAGCCGCGTATGAGGCCCAAATCGAAACAGGGAATTAACAGGGGCGTATCGGGGGAATTTGATTCTCTAATCAGGGACCTATTGCAGGGATTGATTCCTTTGCGACGAGACTGTAGGAAATCCAAAACGCTCTCGCTGCTCCGTCCAACTCGACGGAACCTGTTCACACAGTTTCTCAAAATTCAGGTCGTGAGGCTGCCGTCCTTCCAGAATCGATTCGATGATGTCCGGCGCTAGGAGCGAGCACGAGAACACTTTGCCGACATAACGTTCCGTCAGTCCCGCCTGTCGAGCCAGCGATCTCATGTCGAGAGCGTCTCCTTGAATCACCTTCTCGTACCAACCGTGGGCTCGCGCGAGGGCTTTAATCAGCGAGGGCTTAGGATGTGGGACCGAGATCATGGAGTTGGGCGGCACAACCAGATGAACTTCGCCGCCACACCGTTTCCTCTTTGCCTCGATGGTCAAAAAAGATCAGACCGTTTGCATCGATAACTAGTTTTCGCCCGCCCGAGAAACTCGCGGCCAGGAGCTTGCCGCCGTTGTCTAGCAACTGACGCAGCTCGTTCTTGCTGATCATGCCCTGAATATTGTTCTCCTGGATAACCACCCGTGGAAGGAAAGCAGCGAGCAGGTCCCGAAGATCGTCCGAGGGAAGCGAGGGCAAGCGCGAGGCGAGCTTCTTGGCAGCGGCGACTAGGTTTCTACTGATGGCTGGACTCTCTCCCTCCTCGCCCAGTCGGTCGAATACCTCTGAGTCCGATTTCAGGAAAGCGAGAAGCCTTTCAATGACCCGGCTTTCGAGTTCGTGTGCAGGCACTCGGGTCGGACCATCGCATTGGCCCGGAGGGTTCTTGATCGCAAGCTGAGAGACGTAATAGCGATAGCGCCTGCCTCGCTTGATCGTGAACGACGGAGTAAAGCGATTGCCGGCGGCATCTTCGACTAGACCCGTCAGCAAACTCGACGCCTGATCTCTGATGCGATTGCGACGCGTCTGAAGATTGCTGTTTAGCTGAGCCTGGACCTTGTCCCAGAGGTCCCGTGGTACGACTCCTTTGTGCTCTCCCGGATACCAGTGATCGCAATGCCGGATCTCACCGATGTAAAGACGATTCCGTAGCAGGGCGTAAAGGGCACCCCGGGCGAACGCAACACCTCCCAGGCGGGCTCCTGTTCTGGTTAGCCAAACTTTGCTTCTGACCTTCTCGCGATCCAGTTGTACCGCCAACTTCGAAACGCATCCGAGTTTCAGATACAGGGAAAAGATCTTGCAAACCAGATCCGACTCTTCCGCGCTTGGAACCAGCTTTCGTCCATCCAGCCATAGCCGAGCGGTACCAAGCCTCCCATCCACATTCCTTATCTTTTTCGACGCGGCAATCTTGTCTCGAATTCTCTCTCCCGTAACTTCCCTTTCGAACTGTGCGAAAGAAAGCAAAATATTAAGGGTGAGCCGGCCCATTGATGAGGTCGTGTTGAACTGCTGAGTAACGGATACGAAAGACACTCCTCGTGCATCGAGAGCTTCGACGATCTTGGCAAAGTCGGAGAGGCTGCGCGTCAGGCGGTCAACCTTATATACGACGATGACGTTCACTTTCCTGGCTTCGACGTCTTCCAATAAACGCTTCAGTGCCGGCCGCTCCATGTTCCCGCCGGAGTATCCGCCATCGTCGTAGCGAGTGGGAACGACGCGCCAGCCTTCCTGACGCTGGCTCAGAATGAAGGCTTCGGACGATTCGCGCTGGGCGTCCAGCGAGTTGAAGGATTGCTCCAGGCCTTCTTCTGACGATTTCCTGGTGTAGATGGCACACCGCATGACGGGCTTATGTTCGAGACTCATTCGGCCACCTTGAGTTTGCTGCTGGTTTGCGCGTTCTTGATTCCGAAAAATAGGGGACCTGACCAGCGGGTCCCGGTGATGAGGCGGGCGATTTCAGAGAGGCTCTTATATCGCGCGCCTTGATACTCGTAGAAACTGGCTTCCACATTCACGAGGTGAACTTGATCGCGCCACTGCCGGACGAGGCGGGTGCCTGGCCTGATCTGCGGTGCGGAAGGAATTGCCGAGTCCGAGTCTCTCTCAAATGCTCGACTGAGGTTCCGAAGCCGGTCGCGAGTCCTCGCGCCGAGTGATCCGAATGCCTGTTCCTGCAGCCGAAAGGCGAGAATCGGAATCATCAAGTCCCTGCGCAGTTTCGGCGATGGAGATGCGTTGAAAAGCTGCTTCCACAGATCGAAGAGAGCGGTCTTACTGAGTTGAGGTAAAGCGGCGAGACGCTGGGCAATTGGGTCTGGCATAGAAGCCTCCAGTACGACATTGACGCTCCCTTCGCGCAAACAATCAAGTCGAAATTGCCCTTGGTTTTGGGCGAAACGCGGCGGTCCTGGGTCCTTTCTGAGGGGCTTTCGACATTACCAAAGTGCCCAGAAGAACCCCGTTTTCGGTGTCATTCTCTGCAGAGCTGGCATCTCATGTCGGAGTCGACATTTTCATCACAAGGCAAGGGCGGGCTTTGGGCTGTGCAACTATCTTCAAGAAACGGGGAGTCTCGATTGGCCCGAATTTCAAGGGACAACTTGGATTATTGCAGCAAGCGGAGAGAGTGCTTTGACTGTCATTCGCAGGGCAAAGTCAAGGCGTCCGCAAAGTTCCAGAAGCGCGGAAAATTTAAGGTGCCATCCTGTTGCCTGCATGTCAATGTCTACAACAGCAAGACGAGTCGGGCGCACGCCAAGAAATATGCCTGACGTTCCGCGGTCAGGCGAAAAGCAGGCCTATGCGTCGCCCCGGGATGCCACAACAAGTTGATCCCCCAGGAGTTGTTGCCGCCTTGGGTGCGGGAAAGCACTTGCGGTATGCATGGAGCGTTCAGGGCTCTTCCGGCAAACCGTCCTGCGATCCTGCGCTTTATCATTGAGCACTGTCTCACTGACGAAGAACGCAAGGGGACGGCACAGAACATCGTTTACAAGCGTCACTTGGGGATTGTATTTTTGTCTACCCAATACCCAGGTTGTTACCACACAAAGGCATTCTCCGCGAGGGATCTGCTACAGCGATATAAGCGAGTGGGTCAATCGTAACCTCCCGTCTCTTTTTCGACATCTCGTAGCCTGAAGGTGTCGAGCTGCACGATTTTTCGTTTACACCCCACAACTTCTTTTCCTTTTGCCCAGCCTACGGCACAGTGGAGTCTGTGCGGAGAACGTTAAGCGACGTATCTCCGCCAATCAAGTTATCGACAGGAGATTCAAATGGAAAATTATGGAAGTGCGCTAGCCGTTGTTTATCACGAAGTTCAGCAGCTCGTACCCTATCCGCGAAATGCGAGAACGCATTCTAAGCGTCAGATCCGACAAATTGCAGACAGTATCGGCGCATTCGGTTTCACCAATCCTGTGCTCGTAGATCGCTCGGCGACGATTGTGGCGGGGCACGGGCGAGTCGAAGCCGCCAAGTTGCTGGGTATGAAGAAGGTGCCAACGATTTGCTTGGAGGGCCTCAATGAACATCAAATCCGGGCTTACATTATCGCCGACAATAAATTGGCTGAGGAGGCGGGCTGGGATAACGCGATTCTGGCCATCGAACTACAGCACTTAACTTCGATCGATCTGGGCTTCGAGGTTTCTCTCACCGGTTTTGAGATTGGGGAAATTGATCTGATTTTGCAAGAAAGTAAAGCGGAAGATGATGAGGAGGAGCCCGTTGAGATCAGTCCGGGGCCTGCAATCACGAAACTCGGAGACGTGTGGCTACTAGGCAGTCACCGTCTCATGTGTGGAGATGCTCTCGATGAACCATCCTATTCTGCACTCATGAATGGAAGAGCGCAGACGTTGTATTCGCTGACCCACCCTATAACGTGAAGATCGACGGAAACGTGTGTGGCAAGGGAGCGATTCGACATCGTGAATTTGCGATGGCGTCCGGCGAAATGACTGAGGCTGAGTTCGTCAGTTTCTTGAATAGAGCGCTTGGCTTGTTAGGGCGTCACAGCAAAATGGGCTCAGTTCACTTCATCTGCATGGACTGGCGCCATGCAGGAGCGATTTTGACGGCTGGCAAACAGACGTACGACATGTTTCTGAATCTGTGCGTTTGGGCCAAAGACAATGGCGGAATGGGGTCGTTCTACAGATCCCAGCATGAATTAGTTTTCGTATTCCGAAATGGCGCAGAATCCCATCGCAACAATGTTCAACTGGGCCGATTTGGACGCAATCGTACGAACCTTTGGCGATATCCCGGTATTAACACGCTTTCTCGATCTGGCGATGAAGGCAATCTTTTAGCATTGCATCCCACGGTGAAGCCTGTCGCGATGATTGCGGATGCCATTTTGGATTGCTCTGCTCCCGGCGACCTCGTCCTCGACAATTTTTCCGGTGCGGGTTCGCGCCTTTTTTTCTTGACATTCTTGTATCACAGGAGGAGAATCGGCGCCTCTTCGTGACCTCGACTTACTCCACTCATTAAGTCAGAGTTGGTCAAAGCCACTCACGAAACGGGCCGAGCGATCCCAGGCTTTTATTTCAGGTTGACCGGTAACCTATCCCAGGGAATTAAGATTCGTAATTGAACTAGGGAGCATACCATTTTCCGGGTGTTCCCTACGGCGATCAATCGGAGAGCTTCATGGGACCTGGATTTAGTAAACCTCACACCTTCGTTGCGGACCGCACCAACCTATCTAACGTCAGAAAGGAAAATAATGAATCCCGATGAACAACGCTCGCTCGCTTTCAGTCTCGCAAGATCCCCTGGAGCAGACATGATAACGCGTCGACCGATCACTCGATCTGCCGTTGCCGGTAGCCGCTTTCGTAATTCGCGGGGACACGGTTGCGCCGTTGCCGTCCTTTTCGCAATGGCTATCCTGCTCGGCCAAGCAGCCGCTGCTCAAGACCTCTCTGTCACCTTGTCGCTCAACCAGGAAGAGTATCGGCAAGCCGATACCGTTGTCCTGACATACAAGCTCACCAATAACAGTTCGCAGACCGTTAACGTACTAACGTGGAACACGCCGCTTGAGGGCATGATCGGAGATCCATTTATCGTAACCCTCGAAGGGACGACACAGGAGCGGGCATACCTTGGCACTCTAGCCTTACGCAATCCCCCTGTCGCGCAGAATTGGAAGGCGATACCGGCTGGCCAATCGGTTAGTGCCACGGTGCAACTGTCTCAGGAATACGACCTGACAGCCGCCGGTACTTATGAAATCCGCCTGCGGCGGGGCCTGTTCCACGTGGCGCGAGGCGCGTCCCCACCAACGAAACTGAAGAGGCTCATTGCGGTCGACACGCCGGCCAATACGCTTCGCCTCAAAATGCTCGATGCCGGAGCGCCTAGTACGCCCAGAGTTAAGGCGCCTAGTCCGGGCAAAGCTGGGGTGGTCGTGCCTCCCACCTTCAACGCCTGCTCGGTGGACCAGCAGTCCGATCTCAACTCGGCGTTTACTTCCATGGCGGCCGGGTCGAGCAAAGTCGCGACCGCGATCTCCAACTGGAGTTGCACGGACTATGACAACAGCAATCCGGCGAAGACCTTCTTCGGAGCCGCGTGCTCACCACAACTTCTTGCCCAGATGAAGTACGTGACGTCAACCGCGTCGGGTTACGCCAATGGAAGCATTGCCACGCAGTTCGACTGCTCGCAGGCCAATTCTTGCGCAGCACAGCCGAGTGCGTGCAGCACGAATGGCGTTATCGCCTTTACCTGTCTCGGTCAGCAATTCCCAATCTACATATGCAGTCCTTTCTGGGGCTATGCGAAGCCGCCGGCGAAGGACATCAACGCTCAGGACGGGCTTCTCTATCACGAGACGACGCATTGGACGGGCACTCGAGACTATGCGTATTGGTGCCCTGATTGTTTGGCACTCGCCACCAACAACCCTACACAGGCCCAAAACAACGCCGACAGCTATCGGCTTTTCGGGCTTTCCATTTACGACAGCATCGACAACATATGCGGCGTCAAACATCTGATATACCTTCCGTTCGTGGTTTTCGCCATCTTCTTCGTCCGGCGAATATCCCGGCGGCGCGGTGCCGAACGCGGTGCCGAATGACCGAGCAGGCGTGCGCGGCTCCGATTCGTATGTCGGCGCAGGTTAACTCCCTGCGAACTGGCAGTCTGGCTGGCGGCGACGCCAGCCGGACCGCATCGGGCTTATGGTGGCACGAGTGTGTTGCCCGCCTGGAGTGGCTGGCGCGGTTGGCCAGCCGGGCCACGCTGTATCGTGCGCTGGGCGTCCTTGTGGGCCTTGGCCTGTATGTGGCGTTAGACTGGCTCCCGCTACGCGCGTTCATTGCTACGACGGTCACTTCACTTTTGCACGCGGCTTCGGTCGACGCCATGGTGATGCGCGCCAGCGGCTCCATCGTCATCGTGATGAAGTCGGGCCTATTCCCGATTACGGCGCTGTGCACTTACATGGATTTGTTTCTCATTCTCGCGCCACTTGCCTGGCGCCAGCGTGTACCGTGGTTGACCAACGTCGGTCGCGTCGTGTTCACTGGGTTGGCCGTGTCCGCCATGAACCTGGTTCGGGTGACGGGTGGATTGATGGCGTACGACGCCGGCGCGACATGGACGGTTGCGCATACTCTGCCAGATACCGTGCTCTACTACCCGACCTTGATTTTTTTCATCGTCGCGGCGGCGCGCAGCGACCGCCAGCCAGCACCTGGATAGAGGGGCCCAGCACCCGTGATTAGAGATAGCGCCCTTGCGGGCAAGAGTGTCCTGCTCACCGGCGCCACCGGACTCATCGGCGGCGAACTGCTCCGCAGACTTCTCAGTCTCGGCCCCGCTGGCCCCCGCAGCCTCTATTGCCTGGTGAGAGCCCAGGCGATGGACAGTAACCGTCAAACGCTAATTCGGCGTCTCGGTGTCTCGGATCGGCCAGAACTCTGCGACCGCCTTTTCCCGATTGTGGGCGACCTACGCGACCGCAGCCTCGGCATCTCCATGTCGGTGGCGGCGCTGCTGAGGCAACAGGTTGACATCGTAATCCACTGCGCTGCCGTCACGTCCTTCAACCGCACACGCGCCTGTGAAGAAGTGAACGTGGGTGGCCTGACGCACCTCCTCAATCTGATTGCCACGTTCGATCGCCCGCCGCTGTTCGTGTTCGTCAGCAGCGCCGCCGCCTGTGGCAAACGGCAAGGGGAGTGCCTCGACGAAGACGACTATCCTCGAGCCGCCGACGACCACTACGTCCACTACAGCAAAACGAAGGCGGTTGCGGAGGCGCTTCTGCGTGAGCAGACGGCCACTCGTGAATGGTTGATCGTTCGGCCAACGATCGTGCTGCCCGACAACGTGCCGGATCAGCACCTGGCAAGGGGCCTCATCTGGTCGTTGGCGCTGATGCGGGATATCTCGTGCCTTCCGATTCGCAGTTCCGCAAGGATCGACGCCGTGCCCCTCAGCTTCGTCGGTGAGTGCATCGTGCGGCTCATCGCCCGGCCCGACCGAAAGCACAACTGCTACCACATCTCCAGCGGCGAACCGCAAGCAGCCATATGGCGTGACGTGCTGGCACTGATAAGTGACGTGTACGGCCGTGACTTGCGCTGCTGCGAACCGAGCGAATGGCCTTCGCGCAAGAAAGCCCTGACCCTTCACGAGAGGCGATTGGCAGGACTCGTGGCGTGCTACCTGCCGTTTATCAACCAGGATGTCGTGTTCGCGAATGACCGATTGACTGAGGCTTTGGGCGCCGAGATTCCACCCTGTCCGCACTACGCGTCATACCTTCCGCAACTGCTGAAACGGATGAGTTTTGAAGACGCCCTTGTCGGAAGCCGCGATCCATGAATACACAATCGATCGTTGAAGTCGACACTTTGGACCGCGTGGACCGTTTCCATGCCGCGCCCTTGACCGTCTGGAACATGTGGACGGGCCTGCGAATCGCCAAGGCCACGTTCAGACGCGAGTGGCCGATGGTGGCCATGACCTATGCCTGGCACCTTCTGAGGGCGCGTGGCATCCCGCTCACGACCTGGATGGTTCGGCGCACGCGCGTCGACATCGATCTCGAAGGCGTGGGTAAAGCGAGTGTCGAGGTGCTGGCAACCAGAATCCACGAGCCTGACATCCGCTGGGTCCGAGTGGGGTTGTCGGATCCAGTGCCGGTGGCGGAATTGTGTCACGCGCTCTTCGAGGCGATGCCGAAGTGCCGCCTGCTGGTACTCGAAACGCCGCGCACGCTCGGGCAGATGCCCGGGCGCGTGTGTTGGGCGCACGTGGGAACGTTGCCCGGCGATGCTGGACCTGAGAGTCAACTCTACGCCGTAAGGCGTGAGGCGATGTTGGCCACGCGGGGCGCCGCCCGCGTTACGGCGACCAGGCACGAGGCGCCACTCCTCGAGACCCAGTTTCACGTGCTCTATAAAAAAAGAGTGCCCATTGCCATCACCGGCCTCTACGTTCTGGATTGGTGGCCGCACATAGGATGGGGTGGGTGGGCAGCGATCGACCCCAAGTTCGCCCGCCTGCGCGCAGGCGAATCGGCGTTGAGCGCTACCGTGGAGCTGGCGCGAGGGAAGGGATGCCGGTGGTTCTGCACCGAAACCAGTGGATCGCCGGAATATCGCGTCGCTCGCCGCTTCTTCGAGTATTGCAGGATGCCGCGAATCGTGACCATCGCTGACTTCTTCCAGGACGGTGACATTCGCAGCGAGGAGCGCGACTACATCGTCTACGCCAAGAACCTGCAGACCTGCGGCCTCGCTCCCAACGCTCGAGGGTCCGGGGATTAACTCCGAGTTCAAAGGTGAAGACCCCGAGACAGAGTGGGATTAAGAAGAAGCGTCGGAACGAAACCAACAACTGGTTCATCGGCATCTTTTCGAGACTCCTCGGGACCGCAATCGGGAGATCTGCCGGGGTGATCCAACGTCGAAAGTCGATTCGGAAAGCGTTAACGAGTTGGTGCCGGAAAGGGAACGCATTCGAGGCAGGGGTTGTATCAGGCGTCGAAGACTCCAGAAAACGCAACGGCAAGGAAGTTCGCATCCGCGGGGTACCGAAGACGACGTGCTTCGAATATCTGGACGAGGAGTAACGGGAATCTCGCAACACGACCAGCGGTCTAGCATCTTAAACCGGCAAGTGAACTATGTCGTTGTTGCCGAACTCGGTTTCTAAGGTACCGGCAGAAGTCAACTCGCTATGGCAGAATCCACAGCTTGTGATCGCATTGCATTCGCCTAATGCCCTACTGGAAACCGGACTGCGCATGTGCCATCCAGAGAAAAGCCAGGACAGTGACCCCCTTCGCTGCCGAGCAGTGCGTTCTCTCCAGTCCAGGTTGTCGAGCAGATATCGCGAAAAATGGGCATATTCCGCGTATTTCGGGGTAAGGGGCTGCGGAATTTCTCTGCAGTTCAGACTGCGTGGCGGAGCGGAAAGGATTCGAACCCTCGGTACAGGTCTGAAACCTGTAAGAGCCGACGTTTGCGTAAGTTGCTCGGAATCAAGAGCTTCAAGAATTCTCTGCGACTGCCTGCTAGCCGCGGAGTCGTCGCTAACCGGTGGGGTTTCCAAAGGAGTTCGAAGGCGAATGCCTGGCGATTCTGTGGCTTAAATTGGTCACTTCGAACCTCTGAATCGGCCTGGTTGGGTTTGCGTGTGACTGCTTGCCTAGCGGGCAGTCACGAGATCGAAACTTTCTCCGGCAAAAACGTCTACTTGAGGCGGGGATTCCCAATAATTCTCGACTTTCTTTTCCGCACTTTCTCGGCCGTCATGGCTCCACTTCCCACAAGCCGACTTCTGGACACAGGGTCGTTGAGAGTGCGTCGTCGCGGGTAACGGCCGGATTGCCCGTTAAACGGAAACAACCACAAAATAATTGGTTTCCCGGTTTAGATGAAGGCGACAACGGAACACTGCCGGCGTTCAGGTATTTAGTCGTGGGCTCCGTCAATCACGGTGACATTGTTGCTACCAGAATTCGCGACGTAAATCTTGTTGGTCACGGAGTTGACAGCAACTGCGACAGGATTTTTCGCATTCGGGTCGGAGAGTGTGGTTGTCGTGTTCGTCCCACCGTTGATGACGGTCACGTTGCCGGGATCAGCCGTCTGCGAATTGCCAACGTTCACCACATAGATGAAGTTTGTCTGCGAATCTACTGCCACGCCGGCCCGATGATCGATGGGCCCTCTTGCGCTTTGCCTTTTCGCGCTTTGCCTTTTTGCGTTTGACCTTCGATTACACGCCCTGGACAATCACCAATTCCGAGTCAGCCGTGGCTTGGCGCAGCGCCTTTGGCTCGGTGTATTCTGGCGAAGCCCACCACTCTCGCGCCTGCTCCATGCTGGGAAACTCGGCGATGATTAGCCGTTCGCGCGGCCACTCTCCCTCGAGAACAATGGGGCCGCCGCGCGCAACCAATCGCGCGCCATACTTCGCCATTGTTGGCAGCAGCATCCGTCTGTAATCCTCGAACCGAACCGCATCTTTGATCGTAAGACTTGCAATGACATACACCGACATGTGTTCCTCCCTCATCGCGTGATCGATGATTTTGCCGTGCGAAGTTCTTGAAACTGGCTGCCACGTTGTTTTCCGTTCCGACTAAGAAGCGTAATCGCAGCCGCGAGCAGCCAAATTGCCTGAACTCCAGCAACTACTGTGACTGCGTCAGGCAAGGTTAGAGTGAATAGAAAAATCGCCCCTAGCGCCGCAAATACGACTGCTAACGGAAGCGCCACATATCCAAAGAATCCGCGCAGTACTTGCGGGCTGAGAAGGACAGTTCCCAATGGCAAGAACAGAACTGGAGCTAACATCAGCCAGTAGCCGCCTAAGATGAACTTTGCGATCAGAAAAGTGATAATCATGTCGATTTAGTCCTTTCGCCGGGGACGACCTCGTCCGCCGATTTTTTAAAGGTAACCTCCGCCCGCGCCCCGAGCTTCTACCCGAGGAACATCCTCCTCCGCCGTTCGATCAGACCTGGTTCAGTTGGTCGAACGGTTTTCCCAAACTATGCCGCGCCTAGCGCTTCGGCGCGGTTGCTGGACTTCAATCCGGCTTTTTTCGCCACGAACAGCCCCGCGAAGGAACTGCGCACCTGTGAGAAAACGACGAACCATAGCACCGTGACGACAATGGCGGGCGCCATGTTTTCTGAGTCCAAGAACATGTGAAAGCTCAGGATATTCACGATCACCGGTCCGAGCAGCGTCAGTGCGAGCGGCACGTAGCGGTTGCTGAGCAGCAGCGCGCCGCCGATGAGTTCCGTTCCGAAGGCGATCACGTAGTAGTGCGACCCTAATAAAGCTCCCATGAACTGTCCCGCGAGACCCGGCACTGACGGACTCGGGAAAAAATGTAGAAACGCGTTGAGGCCAAAGACCGTGAAAACGAGGCCCAGCAACACCCTGGCGATGACAAAGATGTACTTCATTGTTTTCTCCTTTTATTTATGCAGATCGATCAATTTCCGAACGTAAGTGGACATTTCCAAGCGTCAGGCGGCTCGGTCGCCGCCTCCGCTTTTAGGGTGTGTCCTGCTTGGTCGAGGCTTCCATGCTGTGCGCATGGTGAGCATCATGTGGACCGCCCATCGCCTTGTCGTGGAGAGTCTGGTATGTGCGCTCTCTGGCGGCGGCCTCCTCCGTGGTCAGGTGCAGCGGCTGGGGCGGCTTTTCATAGCTGTCATATTCGTACCCGAGCGGCGCAGTGCGATCGGTCATGCTGACCGGCAGATCCGCGCGCTTGCCGCTTCTGTCTCCGTACGAGAACTTGCGATTGAGGTATCGGGGATCGGTAGGATTCTTATTCCCGAGCCGGTTCCAGCTTTCCCAGAGGCGATCGATGTTGGCGTGATGCAGATAGAACATCGGGTCAGCGCCGACGGTGGAGAAATCGGCCATGTCGCCCCCGAGGCCAATATGAGTAAAGAAATGAGGGTTTATGTCCAGCCTGGGATTGAACCCTAGGTTGCCGTTGGGCCCATCGATATAAAACTTCTCGTTGAGGGCGTCTAGGTTGATCCAGTCCTTGAACGGTGTATCGATGCGTCCGCCGCCATTGACCCAAAACCAGCGCGTACCGTCATACAGCGGGCTGCCTGGGACACGGAACACGGCTGGCACGACCAAGTCAGCTTCGTTGCCGGTGATTGGGTTCCAATAGGGAAGCGTAAAGTCCTCGTCGTGCAGGACCTCGCGAATGACCCCCTCGAACTGAATAAGCATCAGTCGATGCCAGGGGAGGAAGAACCACTGTTGAAACTGCTCTGGGTCGGAAGGGTTGGTAGCGTGGGCTTGGCAGCCGTCCCACACCGCCTCGGCATCGGCTTGAACCTCCTTCGGGAGAGTGGCGATGATCTCTGCTTTCTTTTTCATGGAGAGATCCCAGAGCGCTGCCGGGTAGCCCTTGACCCAGTGTGTGTACCACCACCACGTCCATGAATGCTCATCGGAGTCCGGCAAGGTCTTCATGATCTCGACCGCCTGCGCATATTTCGCGAGCATCACCTGGCCTTCGGGACTGTTCACGTTGTAGCGTATGTACGGCCTCTTCCCTCCGGAAGAAGCCGTGCCTACGCTGTTCGAGCCCTGGGTCGAAATCGCGCTTACGTTCTTCAGACGAGCGGAAGAAGAAGTCGCGCTTACGTTGTTGACAGCAGCGGAAGAAGGAGCAGCAACCACATTCTTTGCACCCGTGGTAGGGGGCGCTTCTTCCTTCTTCGCACCCGTTTGAGGAGGCGGAAAGAAGAAATTCAGCTCCAGGACATCATGCTGTCCGGTGTGGACTTCGAGACGCGGGTCGAGG
>Ga0210405_10000113_pt1 | contig 108963 bp, 102 predicted proteins | sample IncBWH11MmetaG_FD_155492 | JGI IMG/M metagenome (GOLD analysis project Ga0210405, IMG submission 155492) | Forest soil microbial communities from Barre Woods Harvard Forest LTER site, Petersham, Massachusetts, United States - Inc-BW-H-11-M | ecosystem: Environmental > Terrestrial > Soil >... | reverse complement strand
GGCTGCTCGTGGCGACGGCCGCTTCCTACGTCGTTTCGCCGAGCGCCCTGGGCCCGGTCGGCGCGGATCCGAATCGGGAAGTCGATAGGCTGTCCGCGAGCTATCTCATCGCCCTGGGTGCACGGGTCGTCCGCGAGGTGGGCGACCTGGTTCGTCGTGCGAAAGAGGCGGGCAAACGCCTGGCGACCCTGGCGGTGGATACCGAGGTTCGCTTCCGGTCGGCGACGGACCGGGCGGCGTTCAGCAATGAGCTCACCGAGGCCGTCACGAAACTGGTGTCGAAGTACCACGATGAATTCGCCCTCGGCGGCCGCGCGCATCGCCTGGTGGTCGTGGCGCACCCTCTGCCGCAGAGATCCGATCCCAAGGAGCCGTCATGAGCGTGAAGAAAGAAGCCTCCGGACGCCGTTCAGTCCAGGTCGAAGTCGAGGTCCCCGGCACGCCGGAGGAAGTCTGGCAGGCCATCGCCACCGGGCCGGGTATTTCGTCCTGGTTCGTGCCGACCGAGTTCGAGGAGCGCGACGGGAAGCCCGTCGCGGTGAAGTTGAACTTCGGCCCGGGCATGGAGTCCCGTTCCGTCGTGACGGCCTGGGATCCGCCGCGGAGGTTTGCCGCCGAGGCCGATGGCTGGGTCCCTGGCTCGCCGCCCATCGCGGACGAGTGGAGCGTCGAAGCGCGCGGGGGAGGCATCTGCGTCGTCCGCGTGGTGCATAGCCTCTTCGCCAGCACGGACGACTGGGACAACCAGCTGGAAGGCACCGAATCCGGCTGGCCTGGCTTCTTCCGCATCCTGCGGATCTATCTCACGCACTTCCGCGGCCAACCCTCCGCGATGATGCAATGGATTGCCCCCGCCGCGGGAACCGAAGCGGAGGCCTGGGAAACGCTGACGGCGGCATTGGGGCTGAAAGGCGTGGGTGCCGGGCAGCGTTGGACCGCCGCGGCGGGCGTCCCGGCGCTCAGCGGCGTGGTGGAGCACGTCAGCCAGAGTTCGTGCAACGCCCTGCTGCGGCTCGACGAGCCGGGGCCGGGCGTCGCCGCCCTTGGCGCCGTCAACTACGGCGGCCCGATCATGGTCACGCTAAGCTTCTACCTCTACGGCGATCAGGCGGCCGGGACCGTCGCCCACGAGACACCGCTCTGGCAAGCGTGGGTTCAAGAACGCTTCCCGATGCCGTCGGAGCCGAGCAAGAGCGAATGATCGCGTGGTCATGGGAGTGCGCGGCCTCGCCGCCGGTCGGGGCTCGGCCTTGCAAATCCCTGCTCATGGCTGCTCCTCCGGCGACCGCCTTCGCCGGACGCCGGACGCTCTCCGACGCGGCTGAAGCGGGCCTCTATCGGCTGAGCTTCATCGCGCCCGCCGGCGCCGTGCGCGGGTCTGACGAGTTCTTCATGCAGCTGCCGGAGTAAACGCCACGGGACCGGCGCGCCGCGGACGATGCCACGGCCGCTGAAACATCCGTACCCGCAGCGGCTGGCGCCGTAGAGCTTGGTCCTGCCCTTGGATTCAATAGATTCTCGGCACGAGCCTCCAGGTGCGGGCGCAGTAGGCTTCGTACTCGGCGCCGAAATGGTTGCGCAGCAGCCGTTCCTCGGCGCGGATTCGCGCCACGAGGGGCACGAGAAGCGCTGCCGTCAGGAGCACGCCCACTCCCGAGCGGAAGGCCAGCACCCATCCAAGCGATGAGACGAGCAGCCCAAGGTAGCTCGGGTTGCGGATCACTTCGTAGAGGCCGTGAGTCTCTAACCTGTGCCCAGCCTGAATCGCCACCAGTCCGCTGAAGCGGTCCTTCAACACGTACACCGGAGCAATGCGTAGGACGCCGCCGGCGGCACAGAGCGCCACTCCCACCCAGCGCATCGTGTCGCCGTCCAGCGTCCAGAACCCGATACGGTCGGTGAATGCCGAAAGGTACGACATCAACAGGCCGATCACCGTGAAAGCACCCAATACCCAGCGGTTGCTGCGATCTTCCTGATCGCCGCTGCTCAGACCGCTGCTGCCGGAGAACGCGGCCAGCACGGTAAGTCCGAGCGTCACCCAGGCGAGCACCAGCAGCGCCGGCTGCGCGAAAAACTCGCTGAATCCACCCCAACCCGCGATCGCCAGCCCGAATTGAACGATAACCGCCACCAGCCCCGTAGTCAGAATCTTGAGGGCGGTTCCCGGCCGTCCCGCCATGGGAGGCTCGGGTGCGCGGTCGCGGCCCGCCGTCGTCACTGGCAGGCTACGGTGCAAGCGCCCGAGCAGCTAGGCGGCCGAGAGTCGCTTGACATGGAGCGAGGCTCGCTTCTTTTCCGCCTGCCAGAGGTCGTACTGCACCTGCTGGGCAAGCCAGCTCTCGGCCGTGGTGTTGAACGCCAGGGACAGGCGGACCGCCATCTCTGGACTGATTCCTGAGCGGCCGTTAACGATCGCCGACAGCGTCCTACGGCTCACGCCCAACGACCTGGCGGCACCGGTGACTGTCAGGCCAAGAGGTTCCAGGCAGAGGGACTTGATCACCTCTCCGGGATGGGGCGGGTTGTGCATGATCATCGGCGGCGCCCTCAGTGATAGTCCTCGTAGTCGACCTGATCCACATCGGTTCCAACGAACGTGAACGTGACCCGCCCGGCAGTGAACAGAAGCTCGAGGCCCTTGTGCCGGAAGCCGCGGATGGCAACTCAGGCCGAGAGCCAAGACCGCGAGCTCTCCCGGCCCGAGGTCGAAAGCGAACCACTCCGGGGGAATCGCGGTCGGCTCCGCGATCTGGAGCCAGGCATGGGCGGCGGGGTCCGGTACGTCGTAGCCTCGTTCCCGCCCCGCTTGCAGCTCGCGGACAACCGCCGAAGGAACCACAACCGTGCTGAACAGCTCGTCCAGCCAGCTCAGAGTACCGATGCGATGCAGATAGAGTAGCGGCGAGGTGTCGGCAATCGCTTCAGGCATTCCTCGCGGCCTCGAGGTCCCGGAGCTCGGCTTCGAACGGGAAGACCCGTTGACGGCCTAGTTCCAGGAGAAACTCGACCCGGGCCATGCCCGCCAAGTCCGCGGCACGGCCAGACGACAAACGACCCAGCTCATACAGCTTGATCGCCGCGAGCAGCCTCAGCTCGTGAGCGAAGGCGACTTCGTCGGTCTTTTCGGCCACCAGCACCGACTCCGGCACTTCGATCACTAGTTTGCGGCTTGCCATGGCACTTCTCCTCTCGCAAGCCCCATTCTACACTGGCTGACCTGCCCAACTCGTCTGGCTGGTCGACATCAAGGTCCATCCCCAACGCCAGGTGCTGCCAGAGGCTGTGGCGCTGCCGGCAGGCCAGCGCCGTGACCAAGGCCTGGGGCGAATAGAAAATGTGATCAGTCCGTGGGCGCTGGCTTGCCGCCTGGGCTTGGCCCAGCTGGCAGACGCTGCGTAGCGGGAGCAGCCCGCACTTCGGCCAGCGGTGCTGCAGGGTCGCTGGGTAGCTGGGTTGCCGGCAGCGCCGCAGCTATGCCTGCGCAGCAAGCGCTGGAGCGCGCTGGATGCGCCGCTCGCGATGCGGGGAAGCGAACCGATGCCGGGAGCGATAGCGGTGCCAGGAGAGGCTGCGGGCAAGCGTCGGGTCGGAAACGGCGAGATGCTGGAAGCTGGTCGCAAGACGCGGCAGGCAGGACGGTTAGAGGGACGCATACACCGGGATGTGCCGGCAATGCCCTTGGAGCGGCCCCCGCATGCCGCCTTGGCGGCGTGCCGTGTACAAAAACCGCGGAGCGGTTTTTGGCAACATCGCGTGCGCAGCACGCCTGGGCGCTCGCCAGGCGAGACCGCCGATCGAAAGCGGCACCGGGGAAGGGAGTGACACGAAGGCGGGCGCCGGCGCAGAGGCCGCCACCGCGGCGGCGCCTGGCGCAGGAGCGGTGGCGGCGCCGGGACGGCCGCCCCCCCCTCGCAAGGGTTGGAGCAGCGCGATGGGCCCTGGTCGGCTGCGGAACCCCACCTGCTCCTTTCCTGAGCGGGCTGCTCCCCCCCCTCGCATACACCTTCAGCCACCACGCCGGATGCCTGGGGGTCAAGGTCGGCGCAGCCGCCGAGCGCAGCGAGGGCAACCTTGAGGCCCAGGCATGCCGGCGTCGGTAGGGTGATTGCGCGAGGGGAGGTGAGAGGGACGGTGGATGGCGGGGCCGCTCCCGTCCACCGCCGTCTCCGATTTCGCGCCCAGAGCGAAGCGGAGGGCGCGAATCAATGGGCCCCCGGGGCGCCGCATACGATCCGCGAGGGCAGGTGGGCGCTCGCCCGGGGGCTTCCTTGCTTCGTTGGGGAGGAAGTTGACGACGGCGACCGCGGCGAGCCGGCCAGCGGCGCGCGCCGGCGACTCGGGGCTTATCTCGCTGGGTCGAAGGTGGGCACAACATATGAGTGGCTTGATATCTCATGGTCATGGCGATACGCTGCGCAGCCGAACGTGCGGGCGGTCGGCGCAGCGCGGTGCTGCGACCGGCGGCGTGCGCTGGCGGGAGCGCGAAACCGATGCCTACCTCGTCCCTGACTCTCCTAACCACCAAGCAGGCCAGCCAGCTCCTACGGCTGAGCGCGCGCACCCTCGAAGGGCTGCGCGTGCGGGGCGGCGGCCCGGTCTACCGCAAGCTCGCGGGGCGGGTGTTCTATGGCCTGGCGGATCTCCTAGCCTGGGTCGACGATCGGGCGCGCTCGTCGACCGCCGAACGATCGTCAACCACGGACTCCGTGGGCTCCTCGCGCCAGCTGCCGTGACCGGCGAGAGCGATGCGCTGGCGATCGGGGGCGCTTGATGACGCGGCCTCCGGAGGAGCTGCTCGCGGCCCTGGATCGCGCTAGCCTGGCGCGCTCGGGCCGCCACGCGGGGCGGGAGGTCCGCTTTCTCTGCCCTGCCCACGACGACCACCGGCCGTCCGCCAGGTGGTGTCGCGACAAGGGCGTCTGGCGGTGCGATGCCTGCGGCGCCAAGGGCGGCGCGCTCGATCTCGCGCGGCGGCTGGGTGTCCCGCGGCCCGCGGTCGGCGGGGCGCGCCGGGAGACGGTCTACGTGATCCGGGACGCGGCGGGCCGGCCGGTGGCGGAGCACGTGCGCGTGGATCTTGGCGGCGGCGAGAAGCGCGTCTTCTGGCGCCGCGACGGCACGCCCGGGCTGCGGGGGCTGCGAACGGCGGAGCTGCCGTTGTTCGGCGCCGAGCGCGGCGCCGCGGCCGATCCCGCGCGGCCGCTGTTCGTGGTGGAGGGGGAGAGGGCGGCGGCGTGCCTGGATGGGATCGGCGCGCAGGCGGTCGGCACGGTAACCGGCGCCCTCGGGACGCCGGGCGCCGCGCCGCTCGAGCTGCTGCGCGGGCGTCAGGTGGTGCTGTGGCCGGATGCCGACACCGTCGGCGCGCGGCACATGGAGCGGGTCGCCGCGGTCCTCGCCGGCGTGGCCGCCGGCGTGCGGACGTTCTCGCCGGCAGGTGTCCCCGAGGGCGGGGACGCGGCGGACTGGATCGAGGCGCGGCGCGCCGCGGGCAATGCGTCGGCCGCCATCCTGCGCGAGCTCGAGGCGCTGGCGCGGCAGGCACCGCTGCAGGTGAACGGGGCGGCGCCCGGCCGACATGAAGACGCGGCGGCGAGCCCGGATGAGCCGGCGGCGCCGGGGCCAGGTAGGCGAGCGCCGGCAAGCCAGGAGGGTGCTGCTGCGCCGGGGCGAGGCGGGCGAGCGCCGGCAAGCCGGGACGGCGCGGCGGCCGCGGGCTCGGACCGCCGAGCGACGGCAGAGGGAGACGGCGCGGCGCCGGCGGCCGTGGATGGTGGGACGCGGCCGGCGGTCGGGGTCGAGGCAGCTCTGGCTGGCCTGGCGGCGGCAGGCGGCGTCGAGGCTGCCGGCGACTGGCTGCGGCGTCTCCGCGGCGCGCTGGGCGGCGCCGATGCACTGGCGAGGAGGTTGGCGCGCGAGCGGGCGCTGGCCGCTCTCGAGGGCAAGGTCAAAGCGCCGGCGCAGCTCGTGGATGCGGCGCTCACGTTCCCGTCGTCGCTGCCGGCGATGGGCAACGGCCGTGCCGTGGACTTCGCCGAGCCCGAGCCCTGGCCCGAGCCGGTAGAGGGGTGCACGCTGCTGGGCGAGCTGATCGCCACCTTCACTCGCTTCGTGGCGCTGCCGCGCTTTGGCGACGTCGCCGCGGCGCTGTGGACGGTCCACGCGCACGCGCTCGCGGCCGCGGCGGTCTCGCCGCTGCTGGCGCTGACCTCGCCCGAGAAGCGCTGCGGCAAGACCACGCTGCTCTCGCTACTCGCCCGGCCGGTGCCGCGGGCAGTGCTGAGCTCGAACATCTCGCCCGCCTCTCTGTTCCGCATCGTCGAGCGGTACTCGCCGACGCTGCTGGTGGACGAGGCCGACAGCTTCCTGGGCGAGAAGGAGGAGCTGCGCGGCCTGCTCAACAGCGGCCACACGCGCGATGCGGCCTACGTGGTGCGCACGGTCGGCGACGAGCACGAGCCGCGCCGCTTCTCGACCTGGGCGGCGAAGGCGGTGGCGATGATCGGACGCCTGCCGGAGACGCTGGCGGACCGGAGCATCGTCGTCCCGATGCGTCGACGCGCTCCGGACGAGCAGGTCGAGCGGCTGCGGCTCGACCGGCCGGGCGCCTTCGAGGACCTGCGGCGGCGGGCGGCGCGCTGGGGCGCCGATCAGCTCGCCGAGCTGCGCGCCGCGGATCCCGAGGTGCCCGGCGAGCTTGGTGATCGCGCGGCCGACAACTGGCGGCCCCTGCTGGCGATCGCCGACCTGGCCGGCGGCGAGTGGGGCGACCGGGCGCGCCGGGCGGCGCTCACGCTCTCGGGCGCCGGCGGCGACGCGCGGGACAGCCTGAGCAGCCTGCTCCTGGCCGACATCCGCGCGGTGTTCCGCGAGCGGGAGGTGGACCGGCTGTTCAGCCAGGAGCTGCTGCAGGACCTCTGCGGGCGCGAGGAGCGGCCGTGGGGGGAGTGGGGGCGCGGCCGCGGCAGCATGAGCCCGCGGCAGCTGGCGGCGCGGCTCAAGCCCTTCGGCGTGCAGCCCGGCTCGCTGCGCGACGGCGCCAAGACCGGCAAGGGCTACACCCGGGAGCAGTTCGCGGATGCCTTCCGCCGCTATCTCCCCGCCGATCCGTCACATCCGTCACAAGGCAATGCCGGTGCGGGTTTGGAGAATTCCGCGATCCGTCACCAGGGCGGCGAAGCGGGCGCTGTGACGGATCGCGCAGCGGGCGCAAACCCTTATGGGGCGGGCGTTGTGACGGATGTGACGGATCGGGAGCCCGATGCGGGCCGGGGAGGGGGGCGTGGCGGCGCCGCGGCGCAGGAGCGGGAGGTCTTCGACCTGTGATCGCCGCGGCGGTGCTCGCGGAGCTGCGCCGGCGCGGCGTCCTGGTGGAGGCGCGGGGCGAGATGCTGCATGTCGAGGCGCCGCGCGGCACGATCTCGCCGGAGATACTGCGGCGTCTGCGGCAGCTCAAGCCGGAGCTGCTGCGGCTGGTGGCGATGGCGCCGGCGCCGCCGACCGTGGGTGACGGCCTGGGCGGAGTCTCCGCGGTACAGCCGTCGCTGCTCGTCGCCGAGATCTGCGCGATGGCGCTCGCGGACTTCGCCCGGGCGGGTCTCGTCGTCGAGGTGTGGAGCAAGCTCCTGGGCGAGGCGGTGGTGTTCGGCAGCGACGATGCCCGGATCGACCCGGGGGAGCGGCGGCCGGTGTATCGCGCTCGCGAGCTGCAGGTGCTGCTCGGGCTCACGGCGCCCACCGAGCTGCGGCGGGTGCACGAGGTCAAGAAGATCTTCAGGGGAACGATCACCGACGCCTCGCCGAACGGCGCTCGAACCTTGAGCTAGCCAGTCTCGTGAGAGCCGCGCTCATCGACCACGCTGTTGGCTCAACTATTTAATCCGGCGCTTAGGGCCATCGCGGTGCCTGGCCGGTCTGCGCGGGCGGTCCACCGCTCACCTCGTAGGCGCGCCTGACCTCATCCTTTTGCTCTTCGGTGTACGGCTGCGCGGAGAGCCATTCATCAAGCAATCCCGAAAAGCTACGCTCCTTGGCGAACAAGAAACCTGCGAGCGCCAGATAGGCATCGAAAGGGGGTGGAGGAGCTTGGCTGCTCATCGCGGCATCGCTTGCGGGATCCCATAGGAGTGCCGCACCCAGACGATGCCGTCGTCCACCTGTATTACGTAAGCGTAGCCGAATCCCCACGGTCCGAAGGTGCCGTCTTCCTTCTCCCAGGCGACTACGGAGCAGTTCTGGGAGCTCACGTGGATTATCTCTCCGGGCTCAACTTTCCATTCGGTTCCGGGCATTCTCCTTCACCTCCAGCGCCGTGTTTGCGACGCAGCTATCCAGGCGCCCGATTGCGCCGCATCCAAATGGTATCTACCGCCGGCAGTGATGTCAACGCTAAGTGTATGCTTACAAATGGCTTACCCCGCTGCGGTGGATTGCTCTGTCGATCAACAGAACTTCAGCCGGCTTCTGGCCGGCAAGTGCGGCGTCGATCGTGGCGCTGGTCACATCTGCGGCCTGATGGAGCGGATCGCGGTCGGGATGGATGTAGCGTGCCGTGACGCCGCTGGCTACCCGGTGGCCCAGGAGCGCGGCGACGATGATCTCGGAGTACCCGGCGTCGGCCGCGATGCTGCTGAACGTGGTGCGCAGCGAATGCAGGTCCCGCCCTGGCCCCTCGATGCCGGCGCGACGATAGAGCAGACGGCGTATGCGGTCGATTCCGATGAACGGTGCGCCTGGCCGCTCGCCAGGACATACGTAGTCGCTTGGCAGGGAGTCTGCCGGCCTGGCGCTCGCCAGCAACTCGACGGCGGCCAGGCTGAGGGGCACGGCGCGGGCGCCGGTCTTGCCGCCGCGCAGTCGGATGATCCGGCCCGCGAAGTCCACGTCACTCCAGCGCAGGCCCGCCGCCTCCGTCCGGCGAACTTTCTGCATGTGGCCGGTGACCTCGGAGCGACGCATGCCGGTGAGCGCCAGCAGGCGGATGGCGAGCAGCGCCGAGGGGTGGAGCGAGCGGCTTGCCTCCGCCTCTCGCAACGCCTCGCCGAGCTGAGCCACCTGGGCGAGCGAGAACCGCTCACGATACTTCCGCTCCGGGTAGGGCTCGACGCCGTCGGTCGGATCGCCCGCTGCCGGCCGCAAGTGCCGGTGCCGGGCGGCGAACCCAAGCACGGCGGAGACGACGGCCAGGCAACGGTTCGCCTGGGTCGGCGTCGCCGCCAGGGAGCGATGGAGGGACTGCACCTCGGCGATGTCGAGGTCCTCGAGCTCGCGGCCACCGATGGCGGGCAGGATGAGGCGGGCGAGCAGCCGCTCGAACTCCGCCGCCGTCGAGAGCTTGCCGCGTTTCACTCCTCGAGCAGCGCGGTCCCGCAGGTCGGCGATGTAGGCCGCCGACATCTCGGCGAAGGTGATCCGCTTGGCGCGATCGATGCGCCTTTCTTCGCCGGGTCGGTGCCGGCCCTGAGCTGCACGTAGTGGCTCCGGGCAAGGTCTCGGGCCTGCTCGAGCGTCAGCGGCCCGTAGGCGCCGAGGTTGACACGCTTGGTCCGGCCGCGGTGCTTGTACTGGAAGGCGAATCGTGCCGACCCGCTGCGCAGCCGCAGGACGAAACCCGGCACCTCCGAGTCCCAGACCAGCGAGTCCTTGCCGGGATCGGCTTGGGCGATGAGGCGGTCGATGACGCGCTTGGTGAACTTCTCGGCCACGGGTCGACCCTCCGGCCCAGGCCAGGGCGAGAGTGCCCCTCCTGGGCGGCCTGACGGGCTGCGAACCGGGTTCCCGCTGGGGTACCCATCAGGGTACCCATCCGGCCAAATCGTGGGTACCCCAGGGGTACCCTGCGGGAGCGAAAACCCCGGTGGCCGGCAGTATTGTAGCGTGGAAACGCCTGTGGCAGAAGCGCTTGGAAGCGTAGTGGGGAGTAGGAGTTAGCAGAAAATCGGTGGTGCACCCAGGAGGAGTCGAACCCCCAACCTACAGATCCGTAGTCTGTCGCTCTATCCAGTTGAGCTATGGGTGCACGAGGTGCGGCTTCGTGCGGAGGAGGAATTCTAGAGGATGGCGGATGGGCCTGCAAGGGGTCAGGCCCCTTCGCCGCGGCGCACCGCCGCACTCGGCTCCCGTGCCGGCATCCTCCCGCCGCCTCGATGACCCCGGGCGGCGGGCGGAAATGGCCTCCGGCGTTACACAGACTAGACTGCGCCTTGGAGGCGCGCGTGGCTAGCAGAAACAGGTGTTGGGACAGCCGCTCGCCGCGCAGATCGTGCGGTTCGGATTCGTCACCGCGGCGGCGACGCGTAATAGCCATTCCGAGCCTGGTTAACCCGATCCCGACCCGAAACGTCCCTTGGGAGAACAGCATGGCCCGCAAGTGCCTGAACCGGTTGGCGGCAATCGGCCGCGCCCGCAGCTGCCTGGCGGCGCTGACCCTTGCCGCACTCACCGTGGCGGCGCTCTGGCTTGGGCCGGCGAGCGCCCAGCCACTCGGCGCCGCGACGCCCCCCGCAGCACCAGCCGCAGCCGCCCTGACACCCCGCCGCCTGATCCTCTGCCTCGACGGCACCTCCAACAACGACTTCTCCAAGCAGCGGCGCGAAGCCGGCACGGACGTCCTCAAACCCACCAACGTCCTCAAGACCTGCCGCGCCGTCGTCCCCTGGGATGCCCAGGCCCAGCGCGAGCAGATCTCCTACTACGACACCGGCGTTGGCTCCCTCTCCGAGTTCCCCGGCACCGCCAACCACCTTCTGTACCTCTCCGACCGCCTGCTCGGCGGCGCCTGGGGCGCCGGCTTCGAACGCAACGTCGAACGCGCCCTGGGCTTCCTGGCCCTCAACCTGCAACCGAGCGACGAGGTCTTCCTCTTCGGCTTCAGCCGCGGCGCCGCCACCGCCCGGGGCGTCACCCGCTTCGTGGATTGGGCCGGCGGCCTGCCCGTCAAGGGCGACGCCTATTACCTGCCGATCCTCTTTCGCGAGTTCATCCGGACCCGCGGCCAGGTACCGATCGAGCAGGTCCTGCTGACCATCAATGGCCTCCCCGGCACCGAGAAGCGAACCCACCTGGGTCCGCTGCAACCGGTCCAGGTCCGCTACCTGGGAGTCTGGGACACCGTGATGGCCCTCGGCTCCCGCTTCCGCGCCACCGGCGCCCATACCACCGGCGCCAGCAAGAGCTTCTACCTGGACGACCAGCCGGACCGCTGCGTGAAGAGCGCACGCCAGGCTCTGGCCGTGGACGAGGCGCGCTTCGACTTCCGGCCCGAGGTCTGGACCGGGGCGCGCCCCGGCCAAACCCTGGCACAGCGATGGTTCGCCGGCGTGCACTCGAACATCGGCGGCGGCTACGCCAACGACGGCCTCGCCAACCTCGCCTTCCACTGGATCCTCGAGGGCGCCGAAGAAGAAGGCCTGGCGGTCGACCCCCAGTACGTGAAGCACTTCTCGGGCTTCCCCTTCGACCGCCTCTATCGCTCCGAGTCCGCGCTCTACCGCGTCCTCGACCGGCTCCGCGGACGCTACGGCCGCGGCAAGCGCCCACTGCTCGGCTGGCCAACAACCGCCAACCTGTCGCTGGATCCGTCGGTGATCTACCGGCTGGCCGCCGATCCCAAGGCGACCAAACCGGGCGCCAGCTCGGGAGACCTGCGCTTCCCGCGGTTGGAGACCTACCGGCCGCGCAACGTGATCGCCTTCCTCGCCTGCCAGCCGAACCTCGACGACTACCTGCGGGGACTCGGCATCGCCGACGACAATCGCCAACTCCCCGCCGACGTCATGAGCGCCATCCAGCAGCTGCGCAAGGATTGCCCCAAGACCTGACCGCCCGCGCTCCGCGCCAAGCCGCGGACCGGCGCAACGGCCCGGCGCAACGGCGCAACGGCCCAACCGGACGGCGCTATTCGATGAGCCCGCTCAGCGGCGAGGAGGCGGAAGCGTAGAGCTTGCGCGGGATGCGGCCGGCGTTGGCGGCGAGCCAGCCGGCCTCGACGGCCAGCTTCATCGCCCTCGCCATGCGGATGGGATCGGCGGCGCCGGCGATGGCGGTGTTCATCAACACGCCATGGGCCCCCAGCTCCATCGCGATGGTCGCGTCGCTGGCGGTGCCGACGCCGGCATCCACGACGATCGGCACCCTGGCCTGCTCGAGGATGATGCGGAGGTTGGCCGGGTTGCGGATGCCCATGCCGGAGCCGATCGGCGCGCCGAGGGGCATCACCGCCGCCGCCCCCAGCTCTTCCAGCCTCTTGCACACCACCGGGTCGTCGTTGGTGTAGGCCAGCACCACGAAGCCCTCCGCGACCAGCCGCTCGGTCGCCCGCAGCAGCTCGACGTTGTCGGGGAAAAGCGTCTTCTGATCGCCGATCACCTCCAGCTTCACCCAGTCCCAGCCTCCCAGCTCGCGCGCCAGGCGAGCGGTGCGGATGGCCTCCTCGGCGGTGTAGCAGCCGGCGGTGTTGGGCAGCAGGAGATAGCGCTCCGGAGCCACGAAATCGAGCAGCGAGCCCTTGCCGCGCTCGTCGAGATTGACCCGTCGCAGGGCGACCGTGACCACCTCGGTGCCGGAGGCCTCGAGCGCCGCCGCCATGGTCGGGAAATCAGGGTACTTGCCGGTCCCCAGGAAAAGTCGCGACCGGAACGTCCTGCCCGCGATGACCAGGGGCTCGACGGCGGTGGTGTCGGCGATGGCGAGCGTGGTGTCCATGACTGCCTCCTGCCGCCGATTCTAGCGTAGCCCCCGGGGGATCCCGGACGATCAAGCACCGGCCATCGCCGCCACCGGCGCAGCAGCCACCGCCGTCGGTCCAGCCGGCACCGGCGCCTCCGCCCCCGGCGCCGCCCCAGCCTCCCCGGCGATCCGGTTCGCGGCGTCCACGAACACCAGCGCCGGCCGGTGCCGGCGGGCCGCCTCCTCTTCGTAGGCGGCATAGCTGGCCAGGATCACCACGTCGCCGGGCCGCACCAGGTGGGCGGCGGCGCCGTTGACGCAGATCTCGCCGGCGCCGCGCCGCCCCGGGATGGCATAGGTGGCCAGGCGCTCGCCGTTGGTGACGTCGTAGATCTCCACCCGCTCGAAGGCCAGCAGGTCGGCGGCCTCCATCAGCAGCGGGTCGATGGTCACCGATCCCTGATAGTCGAGGTTCGCCTCGGTGACGGTGGCGCGATGGATCTTGGATTTCAGCAGTGTCCGTTGCATGTCGTCGTCTCTCGTCAGCGGGTCATGCCGGCGGCGGGCCGTTCGTCCACCGCCAGCTGGAAGTTGTCGATCAATCGGGTCCTGCCGATATAGGCCGCGACCGGCAGCACCACCCGGCCGGCGATCACGGTCACCGGCTGGAAGCTCTCCGCGTCCACCACCTCGGCGTATTCGAGCCGCGCCAGCGGCTCCGCCTCCACCACCTGGCGCAGCAGCCGCCGCACCTCGCCGGCGCGCCGCTCGCCGCCGGCGATCGCCGCCGCCGCCGCCGCCAGCGCCCGGTGCAGCACCGCCGCCGCGCGGCGCTCGACGGCCGAAAGGTAGGCGTTGCGCGACGACATCGCCAGGCCGTCCTCCTCCCTCACCGTCGGCCCGGGCAGGATCTCGACCTCGAAATGGAGATCCCGCACCATCCGCCGCACCACTGCCAGCTGCTGCGCGTCCTTCTCGCCGAACACCGCCACCTCGGGCCGCACCAGGTGGAACAGGGCGCACACCACGGTCGCCACACCGCGGAAATGGCCGGGCCGCTTCTCGCCCTCGAGGCCCGCCGCCGGCCCACCCGGATCGACGAAGGTCGAATGCCTCGGCGGATACAGCGCCTCGACGTCCGGCGCGAACAGCAGGTCGCAGCCCGCGCTCTCGAGCAGGGCGGCATCGGTACCGAGCTGGCGCGGGTAGAGGTTGAAGTCCTCGCCGGGCCCGAACTGGGTGGGATTGACGAACACCGACGCCACCACCCGCCGCGCCCGGCCGCGGGCCAGCTCCACCAGCGACAGGTGCCCCCGGTGCAGCGCCCCCATGGTCGGCACCAGACCGACGGAGTCGCCCCGCCGGCGCCACTGCTCGAGCTCGTGGCGCATCGCCGCCGCATCCCGTAAACAATGCATGGCCGAACGATCGCCCTAGCCGTACAGCTTCTGCACGGCCTCGCCGGCGTCCGACGGCGCCCTGCCGGGAATGTCGCGACCGGCGACAGCCGCGACCGCCCCCGCACCGGCGGCCCCCGGCGCCGGCACCCCGCCGTAGCTCTCTTCCGCCGCCGGGAAGCGGCCACCGCGCACGTCGGCGGCGAAGCGCTCGATGCCCTCGCGCGACAGCATGCCGAGCTCCGCGTAGCGCCGCACGAAGCGCGGCGCGATCCGCTCCTCGAGCCCCAGCAAGTCGTGGTAGACCAGCACCTGGCCGCCGCAGCGCGGCCCCGCGCCGATGCCGATGGTCGGGATCGCCAGCCGGTCGGTGATCTCGGCAGCGAGCCCGGCGGGCACGCATTCGAGCACCAGGGAGAAGGCCCCGGCCGCCTCGACCGCCAGCGCCGCGGCGACGATCGCCTCGCGCGCCGCCGTCTCGCGGCCCTGGACCTTGAAGCCGCCGAAGCGGTGGACCGACTGCGGCGTGAGACCCAGGTGGGCCATCACCGGCACCTCCGCCGCCACCATCGCCGCCACCGTCTCGGGCCGGGCGCCCTCGATCTTCACCGCCTGGGCGCCCGCTTCCTTGACGAAGCGCACGGCGTTGGCGACTGCCTGCTCGGCTCCGAGATGGAACGAGCCGTAGGGCATGTCGGCCACCAGCAGCGCGCGCTTGACCCCGCGCCGGACGGCGCGGGTGTGGTGCAGCATCTCCTCCATGGTGACCGAAAGGGTGTCCGGGTAGCCGAGCACCACCATCGCCAGCGAATCGCCGACCAGCACCACGTCGGCGCCCGCCGCGTCGGCGGTCCTCGCCTGCGGGTAGTCGTAGGCGGTCACCATCACCAGCGGCTCGCCGCGCTCGCGCGCCGCCGCCACCCATGGCACCGTGACGCTCCTGATCTCCGCTTGCGGGCTCATCGGGTTCTCCTTTCCTGAAAAACCAAAAGCCCCTCCGCCTGTGGAGACGGAAGGGCTCGAACGAACCCGGCTCGGGCGCGGGGCTGGCGGCGGTTGGCGAGCGCGAGGAGTCGCTGGGGGCGACGGCTCGATGGGCTCGAGGTGCCTGTCCCCTGGGATCAGGCCCTCACCGCGGCCGGTGCCCGCGCCGCCCCCGCGTTGCGGGGCGGCCGGCGCTGGAGATCTCCGTCTCGGTCCCTTGGCCCCTGTGGGCTAGTGGGATCCAAGCGGTTGAAAGTATTCGGTCCCCTTCATCGGCTTCGCCAGGCGGTGGAGCAGCTCGTCGAAGTCCTCGGGCCGCTGCGGGAAGTTCAGGTGCCGCGTATCGACCACGAGCAGCGGGGACCGTACGTAGTAATGATAGTAGTGATTGTAGGCGTCGATCAACTCCGCCAGGTATTCCTGGGAGATCAGCTTCTCGAGGTTGCGCGCCCGCTTACGGATCCGCTCGAAGCAGGTGTCCACGTCGGCGACCAGATAGAGCACCAGATCCGGCACCGGCACCTGCGGCTCGAGCAGGGCATAGAGCTTGTCGAACAGCATCAGCTCGTCGTCGGAGAGGTTCAGGTAGGCGAAGATGCGGCTCTTCTGGAAGGTGTAGTCGGAGATCAGCAGACGGTCGAACAGCCCCCGCTGGCCGATCTCGCGCTGCTGCTTGAAGCGCGACAGCAGGAAGTACAGCTCGGTCTGGAAGGCTGCCCCCGGCCGGTCGCCGTAGAAGTCGTCGAGGAATGGGTTGTCGACGTCCTCGAGGATCTTCACGCCCTCGAAGTGGCGGGTCAGCATCTCCACCAGGGTGGTCTTGCCGACCCCGATGGGTCCGTCGACCGCCAGGTAGTGAAACCCCAGGGTGTCGGGCGCCTGGGGGCTCAAACCGCGGCAGCCGCTGGGGTCACGGGGTTGTAGAGCGTGTCGCGCTCGACCGGCTCGAAGCCTGCCTCGCGCACGATCCGCTCGAGCTCGGAGCGGCTGAGCTGCTGGGCGGTGCCGGCGCCGGCCATGTGGTAGATCTTCTCCTCGACGATGGTGCCGTCCAGGTCGTCGGCGCCGAAGCGCAGCGCCACCTGGGCCAGCTTCGGCGTCACCATCACCCAGTACGCCTTGATGTGCGGGATGTTGTCGAGCACCAGCCGGGAGGCCGCGATGTGGCGCAGGTCGTCGTGGCCGGTGGTGTGGTACTTGAGCCCCAGGTAGTTGTTCTCGGGATGGTAGGCGAGCGGGATGAAGGCGTTGAAGCCGCCGCTCTCGTCCTGCAGCTCGCGCAGGCGCAGCAGGTGGTCCACCCGGTGCTCGGGCTTCTCGACGTGGCCGTAGAGCATGGTGCAGTTGCTCTTGATGCCCATGCGGTGCGCGACGCGATGCACCTCGAGCCACTCGCCGGCGTCGAGCTTGCCGTCGCAGATGATCTCGCGCACCTCGGGATGGAAGATCTCGGCGCCGCCTCCCGGCAGCGAGCCCAGGCCGGCATCGCGCAGGCGCCGCAGCACCTCTTCGAGCGACAGCTTCTCGCGCTTGGCGAACCAGCCGACCTCGATGGCGGTGAAGGCCTTGAGGTGAGCCCTCGGGAAGCGCTGCTTGAGGCCGCGCAGCATCTCGAGGTACCAGTCCAGGGAAAGGTCGGGATGCAACCCGCCGACGATGTGGAACTCGGTGACGTCGTTGCCGCCCTGCTCGCGGGCGTGCGCGTAGACCTCCTCGTGGCTCATCTGCCAGGCGTGGGCTTCGCCGGGCAGCGCCGCAAAGCTACAGAACTTGCAGTTGTACGTGTAGACGCAGATGTTGGTCGGGTTGATGTGCCGGTTGACGTTGAAGTAGGTGACGTTGCCGTTGAGCTGGCGCCGCACGGCGTCGGCAAGCTTGCCGAGCTGCAGCAGGTGGGGGGTGGTGAGGCAGGTCAGGGCATCGGCCGCGTCCAGCCGCACGCCGGCGCGGACCTTGCCCGCGATCTCCCGCAGCGCCGCCGGAAAGCTGCCCGGATCGAGGCCGGGGATCGGCTCCCAGGCGCGCCGCTCGGCGGGCGCCCTTGGGTCCTCGCTGCCGGACTTCGCTGTCGTCGCTTCCATCGGGCCGCCACCTCCCTCTCAGGGCCAGAGTATAGCAACAGCGGTTGCGCCGAAGAGCCAGACGGACAGGGCGCCATTGGCCTGGAAGAAGGCGGCGTCGAGCCGCGACAGGTCGCCGGGGCGCACCACCGCGTGCTGGTAGGAGATCAGCGCCAGGCAACCGGCCCAGCCCACCCAATAGGCGGCGCCCAGCCCCGCCGCGCCCGCCGCCGGCCAGGTCAGCCCGACCGGGCCGCCCACCGCGCCGACCGCCTCCCCCGGCAGCCGGTAGAGCCAGGGCAGCCAGGCCAGCAGCAGCAGCATCGCCGCATGCAGCAGCGCCGACAGCCACAGCGCGGCGCGCACGCCGAAGCGCGCCGGCACCGAGAACAGCCCAGCGCGGCGGTCGAAATCGAGGTCTTGCAGCGCGTAGAGGACGTCGAAACCGGCCACCCACAGCAGCACCGCCCCGGCCAGCGCCAGCGGCGGCGCCGCGACGGCGCCGCGGACCGCGATCCAGGCGCCGAGCGGCGCGCCGGCGAGCGATAGCCCCAGCACCAGGTGCGACGCCCAGGTGAAGCGCTTGGTGTAGGAGTAGAGCAGCAGCACCGCCAGCGCCACCGGCGACAGCGCCAGGGCCAGGGGGTTGAGTTGCCACGCCGCCAGCACCAGCAGCGCCGCGCTCGCCGCCACGAACCCCGCCACGAAGGCCGGTGTCACCAGTCCGGCCGGCAGCGCCCGCCCCGCGGTGCGCGGATTGGCGGCGTCGATCCGCCGGTCCACCAGCCGGTTGAACCCCATGGCCGCGCTGCGCGCCCCGACCATCGCCACGGCGATCCAGCCCACCGTCCGCCAGGGCGGCCACCCTCCCGCCGCCAGCAGCATCCCCATGAAGGCGAACGGCAGAGCGAACAGCGTGTGCTCGATCTTCACCATCTCGAGCACCGTCTTGACCTGGCCTGTGAAGGACTTTGCCGCCATCGGCTCGAGCTCCCGATCCGCCATCTTACCCGGTATCCCTACCGCGGGCGGCGGAAACGGCAGGCTATACTCTGCCGGTGCTCCGCGTCCTGATCCTGGACGACGAATCGATGGTGCTCGACATGCTGGCGGCCTGCCTGCGTGCCCCCGGCGTGGAGCTCACCACCTGCCGCGAGATCGAGGCCGCCGAGGCGCTGCTGAAAAGCCAGCGCTTCGAGGTCGTGATCGCCGACCTCTCGGTCTCCGAGCTGGGAGGGCTGGACGGGATCCGCCTGATCCGCTTCGTCACCACCCATTTTCCCGACACCGTCACCTATGTGCTTTCCGGCTTCGTCGACGAGCCGGTGCGCGATCTCTGCAAGATGCTGGGCGTCACCGCGGTGCTCGAAAAGCCCGGCGGCCTCGCCGAGCTGCGCAGCCTGGTGCTCGGCAACCGCCTGGCGGACGCCGCCGCGGCGGATCCGACGGCGGCGGTGCCGGCGGTCCGCGACATCGAGCTGCTCTCGGACTTCATGGCGTCGAACCGGATCCGCTCGGTGCTGCAACCGGTGGTCAAGCTGCAGGGCGGCGGCGCTCCCTACGAGCTGTTCGGCGTCGAGGGGCTGGCGCGCGGGCCCGAGACCTCGCTGCTCGGCAACCCGTTGCTCTTCCTGAGCTACGCCGCCCACAAGGAGTTGCAGTTCGAGGCCGACCTGATCTGCGTCCGGGCGGCCCTGGTCGAGGTGCGGCGCCTGGGGCGGACGGTCAACACCTTCCTCAACGTGCAACCGCGCTCGCTGACCAACCCGGACTTCATCGACACGCTCGACCGCGCGGTGCAGGAGGCGGGGCTGCGCGAGCACAACGTCGTGCTGGAGCTCACCGAGCAGCAGACCATCCTCAATCCCGGCGCATTTGCCGCCGGCCTGCAGCGGTTGCGCGAGCGCGGTTTCCGCATCGCTCTCGACGACTACGGCGAGGGATCGTCGAACCTGAACCTCCTGCTCAACCTGCGGCCCGACTACCTCAAGATCTCCGGCACCTTCTGCCGCCAGCTCGACCGCGATCCGTTCAAGCAAACGCTGGTGCAGTCGACCGCCGAGATGGCGGCGCGCACCGGCATCGCGACCATCATGGAAGCCGTCGAGACCGCCGCCGAGGCGGAGGTCCTCTACCGGCTCGGGATCGATTACGGCCAGGGCTTCTTCTTCCTCGAACCCCTGCCGGGCCGCGAGGTGGCGCGCTCCCCGCGCATCGGCATCACCCTTCCCGGCAGCTCCACCCGGCTGAGCCCGATCGACTCCGCGCCGATCGATCTTTGAAGCACCGCTAAAGCGCCGCACAGCCGCCGTCCAGCCGTCCACGCACCCGTCGTGCGCACCCCCTTCCCTTGCCATCGCGAGATGCTATACTCCGCCGCCGTCGCACACCGCGCCATTGGTTTGACTTCGTGACTTGGCCTCTCGGCTTTATAAGCGGTGTGTGTTTGGCAAAATCCGCGGGAAGCGACGGGAACCGGCGGGAACCCGCGAAATAGCACGCTTTGCGACGTTATTCATATGCGCCGCAGCGCACTTTCTTGACTGATCGTTTATCTGAAGAGGAAATCACCTCTTCAGCTTTGGGAGGGTAACGCCAATGTCCATTCAAGACTTCAACTCGCAGCTCACGCAGGATGACCAGCAGGACGCGCTCATGGCCGCGCTCAACCGGCTCGCCCAGGCGGACGACCGCCAGGTCGCCGAGCAGCTCACCATCGACCCGATGGGAATCTGGGACATCGGGCTCACCGGCGAGTAGGCGGCCATCCCGAGCGCCGGGTTGGCCGAGCGGCCGCGCGCGCCGGTTCCGAGCTCCGGACCGGCGCGGCGGCTACCACCCCTCGCCGCCGGCGACGCAGACGAGCGACACCGTGTTCCGATTCGATCACCTGCAAGCAAAACTCCGCAGCCTGCCTCACGTCGGCGCCTGGCCGCAGATGCTGGCGCTGATCGACGGCGCCGTGCATCACGACCTGCGGTGCGCGTGGGACTTTCCGATCGTCGCCTGTCAGGCGGTCGGCGGCGCGCCCGAGGCGGCGCTGCCGGCGGCGGCGGCGGTCTTTTGCTCGCTGGTCAGCATCCACCTCGTCGACGACCTGCTCGACGACGATCCGGACGGCGACTTCCGACGGCTCGGCGCCGGCCCCGCCGCCAACCTCGCTCTCGCTTTCCAGGCCGCGGGCCATGCCGCGCTCGACGATCCCGGGATCGCGCCGGGAGTGCGGGCCGAGCTCCAGGCCTGCCTTGCCGAGATGGCCCTGGCCACCGCCTTCGGCCAGCATCTCGACAGCGGCGAGGTGGCCGGAGAGGCGGAGTACTGGCAGGTCGTCGGCGCCAAGACGCCGCCGCTGTTCGGCGCGGCGCTGCGCCTCGGCGCCCTGGCCGGCGGCGCCCCGGCCGCGGTCGCTGGCGAGCTCGATCGGCTCGGCCGGCTGCTCGGCACCTTCGTGCAGGTCAGCGACGATCTCACCGATGCCCTGGCGCAGCCGCCCAGCGCGGACTGGCAGCGCCGTTCCAACAACCTGCCGATGCTCTACGCGATGACCGCCGACCATCCGGCGCGCGCGGAGTTCCTCGCCCTGTCGGCCGCCGGCCACGACCCGGAGGCGCTCACCGCCGCCCAGAAGCTGCTGCTGCCGAGCGGCGGTGTCAGCTACTGCGCCTGGAAGATGATCGAGCTCTCACGCCAGGCCCAGGCGGTGCTCGCCGGCATCCCCTTGCACGACCGCCGGCCCCTGGCGCGGCTGCTGGCCGAGCAGGTGCGGCCGCTCGAAGGGCTGCTCGGCCGGATGGGTCTCGCGGAACCGCTGGCGCCGGCGCCGCCATGACCCGCGGAGCGGACGGCGGGGACCGGCGTCGCTCCGCGGTATAGACTGCGGCGGGACACCAGGACGCATCCGGGCCGCAGCGCATGACCTCTCGCCCCCGACTGGCGCTCAAGCGCGGGGATCTGTTCTGGATCCTGCTGTCGCTGATCGTCCTGCTGCCGACCCTTTTCTACCCTTACGTCAACAGCTTCGACACCCCCGACTTCGGGCTCGACCCCGGGGACTGGCGAGTCCTCGAGGCGCCCCCGTGCGCCGCCGCCGATTGCCTGCACGTGGGCGACCAGGTGCTCGCGATCGGCAGCCTCGACCTGGCCACCTTCTCCGCCAACCGCGCGATCGAGCTGGTGGCCGGTTTCGACGAGCACGGGATCGCCATGGTGCGGGTGGCGCGGCAGGGGCAGCTCCTGGCCTTCCCGGTACGGGAGCACGGCCGCGCCGCTCTGAGCTGGACCTCGCTGATGGGCCTGCTGCCGATCGTCTTCTGGCTGATGGGCACGGTGGCGATCATCTTCCTGCGGCCGCGCGACGAGCGCTGGCTGGTGCTGGTGGCGTTCAGCTACGTCAACGCCCTCTGGCTCGCCTCCGGCCTCGCCTCTTCCACCCACCTGCGCGGCTCGGCGTTCGTCTTCCACGCCTTCATCTGGCTGTTCCTGCCGCTGGCTCTGCACCTGCACCTCATCCTGCCCAGCTCGCTGCTCGGCCGCCGCTTCCGCCGCTCGCTGCTGCTGGCGCTCTACACCGCCGCGGTGGCGATGGCGGTGGTGGACGCCTGCGGCCTGCTCCACAGCCTGCCGCGCTGGCTGCGCAGCGGTCCCATCCTGTTCACCGCGGCCGGCGTGCTGGCGTCGCTGGGGCTGCTGCTGCTGCGGCTGTTCCTGCCGCTCGACACCGCGACCAAGCTGGCCGACCGCATCATGCTCTTTGGACTGTCCGTCGGCCTCGGCCCGTTCGTCGTCTGCTTCGGCGTCATCCCGCTGCTGCCGAGCTACCTGCCCGGCGCCTTCCCTCACCTCTGGACGCTCTACCCGTGGCTCACCGCGATCTCCCTGATCTCCGTGCCGCTGCTGCCGATGAGCTACATCTATGCTCTCTACAAGCACCACCTGGGAGCGCTCGAGTTCCGCGCCAACCGCCTGCTCGGCGCCTACGGCTTCTGGGCGCTGTCGATCACCGCCTACGTCGGCGCCCTCGTCCTGGTGGCCGGCCGCCGCGGCGGGCTCGACGAGCGGCTGCTCGCCGCGGTGTTCGCGGTCTCGCTGGCCTTCGCGGCCGGCGTGCCGCTGCTGCGCGAGCCGTTCCAGAAGCTGATCGACCGCCACGTCTTCGGCCTTCGCCATGCCCCCGAGGAGATCATCGACCTGGTGTCCGAGCGGATCCCGCTGGCGTTCGACCGCGAGGTGCTGGCGCAGCTGCTGGTCGGCGAGATCCTGCCCACCATGCTGATCCGCCAGTCGGCGCTCTACCTGGTCGCCGGCGCGCGACCGGAAACGCTGTACGAGCAGAGCCTTCCTGCCGGCGAGCCGCCGGTGTCGGGCGAGGAGCTCGCCGAGCTGCTGGCGAGCGCCGGCCGCTACCAGGCGCCCCGGCCGGGCGAGCTGGCGCGCGGCTGGGTGCGGCTGGTGATCCCGCTGGCGCTGCAGAGCGAGACCCTCGGCGTGTGGCTGATCGGCCGCCGCGATCCGGACGACTACTTCCCGGCGAGCGACGTGCGGCTGCTGTCGACCGTCGCCAACCAGATCGCGCCGATGGTCGAGAACATCCGCCTCTACGAGCGCGCGCAGCAGGAGATCGCGCAGCGCACCCTGGCCGAGAAGGAGATCCGCCGCAGCGAGGAGCGCTTCCGCAACCTTTTCGAGGCGACCCTCGAAGGCATCGCCATCGTCAAGGGCGGCGTCATCCTGGAGGTCAACCACGCGCTGCTCGCCATCTTCGGCCACCAGGCCGACGAGCTGATCGGCCGCGAGCTCAGCGACCTGCTGCCCGAGGGCGGCGGCGCGGCGTCGAACGGGGCGCCGCGCGAGGGCATCGGCTGGAAGCGCGACGGCTCGGTGGTCGCGGTCGAGATCGCCGCCAAGAGCTACGTCTTCCAGGGCGAGGACGTCACCGTCGTCGCCATCCGCGACATCGCCCGCCGCAAGCGCGACGAGGCCGAGAACCAGATGCTGCAGCGCCAGCTGCTGCACTCGCAGAAGATGGAGGCGATCGGCAGGCTCTCGGCGGGGGTCGCGCACGACTTCAACAACTGCCTGCTCGCCGTCTTCGGCTACAGCGACCTGCTGCTCGAGCGCTACGGCGACGACCCGCTGCTGCAACGCAACCTGGCCGGCATCAAGGAGGCGGCGCAGAAGGCGGCGGCGCTGACCAGGCAGCTGCTCGCCTTCGCCCGCCGCCAGCCGATGGCGACCAAGGTGGTGGACCTCAACGCCGTGGTCAAGGGGGTGGAGAAGATGCTGCGCCGGCTGCTCGGCGACGACGTCTCCCTGGTCACCGAGCTGGACGCGGACGCCGGCAGGGTCAAGATCGACCCCGGGCAGCTCGAGCAGGTGGTGGTCAACCTGGGCGTCAACGCCCGCCAGGCGATGCCCGCCGGCGGCCGGCTCTACATCCGCACCGCTTCTCTCACCGTGGCGGGCGCCGCCACCGCGCCGCACGCCGATCTGCCGGAAGGCCGCTGGGTGCTGCTGACGGTGACCGACACCGGCGTCGGCATGGACCTCGACGTCGTGGCGCGCGCCTTCGAGCCGTTCTTCAGCACCAAGGAGGAGGGCACCGGCCTCGGCCTGGCGACCGCCTACGGCATCGTCCGCCAGAGCGGCGGCCACATTTTCGTCGACAGCGCGCTCGGCGAGGGCACCCGCTTCAGCATCTACCTGCCGGTGACCGCCGATCGCGAGAGCGGCGGCGTGGAGCCGGCCGTCGCCACCGCCGATTCCGGTTCGGAGGCCATCCTGCTGGTCGAGGACGAGGAGGCGGTGCGGACGGTGCTGCAGCGCATCCTGGCGAGCCGCGGCTACCGCGTGCTGCCGGCGGCCGGCGCCGCCGAGGCGCTCGCCCTGGCGCGGCGCAACCATGGCGCCATCGACCTGCTGCTCACCGACGTCACCATGCCGCGCATCAAGGGGCCGGAGCTCGCCGCCGCGCTGCTCGCCGAGCAGCCGGCGATGCGCGTCATCTACATGTCGGGCTACAGCGAGCAGGCGCTGCCCACCGGGGCCGGCTCGCCGATCTGCCTGCAGAAGCCGTTCTCGGCCCAGACCCTGGCGCGCACCGTCCGCACCGTGCTCGACGGCCCCGCGCCCAAGGCGCAGACGGTCTAGCGGCGCCTGTTATCCTTTCGCCCGATGGGCCATCGCATCGCGCTGCTGGTGTCGGGAGCGTCGGGGATGCTGTTGCCGCGCCACGTGTTGGGGCGCCTCGCCGCTCATCCGGCGATCGAGCGTATCCATCTCTGCGTGTCGGCCGGCGCCAGCCAGGTGCTGCGCCATGAGCTGGGCGCGGAGCGCACCGGCGCCGCCGACCTCGCCGCCGCCGCCGGCCTCGCGGGCGCGGCGCTCGCCAAGCTGCGCTGCCACCGCGACAGCGAGCTCGACGCGCCCATCGCCTCGGGCTCCTACCGGCTGACCGGCGCCGCCGTGCTGCCGTGCAGCGCCGGCACCCTCGGCGCCCTGGCGACCGGCGTCGCGCGCACGCTCATCCATCGCGCCGGCGCCGTGGCGCTCAAGGAGGGGTGGCCGCTGGTGCTCGGTTTCCGCGAGACGCCCTACAGCCTGGTCCACGTCGAGAACATGCGCCGGCTGCTGCTGGCTGGCGCCGCGATCATGCCGCCGGTGCCGGCGTTCTACATCGGCGGTGAGGACCTCGGCCGCTTCCTCGATCACTACACCCTGCGGCTGCTCGACCGCTTCGGCCTCCCCGATCCCGACGGTTTTGGCGGGGTTGGCGGCGTGGGCGACGCTGCGGCGGGGCTGCGCTGGGGCGAGGACGACGCCGACCGCTGAGCAGTCCTGAGGCGCCGCCGGGTCAGAGCGAGAACTCGAGGTTGTACACGAACGGCCCGCGCTGGACGGCGAGCAGCAGGCTGCCGCGGTCCATGGCGCGCAGCACCTCGCGGGCGAGCTCGTCGGCCGAGCCGATGCGCTGGCCGTTGGCTCCCAGGATGAGGTCGCCGGCCGCGAGCCCCCGCCGGTCCGCCACCGAGCCGCGCACCACCCGCTGTACCGACAGCTCGCCGCGCCCGCCGCCCACCACCAGGCCGACGCTGCGCTCGAGGACGCCGAGGCCGGTCCCCTGCGGCGGCGGCTGGGCGCGCAGGGTCAGGCGCAGCGAGCGCCCGCCGCGGTGCACGTCGAGCGGGATCGGGCTGTCGGCCGGCACCGTGTAGATGGCGGTGATGACGTCCTCGCGGGTCGCGACCGGGTGCCCCGAGGCGCCGACGATGACGTCCTTTTCCTGCAACCCGGCGCTGGCCGCCGGCGATCCCGGGTAGACCTTGTAGACCAGGGCGCCGTGGCGCTCGGTCAGGCGGTTGCGCCGCGCCAGCTCCTCGTCGATGGTCAGCAGGCGGGCGCCGCTCCACACCGGCCGCAGCTCGCCGTAGCGCAGCAGGTCGGCCACCACCCGCCGCGCCCGGTCGGCGGGGATGGCGAAGCCGATGCCGTTGGCTCCCGAGACGATCGCGGCGTTGATGCCGATCACCTCCCCCAGGATGTTGACCAGCGGTCCGCCCGAGTTGCCGGGGTTGATCGAGGCATCGGTCTGCAGGAAATCGGTGAACAGCCGCTCGCCGGTCTCCGACGGCACGGTGCGGCCGACCGCCGAGAGCACCCCCATGGTGACGGTGTGGGAGAGCCCGAACGGATTGCCGATCGCCACCACCGTCTCGCCGATCATCAGGTCGGAGCTCCTGCCGAGCGGCACCGCGTGCAGGTCGTGGGCCTTCACCTTGAGCACTCCGAGATCGGCGTCGTGGTCCGAGCCGAGGACGTCCGCCTGCAGCTCGCGCCCGTCGAGCAGCGTCACCACGATGCGCGAGGCGCCCTCGATGACGTGGGCGTTGGTCAGCACGATGCCGCTCGGCTCGATGATCAGGCCGGAGCCCAGCGACTGGGCGCGCCGCTGGGGGGTGAAGATGCCGCCGAAGAACGGATCCACCTCGCGCACCGTCGACTCGGCGGCGATGTTGACCACCGCCGGCGACACCTTCTCCGCCGCCGCCACCACCGGCGTGCGCCGGGCCGCGAGCCCGGCGGCGGCGCCGGCGCTGCCTGGCGCCGGCGGGCGCGGGGCCGCGGCCAGCAGCCGCAGCAGCGCCGCCCGGGCCGGTGCCGCCGGCCCTGCCGGCGCCGGGCGCGAAGGTGCGCTCAGCCGTCCCGACACCGCCAGCACGATCGCCGCCGCCAGCAGCGCCATGGCCAGCGGGAGCGCCGGCAGGGCCTGCCTTGATGATCTCGGGTGGGGGCGTCTCCCCTGTCCTGGCCATGCGTGCGAACGGGGCGTGCCGTGGGGATCGAGCCATCCCATGGCCCCTAGGATAAGATGAGCCGCCCCGTTTGGGGAACTTCGCCGCCGGACAAGGAGGTCCTCGACCGTGCCACTCCGACTTCGCTTCGCGCTGCAAGGTCTGCTGCCGTTGGCCGCCGCAGCGCTGGCCGCCGCCCCCGCCGCGCCCACCGCTGCGGCCACCGTCCAGGGTGCGGCCGGCGCCGGCTTGGCGGCCGACGCCTTCCCGTACAAGGTCGCGCAGACCACTCTCCCCAACGGCCTCGGCGTGGTGGTGATCCCCTACGACAGCCCGGGGACGCTCGCCTACATGACGCTGGTGCGCACCGGCGCGCGGGACGAGGTGGAGGCCGGCCACAGCGGCTTCGCCCACTTCTTCGAGCACATGATGTTCCGCGGCACCGAGAAGTATCCGCAGGACCGCTACAACGACGTGCTCAAGGGCATGGGCGCCGACTTCAACGCCTTCACCACCGAGGATTACACGCTCTACCACGTCGTCGGGCCGTCGAGCCAGCTCGCCACCATCGCCGACATGGAAGGCGATCGCTTCCAGAACCTGGTGTACACCCAGGATGCGTTCCGCACCGAGGCGCTCGCCATCCTGGGCGAGTACAACAAGGATGCCTCGTCGCCGTTGCTCGGTCTCGAGGAGAAGATGCGCGACCTGTCCTTCACCCGTCACACCTACAAGCACACCACGCTCGGCTTCCTCGCCGACGTCAAGGCGATGCCCGCCTACTACGATTTCAGCAAGCAGTTCTTCGCCCGCTTCTACCGGCCGGAGAACTGCATCGTGGTGGTGGTCGGCGACGTCAAGCCGCAGGAGGTCTTCGATCTCGTGGCGCGCCATTACGGCGGTTGGAAGCGGGGATACCGCCCGACGGTGGTCCCCGCCGAACCGCCGCAGCGCGAGCCCAGGAGCGGCCAGGTGGCCTGGGCGACGCCGGTGCAGCCGATCCTCTACGCCGGGTGGCACATCCCCGCTTTCTCCGACCGTGTCGTCGATTCGGCAACGCTCGACGTCATCGCCGAGCTGCTGTTCGCCGAATCGGCGCCGCTCTATCAGGAGCTGGTGGTCGACAAGCAGTGGGTGGACCTGCTGCAGGGCAACGCCGACAGCCATCGCGATCCCTACCTGTTCACGGCGCTCGCCCGCGCCAGGTCCGCGGAGCTGGTGCCGAAAGTGCGGCAGGCGATCGAGAGCGCCATCGCCGGCCTGCAAACCACGCCGGTGGATGCGCGGCGGCTCGAGCGGATCGTCTCCTATCTCCGCAACAGCTTCGCGCTCAAGCTCAGCACGCCGCAGAAGGTGGGCACGGAAGTCAGCGCCTTCCTGGCGCTGACCGGCGACATCCAATCGATCAACCGCTACCAGACCGAATACGCCCGGGTGACGCCGGCCGACGTCCAGCGCCTGGCGCGGGAGATCTTCCAGCCGCAGAACCAGACCGTCGTCACGCTCTCGGGCCCGCTGGCCCAGCCGCCGGCCGGCGCCGGCAAGCCGTAGGGAGGCGCACACCATGCAGAAAGCCCCTAACGCCAGAGAGACCGCCGCCGCCTTCGCCGCGATGAGCTTGTTGGCCGGAGCCCTCGCCGCCGCCGCGCCCGCCGCCGGGCAGGCGGCGGCCCCGGAAGGCCCGGAAGCGCCTGAAATCGTCGCGGTGCCGAGCCCCGCCTCGCCGCTGGTGGCCATCCGGCTGCTGTTCCGGGCCGGCTCGATCGACGATCCCGCCGGCAAGGAAGGCCTCGCCGAGCTGACCTCGCTGATGGTGGCGCAGGCCTCGACCGCCAAGCGCCCCTACAGCCAGCTGCTCGAAGACCTCTATCCGCTCGCCGCGGAGATCGAGACCAACACCGATCGCGAGGTCACGGTGTTCTCCGGCACGGTGGCGCGCGCCGCGCTCGACACCTACACCGGCCTGCTCGAGGAAGCCCTGCTCACCCCGGCCTTCGCCGAGAGCGACTTCCGCCGCAACAAGCAGCAGCTCCTCTCCTACCTCACCGACACCTTGCGCAGCTCGAACGACGAGCTGCTGGGGCTCGAGGCGCTGCAGCAACGGATCTTCGCCGGCCATCCCTACGGACATGCGCCCGCCGGCACCGTCGCCGGTCTCGAAAGCATCACTCTCGACGACGTGCGGCAGTTCTATCGCCGTCACTACACCCGCGCCAACCTGATGATCGGCGTCGCCGGCGGCTATCCGGCCGGCTTCGACGCCAGGCTCGCCCGCGAGCTCGGCAGCCTCCCCGCCGGCACCCGCGAGCCGAGGCCGCTGCCGCAGGCGCCGGCGGTGAGCGGGCGGCACATCACCCTGATCGACAAGGAGACGGCGTCGGTCGGCATCCACTTCGGCTTCCCGCTGCCGATCACCCGCAAGGATGCCGATTTCTATCCGCTGCTGGTGGTCAACAGCTTCCTGGGCGAGCATCGCACCTTCAACGGCCTGTTGATGAACCAGCTGCGCGCGATCCGCGGCCTCAACTACGGCGACTACTCCTACCTCGAGTATTGGGATTCCGCGCCCAGCACCTACCATCCGCCGCCGAACGTGCCGCGGCGCGAGCAGTACTTCTCGGTCTGGGTGCGTCCGGTGGTGCCGGCCGACGCCCAGTTCGCGCTGCGCGCCGCCCTCTACGAGGTGCGCCAGGTGCAGGCCCACGGCCTGACCGCCGCGCAGTTCGAGCTCACCCGCAATTTCCTGCTCAACTACTCGCGCCTCTGGGTCCAGGACCTGTCGTCCCGGCTGGGCTTCCAGATGGACAGCCGCTACTACGGCATGCCCTACTACCTCGACGAGATCCAGTCGCGGCTGCCGCGGCTGACGGTCGACGACGTCAACCGCGCGGCCGCCAAGTACCTGACGACCGACGCCTTCGACGCCGTGCTGGTGACCGCCGGCGCCGGCAAGCTCGCCGAGGTGCTGCGCCAGGACGGCCCGAGCCCGAAGCAGTACAACAGCCAGGTGCCGGCCGACGTGCTCGACGTCGACAAGCTCATCAGCACCCTGGAGATCAAGCCGACCGCCATCGACGTCGTGCCGGTGACGCAGGTGTTCGAGAAGTAGCCGATCGCGCTCTCGGTGCGTCGCTATTCGCGCTGAGCGCCGCCGTGCTGCCGTAACGCCGGCGCCCTGCCGGTCGCCTCTGACTCGGTCGGGGCGGCCGCGAGCCTGCGTTGACAGCGGCGAAACCGGCAAGCTATTCTTACAAAACTAATCTACCAGTCCTCGCGCCTTCGGCCGTGTTCGGAGGCCGCAGGAGAGGGCGCACCCGGCGGGGCTGCGACGACCGCACCCAGTTGCGCACTGCCACAGGGGAGACCATGCACACGAGATCGAGAGCGAAGATTTCTGGAATCATCGGGATTGCAATCTTGCCGCTGGGGCTCCTGGTAGTCGCCATGCTGGCAACCGGCTGCGACCTGCTCAACAAGATGGCCGGCAACCAGAAGGCCGCCGCCAACCCGGCACCGGCGATGGCTTCGGGCACCCCGCTCAGCTCCGACGTGCCGCTCACCTCGGATGCGGCGATGACCTCGGACGCCGCGATGGCCACGGATACCGCGGCGACCGCGAACCCGGCCGACACCGCGCCGCCGGCGGCCAACGCGCCGGCGGCTGAGGCGGCGGCGAATCCGAACAGCGACGCGGCGGCCGGCGAGGCCGCCGTCACCAGCGTCGGCGTCTTCCACGAGCGGCTCTCGCCTTACGGCCAGTGGGTGGCGAGCGAGAGCTATGGCGAGGTCTGGGTGCCGCGGATGGGCTATGGCTGGCGCCCCTACCACACCGGCCACTGGGCCTACACGGATCAGGGCTGGGCGTGGGTGGCCGCCGAATCCTGGGGCTGGGCCACGTTCCACTACGGCCGCTGGTACCGTGATCCGTCGTACGGCTGGGCCTGGGTGCCGGGCACCGTCTGGGCGCCGGCGTGGGTCGCCTGGCGGGACGGCGGCGGCTATCTTGGATGGGCGGCGCTGCCGCCGACGGTCGGGTTCACCGTCGGGGTCGGGCTGGAGATGGGCGGCGTCGAGATCGAGCCCGCCTACTGGGCCTTCGTGCCCGAGGGCGCCATCCTGGCTCCCAACATCTCGGTCGTCATCGTGGCGCCGGAGCGCAACGTGTTCCTCTATGGCGGCTCCACGAACATCACCAGGTACACCGAGGTCAACGGCCGGATCGTGAACGCCGGCATCGGCGTCGACCGCATCCAGCAGATCACGGGTCGCCCGGTGCCGCGGACGGATATTGGCCGGCTCGGCTTCTACCGGCCCGCGGCCTTCGCCGGGGCGGCGTTTGCGGCGCACGCCGAGTTCGGCCACGCGCTGCACGCCCAGGTGGCGGCGGAGCGGGCGAGAGGGTTGGTGACCGGCAGGCCCATCGCCGGCGGCAGGCCCATCGTGGGCTCGGTGGCGGCGGGGCGCCATTTGCCGCCGCAGCAAGCCGCCAGGGGAGTGCACTCCGTCCACGGCGCGCCGAGCAGCTCGATCGCGAGCCACCGTACCACCGGTTCGGTGCACGGGTCAGGGGTCCCGAGCCACTCGTCGACCGCACACACCGGCAGCCCCAGCACCTTCTCCAGGTCCACGCACTCCACCAGTAGCAGCACCTCGCATTCGACCCAGGGATCCACCACTCACAGCACCAGTTTCAGCAGTCATTCCACCGGCTCCACGGGTCACAGCACGGGATCCACGAGTCACACCACCTCTTCTTCCACGCAGTCGCACCAGCACAGCGCGCCGCCGCAGCACCAGGCGCCGCCGCCCCACAGCACCGGGCACAAGCCGCCGGTCTAGCTGGGCCGACCCGGGGCGGCCCGCGCCCCGAGGTTCTCTTGCGCTCCGGTACCCCCCCGGCCTCATGGCCGGGGGGCAGAGGGCGCGCGAAGTAGCAGCGTGTCCTCATTTCCGTAAGGAATCCGCATCAAGATACTGGGGACATTCGAGCCCCCTCGGAGGGGAACCTCCTGCAGGCGCCGGGCGCCCTCGAACGGGAGGCCCCTTCAACGCGGCATCTCGACGGGACAGGCCAGTCCCTCGAGAGCGAAGAAAGGGGTAAAGCTCATGCAGAAGAAGACGAAGAAGTTGAAGTTGAACCGCGACACGCTGCGCAGCCTCGCCGCCGTTTCCCTGGAAAAAGCGGGCGGGGCGGTCAACACCCAGCCGTATTGTTCGGCGCGGTGCACGGCCTACGTGACCTGTCCGCAAACGTGCGTCAACACCTGCGACCCCAACGTCGGAACCTGCTTCTTCTGCGGCGGCCTTTGAGTCGCGGGGAGCGGCCGGAAGCTCCGGCCGCTCCCTTACACTCTCGCGGCAGCGTCTTGGGGCGGGGCTCAGCGGATCAGCCTGCCCGTCAACCGGTGACCTACGCTGGCTCCCGGCTTTCGAGCGCCTCCACGTCGGCAAGATCCTTGGCGCGCCCGCTGGCCCGCTTGTTCTTGAGCAGCGCGTCACGCCCCAGGAACGGCACCTCGACCTCGCCTATTTTCTGGAACGCCCGCGACGGCCAGGCCTCGTCGAAGGCTAGACCGCTGATCTCGGTGAGGATGTCGATGCGCCGCGGCGGAAGACCGATCTGGTAGACGACGCCGGGGTGCGTCAGATCGGCCGGTTCGAGGTGCATCGCCTCGACCGGCGCCCCGAAGCGGACGAGAGAGCGCCAGACCCGCTTGGCGTTGTCGGGCTCGGGACGGATCCAGATGTCGAGATCGCCGGTAGACCTTGGAACACCATGGAAGGCGAGGGCGTGAGCGCCAATGACGATGAAGGCCGCGCCCTCCAGGATCAGGGCGGCCAGCATCTCATCGAAGTCTCGATTCAGGCTGCTACTCCTTCGGTGTTTCAGGGCGGCGCACGCCCGAAGGTACGGCCCGGATCGGCGTCTCGCTGCGGGCGTAGGTGGGGAGTGCCTTGCCGGCCGAAGCCCAGGCATCCAACGTCAGCAGCCAAACCATTGCCAAGCGTTCTTCAGCGGTCGTGCTGGCCGAGAGATCGTCGCCAGGCTCTTCGCCCAGCCGATAGCGTCGAATGGGCCACGACGCCCGCGCCGCACGCTCGTCATCGCGATGGCTCACAAGGCAACTATATCGCGTCACTCGAAGCCGTCCGCTGTACCGGCTCGCAAATGCAGGCGAGCCAGCAGTGAGATCCGGCTGGCGGCCGGGTCCGGCTCGATCACGGCGTAGCCGCAACCAGTACCTGAGACAGCAGGGTCGGCAAAGGCATACCAGCAGCCACCGTACCGCGGTTGGAGCCATCTGCGGTCTTGCTCGGTAACGGCATCGAGGGTAACGAGTCCGTGGCGGACCCTGACACTACATCACCTCGGGGACCGGCGGCGAGCTCCCGCGAATGCGAGGCGGCTGCGAAGCTGGCACATGCCCGTCGTCCGGGATGAGCCAAACGAGAGATGGGACGGCCGCTCGCTGCGCGGAGTTGATCGGCGCACCATTTTTGATACACTCCCGATCGGGGCAGGGAGCCTGTTCTACGCGTTGTCTTCTACCGCACGGAGGCCGGCAACGAACCGGTGCGCCAGTGGCTCAAAGGTTTGGATCGGAAGGACCGCAAGGCAGTGGGCGAAGACATCAAGACGGCGCAGTACGGCTGGCCGTTGGGAATGCCGCTGATCAAGAAGCTTGAGGCCGGCCTCTGGGAGGTCCGGTCCCACGTTTCCCAAGGCATCGCGCGGATCATCTTCACCGTCGCCGAGGGCACCATGGTGTTGGTCCATGGATTCGTCAAGAAGTCACAGAAGATCCCGCCGACAGAGCTGAGAATCGCTCGTCAACGTCTGGCGGCCCTATGCAAGGAGTGATTGGATGAAAAAGGAACACCTCGGCAGTGACTTCGACGACTTCCTGCGAGAACAGCACCTCCTTGAGGTCTCGGAGGCGACTGCGACCAAACGGATGATCGCTTTTCAGATTGCCCAGGAAATGAAGCGGCGCAGCCTTACCAAGTCGGCAATGGCGAGCTTGCTGAAGACCAGCCGGCCGGCGCTTGAGCGCTTACTCGACCCCGCCAATCCATCCGTGACGTTGTCCACCCTAGAGCGTGCGGCATCGGCGCTTGGCAAGAGGCTCAAGGTGGAGCTGGCCTGATGCCGTAGCTCATGAGCACGGGTCCTCGCCTATTGGAACATCTCCGGTGTTACGTCTGGGCAGTCTTTCCGGAGGGTAGCCCGATCAGGTCGGGCTGGAGGCAGGAAGAAGGCTCTTGAATCCGGCCTGCTCGAAATGGCGATCATTGGTGATGGCTTGGGAGATGCCCTGATCTTCCATCACCAGGAAGCTCGCGCAATCGACCAATCCCCACGTCTTGTCAAACCTGCGGTCATAGAGCTCGAGGGCTCGGTCAAAGAGCGCTTGGGAGATATGGACCAGATCAGCTCTGGGGCTGGAACGGATCAGCTCCACGGCGGCCGCGAAGCGGCTCCTTGCGCCGCTCCTCGCCAGGCCATACCCGTCTCCGCGACGATCCAATCGGTGAGAACCACCCGGCCGCCTCGGTCGAGGACACCAGCCCAGGCGAAGGACGCGGCAGAGTGTAGGGAATCGGAAGCGTTCAGCAGTGCGAGCCAGCCGTTGGTGTCGAGGAAAACAGGCTCAGCCGGCATCGCTGGCTTTGGGATGACCGTAGAGATAGTGGTCGGCGTTGGTGGCGAGGTCGGTGATGCCGGTCTCGACCGCCAGATCGGCCATGCTGGAGAGTGGATCTTCGCCGGAGGCGGTATGTGATTCTCCCGCCAGCTCCAGCTCGACCCGGACCGCCACTCCCTCCGGGAGCGCGACCCCCGGATCGAGGACTACGGCGCCATCCTTTACCCTTCCGTGGTATACCATGGCCTCGGCCTCTCTCTCCCGCTTCGCAGGAATTATAGCGCTTCGGACCTGCTCTCTGCCGGGAATACCATTGTCGCCACCACGAACGGGGCGATCAGCTGCGGGGTCGCGAAACATCGCTCGACAGGGGCATATGCGCGAGCGTCGGGATGCTGCTGCCTCCGCAAAGAGCCCCGGAGCTGGTCCGCCAGGTCCCACGCTTGGCGCAACAGGGCAGCCGCCATATCAGCTGGCTCGGGACAGTCCTTTTGGCCGGGCAATCGAGCGCCGCGGATGGCCGGCGGGGGAGCGGTCCGTTTCGAAGTCCAACGGATGCAGGCTCATGGGGCCGGCTCTTCCGGCCTCCGGCTGTAGCGGCGACGAAGATGTTCAATGTGATGAAGGAGTAGATGGAGCCAAGTAGGGTGACGAGGGCAGTTCTGGCGGTAGAATTGCTGCCGGAGGGAAAGCCATCCGATGGCCGACAGCGAAATGCGAGCGCCAGCAATCCTCCCGTGGGATAGCTGCGAGCTCGAAGCACTTCTCAAGGATCTCGTCGCTCATGGGACCGAGGCCGCCAAGGTCGATTTCAAGCTGGAGATCGAGGCCAAGACTCCCGAGCAGAAGGCGGACCTGCTCAAGGACATCTCCGCGATCGCCAACACCTACGAAAAGAGTTGCGGCGACCACGGTTTCCTCATCTTCGGCGTGAAGGGAAGGGAGATTCTAGGCTCCTCGCAAACCGAGGCCGATTCCGACAAGCTGCAGAACCACATCGAGCAGCTACTCCGGAGTTATATATCTCCAATGCCGCAGATCTACCTTGTCGGATACGTTACCCAGACCGGAAAGCGGTGGGGGGCCATCGTGATCCCGCCCCGCAACCGGAAGCCGCACATGTTCTTCAAGGATCTCTCGTGCCCCGATAGGCAGCGGGCGAGAAGGAGAGGCGAGTGGTTCGTGCGCCGCGGCTCAACGACCGATGTTGGCCTGCCGGAAGATCTATCCATTATTGTGCAGCGGCAGACAGAATTACTGGTGGAACCGCTGCGCGAGAGCCTTCGCAATCTGCAGGCCAGTGTCGCCAAGGTAGAAGGGCGATACGACGACGCGCTATTCCGCTTGGTGGAAGGTGCATTCTCACCCGCTGCTGAAACCCTCGGGAAGTCACCCGAGCCTTGCTCAGGGTTGGATCTACCCGCCCGCGTGCGGCAGCAGCTAAGAACCCCGCACGACGCCATTGCGGAGGATCTTATCGGCGAGGCAAAGGCCATTAAAGACTTCCTTGCCGGCTCATCAACGGGCTTCCTTGGACTCCCCAACCAAATGACGCCGCCGGCAACAAACCCGTGATCGAGGGGATCGAGGAACGCGTACGCAACCTGCAACTCGCGGCCGCCGCCGTGCTCCTACACGACCGCAATGGCACTTACGCGGAGGCGCTCCTGCGCGCGGTAAAGCTACTGGCCGAAGAGCCCACCTCCAGCAGCGAGCCCTTCAACAACATGGGATACGCGTTGCGCCTATACCCTCTCTGCCTGGTGTTGTACACCGTCTATGTTTGTGGAGTGGCGGGGAATCACGGCGACCTGCTGCGACGCATCGGGCAGATTCCTCTTCGGGCCAGGCGGAGAGACACCTATTCTCATATAAGTGTTGCGTTTTTTCAATTGCGCCAGGCCAATCCGCTATTCAACCATGCCTTTGGCCAGAACCTCTGCGAACCTATCACGCAGCGGATTCGGCAAATCATAGGCGATCATCTCGGAGCAACGCTGCTCGATGTTTCGGAGCCTGAATCGTTCTTCCGCGGCGAGTTCGTCTTGGCGTTGACTCATCTAGATGCCAGCATGTCTCTCGGCAAAGAAACGGGCCTTATGATCCCGGTACCCGGTCTTTATCTCTATGTGTACGAGGCTCGCCAAGTCATCGCCGAGCTACTACGCGAAGACCCACCTTGGTTCGCGAAGCTGTTCACAACCCCGCTCGGCGAGCTTCTAGAGGCGTTCGACCAGAACGCGCCCAAGGCCGTGACTCCATACTGCATGCCCACAGGCCTAGCAGGGCTTTCAGCACTTGCAATTTATCAAGAAACAATCGCTAAGCGAAGCACGAAGAACTGACCAAGCAGCTGGGGCGAATTGCGGGGCAGAACCCTACGCTATTCGTACTTGGGGAATACGGGGCGCTGCCGGAGGCCGGATCGTAAGAGCCAGATGAGGCGAGAGTCTCACGTCCGATTCTGTGAGCGCGGGGGTGAGATTCCCCCGCGCTACTCGACCCGTGATTGTCAGTCAGCGTCCAAGTGAAAATAGGCCGGCGCCGGCACCAGTTCCAGCTCCGTTCCTCTCGGCACCACCAGGCTGCACCCGTCCCGCCCCACCACCCGAACTGCCGGACGCGGCAGCCGGCCGCGCCGCGGCTCAGGGCTCCAGCCCACCACCAGCTCGCTCCCGTCCTCGCGCCTAAAGCGGTAGAGCGTGGCCGGCGGCGGCGCCGGCAGCGCCTCTTCCAACCGGCAGCCGTCGAGCTCGCGCAGCATCGTTTGCAGAGCGAGGAAGCTCGGCCGCCGCCGCCCCTGCCCTCCCTCTCCGGGATCGACCAGCCCGTAGCCCCTCGCCACCAGCTGCCACCAGAAGACCCTCTCCACTTGGCCGGTGGCCAGAGCCAGCAGGTAGTAACGCGCCAGGTAGTTGGCCTGAGTGTCCTCGTCGACCGAGACGTCGCGGCCGGCCGGGGAGTGCGGACCTTCCCGCAGCGGCCAGTTCCTCTCGGTGATCCAGCAGCGGCCGCGGCCCAGCGCTGGCTTCGCCTGCACCGCCGGTCCCACCGCCGCCCTCTGCTCCCCTCCGCCGCCCCCACGCCCCCCCTCCACCGCCTCTCCCGCAGCGCCCGCCGCTCCTGCACCGCCCACCCCTCCCGCGCAGTTGATCGCGGTGTCGGCGATGGCCCTCAGCAGGCGCACCTTGTCCACGGTGTCAAAGCCCATCTGGCGCCCCTCGGGCGGGCCGGCCCGGTCGACGTAGAGCAGCGCCGAAACGGCGTCGAAACGGAAGCCGGCGTTGCGGAGATTCAGCGCCGCAATCGTCACGTGATACTCGAAGTCGATCACCGCCGGCCCCAGCAGCTCGACCCCCGGATGGCGGCGCAGCACCTCCTCGGCACCCCGCGCCAGCTCGACATAGTCGCGAAGGTTCCAAATCCCCCACTTGCTGCGGTTGATCGCCTGACCGATCTGGAAGCGGCGGCCGTAAGGGGTGAAACGCTCGCCGATGGCCTCCAGCGAGGCCCGCCAGCGCTCCGGATCCCGCACCAGGTCGCGGTTCTGCGGCAACGCGAAGGTGAGCTCGAGCCCCCGCCGACAGAGCTCGGCCGCCAGCTCCTCCTCGGCGCGATGGTCCTCCTGCCACGGATGCAGGCGCAGCAGCACATGCCGCGTCCCCAACTCCTCGACCAGTTTCAGCAGCGCCTCCGGCGCCTCCGGCCACGGCCGCAGGCAGACGCCGGCGCCCCGCCACTGCACCGGCCCACCATGGAGCTGGCGCGGCAGCTCCCGATAACGCCGCCAGATCCGCGGCAGCGAACGCGCCACCGTCGCCGCCGTCGTGGCATGGATCGAGGCGTCGGCCAGCCGCACTCGCAACTTGCCCAACCTGCCGGCATGCTGGTGGGGCTGGTCGGACAGCCGGTCCCAGACGATCTGGTCGCGAATCCGCGAGCCGGCCGGCGCATCCGGGATGTGGGCGTGCGGCACCCGCGCCACCAGCGACGGCCTGCCCGCCGGGCGGTCGCCACGCAGCCGCTTCTTCCACAGGTTTTTCCACAGGAAGGCGTGGAAATATCCGCCGTAGAGCGCACGCCCGAGCGCCGGCGGCCCACCCTCCCGCCGCCAGTAGCCGGCCAGGAACAGACGCCGGTGCTCTCGCCGCAACACGTTCATCCGCGACAGATCCCGCGTGCGCTGCGACAGCGTCAGCCGCCGGCGCCGCCGCGTGCGGTTGAGATCGACGAGCAGCAGCTCGTACGGAGCACCACTCGGCGGCCCTTCCACCCTCGGCACGCCCTGCAACCCCACAGCCCCCACCACGCCCGCCGCGCCAGCCAAACCCGCCATCCCTGCCAGGCCCGCCACCCCCACCACCAGCACGTTGCCGCTCGACAGGTCGCGGTGCCAGAAGCCGGCATCGTGCAAACGGCGGAAGAACGCCCCCAGCTCGCCCAAAAACCGCGGCAGATCGACGCCGGGAAAGAGCTCGGCCTCCTGGCCGGCGTTGGCGGCGCGCAGCAGGTAGCGCGCCTCGACCGCCCCCGCGACGTGACGGCAGACGTAGAAGCTCGGCCCGGCCGGGCACCGCGACTCGATCAGCAGCAGCGGCTCCGGCGTCGCCACGCCGGCCGCGACCATCGCCTGCGCCGTGCGCCAGCTCCGCTCCGCCTTGCTGCCGCCCAGGCGGCGGCGCAGGCGGGCGCGCAGACCGGCGTTGCGGAACTGCTTGACCACCACCTCGACCGGGCCGGTTGCCGACTCGCAGCGGGTGAGATAGAGGTAGTTGCGGCCCCAGTGCAGAGTCTTGCGCGCCGCCCCCGGATCGATCAGCCGCGCGACCTCCCGCTCGAGATCGCGCAGCTCGAACCCGGCGGCTACCTGGCCGGTGAAGCCATTCACCGCGAAATCGCGGACGCTCGCGGGACCCTGCCGGGACTCCTCGTGCCTCACCGGCTGCATGAGCTCCCGTGTGCCGCGCGGCCGCTGGCGTTTCGGCTCGCCGCCATTTCGCTAGACCTCCACCGCGTCGAACCGCTCGTGGTGGAGCTCGGGGTCGCTCTGCAGCAGCACCTTGACCGCCAGCGAGCGCTCCAACTCGTCCAGGATTGCCCGCTCCTCCTGCTGCAACGCGCGGGCGATCTCCGGGTGCACCCGCAGCAGCAGCTCGCCGTGCCCCATGCGGCCGCGCAGGCGCAGCAGCTCTTTGCGCAGGTTGAGACAGATGGTGGCCAGGGACTTGATCCGGCCCCGGCCGGAACAATAGGGGCAGGGCTGGGTCAGCAGCCGCTCGAGGTTGGCGCGGCTGCGCTTGCGGGTGATCTCCACCAGGCCGAACTCCGAGATGTTGAGCAGCTTGGTCTTGGCGCGGTCCTTCTTGATCTCGTTCTCGAGGCTCGAAAAGACCTCCTCGCGATGCGCCTGCTCGACCATGTCGATGAGGTCGATGACGATGATCCCCCCCAGATCGCGCAGCCGGATCTGGCGGACGATCTCCTGCACCGCCTCGAGATTGGTCTGCAACACCGTGTCCTCGAGGTTGCGCTGGCCGACGAAACGGCCGGTGTTGACGTCGATCGCCACCAGCGCCTCGGTGGGATTGATGACGATGTAACCCCCCGACTTCAACCAGACCTTGGTCTTGAGCGCCGCCTCGATCTGGTCCTCGATGCCGAACTGCTCGAACAGGGTGGCGCCCTGGCGGAACAGCTTGACCTTGGCCACCAGCGCCGGCTGCACCTGGTCGAGGAACTCGACGATGCGCTCGTAGGTCTCCTCGCCGTCCACCCACAGCACGCTGAACTCCTGCCGCAGCAGGTCGCGCACCACCCGCAGCGCCAGGTCGAGGTCCTGGTGCAGCAGGGTCGGGGCCGAGACCTTCCCCGCCCGCTGGCGGATCTTCTCCCAGAGCTTGGACAGGTAGGCCAGGTCGCTCTCGAACTCCTCGTTGCCGCGCCCGCCGCCGACCGTGCGCACGATCAGGCCGCCGCCGGCGACCGGCAGCTGGCCGAGCAGGCCGATCAGCCGCTCGCGCTCGGCGGCATCGTCGATCCGCCGCGAGACCCCGAGGTGGCGCACCGTCGGCAGCAGCACCAGGTAGCGCCCGGGCAGCGTGACGTGCGTGCTGATGCGCGCCCCCTTGTTCGGCAACGGGTCCTTGACCACCTGCACGATGATCTCCTGGCCGGGCTTCAGCAGGTCGGCGATCGACGGCGCCGCCTGCTGGGAGGCGGCGGACGGCGGCCCCGCTGCCGCCGGCTCGTCGGCCGCGGACTCGCCGAGCTCGTTGTCCTCGACGTTCTCCATCGCCTCGACGTCCGCCGCCACGTCGCTGACGTAGAGGAAGGCGTCGCGCTCGAGGCCGACGTCGACGAAAGCCGCCTGCATGCCGGGCAGCACCCGCGTCACCCGGCCCTTGTAGACGTTGCCCACCATGCCGCGGTGGCGGCGCCGCTCGACGAAGATCTCGGTCAGGCGATCGTCCTCGAGCACCGCGATGCGGGTCTGGTGCGGATCGCTCTCGATGAGCATTTTCTGGGTCATCACGGATTTCACGTCCCGGCCTAACGGTTGACGTAGCGGCGCAGGTCGACGCCCAGCATGGTGCCGGTGCCGACGAAGTTGACCAGGGTGAACGAGCCGCCGTAGGAGAGGAACGGCAGCGGGATGCCGGTGATCGGCACGAAACCCACCACCATCGCGGAGTTGTAGAGGACGTGGAAGCACAGCACCGAAAGCAGGCCGGTGACCAGCAGGATGCCGGCGCGGTCGCGGGCGCGCATGGCGATGCGGGCGGCGCTGGCGACGTAGAGCGCGTACAGGCCGAGCACCGTCAGCACGCCGAGGAACCCCCACTCCTCGGCCAGCACCGAGAGGATGAAGTCGGTGTGGCGCACGGGCAGGAAGCGCAGCTGGCTCTGGGTGCCCTGCATGTAGCCCTTGCCGGTCATCTCGCCCGAGCCGACGGCGATCTTGCTCTGCCGCACCTGGTAGCCGGCCCCCAGCGGGTCGGTCTCGGGGGAGAGGAAGGTGAGCACCCGCTGCCGCTGGTAGGTCTTCATGCCGAACGACCACATCCCGGCCGCCAGCACCACCGCCGCCAGCGCCGCCAGCACCAGCACCCGCAGCCGCACCCCCGCCACCAGCAGCATGCCGATCAGGATGGGCGCGAACATCATCGAGCTGCCCAGGTCCGGCTCGACCAGCACCAGCACCATCGGCACCGCGACGATGGCGACGGCGACCAGGATCTGCGTCAGCTCGAGCACGCGGCGGTTGAGGCCCGAGAGGTAACGGGCCAGCACCAGGACGGTCGCCAGCTTGGCGAACTCCGAGGGTTGGAACTGCCAGCCGCCGATGCGCGCCCAGTGCGCGGCGCCGCCGTGGGCGGCGCCGGCCACCAGCACCAGCACCAGCAGCACCAGACCGGCGCCGTAGAGCACGATCGAGAGGTCGAGCAGGACGTGGTAGTCGATGCTCATGGCGGCGACCAGCAGCGCCGCGCCGATACCAAACCACAGCGCCTGACGCGGCAGGTAGTCCACCGCCATCTCCGAGCTGGCGCTGTGGACGGTGGCGAGACCGATGGCCGACAGCAGCAGCACCGACAGCACCAGGCCGCCGTCGATCGACGACAGGTGGCGCAGCGCCGGCTTTTCCTCAGTAAACGCCGGCATGGCTGGCCTCGATGCTCAGGTACTTCTGGTACAGCGCCTTGGCGATGGGCGCCGCATTGTGGCCCGAACCGCCGTGCTCGACGAACACCGACACCACCAGCCGCGGATCGCTCTCCGGCGCGAAGGAGGTGAACCAACCGTGGTCGCGGTACTTGAAGGGCAGCGTCTCCGCCTTGGTGCGCACCTTCTGGGCGATCACCTGCACGCTGCCGGTCTTGCCGGCGATGTCGAGACCCGGCACCCGCGCCGCGGTATAGGCAGTGCCGCCGGGCTCGTTGACCACCGCCCACAGGCCCTTGCGCACCAGCGCCAGCGCCTGCGGATCGAGGCTCACCTTCTGCGGCGGCGGATATGGCAGGTTCTGGACCAGGTGCGGCGTCACCCGGTAGCCGCCATTGGCCACCATCGCGGTCATCGCCGCCATCTGCAACGGCGTCAGCAGCATCGGCCCCTGGCCGATGGCGACCGAGATGGTCTCGCCGGCGTACCAGGGCTGGTGGCGTGCCTTGAGGCTCCAGGCCGCGTCCGGCACCAACCCTTCCTTCTCGCCCGGGATGTCGATGCCGGTCAGGGCGCCGAGGCCGAAGAGGCGGGCATAGCGGGCGATGCGCTCGATGCCCAGGCGCTGTCCGAGGTGGTAGAAGAAGACGTCGCAGGACCGCTCGAGCGCCTCCACCACGTTCACCGAGCCATGCCCCTCCTTGCGCCAGCAGCGGAAGCTGTGGTTGTAGATCACCGTCGAGCCGGCGCAGCTGAGCCGGAAGCGCTCGTCGATCAGGTGCTCGGAGAGGCCGGCAGTGGCCATCACGATCTTGAACGTCGAGCCCGGCGAGTAGGCATTCTGCATCGCCCGGTTCTGCAGCGGGTTGTTGGGCGCATCGAGCAGCGCCTGCCAATCGTTCTCCTGCAGCCGGTGGGTGAACAGGTTGGAGTTGAACGACGGCGACGACACCAGCGCCAGGAGCTCGCCGTTGCGCGGGTCCATGACGATGATGGCGCCCACCTTGTCCGGCCCGTCGAGCCAGCTCGCCGCCTCCTGCTGCAGCTCGAGGTCGAGCGACAGGGTGAGGTCGCGGCCGGGCGCCGAGGGCACGCGGCCGTACTCCCGCAACAGCTCGCCGCGGCTGTCCACCACCACCACCCGCGAGCCGTCCTTGCCGCGCAGCACCGCGTCGTAGCGCTTCTCGACGCCCTTCTTGCCGGCGACGTCGCCTGGCGACACCGCGCCGGCGGAACGCTCGATCTCGTCCGGCGTCGCCTCGCCGATGTAGCCGATGACGTGCGCGGTCTGCTCGCGATGCCGGTACAGGCGCGTCTGCTGGACCTCCACCTCGAACTCCGGATATTCGAGCGCCTCGACGCCGAAGCGCGCCACCTCAGCCAGCGACAGGTTCTCCGCCAGCAGCACCGGCTTGTACACCGGCACACCGCGGTAGCGCTCCATCAGGTCTTCGAGATCGCCGAGCGGGCGCGCCAGCACCGTGGCGGCGAACGCCAGGCTGCGCTCGACGTCGGTGGTGCGGCTGCGGTCGACCATCAGGTTGTAGCTCGGCAGGTTCTCGACCAGCAGCCGGCCGCGGCGGTCGAAGATCAGGCCGCGCGGGGCGATGATCGGCAGCTTGCGCAGGCGGTTGTTCTCGGCCAGCTCGCGGTAGTAGTCGCCCTGGGCGATCTGTACGAACCAGAAGCCGGAGGCGATCAGCACCAGCAGGCCGGTCACCGCGGCGGCGAGCAGGCGCACCCGCCCGATCAGATCATCGCGATGCTCACGGACCACTTGCATGACGACTCATCCCAGGCGCAGCCGGCCCATGCGCCCGCGGCGGCGCGCCTCGGCCGCCAGCCGGAAGCGCCGCGCCGCGCCGTAGATCATCATCCCGAGCAGCCCGCAGACCGCCGCCTTGACGGCGTCCTGCGCCAGCAGCGACAGCGGTCCGGGCAGCGACGGGTTGGGCAACAGGAGAAAGGCGAGCGCGGCGACGATCACCTGCTGTAACAAGGAGGCAAAGCTCACGACCGCGAACACTCCAGTAGCCCGCTGGATCACCAGCCGCTGCGCCAACCGCGCCATGCCATAGGCGACCGCGGTGTCGGCGAACCCGAAAAGGCCGAAGTTTCCGCCAGCCAGAGTATCTTGCACCTGGCCCGCCAGCAAGCCGAAGAGCATCGCCGGCAGCGTCGCGCCGTCGAGCGCCGACAGCGTTACCACCACCAGGAACACGTCCACCCGCTGCGGGAAGGCGGGCAGCAGCCGGGTGCCGAGGAAATGCACCAGCACGGCGAAGGCCAGACCAGCGATCCGCTTAGCGGCGGGCATCGGGGGCGACCTTTTGCAGCTCCGACGGCGGCTGCGCATGCTCGAGCAGGTAGACCTGATCGAGCGCGCCGAGGTCCACGGCGGGCGCGACGCCGATCTTGTGGAACAGCTGGCCGCCCGCCTCGACCGACACCACCGTACCCACCGGGATGCCGCGCGGGTAGACGCCGTCGATACCGGCGGTCAGCACGATGTCGCCGGGCCGCACGTCGGCCGACAGCGGTATGTAGTCGAGCGATAGGCCGCCGCCCTCCTGGCCGCTGCCGCGCACCACCCCCTGGCGGCGGGTGCGCAGGATCATCCCCCCCACCGCGGCGGCGCGGTCGGTGACCAGCTGCACCTTGGCATAGGAGCCGGCGACCACCACCACCCTGCCGACCAGGCCGGCCGCCGACAGCACCGGCTGATTCACCGCCGCCGGCCGGGCACCGGTGTAGAGCATCAGCGACCGCAGCCAGGAGGCGTGGTCGGCGTAGACCACGTCGACGGCGCGGATCTCGCCAACCAGCGGCGCGCTGTAGCGGACGGCGTCGCCCAGCCGGGACAGCTCCTGCTCGACGTCGCCGAGCCGCAGCAGCCGCAGCCGCTGCTCCTCGACCTGGCGGCGCAGGCGGCGGTTCTCCTCGAGCAGCCTCCCCTGCAGCCGGACCTTGTGCCCGAGCTCGGAGGCGGCCCCGGTGGCGGCGGTGACCGCGCGCGCCAGCGGGCCCAGCAGGCGCATGCCGATCACCTCGGCGTAAGTGCGCGACCTGGTGCTGCGGGCTCCCTCGACGGCCACCAGCACCAGCTGCCCCAGCAGCAGCAGGGTCAGCAGATAGCCGGTGCGACGTTCGTCCACGGATCGATCAGCGGATCGAGACCTTGCGCAGCAGGTCGATATCGGAGAGCACCCGTCCGGTGCCAAGCACCACCGAGGCCAGCGGGTCCTCGGCCAGCACCACCGGCAGGCCGGTCTCGTCGCGCAGCCGCTGGTCGAGGTTGCGCAGCAGGGCGCCGCCTCCCGACAGCACGATGCCCTTGTCCATGATATCGGCCGACAGCTCTGGCGGCGTGCGCTCGAGCGCCATGCGCACCGCCTCGACGATGGTGGCCACCGGCTCCGCCAGCGCCTCGCGGATCTCCTCGTCCGAGATCGACAGCGTCTTGGGCACGCCCTCGACGAGGTCGCGTCCCTTGATGTCGAGCTTGATCTCCTCCTTGAGCGGATAGGCGGAGCCGAGCTCGATCTTGATGATCTCGGCGGTGCGCTCGCCGATCAGCAGGTTGTACTTGCGCTTCAGGTACTGGATGATCGCGACGTCCATCTCGTTGCCGGCGATGCGCACCGAGCGGCTGTAGACGGTGCCGGCGAGCGAGATCACCGCGACGTCGGTGGTGCCGCCGCCGATGTCGACGATCATGTTGCCGGACGGTTCGGTGATCGGCAGGCCGGCACCGATCGCCGCCATCATCGCCTGCTCGACCAGGAACACCTCGGAGGCGCCGGCGCGCATCGCCGAGTCGCGCACCGCGCGCTTTTCGACCTGGGTGATCTCGGACGGCACGCCGATCACGATCCGCGGATGGACGTACATCTTGCGGCCGTGAGCCTTCTTGATGAAATATTCCAGCATCCGCTCGGTGACCTCGAAGTCGGCGATGACGCCGTCCTTCATCGGGCGGATCGATTCGATGTTGCCGGGAGTGCGGCCGAGCATCTCCTTGGCCTCGCTGCCGACGGCCTCGATGCGGTTGGTGAGCTTGTTGATCACCACCACCGAGGGCTCGCGCACCACGATGCCCTGGTTCTTGGCAAAGACCAGGGTGTTGGCCGTGCCGAGGTCGATGGCCAGGTCTTTCGAAAAGTAACGCAATAACGACGCGAAGGGCATCAGCCTTTTCTATTCCTCAGGTTGGCCACGTCTGCCGCCAAGGACGCCGGCATGCGGCAGCGGGCGCGGGACAGGTCAGTGAATGTTAGCCGGCACCAGCCGGAATCAGGGACTCTCCACCAGCACGCGGCGACGGCGCACCGTCTCGCCGCCCCATTGGTCGCGAGCCCGGATCTCGATGAAGCTCCACCCTTCCTTGTCGAACTGGACCGTCTTCTTGAACGAACCGTCGGCGCCCACGGCGGTCTGCTCGCCGTTGATGTCGAGCCGGGAGCCGGGAGTGCATACCCCGGCGACGATGAAGATACTACCGTAGGATTTCACGTCCGCGAGGTCCAGCTCGGGGGGAACGCTGGGGCGGTCGCCGCCGCTCCTGGCGGCGGCGACGCGAAACTTGCGCGGCCGGCTCCAGGGGCCCTCGGAGCCTTCGCGGCTGAAAGCGGCGACGCGCCAGTAGAACGTCCCCTCGCCGCGCAGCCCGAGCGTGGCCTTGGGCTTGGAGCGGTTTTCGACGCTGATCAGGTTTTCGGCGAAGAGATGATTGCGCGAGACCTGGAGGGCGTAGCGGGCCGAGCCGGGGACCGGGTTCCAGGACAGCACCAGGCTCGGCGCGCGGTCGAGGTCGAGCTCGCGGTTGTCGGCGGGCTCGACCGGTTCGGGCGAAGGCGGCAGCTTCTGGGCCGGCGACAGCAGGTCGCCGGTCTGCACCACCTGTTGCAGCTCGCCGACCTCGCGGGTCATGCCGCCGTTGGCCGCCAGCTCCATGCCGCCGCGTACGGCGCCGAAACGGCCGCGCTTGCCGTCGCGATCGTAGGTCACGAAGGCCTCGGAATCCTGGCGCACCTTGGCCACGGCGCCGGGAGTCTTGACCTGGCTGGGATGGCTGGCGGTGTCGAGGTTGACCCAGCCGTACTCCATCTGGATGGCCTGGTCGGCGGCCGCCTGCCCCGCCGCGGCCTCGCCGGCGCCGCCGCCCGGGGAGATGGCGAATTGGGTGTTGGAGCGCACGGTGTAGAGCGTGCCGTCGAGGAAGACGATCTCGGCCGAGCTGCCGTTGCCGGTGCGGACGTAGTCGCCGGCACGCAACGACAGGTGGGGGTGCGCCTCTTCCCAGGTGGCGCCGTCGGCGCGCTTGTACTCCACCTCGCCCTGCAGCGAGATGAACTGGGCCTGGCCGCCGGAGTTGGTGAGCGCGACGGTGTCGAGGATGGACTGCAGCAGCTTGCGGCTGGTGATGGCGCTGGCCAGGGCGGCGCGGAACCGCCTCCGGGCGAACTCGGTGCGGGCGTCCTGCAGCCGCTGGGTGCCGGCGTCGTACTCGCTCTTGAGCTCGCCCACCTTGACGTCGTCGCGCACCCGGGCCAGCAGGCGCTGGTCCTCATCGATGGTCAGCCGGGAGTTGCGTTCGAGCGCTTTGCTCTCCCAGGAGCGGTAGGCCAGGTAGCCGCCGGTCGCGGCGACGGCGATCAGCAGCAGGAAGAACCAGCCGCGTAGCGTGTCGACCGAAATGCTGTACCAATCCTGGCGCTTGCGGGTCGGCTTGCGGGCGGGCGACGCAGGCAACGAGATCCCTTTCCTGTCGGTCCCTGTTCTTCGGGCGGGGGAATATATCACACGCCCGGCCGGAGGCCGGCGCGGGCCGCCGGCCGCAGCCGGGGCGGCCGGGTAGGGTGGAGGGCGCCGTGGCGGGTGGGGCGGGCTCAGCGGTGACCGGCCGGGGCGGGCGCCGCGGGATGTTGGCGCAACCATCCGAGTACCAGCTCCACCTGGTCGTTGGGGCGGATGCGGCTGGCGGCGAGCAGCTCGCCGGCGCCGCGGCGCAGCTCGCCGCGGTAGAGGCTGATCATGCCGGCGAAGTAGCGGGCGCGCTGGTTGGCGGGATTGGCGGCGAGCAGCTGCGCCAGCTCGGCGCGGGCGGCGGCGGCGGCACGCGGGTCGGCGGCGAGGGCGGCGAGGCCAGGACCGCCGCCGTAGGGGCCGCCAAAGGGAGGAAACCGCCGCAGCTCGAGCCGGCCGAGCTGCGCGGCGTAGCGCGCGCCGCGGCGGAGGTAGACGGCGGCGAAGTCGTCCCAGTAGACCAGGCCCCAGGCGCCGCCGGCGATCTCGGGCTGGATGCCCGGCAGGTCGTGCTCGGCGAGCACCAGGTAGTCGAGGCGATAGCGGCGGGCGGTGAGCCCGAACGATTGGGTGGCGACCTCGCGCACCAGCTCGGCGAAGACGTCGTTGCGCCCGTCCCAGAACACCGGCACCCGCAGGCGCCAGCCCAGGAAACCGCCCCAGTTCTGATGGTTGAAGAGGCGGTCGCCGGCCCGGGCGATCCCCTCGGCGGCCAGGAAGCGGGCAGCCGCCTGCGGCAATGCCTCGGCGATCAGGCCGCCGGCGGACGGCGGACGGCGCGCCCACCCGGCGGCGGTGCCGGCGACCGCGATGCCGCCGACCGGCAGCAGGAACAGAGCCACCAGCCCTGCCGCCAGCCGGGGCCGGCCGGCCAGACCGATCGTGCCGGCCGTGACGGCGCGGGGAGCCGGATCCGGCCGCCACACCAGCAGCCGGTAGAGGGTCGGCACGGCGATCACCACCAGGTCGAAGACGAAGCGGTGGGAAGCCAGGGTGAGTAGCAGGAAGCTGGCGATCGCCGCCGCCTCTGCCGGCGGCAGGCGCCCGGCCTGGCGCAGCGACCGCACCGGCAGCAGCGCCAGCAGCAGCACCACCACCAGCAGCCAAAGCGCGGCATTGGCGCCGCCCGTGGGGGCGCCAGCCGAGAAGTGTCCCAGCTCCCAGGGGATGCCGCTGGCGAAGAGGATGCGCGCCAGGAGGAATGGGTACAGCGGCGCGTCCAGCCCGTTGGGATTGAGCAGGGTCAGCGCCAGCGCCGCGACCAGGGTCCACAGGTAGGGCGCCGCCTCCCGCCTGGTGCGGCGCGCCATCAGCGGCGCGAGGGCGTGGAGAACCAGCAGGTAGAGCCCGAAGACGACTCCCGAGTGCAGGTTCGCCCAGGGCCAGAACAGGGCGGCCGTCGTCCCCAGCCAGCGGCGCCTGCCAGTGCGGCGGTAGCGCGCGAGGGCGGCGAGCGCCAATGCCAGCATCAGCTCGCCGGCCAGGGCGGCGCGCAGGAAGATCTCCGGCGAGGCCGCCCACAGACCGAGGCCGAGCAGCGCCGCCAGCAACAGGCAACGGGAGGTGGCCGCCCCGCCCGGCACCGCACCCGGCATGATCGCCGCGCCTGGCAGCGGCGCCCCGCCCGACGCCAGCACCCCGCCCGACCTTCCTTGCTCGCCCGGTTCGCCGCCCGGCACCAGGTCCTTGCCGGGCGCCCCGCCCGGCGCCGCCGCCCCATCCGCCAGCTCGACGGCCCGCCAGCCGACGGCGGCGAAGATGGCCAGGGCCAGCAGCACGGTCATCCCCACCAGGCCGCCGGCGCCGGCGGCGCGCCAGACCAGCCAGCTCGCCAGCGAGAACCCCCATTCGTGGGTGATCCAGCGGGCGCCGAACCGGGTGTAGGAAAAGAGGTCGGCCAGCGGCACCCGGTGATGGGCGGCGATCCACTCGCCGGTGCGCAGATGCCAGAACAGGTCGTCGTGGACCAGCGGTTGCAGCGACCAGGCAAGCGCCAGCGCCAGCAGCGCGAGGAGCGCCGCGGCGCAGGCGAGCCGGCCGGCGATTGCCTTAGATGCCATCGCCCGTGGCGACCCCGAGGGGCGAACCAGCGCCGAGGCGCCGGAACGCCAAGGGCCTACCCCCTCGTTCCTGCCGGGGTGCCCCGATGGTTGTGCGGCCGGCCCGGCGGCTGGTAAAGTGCTGCTCCCTCCGGCGCCTCGCGGCCCGGAGCGAAAGGAGTCGGTGTATGCTCAAGGTCCTCCGCGACAATGTGAAGTACTTGAGTTGGATCCTGTGGGTGATTATCGCCCTGTTCGTGCTCTTCATCTTTGCCGACTTCGGCGCCGGCCTCGGCGGCAACAACCGCGACACGATGACCTGGGCCGCCAAGGTGGGCAGCGCCACCGTCTCCCGCATCGAGTACCAACACGCCTACCAGACCCTGGACAACCAGTACCGCCGGCAGCTCGGCGAGCAGTACTCGACCGAGATCGCCAAGCAGCTGCGGCTGCCCCTGCGGGCCCTGGACAAGGCGATCACCGACAAGATCATGCTGCGCGAGGCGGAGCGCATCGGCCTGCGGGTGACCGACGCCGAGGTGCGTGACGCGGTGCTCGAGGAGGCGGTGTTCCACGACGAGCAGGGGCGGTTCATCGGCCAGGAGCAGTACCAGCAGGTGCTGGGGTCCAACGGCTTCACCGCCGCCAGCTTCGAACAGGAGCTGCGGGAGCAGATCCTGATGCAGAAGCTGCTCTCGGCCCTGCGCGCCGATCTCTACATCAGCGACGCCGAGGTCGAGAAGAGCTACCGCGATCAGGTCGAGCGCGCCAAGATCCGCTATCTCGAGGTGCCGCGCAGCCGCTTCGGCGACGTCGCCGTGCCGCAGAGCGAGGTCGCCGCCTACTTCCAGCAGCACCGCCAGGAGTATCGCCTGCCCGAGCAGCGCGAGGGCGCCTACCTGCTGGTGGAGGCCAGCCGGTTGCTCGACCAGGTGAAGATCACCGACGCCGACCTGCAGGCCTACTACCAGTCGCACCAGGACGAGTTCAAGCAGGACGAGCAGGTGCGCGCCAGCCACATCCTGCTGCTGGTCAACGACAAGCGCACCGACGCCCAGGCGCGCGAGCAGATGGAGGCGATCAAGCGGCGGATCGACAACGGCGAGGACTTCGGCGCCGTCGCGCGCCAGGTGTCGGAGGATCCCGGCAGCAAGGCCAACGGCGGCGACCTCGGCTTCTTCGGCCACGGCCGCATGGTCAAGGAGTTCGAGCAGGCGGCCTTCTCGTCGACTCCCGGCAGGCTGGTGGGCCCGATCAAGACGCCGTTCGGCTACCACCTGCTGCGGGTGACCGGCAAGCGGGCCGCCGGCGTGCAGCCGCTCGCCGAGGTCCGCGAGCAGATCCGCGGCCGCCTCGGCTTCGATCAGGCCCGGCAGCTGGCCGAGTCCAAGGCCAAGGACCTGGCGAAGCGCCTCGCCGCCGACAAGCCGCACAACGCCGCGGCGCTGCAGGCGCTCGCCAAGGACAGCCAGGGGGTGACGTTCACCGCCACCGGCAGGTTCGGGCAGCAGGAGCCGGTGCCCGGGCTCGGCCTGGTGCCGTCGTTCAACACCGCGATGTTCGCGGCCAAGGCTGGCGACGTCACCGGCGCGCTCGAGATCCCGCGCGGCTGGACCGTCGCCTGGGTGCAGGCGGTCTACCCGGCGCACCTCGCCGAGCTGTCCGAGGTGGAACCCAAGGTGCGGCAGGCGATGATCGAGCGCAAGCAGCAGGAGAAGGCGGTCGAGGTGCTGAACCAGGCGCGCCGCGAGATCCAGCAGGGCAAGTCGCTCGACCAGGCGGCGGCCGAGCTGGCGGTGCAGGTCAAGGAGACTCCGGAGTTCGGCGCCTCCGGCACGATCCCCGGCATCGGCGCCAGCCCGCAGCTGATCAAGCTGGCGATGTCACTGCCCACCGGCCAGCTGGGCGGGCCGGTGGCCGACACCCAGGGCGCCGTGCTCTTCCAGGTCACCGACCGCAAGAGCCTGGAGCCGGCCAAGTTCGCCGCCGCCAAGGATCAGACCCGCCAGAACCTGCAACAGCAGAAGCTGGGCTCGATCCTCGGGGCGCTGATCGAGCGCCGGCGCCGCGAGCTGGGTGTCGACTACAACCGCAAGTGGCTCGAGACCCTGGGCATCACGCCCGATCAGCAGCAGCCCCAGCCGGGCTAGCGACCCAGCGGCGGTGATCGGCTCCCTGCACGGCACGGTCCTGCGCTCGGGCCCCGAGCGGGTGCTGATCGACGTCCAGGGCGTCGGTTACGAGGTCCACATCCCGCTGTCCACCTTCTACGAGATCGAGCGGGCGGGCAGCGGCCCCATCCGCCTGTTCATCCACACCCACCTGCGGGAGGACGGCATCGCGCTGTTCGGCTTCTTCAGCGAGCGCGAGAAGCTGCTGTTCGAGAAGCTGATCGCGGTTTCCGGCATCGGCCCCCGGCTGGCCCGCGTCGTGCTCTCCGGCATGGCGGCCGACGACCTGCTGGCGGCGCTGGCGGCGGGCGACCTGGGCCGCCTCACCAGCATCCCGGGCATCGGCCGCAAGACCGCCGAGCGGATGGTGCTCGAGCTCCGGGACAAGATGCGCGAGCTGGCCGCCGAGCTGCCCGGCAGGAGGGAGGCGCCCGCCGGCGAAGAGGTGGTGTCGGCGCTGGTCAACCTGGGCTACCGGCCCGCCCAGGCGGAGCGGGCGGTCGCCGACGCCCGCCGCGACCGGCCCGACGCGCCGTTCCAGGACCTGCTCCGTGCCAGCCTGAACCGGCTGGCGCGGATCTGAACGGCGGGCACCCCGCCCGAGAGCCGTCGATTGCCGCGCCGATAGCGTAGAATGGCAGGTTGCGATGAAGCGGCGAGCCCATGATTGGTCCCCGTACCGCGCCGCCGAGCGGCCGGTCGAGCGCTTTCCCGCCCATGGGCGCTGGCGGCTGGGGCTGGCCTACGCCAACAGCTACCACGTCGCCATGTCGAGCCTGGGGTTCCAGCGGGTGTACGAGCTGGTGCACCGGCGGCCGGATTGGACCTGCGAGCGCTACTTCGCCGACGGACCGGGGCCGCCGCTGTCGGTGGAGAGCGGGCTGCCGCTCGGCCAGGTGGGCTGCGTGGCCTTCTCGGTCTCCTTCGAGCAGGACTACGTCAACCTGCTGCAGATGCTCGACCGGGCGGGCATCCCGCTGCGGCGCAGCGCCCGCGGGCCGTGGCATCCGCTGGTCGTCATGGGGGGCTCCTGCGCCGCCATCAATCCGCTGCCGATGGCGGAGTTCGTGGACGTCTTCGCCCTGGGCGCCGCCGAGAACGTGCTGCCGGCGTTGCTCGCCGCGCTCGAAGAGGAGCAGGACCGCGAGGCGGTGACCGCGCGGCTGGCCGCCCGCGAGGGCTTCTACGTCCCCGCCCACCACCGGCCGGAAGAGGAAGGCGACGAGCTGCCCAAGCTCGACAAGCTCGAGCTGACCGAGGAACAGATGCGGCAGCCGGGGCACCTGCCGACCACCGTCATCGTCACCCCGCGCACCGAGTTCGCCGACAAGTTCCTGATCGAGATGTCGCGCGGCTGCCCCGAGAAATGCCGCTACTGCTGGGCGACCTTCGGCATGGGGCGCTTCCGCTGGCATCCCGCCGGCTACATCCTGGACTCGCTGGACCGCGCCCGCACGGTCACCGACCAGCTCGGCTTCGTCGCCACGGCGGTCGGCGATCACCCCGAGATCGAGCGCATCCTGCACGAGGCCAACCACCTCGGCTTCCGCACCTCGGTGTCGTCGATCCGCATCCCGGCGGTGACCGAGGGGGTGCTCGCGGCGCTCCACGCTTCCGGCGACCGCTCGATCACGCTCGCTCCGGAGACCGGCACCGACGAGCTGCGCGCCAAGATGGGCAAGCCGATCACCAACGACCTGCTGCTCGACAAGGTGCGGCTCATCTTCCGTCACGGCTTCACCCAGCTCAAGCTCTACTTCATCGTCGGGCTGCCCGGCGAGACCATGGCCGACGTGCACGGCATCGTCGAGCTGGCGGCACGGGCGCGCGCGGTGATGCTCGAGCAGTGTTCGGCGAGCGGCGTCATCGGCCACATCCACCTGGGCGCCAACGTGCTGGTGCCCAAGCCCTACACCCCCTGGCAGCGCCAGCCGATGGACGGCGAGAAGAGCCTGCGCGAGAAGATCGCGGTGCTCCGGCGCGGCGTCGCCCACCTGCCCAACGTCTCGCTCGGCTCGATCTCGGTGCGCCAGGCGGTTTGGCAGACCTACATCAGCAAGGCCGGCAGCGACGCCGCCGAGGCGCTCGAGCAAGCCGCCCGCGGCGAGCCGCTCACCGCCCTGCTGCACCGCTTCGCGCCGCGCATCCAGGCCGAGGTCTTCAGCCACCTCGAAGGCGACCTGCGCTGGCACTTCATGCGCCAGGGCCGGTTCGAGTCCCCTCAGGCCTGAGCCCGGCTAGGCCGGCGCCAGCGCCGGCGCCAGCACCTGCAACGACTCGGGCGCCAGGCGCACCCTAATCAGTCCCGGCGCGCCCGCGGCGTTCTCGGCGCTTCCGGCACCGGCGGCGCCAACCGGGAACGGGTCGCCGTCGACCTGCACTCCGGCCTCCGGCGGCACGCTGAAGGTCACCTCCTCGACCGACCGCACCCTGACGTCGCGGCGACGGGTGTGCCTGCCGCTCACCACGCCGAGGATGAAGCCCAGGGTGGGAGCGCGGCCGCTGCCGTGGAACGCCACCAGCTCGAGCCGCCGGTCGTCGGGGCGGGCGCCGGGCGCCATGTGGAAGCTGCCGCCGTAGTGGGGGATGTTGGAGACGGCGAGGAAGGTGGCAGGCGGCAGGCGCTCGCCGTCGGCCGTGATCTCGATCGCCGGATAGCCGTAGCGCCACCACTCCCGCACCCCTTGCAGGAAGACGGCGGTCTTGCCCAGCCGCGCCTTCCAGCCGGGGTCGAGGGCGGCCAGGGCGCGGGCGTCGAGGCCGGCCGAGATCATCATCAGGAAGGGCCTGCCGCCGGCGAGGCCGACGTCGAAAGGGCGCGCCGGCGAGCGGCAGAGCACGGCGGCGGCGGCGAGCGGGTCGCGCGGCAGCCCGAGGGCGAGCGCCAGCAGGTTCGCGGTGCCGCCCGGCAGGATGCCCAGCCGCGCCTCGCCGCCCAGCAGGCCGGCGGCCACCTCGCGGGCGGTGCCGTCGCCGCCGAGCGCGAAGACCGCCTCGACGCGGCCCTCGCGGGCGAGCTCGCCGGCCAGCTCGGTCGCCTGGCCGGCCGCGGCGGTGGGCATCGGCTCGATGTCGAAACCCTCCCGGCGGCAGATCCCGAGTACGCCCGCCAGCACGCGCTGCCAGCGGCCGCGCCCGGCGGTCGGGTTGTAGATCAGCGCGGCGCGGCGCATCGGCATCGGGAGCCCGGCGGCGGGGCGATCAGAAGAGGCGGCCGGTGGTGCCGTGGCGGGGCGGCAGGCCGAGGTGCTCGTAGGCGCGCCGGGTCGCCACCCTGCCGCGCGGCGTGCGCTGCAGGAAGCCCTCCTGGATGAGATAGGGCTCGTAGAGGTCCTCGAGGGTGCCGGCGTCCTCGCCCACTGCCGCCGCCAGCGCCTTGATCCCGGCCGGGCCGCCGTCGTAGTGCGCGATCAGCGTGCTCAGCAGCTTGCGGTCCACCTCCTCGAAGCCGTGCTCGTCCACTTCGAGCAGCGCCAGGGCGCTGCGCGCGGCGTCGAGGTCGATGCGCTCGGTCCGCTCCACCTGCGCGAAGTCGCGCACTCGGCGGAGCAGCCGGTTGGCCACCCGCGGCGTGCCGCGGCTGCGGCGTGCCAGCTCGCCGGCGCCGGCGTCGTCGATCTCGATCGCCAGCAGCCGCGCGGACCGTTTGACGATCTGCGCCAGCTCCGCCGGCACGTAGAAATCGAGGCGGTGCACGATGCCGAAGCGGGCCCGCAGCGGCGCGCTGATCAGTCCGGCGCGGGTGGTGGCGCCCACCAGCGTGAAGCGGGGCAGCGTGATCTTGACCGTACGGGCGGCGGGGCCCTGCCCGATCACCAGATCCAGGCGGTAGTCCTCGAGCGCCGGATAGAGGATCTCCTCGACGGTCGGGCCGAGGCGGTGGATCTCGTCGATGAACAGCACCTCGCCGGCCTCGAGGTTGGTGAGGATGGCGGCCAGATCGCCGGCGCGCTCGAGCACCGGTCCGGAGGTGATGCGCAGCGGCGCCGCCATCTCGGTGGCGATGAGGTGCGCCAGCGTGGTCTTGCCGAGCCCCGGGGGGCCGAACAGCAGCACGTGATCGAGGCTCTCGCCACGCTCGCGAGCGGCGCGGATGAAGACGCGCAGGTTGTCGACGATCTTGCGCTGGCCGACGTACTCGTCGAGGTGCCGAGGCCGCAGCGAGGGCTCGACTCCGAGGTCCTCGGGATCGGGGGCGCCAGAGAGAAGCCGGTCCTCGGACAACACCCCGCCATTGTACCCGGTGGTCGGGAGGGAACGAGGAGGGTCGCGGGACGGGGGAGAAATGCTATAGGCTTCGCGCAACTGGATCGTTGGATCTTCCCAGCAACCCTCACGAGCTTCCGGGCGCCCTACCGGCCCCGGCGAAGGAGAGTCGATGACCGCATCGAGAAACAGCATTTGGCGACATGCAATCGTCCTGGTGGCGGCGCTGGCGTTGGCCTGGCCCGTCCTGTCGCCGGCGCCGGCCCATGCCGCGGGCGCCGCGGGCGCCGCTGCCTCGGCCGCCGGGCCCGTGGACCTCAACACGGCGAGCGAGAAAGACCTCACCTCGCTGCCCGGAGTCGGGGCGGCGACGGCCAAGAAGATCATCGCCGGCCGCCCCTACGCCGCCGTCGGCGATCTGGCGCGCGCCGGCGTGTCGGCGAAGACCATCGCGAAGATCACCCCGCTGGTGACCGTGTCCGGCGGTGGCGCCCCGGCGGCCGGCGCCAAGGCGGCGACGTCGGCGGCGCCGCCGGCAGCGACCGGAACCATGGCGGCCCAGGCACCCAAGTCCAAGGCCGCTGCCGCGGGCGCGGGCGCGAAGACGGCGGCGACGGCCGGGCCGGTCGATCTCAACACGGCGAGCGACGCCGACCTCGTCGCGCTGCCCGGCGTCGGAGCGGCCACCGCCAAGAAGATCGTCGCCGGCCGGCCCTACGCCAGCGTCGCCGACCTGGCGCGCGCCGGCGTGCCGGCCAAGACCATCGCGAAGATCACCCCGCTGGTGACCGTGTCCGGCAACGCCGCGCCGGCCGCCGGCACCAAGGCGGCAGCCGCTGCGGCACCGGCGACATCGGCGGCGGCACCGGGGACGATGGCGTCCCAGGCGCCCAGGTCCAAGGCAGCCGCCGCTCCGGCGGCAGCCGCCACGACGGCGCCGCCCCCGGCCACCGCTGCCGGCGGCACGGCTCCGGCGCCCCCCCAGCCGGGGATGGTGTGGGTGAATCTGAAGACCAAGGTCTACCACGTGCAGGGTGACGAGTGGTACGGCAAGACCAAGCACGGCCAGTACATGACCGAAGCCGACGCGATCAAGGCCGGCTACCGCGCCGCCAAGAACGCGCCAAAGGCACCGCCCAAGTAGGAGCGCGGCGGCGCCGGTGCGCCGGCGCCGCCGAGGACGCAAGCTGAAGCGAAACGGAAGGAGACGGCGATGGGTTTCTGGGACGAGGTGGTCAAGGTGACGGGCAGCGTGGCTGGCGCGGCGGAGGGTTCTGCGACGCCGGCGGGCGCGGCGGCGCCGGTTGCTCCCGCGATGAGCGGGGCGCTGGTGCAAGAGGCCGTCGGGATGCTGACCCAAGGCGGCGCCGGTGGCTTGCAGGATCTGGTGAAGCAGTTCGAGGGCCAGGGCCTGGGTCATGTCATCGGCTCGTGGCTGGGATCGGGCGAGAACCTGCCGATCTCGGGCGCGCAGCTGCAGGGAGTGCTGGGACCGCAGCGGTTGGCGGAGATGGCACAGCGCCTGGGGCTGCCGCCGGAAGCGGCCGCCTCCACGTTGGCCGCGGTGTTGCCGGCGGTGGTGGATCGGTTGACGCCCCAGGGCACTGCCGAACCGCAGCTGCTGCGCCAAGGGCTCGAGTGGCTCGAGGGCCGCTCCAGCTAGCGGTCGCGCGCCGAGGACGAAACGGATCGCCGCAAGCTCGGAAGGGAGCGGTCCCTTCCCGTCTGCGGCTTCGCTCGTCGCCGGTCGAGGGCCCCACCGGTAGCCTGGGCGGGACTCGCGGCAGGCGGCGGGCCTAATCGAACAGGAGGGTTCTGCGATGCTGAAGAGGCTGGTTGCGAGTTTGGTCGCGGCGGCGCTGGTCGCCATCGTTCTCGTGGCGCCGGCCCAGGCGGCGGCGCCGAAGACCTACCAGGTGACGGGCCCGGTGCTCGAGCTCACCCCCGACATGATCGTGGTGATGAAGGGCAAGGACCGCTGGGAGATCGCCCGCGATGCCGGGACCAAGGTGACCGGCGACCTCAAGGTCGGCGCCAAGGTGACCATCGAGTACCGAATGACCGCGACGGCGGTCGACGTCAAGCCCGAGAAGGCGCCCGCCGCCAAGGCGGCCAAGCCCAAGACCGGCTCGCGCTGATTGGCGGCGAGGTAGCGGCGCAGCCGTCTTGCGTTTACGGGCCGGTGGCGCTTGCGGTAGCCACCGGCTCGAGGGCCGCCAGCTCGTCAAGCGCGGCCATCGCCTGCCGTTCCGCTGCCTCGCCGGCGCCCAGGCCGCATTCCCGCAACCCGGCGGCCACAGCGGCGACGGTGTGGCGCAGCAGGTCGGGGTTGCCGATCACCCAGCCCATGTGGCCGACGCGGAAGTAGCGGCTGCGCAGCTCGGGGAGGAGCCCGGTCGCCACGGTCACGCCGTGGGCCCCGATGCGCGCCACGACCGCCGCCGCGTCGGCACCGGTGGTGGCGCCGGCACCGGCGGCGCTCCCGCCACCGGCCGGCTCGGGCAGCAACAGGGTGGAGAGGGTGTCGGCGGCCAGTTCGTCGCGGACCGGCAGCAACCGCAGGCCAAGTGCCCGCCAGGCGGCTCTCAGGGCGGCGCCGGCGCGGGCGTGACGGGCGATCCTCGCCGCCGCCCCCTCGCTCTCGATCTCGGCCAGGCCGGCGGCGAGGGCCAGCACCAGGTTGGTCGGCGGGGTGGAGAAGTAGGCGGCGCGGCGCTCCTCGTAGGCACGCATCACCGGTAGCCAGGTCTCCCAATCCAGGTACATCGGCGGCGCGCCGCGCCGCGCCGCCCGTGCCGCCAGCGCCCGCGGGCTCGCCACCATGAGCGCCAGCCCCGGTGGCAGGCCGAGCGCTTTTTGGGAGGCGGTGAGATACACGTCGGCGTCCCAGCCGGCCATGTCGAAGGGCTCGCCGGCGGCGGCGCAGACGCCGTCGAAGACCGCCAGCATGCCCTCCTCGCGCGCCAGGCGTGCCAGCGGCTCGGGATCGATGCGCACGCCGGTCGAGGTGTCGACGTGGGTGGCGAACAGCGCCCGGCAGGGCATCGCGCCGGCGGCGCGGTCGGCGGCCAACGCCGCGCGCACCTCGGCGATCGCCGGCGCCTCGCCGGGGGCGGCGCCGACCTCCAGGAGAGCGGCTCCCAGGCGCCGCAACATCTCGGCCATGCGGTCCGAGAAGTAGCCGGTCTTCACCAGCAGCACGCGGTCACCCGGCGAGATCAAATTGGCGACCGCCATGTCCATCGCCGCGGTGCCGCCGCCGCCCACCACGAACGGCTGGCTCGAAGGCGCCGCCAACCAGACCCGCCGCATCGCCGCAAGCGCCTCGCCGAATGCCGCGATCAGCGGCGGTGCGGTGTGCCCAGGGGGCGGCGCCGAGTAGGCGGCGAGCACCCGCGGCGAGACCTCGACCGGCCCCGGAATCATCAGCAGCGCGCGCTCCGCCATCAGTTCTTCCCTCCCGATCCTCACACCGTGACCAGACGATAGACCAGTCGCAGGGCGCCGTCGATGCCCAACCGCGCCGGCGGCAGCGCTCGGGCGTGGATGCCCAGCAGGCGCGAGAACAGCGCCGGCTCGGCGGCGAGCGCCCGCACCACCCGCCGGCGCAGCCTGGGCCGGCGCTCGATGGCCAGGAGCAGCGAGGTCATGTTGTCCGGCAACCGGCCGATCCGGCGCTGGGCGGCGGCGTAGCGCGCCAGCGCCTGGTCGTCGGACGCCGCGGGTCGGCCCGGCGCGGTCGCGTTCAGCGCGATGGCTTCCAACGCGCCCGCGTAAGGCAGCTTTGCGTGTAGCGTGGTTACTTCCGGCGCTGCCGGCTGGTTGCCGGCGGCCCGAGTCGCGGGCGCCAGCGCCGCGACCAGCGCCACCGCTTGGTGCAGCGCCACCGCCAGGCCCTCGCCGGTGATGGCGTCGACGTAGCCGGCGGCATCGCCCACCAGCGCGACGTTGCCGCGCACCACGGCGCGGGCGCGCTGCAGCAGCGGCCCGGCGCCGCGGTCGCGCGAGGCCGGCGGCGCGCCGGCCAGCCGCGCCGCCAGCGCCGGAAAGCTCGCCAGCAGGTGGTCGAAGCTCGCCAGCGCCCTAGCCGCACCGCTGGCGAACGCCGTTGGGGCAGCCAGCGCGCCGGCCTGCTCATCCGCCACGTCGGCCTGCCCATCCGCCACCGCGGACCGCTCCGGCCCGCCCCACAGCATCGCCACCCCGACCAACCGCGGCCCGACCGGCGTCACGTAAGCCTCGCAGCCGGGTCCCCAGTAGACCTCCACCATGTCGCTCCACGGCCGGCACGCGAAGTGGCGGCGCACGCCGAAGCGGCGGCTGCGGTCAGGCGGCGACGACGGTTCGAGCCCCGCCCACTGCCGCACCCGCGAGCGCAGACCGTCGGCGCCGACCACCCAGCGTGCGGCGGCCAGCTCGAGACCGGCGCGGTCGGTGTAGGCGCCGCTGGCCAGCCACCGGCCCGGCTCCTCGGCAAGCCGCGGCGCCGGCGTTCCTGGCTGCGCAACCGGCGCCGGCTCGCCGCTCGGCCTTGCCGGCGCCGGCTGCGCCGGCGCCAAGCCCGTGGCGGCGACCCCCCAGCACAGCTCGACCCCCAGCTCCTCGGCGCGCCGCACCAGCGCCCGGTGGAGGTCGAGCCGCCGCACGCCCAGCCCGCCGGCCCGCGGGAACACGCCCTCGGCCACCGTGTCGCCGTCCAGATAGCGAATGCCGCGGATGCGGCAGCCCTCGCCGGGCGGGAGCGCCACCCCCAGCTCGCCCAGCCGCGCCACCGCGTCCGGCATCAAGCCTTCGCCGCAGGCCTTGTCGATCGGCGGCCGGCAACGGTCGAGCACGCGGACGGAAAGACCGGCGAGGCGCGCCTGGATGGCGGTGGCGAGGCCGGCGGGACCGCCGCCGATCACCAGCAGGTCGGTCGCCGCGCCGGTCATCGGAGGTGAGTGCGGCGAGTCCGCATCAGGGCAGACCCTTGCCGCGGCGCGCCACCCGCCAGCGCACATACGCCAGGCTGGAACGGGCGACCGCCCGCGCCAGGTGCAGCGGCGTGACCGGCGCCGGCGGGGCCAACGCACCCTCCAGGTAGAGGCGCAGCGCCTCCGAGCGCTGCAGCTTGCCCGACGAGGTGCGCGGCAGGGTGCCGGGCGCCAGCACCTCGAAGCGGTCGATCGCCAGGCCGGTCGCCGCCAGCACCGCCTCGCGGCAGGCGTCCGGGAGCGCCGCCAGCTCGGCCGCGGTGGCGTGCCGCGAACGCTCGACGAACAGCGCCAGCACCTCTCCCGGCGCGCCCTCCGGCAGCCAGCTCACCGCCACCGCGCAGCCGGCGCGCACCCCCGGCAGCGCATCGACCGCCTGCTCGATCTCCGCCGGCGAGTGGTTGCGGCCGCGCAGGATGATGAGGTCCTTGGCCCGGCCGGCGAGATAGAGCTCGCCGTCGTCGAGGAAGCCGAGATCGCCGGTGTCGAGCCAACCGTCGCGCAGCGCCCGTGCCGTGCCCTCGGCATCGCCGAGGTAGCCCTGCATCAACGACGGCCCGGTCACCCACAGCCGCCCCACCCGCCGCGGCGGCAGCTCGCGCCCGTGGGGATCGCGCACCGACAGCCGGAACCCGGGCAGCGGCCGGCCGACCGAGACGATCTCCCTGCCGGGCTCGCCGGCGCCGGCGCCCGACCCGCCGGCAGGGGTCGGTCGCGCCACCCGCTCCCGGGCCAGCGCCTCGCGGTCGTACCAGCCGCTGCGGTAGGGTTCGTCGAGAGCGGAGAAGGTGACCGCCAGCGCCGCTTCCGAGAGGCCGTAGACCGGCGTCAAGGCGGCCGGCGAGAAGCCCCAGCGGGCGAAGCGCTCGGCGAAGGCCCGCAGCACTCCGGGGGCGACCGGCTCGGCGCCGTTCAAGGCAGCCCGCCAGCAGGAGAGGTCGACGCCCTCCATGTCGGCGTCGGCAACCCGCGAGAGGCACAGGCTGTAGCCGAAGTTCGGGGCGGGAGAGATGGTCGCGCCGTAGCGGCCGATGGCGCGCAGCCAGAGCGCCGGCCGGACCACGAACAGCTCCGGCGGCAGCAGGGTCAGCGAGGCGTCGCGCGCCAGCGCCGGGAAGACACAGCCGATCAGCCCCATGTCGTGGTAGAGCGGCAGCCAGCTGGCGCAGCTGTGGCGCACCGCCTCGTCGTCGTGCCACGAGCCGCTCAGGATCTCGGTCTGCGCGACGATCGCGCGATGGCTGAGCGCCACCGCCTTGGGCGCCACGGTGGTGCCGGAGGAGAACTGGATCAACGCCAGGTCGTCGGGCCGCGGCCGCACCCCGGCGGCCACCGCGGCCGCCGCCGGCAAGCCGCCGGCGGGCAGGTCGGCGAGGGTCCGGCAACCATGGGACGGCCGCGCCGTCGCCACCGCCTCGCCAAGGAAACGCTTCACCCGCGCGTCGGCGAGCACCAGGCAGGCGCCGCAGGCCGCGAGCATGCGGGTGGTGCGGGCCACGTACTCCCGCAGCCGTCCGAGGCGGACCGGCGGGTAGAGCGGCACCGGCACCGCGCCGGCCAGCAGCGCGCCGAAGAAGCCGGCAAAGAACTCGACGCCGGTGGGGAACACCAGCGCGACGCGCTCGCCGGGCGCGACGCCCAGGGCGAGGAGGCCGCCGGCGACGGCCAGCGCGCGCTCGCGCACCTCGCCCCAGCCCACCCAGACCGCCTGCTCGCCGCGATCGATGAAGCGCAGGCCGCCGTCCGCGAGCCGCCCCGCGCGCAGCAGGTAGTCGTTGAGGGTCTCAGCCAAGCTTCCTCCGCACCGTCTCGACCAGGTCGCCGACCGTCACGATCGCCGCCTCGTCGCTCTCGTCCAGCCTCACCCGGTAACGGTTCTCCACCTCGGCCGCCAGGGTCAACAGACGCACGGAATCGAGCCGCAGGTCCTCGATCAGCCGCATGTCGCCGGTGAGCGGGCCGTCCCAGCCCAGGTGCTCCCGCGCCACCTCGGCGATGCCTTCCAGGATGTCAGTGTCCATGGCGCCTCGTTCCGTTCATTCCTCGCTTCCCCGCGGGGGGAGCGGCGGCGGCCAGCGCCGATTCCTCGGCGCGGATGCGCACCGCCAGCACACCGGCATTGGCCACCGAGAATCCGGCGGCGGTGAGCCAGGCGCCATGCAGCAGCGGCAGCGCCGCCATCTCCACCACCACCGCCAGGTAGTTGGGGTGGCGCAGGAAGCGGTAGGGGCCGCCGGTCACCGGCGGCACGCCCGGCAGCCAGACGATACGCGTCGTCCAGCGCTCGCCGAGGCTGGCGATCGCCCAGTAGCGCAGCGCCTGCGCCGCCACCAGCAGCACCGCCATCGACGCCGCCAGTGCCGGGCGGAACGGCCGCCGCAGGCACCAGACCTCGAGCGGGCAGGCGACCAGGAAGGCGCCGTGCAGCAGCACCATCGCCGGGTAGTGGCCCGGCGCCGCCTCGACGCCGCCGCGCGCCAGCAGCGCCCGCAGGTGCCGGCGCGCGAGGCGCAGCTCGAGCAGTCGTTGGGCCGCCACGGCGGCGATCAGCAGAGTGTAGAGGACGCGGCTGTCGACGCCGAGGACGGTCATGCGGCGTGGCTCACCAGCGCAGCAGCACCAGCTCCGAACAGAAGCCCGGACCCATCGCCAGCAGCAGCCCCCAGCTGCCTGCCGGCGGCCGGCGGCTCTCCAAGGTGTCGGCCAGCACCAGCAGCACCGAGGTCGAAGACAGGTTGCCCACCTCGCGCAGGCTGCGCCAGGTCACTGCCAGCGCGTCGGGGGGCAGCTCTAGCGATTCCTCCATCGCTTCGAGCACCTTGGGACCGCCGGGATGGCAGATCCAGGTCGCGACGTCGGAGCGGGTCAGGCCGTGCTCGGCGAGGAAGGCGTCGACGTCGGCGCGCAGGAAGTCGCGGACCACCTGTGGCACGTCGGCCGAGAGCACGATGCGGAAGCCCTCTTCCGAGATGTCCCAGCCCATGACCCGCTCGGAGTCCGGGTAGAACACCGAGCGGGTGGCGACCACGGCCGGGCCGGCGGCGGCGCGGTGCTCGCCCACCACCACCACCGCCGCCGCGCCGTCGCCGAACAGGCCGGTGGCGATGAGGTTGGGGATCGAGAGGTCATGCGGCTGCAGGGTCAGCGAGCAGAGCTCGACCGAGAGCAGCACCGCGACCTGATCCGGATAGGCGCGCACATAGTCGGCCGCGCGGGCGATGCCGGCGGCGCCGGCGACGCAACCCAGGCCGAAGATGGGCATGCGCTTGATACGCGACGGCAGGCCCAGCCGGTTGACCAGCCGGGCGTCGATCGAAGGGGTGGCGACGCCGGTGACGGTGACGAAGATGAGCGCGTCGACCGCGGCCGGGGAGAGGCCGGCACGCGCCAGCGCGTCGCTGACGGCGGCGCCCCCCACCTCCTGCGCCACCCGGATCCAGGCGTCGTTGGCCTTGCCCCAGGTGGTGAGGCCGGCGTATTCGTCGATCGGCAGCGCCAGGTGGCGGCCGCCCACCAGCGCGTTGCGGTGCAGGCGCTCGAGGCGCTCAGGGTTGAAGAGGCGATCCGACCACCGGCGCCGCAGGCCATCCAGCAGCGCATCCTGGTCGTAATAGTGAGGCGGGAGCGCCCTCCCGACGGCGGCGATCTTCAAAGCGGACCGGGTTGGCGGCGCGACCGATGCATCCGTCCCGCCCGCCTCGGGGGAAGGCTACCACAGCGCCGCCGGGCGGGCGGCTCAGACCCGGCCGGCGCCGGTTCCCGGGCCGGGAGGCGTCTCCACCGGTCTGAGACCGGCGGCCGCCGCCACCACGCCCAGCAGCAGGCCGCAGATGGTGTAGAGCACCCACCACGAGAAGGTCATGCTCCACCAGGGGCCCGCCGGCTGGCCGGCCAGCGTCACCACCGCGACCACCAGCAGCGGACCGCGGAACACCCAGGCGATCCAGCCGGTGAGCAGGCCGTTGAGCAGCCGGCTGCCGCCGCTTCCCTGCACCAGCAGGTATAGTGCGGCAAGCGCCACCGCCTCGAGCAGCCAGGTGCCAATCACCACCAGCATGTGCTGCCGCAGCTCCGGCGCGGAGCCGAGCAGCGCCGGCGACCGACCCAGCGCTTCCACGCCGGAGCGGAAGAGGGCCATGACCAGGACGAGCGCGGGCAGCGCGAGGACCAGGAAGCGTCTCAAGAGACGCCGATCATAGCGCATGCGCCGGCGCCCCCGGCGAAATTCAGACGGTGCCGGCGTTGGTTTTGACTCGGTGAGAGGAACCATGGAGACTGCCGCACCCACCCACCTCGCCGATCGCCAGCCGGCGGAGCCGCCCGTGCCGCGGGTCGCGCTGCGATCGCTCGACACCCTCTGGTTCCAGGTCGGCGGGACGCTGTGCAACCTGGCGTGCACCCACTGCTTCATTTCCTGCTCGCCGACCAATCACACCCACGAGATGATGCGCCTGCCGCAGGTGCTGGGCTACCTGCGCGAGGCCGCCGAGCTGGGCGTCAAGGAGCTCTACTTCACTGGCGGCGAGCCTTTCCTCAACCCCGACATGGAAGCCATTCTGGCGGCGGCGTTGGCGGTCTGCCCGGCAACCGTGCTGACCAACGGCCTGCTGCTCGATCCGGCGCGCTGCGCGCGGCTGGCGGCGCTCGCCGGCGCCTCGCCCTATTCGCTCGACCTGCGGGTGTCGCTCGACGGCTACGATGCCGCGAGCAACGACGCGGTACGCGGCACCGGCACCTTCGAGCGCGTGCTGGTGGGGCTGCGCAACCTGGCTGCGGTCGGGCTCAACCCGGTGGTGACCGTGACCGAGGTCTGCGCCGAAGCCGGCGTGGACGCGGGCAAGCAGCGTTTCTTCGCCCTGCTCGACGGCGTCGGGCTGCGGCGGCCGCGGCTCAAGGTGCTGCCGGTGTTCAAGATCGGCGCCGAGGCGCAGCGCGGCGGCGGCTACGAGAGCTGGCAGCGGCTGCGCGCCGCCGACGCGGAGGACACCGCGTGGGACCACCTGCAGTGCAGCTCCTGCCGCATGGCCACCGATCAGGGAGTATGGGTCTGCCCGATCCTGGTCAACGAGCCGGCGGCGCGCATGGGCGACGCGCTGGCCGACGCCCTGGGGACCTATCCGCTGCGCCATGCCGCCTGCTGGACCTGCCACGCCTACGGGGTGAGCTGCCGCACCTGACGGCGACCGGAATCCACGCCATGCCATCGCCTCACCACCCGCGCCTCGATCCGTTCCAGCTCGCCGCGCTGACCGCCCATCGCGGCCTGGCCACCGCGGGAGAGCGGCTGGTGCCGCTGGCGGAGTTCCGCGCCGCCGCCGCCACCGCCGGCACGCGGCTCGACGCCGCCGAGCGGGAGGCGGCCGTCCGCGACCACCGCCGGCCGCTCCCTGACGCCGTGCCGTGGGAAGGACCGTTTGCGAAGGTGGCGGTCTGCGGTGGCGTCTACAGCAATCACCTGGCTCTCGCCGCGCTGCTCGCGGACGCGGCACGGCGCGGCGCCGAGGCGGTCTATTGCCTGGGTGACCTGGGAGGCTTCGGGCCCGACCCGGAGCGGGTCTGGCCGCTGCTGCTCGCCGGCGGCGTGCGCTGCATCCAGGGCAACTACGAGCAGTCGCTGGCCGGCGGCCGCGAGGACTGCAACTGCGGCTACACCGATCCGCGCGACAACCACTTCGCGGCCATCTCCTACGGCTACACCGCGCGGCACTGCTCGGCGGCGTTCAAGCACTGGATGGGTGAGCTGCCGGCGCGACGCCGGGTGCTGGTGGGCGACCGCGAGCTGCTGCTGGTGCACGGCTCGCCGCGCCGGGTCAACGAGTTCCTGTTTCGCTCCACCTCGCCCGACGCCTTCCTCGAGGTGCTGCTCGATCAGCATCCCTGCGACGCCCTGCTGTGCACCCACACCGGCCTGCACTGGCACCGGCACCTGCCCTCGGGGCGGGACGCGGTCAACGTCGGCGTGATCGGCCGGCCCGCCAACGACGGCAGACCGGAGGTGTGGTACGCGCTGCTCGCCGCGCGGCCGGGCGCGGCCGGCGAGCACCGCGGCGGGCTCGACGTCGAGCTGGTGCCGCTGCGCTACGATCATCCGGCAATGGCCGCCCAGGTGCGCGCCGCCGGACTGCCCGAGGAATTCGCCGCGACGCTGCTCACCGGCTGGTGGACCACCTGCCTGGAGATCCTGCCCGCCCGCGAGCGTGCGGCCTCGCGCTTCTGAGATTGGAGGTTTTCCGTGCCACCGACCGCCGAATCCGGCGATGCCGCTCGCCGTCCTCGTCTCGCCATCCTCGGCGCCGGTCCCATCGGTCTCGAGGCCGCCCTGGCCGCCGCCGACGCCGGCATGCCGTTCACGCTCTACGAGGCCGGCCCCGCGGTGGCCGCGAGCGTGCGCGCCTGGGGGCACGTGCGCCTGTTCACCCCTTGGGAGATGGACGTGTCGCCGCGCATGCGGCGCCGCCTGGAGGCAGCGGGCGAGTCAGCCCCGGGGGCGAAGGTGGCGGGTGCCGCGGCGGCGAACGGGGCCGCCGCCTGCCCGACCGGCAACGACCTCGCCGAGCAGGTCTACGACCGCGTCGCGGCGCTGCCGGCGATCGCGCCGCGGCTGCGGCTCGGCACGCGGGTGCTGGCGGTCGGTCGCGAGGGTCTGCTCAAGCACGAGGAGATCGCCACCGCCGGGCGCGCCCGCCAGCCCTTCCGCCTGCTGCTGGCGGGGGCGGATGGTGCCGAGCGGATCGAGCACGCCGAGGTGGTGATCGACGCGACCGGCACCTTCGGCCACCCCAACACCCTGGGAGACGGCGGCATCCCGGCCCCCGGCGAGATCCGGCTCGGCGACGAGGTCCGGCGCACCATTCCCGATCTGGCGCGCGAGGCGGGCGATTGGGCGGGCCGCACCGTGCTGCTGGCAGGCGGCGGCGCTTCGGCGCAGACCGCGGTGCGCGACCTCGCGGAGCTGGCGCGGTCCGCGCCGGGAACCCGCGTGGTGTGGGCGCTGCGGCGCGCCGAACCGTCGTGGGGCAGCCCGCCGGACGACCCGCTGCCGGCGCGCGCCCGGCTGGCCGCCGCCGCCGCCGAGCTGGCTGCCGGCGCTTCGCCCGCCGTGGCGGCGGAGCGCGGCGTGGTGGTGGAGGCGATCGCGCGCGACGGCACGGCCGGGCGCCTCGCGGTCAGCCTGCGCCCCACCGGCCCGGGGCCGAATGGCACCCGGCAGGTCGCGGTGGACCGCGTGCTGGCGCTCACCGGCAGCGTCGGCGACCACCACCTGTACCGCCAGCTGCAGGTCCACGAGTGCTACGCCACCAGCGGCCCGATGAAGCTGTCGGCGGCGCTGCTCGGCGCCGCCGCCGGCGATTGCCTGGAGCAGACGTCCCACGGCGTCGAGGCCCTCACCAACCCTGAGCCGGGCTTCTACATCCTGGGCAGCAAGTCCTACGGGCGCAACAACAGCTTCCTGCTGCGCGTCGGCTGGCAGCAGGTGAGCGAGGTCTTCGCGGCGCTGCCAGGGTAAGCTGGGCGCGCATGCGGTACTTCGGTCAAACGGATTTCGCGCACGGCGAGCAGCCGGCGGTGTCGCCGATCGGCGTCGTGCTGGCCAACCTTGGCACGCCGGACGCCCCCGACTCGCGGGCGCTGCGCCGCTACCTGCGGGAGTTCCTGCTCGATCCCCGGGTGATCGAGCTGCCGCGGCCGCTCTGGTGGCTGGTGCTGCACCTGGCGGTGCTGCCGTTCCGGCCGCGCAAGTCGGCGGCGCTCTATCGCAAGGTGTGGACGTCCGAAGGGTCGCCGCTGCTGGCGATCTGCCGCCGCCAGACGGCGGGAGTGGCGGCGCTGCTGGCCCGCGAGGTGCCGGCGCCGGTGCACGTGCGGCTCGCCATGCGCTACGGCAACCCCTCCGTCCGCTCGGCGCTGCGCGAGCTGGCCGGCCTGGGCTGCCGGCGCATCGCGGTGCTGCCGCTCTACCCGCAGTACGCGGCGGTCACCACCGGCTCGACCTTCGACGCCGTCGCCGCCGAGCTGGCCGGCTGGCGATGGGTGCCCGAGCTGCGCATGATCCATCCGTACCATGACGAGCCCGCCTACGTCGAGGCGCTGGCCGCCAGCCTGCGGGACGCCTGGGCGGCGGCGCCGCCGGCGGACAAGCTGCTGTTCTCGTTCCACGGCATCCCCAAGCGCTATTTCCTGGCCGGCGATCCCTACTACTGCCATTGCCAGAAGACCGCGCGCCTGGTGGCCGAGCGGCTGGCCCTGCCGCGCGAGCGCTACGAGGTCAGCTTCCAATCGCTGTTCGGACGCGAGGAGTGGCTGCGCCCCTACACCGAGCAGACGATGCGCGCCATGGCGGCGGACGGGGTGCGCAGCCTCGACGTGATCTGCCCCGGCTTCTCGGCCGACTGCCTCGAGACGATCGAGGAGATCGACGGCCTGAATCGCGAGATCTTCCTCCACGCCGGCGGCGAGCGCTACCGCTACGTCCCGGCGCTCAACGACCGCCCCGACCATCTGCGCCTGCTGGCCGACCTGGTGCTGCGCAACCTGGCGGGCTGGGTCGAGCCGGCGGCGGGGATGGCCCCGGGCGCCCGCGAGGCTGCCGCACCGATCTTGGATCGACTGAATCGAAAGGAGCTGTCATGCAGCAGGTGAAACATGTCACTCGGGCCGCCGCGGCGACCCTGGCAACCGTCCTCGCGCTGGCCGCCGGCAACCATGCATTGCGGGCCCAGCCGCCGGCGCTGCAGCTGCCCCGCCCCAGCCCCAACGCCACCGTCTCCCAGACCATCGGCATCACCGAGGTGACCGTCCGCTACAGCCGCCCCGGGGTCAAGGGCCGCGTCATCTGGGGCAAGGTGGTGCCCTACGGCGAGGTCTGGCGGACCGGCGCCAACGAGAACACCACCATCCGCTTCAGCACGCCGGTGCGCCTCGACGGCAAGCCGCTGCCGGCCGGCATCTACGGCCTGCAGACCATCCCCGGCGCCGACGACTGGGTGGTCATCCTGAGCAAGGACGCCGACGAGTGGGGAGCCTTCTCCTACCAGCCGGACCACGACGCGCTGCGCTTCCACGTCAAGCCGGCGCAGCTGGCCGAGTCGCAGGAGTGGATGGGCTTCGCCTTCGGGGACCTCTCCGACACCTCGGCGGTGCTGGCGCTGCGCTGGGAGAAGCTCGAGGCGGCATGGAAGATCGAGGTCGATACTCCCCGCCAGCTGGTGGACACCGCGCGGTCGACGCAGCGCTGGCAGGACGCCGCCGCGGCCTGGTGCATCCAGGACGGCACCTGCCTCGAGCCGGCCGGGCGCTGGATCGACGCTTCGATCGCCGTCGAGCCCACCTTCTCGAACCAGCGTGCCAAGGCGCGCCTGCTGGCTCGCCAGAACGACTTCAAGGGTGCGGTCGCGGCCGGCGAGCACGCCCTCGCCGCCGCTCACGCCGCCAAGCAGGCGCCGCCGCCGCAGCAGGTGAAGGACCTCGAGAGCCAGATCGCCGAATGGAAGCGCAAGGGGTAGGGCGGGCGGCTCAGATCGCGGCCGGCGCCAGCGGGTGGCCGGCGGCGCGGAGTCGCTCGCCGGCCAGCCAGCCCGGCAGCTCGGCGACGCGGTCGAGCACGGCCCGCGGGTCATGCGCCGCCAGCTCCTCGCGGCCGTGGGCACCCGATAGGATCGCGACGGCTTCCGAGCCGGCATTGGCCGCCATCTGCAGGTCGTAGATGGAGTCGCCGACCATCAGGGCGGCATGCGGTCGGACTCCGAGCTGGTCGAGGATGTCGAGCAGCATCCGGGGATGGGGCTTGGAGATCGCCTCGTCGGCGGTGCGGGTGGCTTGGAAGTGGCCGCGCAGCCCGGTCTGGTCGAGCGCGAAGTCGAGACCGCGCCGGCTCTTGCCGGTCGCCACCGCCAGCAGGTAGCCGGCCCGCGCCAGCTCGCCGAGCATGGCGGTCACTCCCGGAAACAGCAGCGGCAGGTCGCGATAGGTCTCCACCCAGTGCCGCCGGTAGCAGGCGCGGACGCGCTCGTAGAGCTGGTCGTCGCAGCCCGGCACCAGCAGGTCGATGGTTTCCCTCAGCCCGAGGCCGACGGTGCCGCGGATCGTCGCCTCGGCCGGCGAGCCCAGCCCGAGCTCGCCGATCACCGCCTGGGTGCAGGCCACGATCGGCCCCACCGAGTCCATCAGGGTGCCGTCCCAGTCGAAGATCAACAGCTCGATGGTGGAGTCCCGCATCGTCCCTCTGTTTCCGGCCCAACCGGCAGCGCAACATCATCGCAGACCGGCACCCCGGGGTCCAACGATCGGCTCGGCCTGCCGGATGGGACGGCCGCCTGGCAGACCCGCTAAGGGTCCCGCCGCCAGGAGCCGTATCTGCTCAACGTCACCAGGGCGGTCGCGGGATCGACGATGGCCCGGAAGCGCTGTCGGCCGCCCTGGTAATCGATCGGGCGCTGCGTCCTGACCAAGGCAAAGGCGCTCACCTCGGCTGCGGGGAAGGCCGCGGCCAGCCGAGACGCCCCCGCCAGCAGGGTGGCTCCCCTGGTGATGACGTCGTCGACCAGTACGATGCGCGCCGGCGTGCCGCCGGCCGGTGGGCGGACCGCGAAGGATTCGTAATGCTGCAGCACGCCCGGCCGCTGCCGGCGGCCGGCGGCAGCTGACTTCCGGACCGCCTGGCGGCGGGCCAGCAGCGGCTCCATGTGGCTGCCGAAGCCGGCGGCCAGGAGCGCCACGCAGATCCGGTGCGGGACCCACAGGGCATCTCGCTGCCTGGGCGGCGGCGGGGCGCTGCCGGGCGCCGGCACCAGCACGACGTCGGGAGCCAGGAGGTCGGCAAGCGCCGTCGTCCCGGCAAGCTCGTCCCAAAGGCACTCCCGCAGTCGCCGGATCGCGTAGGGGATCACCGGCTCGACCCGGCGGCCCTTGCTCACGTACCCGTCGCGCTTGATCTGGCGGCAGACCGCCTGCGAGGCCAGCTCGGCAGGCGACCGGCCGTGCGGCGAGTAGGCGAGGAAAGCGCCGAACCGCAGGCTAGAAAGCAACGGCCGCCGGCCCCGCGGCCGCCGCCACCGGCAGCAGGCTGGTCAGCGACCTGGTGGTGGTCAGCACCTGCGCCCCGTAGCGGATCATCTTCTCGGGCCAGGTCAGGCCGGGGACAGTGGTGACCGACTTGAGGACGAAGACCAGCCGCCCGAGCCGGATCGCCTCCCAGCCCTGGGACAGCGCGCCGCTGGTGTCGCCGGCCTCGACGATCACCGTCGCGTCCGAGATCAGCGCCATCACCCGGTTCCGGTAGGGGAAGTTGGCCCTCAGCACCGGGGCTCCAGGCGCAAAGGGCGAGATGGCCAGGTGCTCGGCCATGATCCGCTGTTGCAGCGCCCGGTTCTTCTGCGGATAGGCGACGTCCAGCGGCGTGCCGAGGACGGCGATCGTCCTGCCGCCGGCGGCCAGCGCGCCGCTGTGAGCGGCGGTGTCGATGCCCTCGGCGAGCCCGCTGACGACGATCACGCCGTCTCTCGCCAGCTCCGCCGCCAGCTTGCGCGCCCGCCGCAGGCCCTCGGGCGAGGGCCGGCGGGCGCCGATGACGGCAACCCGGGCGCCGCCACGGAGCAGGCCGGTGTCGCCGGCCGCGAACAGCCGCTCGGGCGCGTGCTTGAGCTCGACCTCGTTGAGAGGGCCAAGCAGCTCGCGGAGCGTGTGCTCCCCGGATGCCCCCGCCGGCTGGCTCGCCATGCGCACCTCCCGCGCCGGTGCCAATATATCGCGCGCCGGTGGCGGGCTGGGGCCGTGGCAGCGGCTGGCCGCCGGCGGATCTGGCCGCTAACGGATCTCCGTCGGGGCGCCGCCGGCCACCACCACCCGGCCCGCCAGGCGGCTACCGGTGGCCAATTCGACGCCGGGGCCGAGGATCGAGTCCCGCACCTCGCAATCGGCGCCGACCCGCGCTCCGGGCAGCAGCACCGAGCCCTCGACGACGGCGCCGGCCGCCACTCGCGCATCCGCCTCGATCATGACGCGACGCACCGATGCCGCGGGCGAGACCACCGCCGACGGCGAGATCCAGCGGCCACCGCCGCCCGCGCCCGCCCAGTCGAGCGCCGCCGCCAGGTAGCGGCGCGGCGTGCCGAGATCGTGCCAGCGGCGCCGCGTGCTAAGGGTGGCCAGGCAGCCGGGCTCCTCCGCGAGCAGCGGCTCGTAGAGGTCGCGCACGATGTCGGCAGGAACCGCCATGGACATCGCCGCGATCCGCCGCACCAGGCGCGGCGAAAGGACATGGGCGCCGGCGAAGACCCGCCGCCGGGTTCCACCGCCGCTCGCCGCCGGCCGCAGCGCCAGCACCTCGCCGCCGCGGCCGATCTCGACGCCGCCGCCGAACTGGGCGACGTCGGCGCTCGCGGCGAGCAACAGCGTGGCCGGCGCGCCGCGCTCGCGGTGCCGCCGCAGGAGCTCCGCGAACGGCCAGCGGCAGAGGCTGTCGCCGTTGACGATCAGCACCAGGTCGGCGGCGGCGAGGAAATCGTCCAGTGGCCGCAGCGCCCCGAGGGTGCCCAGCAGCCGTGGCTCGAAGGAATAGGTCAACGGCAGGCCGGCGAGCTCGTCACCCAGGACACGGCGCACCTGGTCGCCGCCATGGTGGAGATTGATCGCGGCGGCCTCGCAGCCGACCGCCGCCAGCTGCCGCAGGGTATGCGCCAGGATGGGCTCCCCAAGGACCGGCAGCAGCGGCTTGGGCGTCCCATCGGTCAGCGGGCGGAGCCGCATGCCGAGGCCGGCGGCTAAAACCAGCGCCCGCAGCCGCACGCTCAGGCGCCCGTCGTTCCCTTCATGGGCGGAAGATCATCTCCGGCGGCGCTTCCGGATGCTCCTTGAGATAGTCCTGGTAGAGGCGCAGGTAGGAGCGCGCCTCGCCCTGGCGCGGATCGAAGCCGCAGCGGCGGGCGACGGTCTCGGCACCGTCGCCCTCGAACTCGGCGAAGTCGCCGATCGGGGTGTGGTCGAGCGAGATGGTGACGCCGCCCAGCTGCCACTCCTCGCGGACTTTCTGATACCGCCGCACCACCTCGTAGCCCAGCTGCTCGAACAGCGCGCGCGCCTCGTCAGCACTCTCGATTCCAATCTCGAGCTCCTCGCGCACCTTGAGCTTGCCCTCCAGGTGCATCGGCCCCTTGAAGGTCAGGTGCGAGCGCGTGCCGTCGGTGCGCAGACGCAGGATCCTGCCCTGGGCCAGCAGCTCGTTGCCGCGGTCCAGGATCCAGTTGTCCTCGAAGCCCGCCGGACCGACCCGTTCCGCCTCCAGCTCCCCCAACCGCTCGCGCAATGCCGCCAGATCGTCGGAGTGGAACTTGATCTCGCGCTCGACGTTGCCCTTGCTCTTCGTCGTTTCGCCTCTCATGGGGTTACATCGGCCAGCCGGTCCAGCAGCAGCGCCACCGAGCGGATCGCATTGTAGAAGTGACTGATGTTGAATTTCTCGTTGGGTGAGTGCAGGGCGTCGTCGGCAAGGCCGAAGCCCAGCAGCAGCACGGGCTTGCCCAGCACCTGGGAGAACGTCGACACGATCGGGATCGAGCCGCCCTCGCGGATGCGCACCGGCCGCGCTCCCCAGGCGTCGGCCATCGCCCCCATCGCCGCCTCGACCAGCGGACCCTCGGCCTGCACCAGCACCGGCTCGGCGCCGTGCAGGTAGCTGACCTCGACCGCCACACCCGGCGGCGTGACCTGATGGACGAAGTCGGTGAACTGCTTCGCCACCGTCTCCGGCCGCTGGTCCGGCACCAGCCGCATCGAGACCTTGGCCCCGCCCCAGGACGGCAGCACGGTCTTGGCGCCGCGCGCCTGGTAGCCGCCGAAGATGCCGTTGACGTCCAGGGTCGGGCGCGCCCAGGCCCGTTCCCGGGTGGTGAACCCGGCTTCGCCGGCCACCTCGGCCAGGCCGAGCTCGCTGCGGTAGGCCGCCTCGTCGAACGGCAGGCGTGCGAACTCCTGCCGCTCCCAGTCCGCGAGCGGCCGGACGTCGTCGTAGAAGCCCGGGATCTGCACCTTGCCGGTGTGCGAATCGCGCAGCCGCGCGACGATCTCGCAGAGCGCGTTGAGCGGGTTGGCGACCGCGCCGCCGAAGGTGCCGGAGTGCAGGTCGCGGTTCGGGCCGGTGACCTTGATCTCCATGTAGGCCAGACCCTTGAGGCCATACAGCAGCGCCGGCTGCCCGGGGCCGAACATCGAGCTGTCGGAGATCATCACGCAGTCGCAGGCCAGCCTCTGGCCCGCGTCCTGCCGCACGTAGCGATCGATGGCCTGACCGCCCGCCTCCTCCTCGCCCTCGATCAGGAACTTGACGTTGACCGGCAGCTTGCCGCGCTCGGCAAGCATGGCTGCCACGCCCTTGACATGGGCGAAGGACTGGCCCTTGTCGTCGGTCGCGCCCCGCGCCACCAGCTTGTCGCCCTCGATCGTGGGCTCGAACGGCGGATGCCGCCAGAGCTCCACCGGATCGACCGGCTGCACGTCGTAATGGCCATAGAACAGCACCGTCGGCTTGCCGGGGGCGCCGAGCCACTCGCCGTAGACCAGCGGATGCCCCTCGGTCTCGATGCGCTCGGCGGTGAGGCCGGCAGCCCGCAGCTTGTCGAGCACGAACTCGCTGGCCCGCCAGACGTCGCCGGCATAGTCCGGATCGGTCGAGATCGAGGGGATGCGCAGATAGTCCTCGAGCTCCTCGAGATAGCCCTGCTTCTCGGCCTCCACCCGGGCCAGCACGTCGCGCGAATCGGTCGGCATCGTTGCGGTCTCCCTAGAGCCCGCAGTCTATCAAACGCCGGATTGGGGGAGTCCCCCTTTGGGCGCGGGGGACCGGAGGAGCCGGCAGGGCTCCGGAGACTCAGTTGACCGTTTCGTCGTCGTCCGGAGTCTGCGCTGGCCGCGGCGCGTCTTCGGACTCGGGATCCTCAGGGGACTCGGGATCCTCAGGGATCTCGCGGTCCTCGCCCATTTCTACCGGGAAGGCGTCGACCACGGCGTTGCCGGTGTCGAGCTTCTCCTCCTCGGCCAGCTTGGCGACCGCCACCAGACGGTCCCCGGGGTCGAGGTCCATGAGCTTGACGCCCTGGGTCGAGCGCCCGACCAGGCGGACGGCGGCGACGTTGAGCCGGATGATCATCCCCGCCTGGGTGATCAGGATCAGGCCCTCGCCGGCGACGACGTGCTTGGCCGAGATCACCTCGCCGGTCTTGTCGCTGACCTTGAGGTTGATGATGCCGAGGCCGCCGCGGCTCTGCTTGCGGTAGTCGGCGATCGGCGTGCGCTTGCCGAAGCCGCTGGCGGTCACCGACAGCACCTCGCCCGCGGACTCGAGGATCGCCGCGCCGACCACCCGGTCGCCGGGCCGCAGGCTGATGCCCCGCACGCCGTAGGTGGCGCGACCCATCGGCCGCGCGTCGCTCTCCGGGAAGCGGATGGCGAAGCCGCGGGCGGTGGCCAGCAGCACGTCCTTGCTGCCGTCGGTCTCGCGCACCGCCAGCAGCCGGTCGCCGGCGTCGAGGTTGATGCCGATGATGCCGCCCAGGCGCTCGTTGGCGTAAGCCGACAGCTCGGTCTTCTTGACCGTGCCGTTGGCGGTCACGAACAGCAGGTAGCGGTCGTCGCGGAACTCGCGCACCGCGACGGTGGTCGCCAGCCGCTCGTTGGGCTCGAGGTCCAGCAGGTTGACGATCGCCTTGCCCTTGGCCGCCGCGCCGGTCTCCGGGATCCGGTGCACCTTGAGCCAGTGCATCCGCCCGCTCTCGGTGAAGACCAGGATGTAGCTGTGCGCCGAGGCGACGTAGAGGTGCTCGACGAAGTCGTCCTCCTTGGTCACCATCCCGGTGCGCCCCTTGCCGCCGCGGTGCTGCGCGCGGTAGAGCGCGAGCGGCGAGCGCTTGACGTAGCCCGAACGGGTGACGGTGATCACCATGTCCTCGTCGGCGATCATGTCCTCGATCGAGATGTCGTGGGTCTCGGGGATGATCGCGGTGCGGCGGCGGTCGCCGAACGCCGCCTTGAGCTCGCCGAGCTCGCGCCGGATCTCGTCGAGCACCAGGAGGTCCGAGGCCAGGATGGCGCGCAGTCTCTCGATCAGCGCCATCAGCTCGCGGTACTCCTCCACCACCTTCTCGCGCTCGAGGCCGGTCAGGCGTTGCAGCCGCATGTCGAGGATGGCCTGCGCCTGGACCTCGGACAGCGCGAACAGCGTCTCGAGGCTCGCGCGCGCCTCGGGCGGCGTGCGGCTGGCGCGGATGGCGGCGATCACCTCGTCCAGGTGGTCCAGGGCCTTGAGGATGCCCTCGAGGATGTGGGCCCGCTCCTCGGCCTTGCGCAGGTCGTAGCGGGAGCGGCGGATGATCACCGTCTTGCGGTGGTTCAGGAAGTGGCGCAGCAGCTCCGCCAGCGTCATCACCTTCGGCTGGTTGTCGACGATCGCCAGCAGGATGATGCCGAAGGTGGTCTGCATCTGGGTCATCTTGTAGAGCGAGTTGAGGATCACCTCCGGCACCTCGCCCCGCTTGACCTCGATGACGATGCGGATGCCGTCGCGGTCCGACTCGTCGCGCAGGTCGGAGACGCCCTCGAGACGCTTCTCGCGCACCAGCAGGGCGATGTGCTCGAGCAGGCGCTTCTTGTTGACCTGGTAAGGGATCTCGGTGACGACGATGGCCTGCCGCTCGCCACGCGCCTGGGTTTCGATCTCGGCCCGTGCCCGCACCTGGATGATGCCGCGGCCGGTCTCGTAGGCCGAATGGATGCCCTGCATGCCATGGATGAAGCCGGCGGTGGGGAAGTCGGGCCCGGGTATCGCGGTCATCAGCTGGCGCAGCGTCACCTCGGGGTCGTCGATCATCAGGTTCAGCGCGTCGACCACCTCGCCGAGGTTGTGCGGCGGGATGTTGGTCGCCATGCCGACCGCGATGCCGGCGGCGCCGTTGACCAGCAGGTTGGGGACCCGCGCCGGCAGCACCGCCGGCTCGCTCTCGGAGCCGTCGTAGTTGGGCGCCCAAGCCACCGTCTCCTTGTCGATGTCCTCGCGGATCATCTCCTCGGCGAGGCGGGTCAGGCGCACCTCGGTGTAGCGCATCGCCGCCGGGCTGTCGCCGTCGATCGAGCCGAAGTTGCCCTGGCCGTCCACCAGCGGATAGCGCATGGCGAAGTCCTGCGCCATGCGCACCACCGTGTCGTAGATCGCGGTGTCGCCGTGCGGGTGGTACTTGCCCATCACGTCGCCGACGATGCGGGCGGACTTCTTGTAGGCGCGGTCGGCGCGGTTGCCGCTTTCCCACATGCCGTAGAGCACGCGCCGGTGCACCGGCTTGAGGCCGTCGCGCACGTCGGGCAGCGCGCGGCCGATGATCACGCTCATCGCGTAATCGAGATAGCTGCGCTTCATCTCGTCTTCGATGTCGACCGGGATCGGCTGCTCCGCGGGCGGCACGAAGGGAGGAGTCGTCTTGTCGTCTTCTTCGCTCATCGTTCGCAGGTCGGGGAAATCGCTACACGTCGAGGTTCCGGACCTCGAGGGCGTTGTTCTGGATGAACTCGCGGCGCGGATCGACCGCGTCGCCCATCAGCACGGTGAAGATGGAGTCGGCCTCGACCAGGTCGTCGATGCGCACCTGCAACAGCCGCCGCCGGGTCGGGTCCATGGTGGTTTCCCAGAGCTGGTCCGGGTTCATCTCGCCGAGGCCCTTGTAGCGTTGGATCGAGAGGCCCTTCTTGGCGCTGTCGTAGAGCGTCTCGAGCGCCGCGTCGAGGTTGTCCTTCGCGAGCTCGGGAGCGGGCGGAGCTGGTGCCACCGGCGCCGGCACGGTGCGCCGGAGCGCGAAGCGGACGGCGGCGATCGCCTCGAGGCCCTGCGCGTTCTGGGCCAGCGACCGGTACTCGGCGCTGGTCACCAGGCCCCAGTCGACGCGCACCTCGCGCTCGACGCCGTCGCGACGGAAGAAGAAGCGGATGCGGGCGGCGCCGTGCTCCTCGTCGTGGGCGACCTCGACGTCGTGGAAACCGGCCTCCGCGAGGCGTCCGGCAACCTCCCGCACCTTCTCGGAATCGGTCAGCGAAGCCTTGTCGCGGATGCCGCCGAGCAGCGCGATCTTGAGCGCCGCGGTCGGGTAGCCGCGCGACGCCAGGCGCTCCACGGTGGACTGGAAGCTCGCCACCTTGTCCAGGAAATGCGCCAGCCGGGCGCCGCTCAGGTGGTTGCGCGGACCGCTGCCGTGACCGTTGCCGTCGCCGCTGGTGCCGGCGATGAGGGCGCCCTCCAGCTCCACCTCCCAGGTGTCCTGGATGCGGCTCACCAGGAAGGCCTGGTACTCGCGGTCGTCCTTGAGGTAGGTCGCGCTCTTGCCGTGGGTGACCTTGTAGAGCGGCGGCTGGGCGATGTAGAGATGGCCGCGGTGGATGACCTCCTGCATCTGGCGGTAGAAGAAGGTCAGGATCAGGGTGCGGATGTGGCTGCCGTCGACGTCGGCGTCGCACATGATGATCAGCTTGTGGTAACGCAGCTTGTCGACCGCGAAGTCGTCCCTGCCGATGCCGGTGCCGAGCGCGGTGATCAGCGTCCTGATCTCCTCGGACGACAGCATCTTGTCGAAGCGCGCCTTCTCGACGTTGAGGATCTTGCCTTTGAGCGGCAGGATCGCCTGGAAACGGCGGTCGCGACCCTGCTTCGCCGAGCCGCCGGCGGAATCGCCCTCGACCAGGAAGATCTCGGCGAGCTTGGGGTCGCGCTCGCTGCAGTCGGCCAGCTTGCCGGGCAGGTTGGAGGCGTCGAGCGCTCCCTTGCGCCGCGTCAGCTCGCGCGCCTTGCGCGCCGCCTCGCGGGCGTGCGCCGCCTCGACGCACTTTTCGACGATCCGCCGCGCCTCGCGCGGATTCTCTTCGAGGTAGCTGCCCAGGCGATCGGCGACCACCTGCTCGACCCAGCCCTTGATCTCCGAGGAGACCAACTTGTCCTTGGTCTGGGAGGAGAACTTGGGGTCCTTGATCTTCACCGAGACGACCGCCGTCAGCCCCTCGCGCACGTCCTCGCCGGTCAGGTTTTCCTTGAGGTTCTTCGACAGGCCTGAAGCCGCCGCATAGCCGTTGATGGTGCGGGTCAGCGCCGACTTGAAACCCGCCAGGTGAGTGCCGCCGTCGCGGTTGTTGATGGTGTTGGCGAAGCAGTAGATCAGCTCCTGGTAGCCCTCGTTCCATTGCAGGGCGACCTCCACGGTCTCGGCGCCGGTGAGGATCGCCGGCACCGGCTGGACCGCGGCGGCAGGATCGGCCGAGTCGCCGCGGCTGTCGACCAGGTAGATGGGGGCGGGATGGAGCGGCGTCTTGTTGCGGTTGAGGTGCTCGACGAACGAGGCGATGCCGCCGGCATACTGGAACTCGGTGGACTTGTCGCTGCGCTCGTCGTGCAGACGGATCAGGATGCCGCGGTTCAGGAACGACTGCTCGCGCAGGCGTTGTGCCAGGGTGTCGAAGGAGAACTCGAGCACCGCGAAGATCTCGGGGTCGGGCCAGAAACGCACCTGGGTGCCGGTGCTGTCGCTGGTGCCGATCGGCTTGATCGGCGCTTCGGGCTCGCCGCGGTGGTAGACCTGAAACCACACCTGGCCGTCGCGCTTGATCTCGAGCTCCAGGGTTTCCGAGAGCGCGTTGACCACCGACACGCCGACGCCGTGCAGACCGCCCGACACTTTGTAGGAGTTCTTGTCGAACTTGCCGCCCGAGTGCAGCTCGGTCATGATGACCTCGGCTGCCGAGCGTCCCTCCTCGCGGTGCAGGTCCACCGGGATGCCGCGGCCGTCATCTTTGACGGTGACCGAGTTGTCGCTGTGGATCACCACGTCGATGGCCGAGCAGTAGCCGGCCAGCGCCTCGTCCACCGAGTTGTCCACCACCTCGAAGACCATGTGATGCAGGCCCGAGGCGTCGTCGGTGTCGCCGATGTACATCCCCGGCCGCGTGCGGACGGCCTCCAGGCCCTTGAGGACCTTGATGTTGTCCGCCGTATAGGTCGCATCCGGTGTTTCCTGGGTTGCCGGAGTGGCCGGAGATGGGAAATCGCTGGTCGTCACCGCTGGCTCCTCGAGCTCGGTGCTCTCGCCCTGCCGGTCGTCTGGATCTCGCAAACCGCTCTCCCGTCTGATGGGCTGGCTGAGGATTGGCCCGCCTAGGCCGGGATACCTGTCGGGGATATCCTCGGGCGGGCCCCGAGATGGTTGAATTATAGCATGAAAACGGCCCCTTTGGACAGGCCTTAGTCTTTGAAGATACAGGAGTTTATCCCCGTGCGACCGGGCCGTCGCCCGGCCCGCCGCTCGGCGTCGGCCGCCGCCGGCAGCCTGCGGACACCGCCGGCGGTCACAGGGGTGCGAGGCGGCCCTTCTCCATCTCCCAGAGGGTGTCGACGTCGAGCGTGAGCCAGACCTGGGGACGGTTGGAGCTGGCGAAGAGCTGCCCGCCGGTGGCGGCCACGCGGCGCGCAAAGACCGACCAGACGGCCGCCACCGACGCCGGCGCCAGCTCGGCGTCGGCATCGTCCAGCAGGTAGACCGGCCGCCGGCCCGCCGCTTCGATCACCCTGCCGTGGGCCGCCAGCAACAGCAGCGACAGCGCCTTGCGCTCTCCCGCCGAGGCGACGCGCCGCAGCTCGTGCCCGCCCCAGAGGATCTCGAGCTCGTCGCGCTGCGGGCCGAGCAGCGGTTGCTGGCGCCGCCGCTCGCGTTCGATCGCGCGGTCGAGCACCGCCGCGATGGCGGCGGGACCCTCCAGTCCCTGGGGCGGCGACGGCTGGTAGCGGAGCTCGATCTCGGCGAGCCGCAGGCCGGCGTGCTCGGCGCTGGGAGCGCTCTCGGCGGCGCCGCCGGCCGCCGCGACGCCCGCGCCGGCGGCCCCGCCGCTGCGGCCGCTACCGCCACTGCTTCCACTGCTTCCACTCCCTCCAACACCGAATAGGACCTCGGTCGCCGAAAGACCGCTCGCCGGCGCGCCGGCCGTAGGCGGCGGATTCGCCGCCACGGCAGCGGCGGCGGCGCTGATCTCCCGCACCTCGCCCACCTCGGCCAGCACCGCCGCCAGCTCGACGCGCAGGGCCTCGACGTAGGCGGCCCGCAGGCGGATCACTTCGGCGGCGGTGGCGGCGAGGAGCTCGTTCCAGATCTCGATCCCCGCACCGTCGTGCGCCAGCAGCTCGCGCTTCTGGCGCAGCGCTTCCCGGTAGCGGCCCAGCGCCTCGAGCGCCGCTGGCCGGGTGGCGACGACGCCGCGATCCATGAACCGGCGCCGCGCTCCCGGCGCCCCGACCAGCACGCCGATCTCGACCGCGGCCCAGGCGACGACCGGCAGCACCGCCAGATGATCGGCCAGCGACGTCGGCTTGCCATTGACGCTGCGCTGGCGCACTCCCTCTTGCACGCTCACCGCCAGGGCGGCGCGGTGGTCGGTCTCCACCTCGCCCCACAGCGCGAGCTCGCCAGCCCCGTGCGCCACGCAATCGACGATCTGCCCGGCGCGGAAACTGCGCGTCGTGGCAAGCACGTAGATCGCTTCGAGCAGGCTGGTCTTGCCGGCGCCGTTGCCGCCGAGCAGCAGGTGGGTGCCGGCGGCCGGCTCGAGGTCCAGTGGCTGAAGGTTGCGGAAGCCGCGGGCGGTGAAGTGCGACAGCACGGATACCCCCGGTATCCTGTGAAGTTCCGGCGGTGTTCGGCGGCGCGACGGCGCGACGGCGCGGTGTCTGGCGGCGCGCTCAGATCCGCATCGGCATGATCACGCAGAGGTAGCGGCCGTTGGCGGCGGCACCTCGCGCATTGCCTTCGGCAGGCGCACCGGACGAAGCGGTGGCGCCGTCCGCCGGATCGGCGCTGCCGGCGCCTTTCGGGGCGTCCGCGACGTCTGCGCCGTCCGCGCCGGCTTCAGCGTTGGTCCCCACCACCGGCGGGTCCTGGGGATAGCCGACGCACTGAGTGTTCTCGTCCTTGAGCTCGAGCCGAACGCGATCGGTCTCGACGGCGGCCAGGAACTGCGAGAGATAGTCGGGGTTGATGCCGAGCCGGAACTCGGGCCCCTCGTACTCGCAGGCCACCTCTTCGACGGCCTCGCCGAGATCGGCGTTGACCGCCGAGATCACCAGCTGCCGGGAAGAGAACTGCAAGCGCACGGCGCGCGCCCGGTCGCTGGTCATCAGCGCCGCGCGCTGCACCGCCTCGGCGAGGGTCTTGCGGTCGAACAGCACCTTCTTGTCGTTGTCCTTGGCGATCACCCGCTCGTAATCCGGGAAGGTGCCCTCGAGGATCCGGCAGATCAGCTCGCGACGGCCCAGGCGAAAGGAGAGGTGATGCTCGCCGCGGCGGAACTCGAGCATGCTCGCCGGCGAGTCGCCCTCGAGTCTTTGCAACTCCTGCAAAGCTTTGCGCGGCACCAGGACCGATTCCTCGCCGGTGCCATTGCGCAAGCCCTGCTCTCGCTTCTCGACCAGGGCCAACCGATGACCGTCGGTGGCGACGATCTCGAGCGAGCCGTCCTTGACCTTGAACAGGGCGCCATTGAGCTGGAAGCGCGACTCCTCGGCAGAGACCGCGAAGAGGATCTTGGCGACCATGCGGCGGAAGTCCGCGAACGGTATCTCGATGCCGGAGGGGGAGCCGGAACCCGCGGGCAGGGTCGGCAAGGTCGGGAAGTCATCGGCGGCGAGGCCATGGATCTTGAAGCGCGAGCTGCCGGCACGGATGCTCAACACGCGAGGCTCTTCCTGCACCAGCAGCACTTCCGAGGCGGAGAGCGAGCGGATGATCTCGATCAGCTTCTTGGCCTGGACGGCGATCGCGCCTCCCTCCTTGATCTCGGCTTCGCAGCGCGAGGTCAGCGAGACGTCGAGGTCGGTCGCGGCCAGATGGAGCGAGTCCTTCGCATCGAGCAGGATATGCGACAAGACAGGGATGGTGGTCTTGCGCTCGACGATCCCCTGCATCGGGGCCAGCTCACCCAGGAAGTCGTTTCGCTTGAGGCGGATTTCCATGCGTTCTCCCGCTCTTCTTCTCCAAGCTAGAGACCAGAATATAGCATAGCCGTAGTCGTAGAAGGTCCCTGTGGAAAAGAGGAAAAGACACGCAAGTTACTGTCTCTCAACGAGTTGTGGGATAGCGCCAGGACCAGTCCAACGGTGCGAAAGCTGTGGAGAGGGTGTTGATAGCCTGGGTATGGCGCGGACCCGCGAGCGATGTCCACAAGCCGTCCACAGCCTTTTCCGGCGGCTTTTACACACGCCGGCGTCGGTCAGCTCAGCTGCTTCTCCAGGGCGGTGAGAGTGCGGTCGAAGTCCGTGTCCGTGGCGCGGGTCTGCTGGACCTTGTCGACCGAGTACATGACCGTCGAATGGTGCTTGTCGTTGAAGAGCTTGCCGATCTCCGGGTAGGAGAGGACCGTCAGCTTCTTGCAGAGATACATGGCCACCTGGCGCGGGATGACCACCTGCCGGGAGTTGTTCTTGCTCTTGATCTCCTGGATCTTGAGGTCGTAGTGGCGGGCCACCGTCTTGATGATCTCCTGCTGGGTCGGTTTGCGCCCTTCTTCCGGCAGGATGTCCTTGAGCGTCTCGCGGGCGAGCGCCAGGGAGATCGGCTTGCCGGTCAGCATGCAGAACGCGATCACGCGGTTGAGCAACCCCTCGAGCTCACGGATGTTGGAGCGCACCTGCTGGGCGATGAAGGCGGCCACCTCTTCGGGAAGCTGTAGGTTCTCGATGAAGGCCTTGCGTTGCAGGATGGCGACCTTGGTCTCGAGATCGGGGGGCTGGATGTCGGCGATCAGGCCCCACTCGAACCGGCTGCGCAGCCGCTCTTCGAGGGTCGGGATGTTGCGCGGCGAGGAGTCCGAGGAGAGGATGATCTGCTTCTGGCTGGTGTAGAGGGTGTTGAAGGTGTGGAAGAACTCCTCCTGGGTGCGCTCCTTGTTGGCCAGGAACTGCACGTCGTCGATCATCAACACGTCGATCGTCCGGTAGCGCTCGCGGAAGGCGGGCATGCGGTCGAAGCGGATCGAGTTGATCAGCTCGTTGACGAACTGCTCGGCCGCCAGGTACAGCACCCGCAGCTGCGGTTGGTGGCGCAGGATCTCGTGCCCGATGGCGTGCAGCAGGTGGGTCTTGCCCAGCCCGACGCCGCCGTAGAGGAAGAGCGGGTTGTAGCTCTGCGAGGGGTTCTTCGCCACCGCCTCGGCGGCCGCATGGGCGAACTCGTTGGACTTGCCCACCACGAAGGTCTGGAAGAGGTACTTCGGGTTGAAATCCGAGAGCACCACCGGCGCTTCGGCGGGTTCGCCCCCCTGCTCGGCGAGCGAGAAGAGCACCTCGAAGGCCGGCCCGTCGAGACCGGCGAGAGCGCGGTCGACGGTGGGGCGGTAGCTCTCTTCGAGGGTGTGGAGGAAGCGCTGGTTGGGGGCCAGGAGCACCAGCTTCTGGTTGCCGTCGTCCCGCACCTTCAGCGGCCGGAACCAGGTCGCGAACTCCTCGGGGTCGAGGTGCTGTCGGAGCTGTTTCTGCAGGAGCGACCAGAGGGATTGCGACATGGAGCCTCGGCGAACGTCGACACGCAGAGTTGCAAAATCCACAACAATTCCACAACCTGTGGAAATCTAGGCTTCAGGGGTTAGCTTCGAGCTTGGCCAGTTTGGCTACGACTCGACGGATGATACCAACAGGATCCTGGCCACGCAAGCCCCTGCCGCGGCGGTTGTCCCGAGGCACGCCTGAGGCACGCCGCGGTGCCAGGGTAACCCAAGGCGGGCCGCGGGCGGGCTACTCCCTGGCATGCCCGTAGAACCGGCGCCAGGAGGCGATGTCGCGCGTGCCGAGTGGGGCCAGGTGGCACACCGCGTCACCGGGATGGACGAGCGGAATCTGGGTGAGGCCGAGGACCAGGCCGCCGTGGGGGCTCGCGAGCAGGCTCTGGCCGCGTCCGAACGGATCGGTGTGCAGCGAGATGGGCTCGCCTCGCCGCAGCGGCTGGCCGAGCTCGACCTTGAGATCGACGATGCCGCCGACCCTGGCCCGCACCCAGCGCGTCCGCCGCAGGACCAGGCGCACCGGCGGCCGCCGGACGACGCCGGGCAGCATCCCCAGCGAGCGCAGGACGTTGAGGATGCCGGCCACCCCGATCTCGATGAACGGTCGCTCGAAGCGCAGTGGGCTGCCGGCTTCATAGACGATGGTCGGCACGCCGGCGGCGACCGCGGTGCTGCGCAGCGACCGCTTGGGACCGGGAGAATCGACGATCAGTGGGCAACCGAAGGCGTCGGCGAGGGCGGCGACGTGCGGCTGGGACAGGTCGGCGCGGATCTGCGGGTAGTTGGTGCGCTCGGCGCCGGCGGTGTGGAGGTCGATGCCGAAGTCGCTCTTGCGCACCACCTCGCGGAACAGCACCTCGGCGAGGCGCGAGGCGAGCGAGCCGTCGCGGCTGCCCGGAAAGCTGCGGTTGAGGTCGCGCCGGTCCGGCAGCCGCCGGTCGAGGGCGAGGAAGCCGGGCACGTTGGCGACCGGCACGGCGACGATGGTGCCGGCGAGGCCGTCGAAAGAGCCGTCGTTGAGCAGCGTGCGCAGGATGCCGACGCCGATCAGCTCGTCGCCGTGAACGGTGGCGGTGATGAAAACCGTCGGTCCGGCGCCGCCGCGCACCACCGTGAGCGGAATCGACACCGGCTCGGCGGTGTAGGACTCGGCGACTTTCAGCTTGAGGTCGGCGGTCTCTCCCTCCGCCACCAGGGTGCCGGCGAAACGTAGCGCTTGCCGCATGTCAGGGCACGGTCACCTGGCGCCCGCGACCCTAGGCGCGGTCCCCCGGATAGCCTTTCGCCGCGTTCGCGAGCACGAAATCGATGACGGCGCCGGCGACGTCGATGCCGGTCGCGGCCTCGATGCCTTCGAGGCCGGGAGAGCTGTTGACCTCGAGCACCATCGGACCTTCCCGTGAGGCGATCATGTCGACGCCGGCGATGTTGAGCCCGAGCACCTGGGCGGCGTGGATCGCGGTCGCCGCGAACTGCGGTTCGAGGGTCACGCCGCGGGCCGAGCCGCCGCGGTGGAGGTTGCTGCGGAACTCACCCTCTCCGGCCTGCCGGGTCATGGCGGCGACCACCTGCTGGCCGACCACCAGGGCCCGGTAGTCGGTGCCCGCGGATTCCTCGACGAAGGCCTGGATGAGGATGTTCTGCCCGAGCGAGTGCATGGCCTCGAGCACCGACTCCGCGGACTTCACCGACTCGGCGAGGATGACGCCGGTGCCCTGGGCGCCCTCGAGCAGCTTGAGGATCACCGGCGTGCCGCCGACCTTGCGGATCGCCGAGCGCACGTCCTCCCGCCGCCTGGCGAAGGCGGTGGGCGGGATGCCGATGTCGTGGCGCGAGAGCAGTTGCAGCGCGCGGAGCTTGTCGCGGCTCTTGGCGATGGCCAGGCTGTCGTTGGCCGGAAAGACCCCCATCATCTCGAACTGGCGCAGCACGGCGAGGCCGTAGACGGTGATCGAGGCGCCGATGCGGGGAACCACGCCGTCGAGACCGGTGACGCGTTCGCCGTTGTGATGGACCTCCGGCCGCTTGCGGGAGAGCTTGACGACGCAATGCAGCGGATTCAACACCGAGACCTCGGCCTGGCGGCTGCGGCAGGCTGCGACGAGACGGGCCGTCGAATAGAGCTTTGGGCCTCTTGAGAGGACGGTGATCTTCATGGCTCGCTCGCTGCGGCGAGGGGGCGGCGGCGGTGCCAGGCGCGCAGGAGATACCGGGCGGCCGGATCGACCCAGAAGTCCCCCGCCACCGCCTTGCGGCCCAGGATCATACGAAAGAGCATGCCCGAGCGGTCGGTCAGCGTGAGGAAGATCCGCTTGCGCAGCGGACCGAGGACGAGCTCGGTCTCGATGAGCGGCCGCAGCTCTCGGTGCCCCCCGGAATCGGTCACCCGGATCTCGCGCAGGACCCGCACCCGGGCGCTGACCATGCGGGCGGGGTCGCGGCGATCGGGGGCGAGGGTGATCTGCGCGTCCCGGGTGCCGTCGGCGAAGCGCTCGAGCCAGGTCAGGGCATGGACGTGAAGGGTGGAGGTGCGGGCGCCGGTGTCGACCTTGCCCTTGAGCCGCCGCAAGCCGAGCTCGGGCAGGTCGAGGTATTCCTTCCAGCCGATGCGGAGGGGTGGCGACGGCTCCTGGCGATGAGGCGGCATGTCGCGTCCATTATTCACGTCTGGCGCGAGCCGCGGAGGCGCGCTGCTCGGCGAGGTGGGAAGGCAGTGCTCAGGTCGGGAAACGGGAGACGCGAGAGGGAAGGAATTGGCACACCAACTGCATGAGCACGTGGCATGCGAAGCACCACGCACGAAGGGGGGGTCCCTCCAATCCGTTTCATTCCTTCCTTGCAACGAGATCCTAATCGATCTCACCTTCTTGTGTAAGCCCCCCATCTCCCCTTTTACAGGGGTAGAGCCACCAACCCCATCTCCCAGGGACCTCCCCCATGCGGCCCGGCACCACCGGGCCGCCAAGGGCGGCAGGCGCAGTGGTCACCGCTTCGCACCTTCGCAGCTCCTCCTGCTCTGTCTTCCGCCAAGGGCAGGGCGTCCAGTTGGGATGGCGCGGGACGGGTCGAGGGGCATGGATTCCGTCCTGGCCGAAATGCGGCACGGCGATTGCATGTTAGGAGAGACAACACAAGGAAACCACGAGGGGGAGGTTCCGCCAGCCAAACACAGTCCCACCACACCGAGATCGTAAGGGGTCTCAACCTCTAAAAGCCCAACCTAAATCCCCTTAACCACAGGGGTACAGCCACAAACGGCCCACCAAGCAAACGGTACCTCCCCCCTCTAGTGCCCCCGGCGGAAACGCCGGGGGTCCTTCGTGTTGCAAAAAAGCAAGTCAACCGATGTAGGAATGGATGAATGTGCCCATTTGGATTGGGCTACGAACGGTATCGCTTCAAGACGCTTTGAAGCTCGCGCTGCTCATCCCGGCCTGACCGGCCGGATGCCAGATTGGCCTGTACGGTGTATAGACTGACACCGTGAAGGGTGAGCAGGATCCTCTCGGACCCGACCTGATCGCCTGGTTTGACCGTCACCGGCGCGATCTGCCCTGGCGGCGCAGCCGGGATCCCTACCGCATCTGGCTCTCCGAAGTGATGTTGCAGCAGACGAGGGTGGAGGCGGCGCTTCTCTACTACGAGCGCTTCGTGGAGCGCTTCCCCACCGTCGACAAGCTGGCGCGGGCGCCGCTCGATGAAGTCTTGGCGCTCTGGTCCGGTCTCGGCTACTACCGGCGAGCGCGCCAACTCCATGCCGCCGCCTGCCAGATCGCCGCGGCGCGGAAGTTCCCGAGCACCGTCGATCGCCTCCTCGAGCTGCCCGGCGTGGGTGCCTACACCGCGGCGGCGGTGGCGAGCATCGCTTTCGGCGCCACCGTGCCGGTGCTCGACGGCAACGTCGAGCGGGTGATGGCCCGCAAGCTGGCGCTGGCCGGGGACCCGAAGCTCGCCAAGGCGAGGGCGCGCCTGCTGGCTGCCGCGGCGGCATTGCTCAATCCCGACCGGCCCGGGGACAGCAACCAGGCCCTGATGGAGCTGGGAGCCACGGTGTGCCTGCCACAGCGGCCGCGTTGCCTCCTCTGCCCTCTGCGTCCAGGTTGCGCCGCCGCCCGCGAAGGTCGACCGGAAAACTATCCGCCGCCGCGCCGTCGGCGGGCAGGAGAGATCCGGCGGCTGCTCATGGTGGTGGTGATCGCGCCGGCGCGGGAGGACGATCGCATCCTGCTCTTCCGGCATCGCTCGCTTCCCGGAGACAGCCGGGGACCCGGGACAGCCGCCGGGCCTGGTTTTCCCGCCGGCGCCTGGGAGCTTCCCTGGCTCGACCTGGAGAACGTCCAGATGCCGGTCCACCAGGCGCTATCCGACAAGTACGGTGGCGAATGGCGCGTGGGGCCGCCGCTGGCGGAGGTGCGGCATGGCATCACCTACCGCGACCTGCGGGTGACCGTTTGCCGCGCGGACCTGCTCCCCGGCGAGATCGCCGAAGCACCCGAGGGAATCGACAGCGGCTGGTTTCAGGCCGCAGAACGCGCGACCCTGCACCTGTCCTCGCTGGTCGGCAAGGTGCTGAAGGCCTGCGCTCGCGAGTGAGTCGGCGCTTCGCTCGCAAGTGAGCCTGCGGCTCACCCGCCGGTGAGTCGGCGCCCTCAGCGCTCTCCGGGCCAGCCGGTCGCGGATCCCCCCGCGAGGATGAACCAGCCGATGATCTTGTCGTCGAGCTCGCGCAGGCGCCCGGCCACCATCGTGCAGAGCAGCCGCAGCAGGCGGAGCGACGAGACTCTCTGGATGTCGAGGATCCCCCCCAGGACCTCCCGGGGTATCGCCAGCACCACGGCGCCGTGGTCGGAAGCCTTGGCGTCGGCCGAGCGCTGCTCGTTGTCGATGAGCGCCATCTCGCCGAAGTAGTCGCCGCGCTCGAGGAACGCCAGGGCCTCCTCGCCGGCGCCGTGGATGAACTTGCTGATCATCACCCGCCCCTCCAGCAGCACGTACATCTCGTCGCCTGCCTCCCCTTCGCGAAAGATCTGCTGGTGGGGGGCGAACTTCTTCTCCCGCGACAGCGAGGCGAGGAAGTTGATCTCCAGGCTCGAGAGCTTCTGCTCCTGGAAGAGCTTGCGCTTCGACGCGACGTCGACGTGGAAGTCGTCGGCGACCGCGGCGGCGGGAGGCTCCTCCGTGCTGACCGGCTTGCCCGAGGCGGAAAAAAAGCGGGTGAGCTGCTCGTTGGTCTGGCGCAGCTTGGAAGAGAGGCTCTTCCAGAACGTCCAGTACAGCGCCACGCTGAAACGCTGGTCGCTCTCCATCGTCGCGGCGAGACCTTGCGGATGGAGCGCCAGCAGCTCGCATTCGGCGACCGCCAGGGCGTCGCCGGAGCGCTGGTTGCCGTCCACGAAGCTGGTCTCGCCGAACAGCTGGCCGGGGTGGAGCGTCGCCAGGGTGAAGAGACCGTACGGCGTCCGCCGCTGGATGCGCACGCGGCCGCCTTCGATCAGGTAGGCGTCGGCGGTCGATTCGCCTTCGCGCAGGACGTGCGCGCCGCTGGCGATCCGGCGGTGCTCGGCCACCTCGCCCAGCTGCGCCAGCTGCGCATCCGAGAAATGGGCGAGGAGGTCCCACTGCCGCAAAAGGAAATCGGTGCTCAAGGTGGGTTCATTGTAACCCCGCCGAGGGTTTCCTCCAGGAGATCGAGGGCACCAGCCAGCTGCGGCTCGGCGATGGTCAGCGGCGGCACGAGTTGCGCGACCTTGCCGGCGGGGCCACCGGCCAGGATGAGCACCCCGCGCCGTCGCGCCGCGGCCACCCAGAGGGCGGCGGCGTCGCGCGAGCGCAGCTCGACGCCCCAGAGCATCCCGCGCCCGCGGACGGCGGCGACGGCGGGCAGGCGATCGCGCCAGCCGGCGAGCCGGGCAGCCAACCACGGCTCGAGGCTGGCCGCGCGCGCCGGCAGTCGCTCGTCTTCCATCACGTCGAGCACCGCCAGGGCGGCGGCGCAGGCCAGCGGGTTGGCGAGGAACGTCGAGGTGCGCAGCGCCTCGCCGGGGGTGCTCCAGGCCTCGAACAGCGGCCGCCTGGCGAGCACCGCGGCGATCGGCAGGCCACCGCCGAGCGCCTTGCCGCAACAGAGCAGATCGGGCTGCACCCCCTCGGCCTCAACCGCGAACATGCGGCCTGTCCTGCCGAAGCCGGTAAAGATCTCGTCGGCGACGAGCAGCGCCCCCGCCTCGCGGCTGAGCCGGGCGACCTCGGCCAGCCAGCCGGCGGGCGGCGGCAGCACTCCTTCGCGACCGACGACCGGCTCCACCAACACCGCGCCGGCGGGCCCGCCGGCGGCGTTGCCGGCAAGCGCGGCGGCGAGCGTGGCCGGTGGGCAGCCGAAGGGCAGGCGCCGGACGTGCGGATGCAGGTAGGGAGCGAAGGGGGCCCGGAACTCGGGTCGCGAGGTGACGGCGAGGGCGCCGAGAGTCAGGCCGTGATACGCCGGGTCGAAGGCCACGACCGCCGGGCGGCCGGTGACGGCGAGCGCCGTCTCGAGCGCGATTTCGACCGCCTCGGCGCCGGAGGCGGCAAAGAAGACCTGGGCCTCCGCGAGCGGCGCCAGGCGGACGAGGCGGCGGGCGAGCTCGACCCGCAGCGGATGCGCGTGGACGTCGCCCAGGCCGTGCAGCAGGCGGCCGGCCTGGCGGCGGATCGCGGCGACCACCCGCGGATGACGGTGGCCGACGGCGGCGACGCCGAAGCCGGAGGTGAGGTCCACATAGCGGTTGCCGTCGACGTCGTGGACGTTGGCGCCGCGCGCTGTCTCCCAGAGGAGCGGCGGTTCGGCGCCCGCGGTGCCGCCGGTGGTGTTGACGCCGGGGGCCTCGAGCCGCGCCAGGTCGAGGGCCAGGGCTCGCGAGCGGGGACCCGGCGGCGGGTGGACGATCCTGGGGAGCAGGTCGCCGGCAGCCTGCCGGGAGTGTCGCGAAGGGTGACTGGCGGAGCCGCGACCGCTCACATCTCGCGCCGCCCGGCCAGCGAGCGTCCGAGCGTCACCTCGTCGGTGTACTCGATGTCGCCGCCGACCGGCATGCCGAAAGCGAGGCGGGTCACGCGGAGGCCGCGCGGCTTGAGCAGCCGCGCCAGGTAGAGAGCCGTCGCCTCGCCTTCGACGTTGGGGTTGGTGGCGAGCACGATCTCGGCAACGCCGGCGAGACGGGTGAAGAGGCCGGCGATGGCCAGGCGGTCAGGGCCGATGCCACGGTGCGGGGACAACGCGCCGAGCAGCACGTGATAGAGGCCGCGGTACTCGCCGGTCCGTTCGATCGGCGCGATGTTGAAGGGCTCCTCGACGACGCAGATCTGAGCCCGGTCACGTTGCGCGTCGGAGCAGAACCGGCAGGGGTCGACGGCAGTGATGGAGTTGCAGCGGGAGCAGTGGAAGAGCTTCTCTTTCACCTCCAGGATGGAGCGGGCGAGCGCCTGCGCCTCCTCCGCCCGCACCTTGAGCAGATGATGGGCGAGACGGGCGGCGGTCTTCGGACCGATGCCCGGCAGCCGCGAAAGCTCGCCGACCAGGCGCGCGAGCGGATCGGCAGCGGTGCGAGCGGCGTCTTGCGGGTCGTACAAGGCGGGCTCAGAAGAGGCCGGGCAGCCCCGTCGCGAGGGCTCCCATCCGCCCCTGCATGGTCTCTTCGACCTTGCGGCCGGCCTCGTTGACCGCCGCCACGATGAGGTCCTCGAGCATCGAGGGGTCGTCCTTGTCCATCACCTCGGGATCGATCTTCACCGCGACCAGCTGCTTGTGGCCGCTCATCTTGACCGAGACCATGCCGCCGCCGACGCTCGCCTCGACCACGGTCTCGGCCAGCTCCTTGTGCAGCCGCTCCTGCATCTGCTGCGCCTGCTTCATCAGTTTCTGCATGCTGCTCATGTCATTCCTCTCTGGAGTCGAGATGCTCCTCGACGGCCACGACCTTGCCGCCGAAGATGTCCAGCATGGTCTGGATGGCTGGATTCATTGCGGCGGCGGCGACGTCTGCGGGAAGGGGAGGGGCTGGCGGATCGCCCGTCGCCGCCGCTGCCGGCGACGCGGCCGCCGCGGCTGCGCCCGCCCGGGGCCCTGGAGGCGTGGCGTCTTCGGCGATGTCCCACGCCGTCCCGGGGCCCCAGACCTTGACCGCGGCGGCGGCGATGGCCTCGCGGTTGGCCGGTTGACGCAGGCGTGTGCTCAGGTAGGCGTCGCCGGGCGCCAGCAGGATGAGCAGGCGGCCGGCCTCGAAACGAATCGCCGCCCCCTGCTCCAGATGGGCCGCCAGCGCCTGCTTGCGGGCGGCCACCTCTTCGAGGAAGGCCGCGGCTGCGGTGTCGGCGGTGTTGGCGGTCTTGGTGGTGCTGGTGGTGGCGGCGACCTTGGCCACGTCGGCAGTGTGGGCGGCGTGGGTGGTGCCGGCGGCGAGGGTCGGTCGGGCGGCAGCCGCGGGAGCGAGGGCGCCGTTGCCCGCGGTGCCGCCGCCGTCGCCCGCGCCGGCCGGAGCGGCGGCGTCCGTGTCCGCCGAGCCCGCCGGGTGCGATGGATCCGCCGAGTCAAACGGGGACACCGGGCGCGGCGCGGCCGTAGGCTGCGCCGTTTGCGGCTGCGCCGCGCGGGTGGATGGCGGCGGTGCCGTCGCCGTCGGTGCTGCCGGCGCAGTTGACGCTGTTGCCGCCGTTGGCGACAGGTGCCCGGCGCGGGTGCCTTCCGGCGCGGTCCGCGCCGGCGGCGCGGCCGGGCGGCTGAGGGCGATGGCGTGAGCGCCTCCGGCCTGACCGGCCAGCAGCTGCTCGACACGGACGAGCTTCGGCAGCTCGGCGGCGCGTAGCCAGGCGATCTCGATGGCCAGGGCGCCGGTCTCGGTGCGGCGCACCATGGGCTCGCTCGCCAGCAGCTGGTTGAGCAGCCGCAGCAGGTTCTCGTAGCCGCCAGCGCGCGCCAGCGCCGCCAGCGCCTGCGCGTCCTCGAGCACCAGGTCGACCTGCTCCGGTTCGGAGCCCAGCGCGAGGTGCAGCGCGTCGCGGCAGTAGGCGAGGAACTGGCCGTAGACGTGGCGCGGATCCCAACCCTCGTCCTCGACGTGGCGCACCTCGCGCGACACCGCGGCCGGCTCGCCTTGCAGGATGGCTTCGAGCAGGCGCCGGAACAGGGCGATGTCGAGCCCGCCGAGCAGGCGGACGGCGGCCTCGTCGGAGATGACGCCGGAGCCGAAGGTGGCCAGCTGGTCGAGCAGCGCCACCGCGTCGCGGACGCTGCCCTCGCCGGCCCTCGCCACCAGCCGCAGGGCGCTGTCGCTGGCCTGGATGGACTCGGAGCCGCAGATCTGCCGCAACAGCGCCGCCACCGCGGGCGCGGTGACGCGACGGAACTGGAACTCCTGGCAGCGCGAGAGGATGGTCGCGGGAACCGCTTCGATCTCGGTGGTGGCGAAGATGAACACCAGGTACGGCGGCGGCTCCTCGACGATCTTCAGCAGGGCGTCGAAGGCTTGGCGCGACAGGCGATGGACCTCGTCGAGCACCACCACCTTGTAGCGGTCGCGTGCCGGTCCGTAGCGCAGGCTCTCGGTGAGCTCGCGGACCTGCTCGACCTTGGAGTAGGTCGCGGCGTCGACCTCGAGCACGTCGAGGTCGGAGCCGCGCGCGATCTCGACGCACGGCGTGCACTCATTGCAGGGATCCGGCGCCGGACCGCGCTCGCAGTTGAGCGCCTTGGCGAGCACCCGCGCGGCGGTCGTCTTGCCGACGCCGCGGATGCCCGAGAACAGGTAGGCGTGCGCGATCCGCCCCTCGGCAAGGGCGTTGCGCAACGCGGTCACGATCGGCTCTTGGCCGACGAGGCTGGAGAAGTTCTGGGGGCGCCACTTGCGGGCTAGGACCTGATAGGCCATGGTGGCGAACGCAGTGGCCTACGAAGGGTTCCGGTGGATCTGCGGCACTCGGCCGGCGTACCTTATCGCTGCTCCCTTCCGGGCCTGACGAGGTTCGGAAGCCGCCGATGCACAGGACCCGAACCCTTCGTGGGCCACTGCCGGTGCGACCCATGGTACGTCGCGGGGTCGGGGATGTAAAGGTGCGCCGGTCGGCGTTTGCCGGCCCAGCGCGCATCGAGTAAGATACCCCTCCTCCGCGCAGGCGGTGGGTGTGGGATTGGATGCCGACCGTTATTGGATGACCCGAGCGCTGGCCGCGGCGCAGTGCGCCGCGGAGCTGGGCGAGGCGCCGATCGGCGCGGTGGTGGTGCGGGACGGGGACGCTCTGGGCACCGGGCACAACCGGCGGGAAACCGACGGAGATCCGCTCGCCCATGCCGAGCTGCTGGCGATTCGCGAAGCGGCTCGCCGGGTGGGTGGGTGGCGGCTCGCTGGCTGCGTCATGTACGTGACCCTCGAGCCGTGTCCCATGTGCGCCGGCGCTCTGGTGGCCAGCCGGATCGATCGGCTGGTGTACGGTGCCGCGGACCCGAAGGCCGGGTTCTGCGGCTCTCTCGGAAATCTGGTGCAGGATCCGCGGCTCAACCATCGCATGGAGGTGAGCGCGGGAATCCTCGCGGAGGAGAGCGCCGCGTTGTTGCGCGCCTTCTTCGCCTCACTCCGACCGCGGCGCGCCGCCGGTTCTTGAGATCCGGCGCGGTGCGCCCGCGCCGGCGCCGGAGCGCAAGGGGACCTGTAGGCGCCGGCACCGGTTCTTTGCCAACAGCCAGGAGAGGTGTCCGAGTGGCTTAAGGAGCACGCTTGGAAAGCGTGTGTAGGGGAAACTCTACCGTGGGTTCGAATCCCACCCTCTCCGCCATCTGCGACCCAGTCCCGGAGGAGAGGTGCCAGAGCGGTCGAATGGGGCGGTCTCGAAAACCGTTGACCGGGCAACCGGTCCGTGGGTTCGAATCCCACCCTCTCCGCCATTTCAGGGCTGGCGGCATTGACGGTGATGCCGCCGCTAGGCTAAGTTATCGGTTTCGCTCGCAGCGTAGGGAGCGGTCCGTGCCGGTACTCCGGCTTTGTTCCTCGATCGACGACATACCAGGCATAAGGCGGTAACCAAGTGAAACGCACCTATCAACCCAACAACCGTCGCCGCAAGCGGACCCACGGCTTTCTGGTGCGGATGCGTACCCGCCATGGTCGAGCCGTCCTGTCGCGGCGGCGCAGGAAGGGACGCGCGCGCCTGAGCGTCTGATGCGCGGCCATCCTGGCCCGCCCGCATCGGGGACTCCGGAGCAGTTGACGGCAGTGGCACCCGGCCTGGCCGCGGCGACCGGCACGGAGGGGCTGCCCGCCCCCCGCCGGAGCCCGCCCCCCGCCGGCGAGGGATTGCCGTCCCGCGAGCGGCTGCTGCAGCGGGCGGACTACCTCCGGTGCTACCGGACGGGGCGCCGACGCCAGGGGGCGTTGCTGATGCTCTACCTGGTGCCGAACCTGCTCGATCATCCGAGGATCGGTGTCACCACCAGCCGGAAGGTCGGCAATTCCGTGGTCCGCCACCGGCTCAAGCGGTGGATCAAGGAGATCTATCGGCGCTGGTCCGGGCGCGCCAATCTTGCGGCCCTCGACCTGGTTGCGCACCTCAAGCTCGAGGCGAAGAGCGCCGACTTCGGGGCGGTCAGGCGGGATCTTCTGGGTCTGCTCAACGGCCTCGGCGGCGCCGGCGTCGGTGCCAGGAGCACCGGCGGCGCTGGCGGACACCGGCGGCCGCCGAGGAGGGCAACGCCAGGATGAACCGCGGCCCGAGCCTCCCGGCCCGCGCGACGGCGGCCCTGCTGGCGGCCTATAAGCGCTGGCTCTCGCCGCTGCTGCCGCGGTCGTGCCGGTACTCGCCGACCTGCTCCGAGTATGCGCGGTTGGCGTTGCTGAAATACGGATTCTGGCGGGGCTGCGGGCGCGGCGCCGGCCGCGTGCTCCGCTGCCACCCCTTGCATTCCGGAGGGATCGATCTCCCGTGACTCCGAGCAATCCTTCCCTCGACCCCCTTGCCCACACTCCGATCTCTTCGGGGCGGGCTGGTTGCTTCCCGGCTGGGTCTCGTGCCCCCCGGGCCGGCGCCGAAGAATGCCATCGCACGCTCGCCGAAGGCGCCGGGCGAGAACGAGCTTCGTCGCCTGGGTCCGGTGAGTCGCGCTGGCGCCACGGCGCTGGGCCGGCCCAGCGAGTCGTTTATTGCTTCAATGGTTTAGGTGCGTGAGCCCGCTTCTGACAAGGAAACCATGAGCCGTGGATAGCCGCCGCGTCATCCTGTTCATCGTGCTGTCGATCGCGGTGATGGCGATCTGGCAATACCTCTTCCCGCCGCCGCGCGTCACACGCCAGCCGGCAGTCGCCACGACTGCCGCGCCGGCGGTGAGCGGGTCGGCGGCGGTTCAACCTGGCGCCGAGCCACCGTCCGCCCCCGGCGGACCTGGCGCGGGCGGCACGGCCGCCGGGCGCACCGCCGCCGCGCCGGCAGCCGGAGCTGCCGCGAGCGGGCCGCCCATCGCCGCCGAGCGGGAGCAGCAGGTGGTGCTCGCGAGCGGCGGCCAGACGCACGCGGTGTTCACCAACCGCGGGGCGCAGCTGTTGTCGCTCGAGGTCGAGCAGCCTGGCACCGGCAGCGTCGAGCTGGTGCGCAAGCGGGTGCAGGACCCGTATCCCTTCGCGCTGATCGATCGCAGCCTACGGCCGCTGCCGGTGGACGAGGCCCTGTTCGCGGTCGAACGCGGCGAGGATGGGCGCTCGGTGACCTTCCGCTACCGCGGACCCGCCGGCAGCGCCGAGAAGACCTTCCGCTTCGACGAGCGCGGGCTGCTGGCGGTCGAGGTCGAGGCGGCCGGCAGCTGGGCGCTGTTGCTGGGTCCCGGCATCGGCAATCCCACCGCCACGGAGCTCGACAGCCGCTATGGGTTGCGCGGCGCCGTGGTCAAGGCCGGCGGCGACGTCAAGGTGCTGAGCCCGAAGAGCGACAACGAGGTGGTGACCTACCCGGGCGCCGCTCTGGCCTGGGCGGGCCTCGAGGACACCTATTTCGCCGCGATCGCGGTGCCGCGAAACGGCACCCTGGCGCGGGCGGTGCTGCAGCCGATGCTGGTCGAGCCGCAGGCGGCGGGAGCGCGGTTCGCGCCGGCGCCGTCCAAGGACGCCATGACCAGCGAGCAGAAGGATCTCAGCCGTGAGTTCGCGCTGGCTCTCGAGCCCGCGGCCGGCCGGCTGTCGCTCGAATGCTATCTGGGGGCGAAAGGGTACGAGCGGCTCAAGGCGCTGCCCTATGGCCTCGAAGAGACGGTCAGCCTGGGGTGGCTCAGCCCGGTGGTGCGACCGCTGCTGGCCGGGCTCCATTGGCTGTACGACCACGTGGTGCCGAACTACGGCTGGGCGATCATCCTGATGACGGTGGCGATCAAGGTGCTGCTGGTGCCGCTGACGCACCACAGCACCATGTCGATGCGGAAGATGCAGGTGCTGAATCCGCGGATGCAGGCGATCCGCGAGCGCTTCCGGCCGAAGCTCAAGGACAAGCAGGGCCGGCCGAACCTCGAGATGCAGCGCAAGATGAACGAAGAGGTGATGGCGCTGTACAAATCGGAGGGCGTCAACCCGGCTGGCGGCTGCCTGCCGTTGCTGGTGCAGATGCCGATCCTCTACGCCTTCTACCGACTGCTCAGCACTTCGGTCGAGCTGCGCCATGCGCCCTGGATCTTCTGGATCCATGACCTATCTGCAGCGGATCCTCACCTGATCCTGCCGCTGATCATGGGAGCGACGCAGTTCCTGCAGGTCAAGTTCGCGCCGCAGTCCGGGGATCCGGCTCAACGGCGGCTGTTTCTGCTGATGCCGCTGTTCATGCTGATCTTCTTCCTGTCGGCGCCCAGCGGGCTGGTCCTCTACTGGCTCACCAACAACGTCTTGACCATCGTCCAGCAAGCGGTCTACAACCGCTTCTGGAAGCTCGAGGGTGCCCAATGAGCGCCAACGGCGTGGGAGGCGAAGCGGAAGCGGACATGAGCGAATCGAAGAGGCGGTTCTTCTCGGGCGACTCCTTGCAGCAGGCTCTGGTGCAGGCCGCGAACCACTATCACCTGCAGCCGGAGGAGATCGCGTACCAGCCGGTCGAGAAGCGGCACGGATTCACCAAGGTGCGGCGCAAGTTCGTCATCGAGGTCGATCCAGCGGCGCCGCGGCGAGAGGCTGCCGCGCCGCCTCCCGCCGCGGCGCCGCGGATCGGAACCCAACCGGCAGCGCCGATGGTACCGGCAGCAGCCGGTGGTGGAGAGCGGACGGCAGCGCCGCCGCTGGAACGTCAGCCGGAACGTCAGCCGAGCCGGACCGCCACTTCGCATCGGCCGTCATCGGAGCGCTCGCCGTCAGGTTTCGGCGGCGCCTCGTCGGCTGGGCCGCGCCGCGGTGGAGGCGGCGAGCATCGCGGCGGGGGTGGCGAGCATCGCGGCGGGGGCGGCGAGCATCGCGGCGGGCCGCGGCGGCCGTCGGGAGCGTATCCACGAGAGCGACGGCAGGTGGCTCCGGGAGCGCTTGGGGCGCATGGCTCGGGGGCGACGGCTGAGGATCTGGTGGCTCTGCCGGAGAGGCCGCGCAACGCGGGGGAGCGCTATCCGGTGGCGGAGGGCTCCCAGGCCGAGGCGGCCGGGAAGGGAATCCAGCTGTTGTTGCAGATTGCCGGGCTCAACCTGACGCCGCGCATCTACCAGGGCGAGGAGCGGCTGGAGATCGACCTGCAGGGCACGGACACGGATTGGTGCTTCGCCGACGACGGCGAGCTGCTGATGGCGATCGAGCACCTGCTGCCGCGAATCATCCGCAGCATCTCCGGCGAGGCGGTGCTTTGTCGCGTGGATTGCGACAACTTCCACGAGATCCGGGAAGAGCGTCTGCGGAGCCTGGCCCAGAAGGTGGCGGATGAGGTGCGGCAGCGGGGCCGACCGCGGACCCTGGTGCCGATGAATCCGGCCGACCGCAGGATCGTCCACGTCACCCTCGCCGACGACCCCGCGGTGGTGACGGAGAGCGAGGGAGAGGGCTACTTCAAGCGCATCACCGTGCGCCCCGCCTGAGCCGGAGCCTGGGGACTTCGCAGGGGCTCGCCGGCCGGTGGCGGCGAGGTCGGGCGACCGGTGCCAGGCTCCTGCGGGATTATGTACTTGACGGACCCAAGCCATGAGGATGGCCAAAAAGCGAGGGGCGGGCCAACTGCGCCCGCCCCTACAATGTATGCGTGTGTGCGTTGTATGCGTATATGCGTTGTATCTCTTGGCTTCTGGCTATATGGCCAACCTTGCCAAGGAGGCTTCAGTCTACCCGATTTTCCGGCCGGTACGACGCGAAAGACGACTCGGCGCGGACGACGATCTGCATGCTCTCTTCAATCGTGAGAGAGCCATTCGATAGCCGCACGAGTATTTGCGCGATGTCGGTCTGCTGCACTTGGGCGGTCGCGACCGTGGCGGTCGCGGACGGGGGCGCCGGCAACGCTTCTAGGAGGAGTCCCGCCAAGCCGCGTGGCCTGTGAACGCCTAGCATGGAGGAAGCGTAGCACACAGGACTGATCGGCGGCGGCCCGCGGCCTTGATTTGGGAACTGGTAAAATGGGTCCTATGTCCCGCTTCTGCCTGGTCTCAGTAGACCTTCAGCTCGACTTCTTCGATCCCGACTCCGAGGTCGGGAAGTTGGAGAAAGCTCTTTGCCTTCCGGGCGTTAGACATTTGATCGACCATGCGCGCGCAAACGGGCGACAGATTTTTCACGTCGCCACTGTCCATGAGGAGTCGGCAAGCATGCCCCTTCACCTAGTGAAGCGGAACCTGCCGCTCTACTGCTCGAAGGATACCGATGGGGCCGCGTCCATAGACGGACTAGTTGGTGGCACTGATCGAAGAATCACGAAAACGAAATTCAGCGGATTCTTCGAAACCACGTTGGCCGATGAGATCGCAGAGTACGACTCATTGATTCTTTGCGGAATTGCTACAGACTGCTGTGTGCTGGCCACCGCCTTGGATGCCGCAAGCCACGGCAAACATCTGTACGTCCCCTACCAAGCGGTGTCTGCTAGCTCTCTACGCACCTATCTTAGCGGCCTAGAAGCCATCGCTAAATCGGCTGGAGCCGTAGTGGACCTCGCGGCCGTTTTGGGGCAGCAAGGGGAGCTTTGGGAGACCCGACTACCGGAGGATAGGGAGATGACCCAAGCTGAGGAATGGTACAAAGGCGAGGAGCAAAGGCTTGCCGACTTCAGGAAACGGCAAGCTGCGTCTCCGACCAGGCCGGCGCAGGCGTTGGTAGCCCTCCTTGAGGAATACTTAGCCGGTGGCGACGCGCCCTAAAACCGTCGTTAGAGAGCCAATGCTTGAAGAGGCGGAAAAGGTAGGGCCTCATCTCCGGAGCGGGTCTGAACGAATGGGAAGCGCCGTGGAACTCCGCGAACGTGAAGTTCTTCCGCCTGCTGGAAGCGGAGACCAACTGCTGGGTGTGCTTGATCGGGATTCTCTCGTCATTTGTGCCATGGCATACGAGCAGCGGCGGACCAAGCGCGAACGCGGTTGCACCCAGGTCTGTTGACCGCAGTGAGTGGAGAATCCGGCTACCTAGCCGCACGTTGTTCTCCGTCTTGAGGATGAAGCCCTTTGCCTTCAACTCACTCTTCATCTCTGGGGTGCTATACCGCGGCCACATGCTGATGCTCGGCCGAACGGCCGGGCTCCAGAACGAAGACGCGCCAAGCATGAGGCCATGGGTGACAGCTTGGGCGACGAGGGCCGCCCCTAAACTGAATCCCACCGCGCACAGTTGCGTCGATGCCAGGCCGCACCTACTAGTAAGCCAGTCTACGACGCTACGGAAGTCTGAGGCGTGCGTCCGCAGGGTGGTGCGCGAGAAGTCGCCTTCACTGTCTTTGAGCCCCCTCCAGTCGTACAGCAGCACGATGTAGCCAGAGCGCAGCAGTTCGGCTCCAATTTCCGTGAACAAGCCGTTCTCGGTTTTTTCAGCCGCGAAGCCATGGACAAGAACCACCGCCTGGAACGCCCCCTGCCTGGGTTGCGCCGGGCAGCCGAGTAGACCCGCAAGGTCTACTCGTTCGCCCGCGCAGCCGGTGCGAATCCTGACAGGCTCCAATCCGGGTGTGCCACCTGCTTGGAGCGTTGGGGCGTGGCGCTGCTCCCCCGATCCATCCAGCCCAAGCGAGTCAACGGGACGCACCTTCCAAGGCCCGGAAGAGATCCGGGCCAATGCACCCCCCTGATGGGCATCCTTCTCGGGAGGGCGCGACTCCTCGTAGCCATCTTTGCCTAGCCGACGGGGCGGTGGCGCCATGGGAGGAGGAGCGAGAGGTATCCCTTGGGGCAAACGCAGGCTATGAGGTCTCACGGGTGGTGTCGCTCGCCAGGGCAGACTTCGAAAAGGCCCTTTCCGCTCCCACCGGGCGCGCAAAGGATCGATATCCTACTAGATCAACTCGGTCCCCGTAAACCCCCAACCTGTTGTGTAGGTTCAACTTAGGACCTCATCGCCTAGTAGCGAGCTCGCCGACCCCTCGCCGGGCGAACCGCTTGGCTGAGATGTACATCTGGGAGAATAAACCCTAACCAGTCTTCTGTCAATAAGGTGCTGGCTGAGTCTCGTTGCTCCGTGTAACTTCCCTATTTAGAGGAGGATAACTGACTGACTCGATCAGAAACAAGCATCTTTGCTAGGTTGTTCAGAGGTGCGCTTGAGAGGATAATCCCTAGCCCATGCCTCGCCAGTTCGACGGCACGCCGCCAGTTGGGAAGGTATACACGGTCGATGGCCAGCACCGGATCGAGGTGAAGGACGATGCCGAGCTGGTGGCGCAGCTCCCTTGGTTGGAGACCGCCGCGGGGCCGGTGGAGCGTGTCGCGCTGCGCGGTCCATATGGCGGCATCAGCATCGAGGACCCAGAGACAGTCCGCGTAGCGTTGGCAGCGCTGGCCGCCGGCAGCTTGACGGCGGCCGACGCCGGCACGAAGCGGGGGAGATACGCCAGGGCGCTCGCCCTGCGATGGACCATCTCGTTCGAGAAGGGACGCTTCCGATTTACGCTGCCCAGAGGGCCAAGGGAGATGGGGCTCGTCCCGAGTGCTGGTGAGTTAGCGATCGTCTTTGTCGCGGGGGGGATCTTTGAAGTCTGGCGGCAGGATAAGTGGCTTGAACATGCTCACCGCGTAGCAGCCGATGATGTGCTGACGGTAGAGACCATCTTGAGGGACCTAACCTAGTCCTCGATCTTCAGGAACTGGCGCCCGCCCCCTTACCTCTGCGCCTTCCGCCGCTGCTCCATGAGCACCAGGCAGCGGCCAAGCTGCCGGCCCGCGTCCTCGACCAGTTTCAAGGCAGTCGCCGCCGCATCCTCGGGGCCAGGTGGTGGGATTGCAGGCGGCGGCTCGTTCGTCGCCAAGAGCGCCCACCTCGCGCAGCAGCGCCCGCGCGAGGATGCAGCGCCCCGGCGATCTCCTGGGGCGTGAAGTCTTCCACCGGACCCACCTACTCGCCCTCTTTCGCCGGGGCGCCGTCCGGCGCAAGGAACCACGCCACGGGCTTGCCGTAGACGGCGGCGAGGCGGTCCAGCTCGACGGGATCGAGCCGCCGCTCGCCGTTCTCGACCTTGGACACCCATGCTTGCCGCACCCCGATCCGGCGGCCGACTTCGGCCTGAGTGAGGCAGGCATCCCGGCGCCCCTGCCGGAGTCGCCCCAGGAGGCGCTGATGGGCCGCCGATTGGGTGGACCTCACGGCAGGCACCCCCAGGGTCCCAGGCGCTTGCCAAACTCCTCGGCCGAGCATTCCAGGACGCGAAGGATCTTGACCAGGTTGGGGAGGGACGGATACTTGTGCCCATGCTCGTAGCGGCTGAGCATCGACCTGCTGATTCCCGCCGGCCCAGCGACCTGCTTCTGCCCGAGATCGCGTTCAAGGCGTAGGCGCCGGAGGGCACCGCCGAACTGGCAGGCGACCCGCTCGTCGCTGCCCTGCCCGTAGTCGATGCCGAAGGCGCCACCGCGTCCCCTTTTCCGGACGTTACGGGCATGGGTCCGTCAAGTACATAATCCCGAGCTGCTGCTGCCGGGCCGCTGGTGTCCCGCACGGTTAATCGGGTATGGCGTTCCTGGCCAGGCGTTGCCAACGAGGCATAGCCGAGACGATGTCGAGGAGGCGGCCGGCGCTGCCGCCATGCCGGCACTCTTGGCGGGTCGGCCGCGGCTCCGATTGTCGCCTGTCGCGGCACTCCCGGCAGGTCGGCCGCGGCTCCGATTGTCGCCTGTCGCGGCACTCCCGGCAGGTCGCAACCAGCCAGGGGCGCGGAGGTCCGGCGGGTGGTATAGCGAATTAAACGTGTGGGCCGCCAGGCTGGCCCGGCCTTCGCGGTCTCGTCATGTGAGGCTGTAGCGGCGCTTCATCTCCTCGTAGCGGCGGAAGGTCTTCTCGTCCAGGCCGGGATCGAGATGGCGATCCAGGAGCGGGATGAGGGATTCTCGGAGGCAGGCGCCGCGGGCCATCCACTGGTAGTAGTGGCGTCCGCCATGATGATAGGGGCCATAGAGCTTGGAGCCCGGCACCGTTCTCACCAGCCAGTGAAAGAGCGCTTGATGGTCGGTGTGCATCCGCAGAGTGATCTGAGGCTGCCGGCCGTCGCCGCCAAAGTGCCCCTCGCCGATGAGGAGCCCCACGAGGATGCCGGTTTCGATCTCAGTCATCGGGCCTTCGGTCCTTAGGGTCTGAAGGATTTGGCCCGGCCGGAGGGCGCACTGCCCAGCCCAGCACAGGGGGTTCGTTCGATCCCGCTCCGCCAGCGGCAAGGCCGTAGCGGTAGATGACGGCGTGGTGCGCCATGTCGCGCGGGGCGTCCTGCGGCAGGCGCGGTCGCTTGTTTCACCGTCATGTTTCTCGTGAAACCATGGTCCCTCGCCTTGCTTGTTTCACCGTCAAGTTTCCCGTGAAACATGTTGCCTTGTCCAGCGATGCCCGGCGCCCTACGATGGGCTATGGCCTTCCGCCTGCCAGCCATCTCCAGCGCCGACTTCGCCGCCGGCATCGCCGCCCTGACTCCCGAGCCTCTTGCGGCCGGAGGGCGCACTGCCCAGCCCAGCACAGGGGGTTCGTTCGATCCCGCTCCGCCAGCGGCAAGGCCGTAGCGGTAGATGACGGCGTGGTGCGCCATGTCGCGCAGGGCGTCCTGCGGCAGGCGCGGCCGCTTGTTTCACCGGCATGTTCCCGTGAAACCATGGGTCCCTCGCCTTCCTTGTTTCACCGTCGAGTTTCCCGTGAAACATGCTGCCTTTTCCAGCGACGCCCGCCGCCCTCCGATGGGCCATGGCCTTCCGGCTTCCAGTCATCTCCAGCGCCGACTTCGCCGCTGGCATCGCCGCCCTGACTCCCGAGCCTCTTGCGGCCGGAGGGCGCACTGCCCAGCCCAGCACAGGGGGTTCGTTCGATCCCGCTCCGCCAGCGGCAAGACCGTGGCGGTAGATGACGGCGTGGTGCGCCATGTCGCGCGGGGCGTCCTGCGGCAGGCGCGGCCGCTTGTTTCACCGTCGAGTTTCCGGTGAAACGTGCTGCCTTGTCCAGCGACGCCCGGCGCCCTACGATGGACCATGGCCTTCCGGCTTCCAGCCATCTCCAGCGCCGACTTCGCCGCCGGCATCGCCGCCCTGACTCCCGAGCCTCTTGCGGCGGCGGCGCAAGCAGCGCTGTATGCCCACTATCTCGAACTGCGGCGGTGGAACGAGCGCCTGGGGTTGATCGGACCCGGCACCGCAGACGAGGTCCTGGTCCGCCATTTCGGCGAATCCCTCGCCGCACTGCCCCTCATCCCACGAACGGCGCGCCATGGTCTCGACCTGGGCTCGGGTGGAGGCTTCCCGGGCCTGGTGCTGGCGGCGGCGCGTCCCGGCCTTCAGGTCACTCTCGTCGAGGCCAGGGAGCGGAAGTGGGCGTTTCTGAGCGCCGCCGCCCGCCGTGCCGCGTTGCCCTGCCGGTGCCTGAATGTTAGAGTCGCCAGTCCGCTGCCCGCCGAGCTGCCGCAGCGTATCGATCTGGTGACCGTCCGAGCACTGAAGCTCGAACCCGAGGTACTGAAGGCTTTCGCTCGGAGGCTGACGCCCGAGGGCTCGATGCTGCTATGGATCGGCGAACGCGAACCGATTTTGCCGCCGGAGCTCAGGCCGCGCGCCATCGTGCACCTGGCCGGAGGAGAGAAGCGCCGAATCTTACAGTTGCAAGCGACGGCCGCAGTCGCCGGCGAAGGCGGCGACCAGGCTGGCGGATTCGCGACCGGAGGCGAGCCAGGCGGGTCCGCCGCTCCGCGCGGCAGCGGTGCGGACCCGAACGTTCAGGAGCCCGAACCATGATCCTCGCGATCGCCAACCAGAAGGGCGGAGTCGGCAAGACCACCACCGCCATCAACCTCGGCGCCGGCCTGGGCGCGCTCGAGCGGCGGGTCCTGCTGGTGGACTGCGATCCTCAGGGCAATGCCACCCGTGGCCTGGGTGTCCGGGCTTCGGTGCCGCATCTCTACCATGTGCTGTCCGGCGAGGCGTCGCTCGCCGAGACCATTCAGCCGTCGGGATTCCCGAATCTCGACCTCGTCCCGACCCAGCGTGACCTGGTCGGCGTCGAGGTCGAGTTCGTCGGCGAACCCAACTGGGAAGAACGCCTCAAGCAGGTGCTGTCGCTGGTCGCCGAGCGCTACGACACCGTCCTCCTCGATTGCCCGCCCTCGCTCGGGCATCTGACCGTCAACGCGCTGGCCGCCGCCGATGCGGTGCTCGTGCCGTTGCAGTGCGAGTACTTTGCTCTCGAAGGGGTGAGCGAGCTTCTCGCCACGATCGATCGGGTCCAGAAGGGCCTCAACAAGCGCCTGGTCATCGCCGGCATCCTGCTGACCATGTACGACGACCGCACCAACCTGTCCCGCGAGGTGGCGGAGGAGATCCGGCGGCATTTCTCCGGACAGGTGTACGAGACCATCGTGCCGCGCAACATCCGGCTCGCCGAAGCGCCCAGCCATGGCTTGCCGATCTTCCAGTACGACATCAAGTCCCGCGGCGCCGAGGCCTATCTCGCCCTGGCTCGCGAGATCCTGCGGCGGGCGGCGTGACGGCGATGAAGAAGCGAGGATTGGGTCGTGGCCTCGACGCCCTGATCCAAGCGCCTGACCGGCAGGAGGTACCTGACGAGGCCGGCGGCGTCCGCAGGTTGCCGGTGGCCGCGCTCAAGCCCAACCGCTGGCAACCCAGATCGAGCTTCGACGACGCCGAATTGGAGGCGCTCGCCGCCTCGATCCGCATCCAGGGCTTGGTGCAGCCGCTGGTCGTCACCGTGGACGGCGATGGCGCCTTCAGCATCGTGGCGGGGGAGCGGCGGTGGCGCGCCGCACGTCTGGCCGGCCTCGAAGAGGTGCCGGTGGTGGTGCGCGCCGACCTCGACGATCAGACCAGGCTCGAATTGGCGCTGGTCGAGAACCTGCAGCGCAGCGACCTCAATGCTCTCGAAGAGGCCGAGGCCTATGCCGCACTGCAGGAGAAGTTCGGGCTGTCGCAGGAGGCCATCGCCGTTCGGGTCGGCAAGAGCCGAACTGCCGTGACCAATGCCTTGCGCCTGCTCAAGCTGCCCGAGGAGATCCGCGATCTGCTGCGCGCCGGCCAGCTGACCGCCGGTCAGGCGCGGCCGCTGCTGGCCTTGGAGAGCCGCGATCAGCAGGTCTCCCTGGCCGAGCGGGCGGTGCGCGAAGAGCTCTCCGCTCGCGAGCTCGAGCAACTGGCGGCGCCGCAATTGCCACGCGCCAGGCGACAGCCGCGAACGGTCGAGGTCCACACGGCCGCGGCCCAGGAAACGCTCACCCGGCGCCTGCAAACCAGGGTGGAGATCCGGCGCAAGGGCAAGGGGGGCCACCTGCAAATTCATTTCCATTCCGAGGAAGAGCTGATGCGGCTCTACGATCTGTTGATGGAAAGGGGGAACGAAGCGTGACGAAACCGACCGCCAAGCCGGGGGATCTCAACGGCTTCCTCGACCGCGGCAGCCACCTTCGCGGCGAGCTCATGTTCGACACCCACTTCCGCGTCCACGGCAAGTTCACCGGCGAGGTGACCACGGAAGGAGAGCTGATCGTCGGCGAGGGAGGCGAGGTCGAAGGCGAGGTGCGGGTTGGGCAGGTTATCGTCTCCGGCACCATGCGTGGCAGTATCCAGGCGGCCACCCGAGTCCATATCACCTCGACAGGCAAGGTCTTTGCCGATGTCGATACGCCAGCGCTGATCGTCGAGGACGGCGCCCTCTTCGAGGGTCGCTGCGCGATGACGAGAGATGCAGCCAAGGCCACCGCCGGCGGCCCGAAGCTGGTGGCCGCCAGAGTACCGGCCGCCCGCGAAAGCTAGTTGCCTGTCCTGTTGAATGCGATAGCGGATCTGATCCTGCGGGATGGGTCTGAGTACCTCCACTTGATCGGCTGCGCATCGCGGTTGTAGTGGCGGATGTAGCGCATCAGTTTGCGGGCAAGG